>Ga0307423_1000333_pt1 | contig 32081 bp, 26 predicted proteins | sample SalMarWE160310MG_FD_202154 | JGI IMG/M metagenome (GOLD analysis project Ga0307423, IMG submission 202154) | Salt marsh sediment microbial communities from the Plum Island Ecosystem LTER, Massachusetts, United States - WE1603-10 | ecosystem: Environmental > Aquatic > Marine > Intertidal zone >... | reverse complement strand
CGTCGCTAACAGTAAGGACAGCGAATCGAATACTGCTGTTGGCGCTTGCTAGAACCGATATCGATTGGCGGTCTTATGGACCATCGAATCAAAAAGGCACTTCAAGGGTGCCACGTATCACATTGTGAGGTTGGCCGGCACGGATCCAATTCATAAAGTCAAAAAGTGATGCGTGGCACCCTTGGAAGTGTGGCACCTATCTACATTTACACATTTGTTCATGGCCGCCCCGTTTCATCGCCAGGTCTAATGGTCGGCACGAGCCTGAGCGACGATCGAGAGAATACTCTCGACCACGAGGTCGAGCTCATCCACGTACAGGTAATGCGAGCTTTCCTCAGCCAAGATGAATTGCCCGTTCGATGATCTGTTCGCCAAGAGCCGGGATTGCTCTATCCAGTATTTTTGAAACTCCTCTGCAATATCTCCGAAGGCAGGGTTGGGTACGCCGGCGGCCATCACAAGGAGAGGCGTCCGACCAAAGGACGAGATTCCTGAAACCAGACGTGCGCTCTCGCCGAACATCTGGCGATGTTCCGACGCAATCATCGCGAAGAGTTCCGCCTTCGCTATTTCCTGCGCATCCGCAGAGCCGGCACCCGAGTCCGCAATCGCTTGCCACTCGGCGGTCATCTGTTCGGCCATGTCAAGGAGATTTGTGTATTGCTCCCCACGAATAAACGTGAGCGGCGGAGGGTCAAGCAGGACGATACCGACAACATCCTCGGGATACTTTGCCGCGAAAACCTGCACATTGAGTGCGCCCAGAGAGTGGCCGACGACGACATATGGACGCGGTACGGATGCGCCTCGGAGCAGAGCCTTCAACTCCTCCGCCTCACGGCCGCTGTGCCTGGGAAGGGGACCGGGCTCACTCAGGCCGTAACCCGCTCGATCGTACGTGACAACAAGTGTTGTCTGGGCCAAACGCTCCTGCACCCTTTTCAGCCTGTCCGACGTGTCGCCGATTCCGGCATCGATAACGACGGCAGGAGTGCCCTTACCGGCGATATGAACCTGAAGGCGATGCGAGCCGACACTGATCATTTGATCCAACGGCTCGGAACTCTCGCCTGGTATCGGGCTGACCATCAGAGCCCAACCGATGAGGCACGCTAATACTCTCATGACTCCCAATTCTCCATCCCGAGAGTTTATCGGATCCTGTCTAAAGAGGTTCTCACGAATGCCACACATGCATGGGTGTCACGTACACAATTGTCCATGCATCATCATGGGGCAGGCGTGCCACCCTTCCTGATCCTGTATCCTGAATGGCGCCCGTGCATGCCGGTTCACATCGTGCCCTGTGATCCGTCTTCTTTATATGAAGGGGAGGCAACATGTCGTTTCAACATGGATCGAGCAAGCTGGTTGTCCTGATCGCGGCATTGGCACTCGTCGCTGCCGTTGCGTCTTCGCAACAACCGCCCGACGCGGTGACCGCCACCACCCAGCAAGCACCGGTGATGGACTCGCTGGTGACCGCGGAGTGGCTGGGCGAGCACCTCGACGACCCGGACCTTGTGGTGCTGGACTGCACCGTCCGAGTGGAGCGGGACGAGGACGGCGCCGTGCGGGTGGTGAGCGGCCGCGCCGACTACGCGAAGGGCCACATCCCGAGCGCTGGCTTCGCCGATCTCCTGGGCGAGCTGTCGGACGGCGACAGCCCGCTCCAGTTCGCCCTTCCGACGCCGGACGATTTCTGCGCCGCGATGGGCGCGCTCGGCGTCGGCGACGAATCGCGGGTCGTGCTGTACGACGCGAGCGGCTCCGTCTGGGCAGCCCGGGTGTGGTGGATGCTGCGCTGGGTCGGCTTCGACCGGGCAGCGCTGCTCGACGGCGGGATGGCGGCCTGGACCGCCGAGGAGCGGCCGCTGTCGACCGAGGCCACCGATCGGCCGGCGAAGCAGCTCACCCCCGCCCCTCGTCCGCACCTGATCGCCGACCGGGACGAGGTGCTCGCGGCGACCGAGAGCGGCACGGTTTGCATAGTCGATGCCATGCCGGAGCCCCACTACCGGGGCCAGATGGCCATGTACGACCGCCCGGGCCACATTCCCGGGGCGGTGAACTTCCCGGTGCTGGCGCTCTTCGATGAGTCGAGCCGCTTCCGGCCGCTCGACGAGCTGGCCGCGATGAACAGCTGCGACCGCAGCGCCCGCGCCATCACCTACTGCGGTGGCGGGATCGCCGCGTCGGCCGACGCATTCGTCATGATCCGGCTCGGCTTCACCGACGTCGCCGTTTATGCGGCATCGCTCCAGGAATGGGCCGCCGACCCCGACCTCCCGATGGTGGTTGAAGAGGCGCCCTGACAAGGGTGGCGCCAACGACGGCGCCGGTGCGGGATCATGACCCGACTCCGGGTCCGGCAACGATGCGGCCGACACCATCGATACCCTACTTCCGGGGGTTCGATGAACACACCGCCTGCCGCAATCGGAGTGGGATTCACCCTACCCCTTGACTGGGCACCTTGCGCCTTCCGCACCGGCCCAACAATGCGGTACGTGGCACCCATGGTGAAGCGATATGTGGCACCCATGATGGAACATCAATACCTTGGTGCCTGGCACCTTTAGGTGCCACTACTTCGGAGGTGGAGGTTTCGCCAACGTCATGCCGTGACGTTGGAAGACCTCCTTCATCTTCGCGGGGTCGGGCGGACCGCCTTCGGCGGCGCCGATGACGTCGGCTGCCTCGCGGAAGTACGCGGGCCCCATGATTGCCGGGCTGATGACTGCGACCTGTTTCACGTCCTCGCTCCCGAAGTTGTCGAATCTATGCACGGCCCCTCGGGGAATGCACAGGGCTTGCCCCGGACCGACCTCGATGGGGACGCCGTCAACCGTCCAGGTGAGAACGCCCTGGACACCGTACAGGACCTCCTCGTAGGCGTCGTTCTTGTGGGCCGGCGCCGCCAGCTTTTGCCCGCCGGGGACGAAGACCTCGAACACCGACACGCTTCCCTTGGAGTCGTCGCCGGTCAGCAGAAAGCGGATTCCCAGCGGACCGATCGTGATGTTCTCTTCCGATGGATTGACTCTGGTTGATGCCTGTTGCATGAGCGAACCTCCTTGCGTGCAGTTGATTCCAGTTTGTGATGTACGCCGGCGACGGCGGATTTTTCAGAATCTCTATTCGGAAATCGCGTTCGAGCGGTTCGCGGTTCGGGGATGAAGGGAGGGAGTCGTGGTGATACCCGTGGCACCGACGAGCCGCATAGGCGCAAGGACAGGCGTGGCGTGACGGTGATCGAAGTGTCGGGCCCCGAGTGGCGGCAGCCGGATCGCCGAGACGCCGCTGCCACGGGGTATGCAGCGACGACGGATAGGGGGTTGTTGTCACTCATCTCGAAGGCACCACGCCCACCGGGCCCGCGATCACCAGTTCTCACTTCGTCTAACTGAAACCAAGAGGGCGCACATTCCCCGTCATCTCCCAGGGAGGTAACAGGTTTGACGTTTCAGTTACCGCGAGTGGCACGTCCGCGAACCCTTCCCGTTCGTTCTGCAAGAGGGAACGTGGCACCCATGAAGTGATCTAAAAGCTCATGACCACCGACGCCAGGTACGGCAAAGAGGTGCTCATCGCCAACCACCTCGAGTGTCTTGAGCGGGGCAGGATCGCCGCCGCATGACCAATGCCCGTGACTTTGATGGGTACCACCGACAACAGCCTCACATTTTCAACGCCGCAAGAGCATCAAGTTGTTAGGTTGTGATCAGTGGCACCCACGATGGTGGCACCCATGATGCATGGATCCAATTCATAAAGTCATAAAGTCATACGTGGAGTCCTATATAAGAAAAGGCGAGCACGGGTATGGCTATCGGTGCCCGCCTGCGTGGCTATGCGTGGATCGCCGCCCGTGCTCGCAAGCCATGCGCGCCGTCTGATAAAGACCTCGCCGAGATGGCTGATAGAGGCTCGACGACACGCGGCGTGGCCATTGTACCGAGAGGAGGTCCATCGGGTGAAGGAGAGCTTCAGAATTGTCGGTTTCGATTGTGGGGAGGATGAGCACAGAGCGGTGTTGCTGGACGGCGCCGGGGAGTTCGAAGAGAGGTTCAGCGTTAGCAACGAAAGAGGCCAGATCCAAGAGTTGCTGGCCGAGCTACTGCTGGCCATTCGACCAGACGAGCATTTGGTAGTGGTGGTGGAGTCAAAGCGATCTCATGGGCGGATCGTATCGGATGCTGCTATAGGCCTCGGGTGTGGTTTGAAGCAGGTCAACACGGTGGCGCTCAATCACTACAGGGACCTGGAGGGTCAGCCCCGCAAGGACGATGAGTGGGATGCCTACCTTGCGGCACGTATGGTGTTTTTGAAGATGGGCGGTTGCCGGGAAGCGACCAGGGTCACCGAAGAGGAGCGGGCGTTGTCGCGACTGACGAGGACGCACAGGCGCCTGGTGGAGGAGCGCAGGAAGCATCTCGCGCGGCTACGTGCCGTTCTGCTGGAGCTGACTCCCGAGATGCTGCATTCGTCCTGGGAGGGACCGCAGCCCGGCCGCAAGGCGATGCTGTATCTGCTGGAGCGTTGGCCCGGATTCGAAGGCCTGGAGAGAGCCCAATTACGGAGCATCGAGAAGATTCTGCGCCGGTGTAGGTACGGCTCGAGAGCGACCCGTGTGGCGAAGCTGATCCGGAAGATGGCGCGTGGCATCTCGATTGCGGCTGAAGAGCGACACGCTTTCACGCTGGAGCTCGATCTCCTTGCGCGGCAGATCCGGTTTTGCGACGAATCAAAGGATCGGTTGCGCGCCGAGATCGTCCATCGCGTTGAGCACCATCTCGTTGGACAGAAGCTCCTCGGAATGGATGGAAACGGTCCCGTGATCACCGGCGTTTTGGTGTCAGAGATGCTGCCGGTCGCCCGGACCGCGACCGAGCCGAAATGTGCGACCTACGCCGGAGTCACGCCGCTGTCGAGTTTAGGAGTCAGGGCCGACACTTTTGACACTTTTGCGGTGGCCTCCTGACAGCGATCACGGAGGAGCCAGTGTTCGTGACCCGCCTGCCAAGGATCTTAGTTGAGGGTGGGATTTCATAAAGGTGCCAGGTACGGTGGTAGTGATTTTATGGCGTCTTCACTGAAATCGGTGGAGACAGGGGATGGGTCGCCGACGAAGGATCCTTATAGCGGGTGGCATCTACCACGTGTACAACCGCGTGTCTCGCGGCGCACATGTTCCCGGCACGCGTGCTGGTCGCATGCGGACCGACTATGATGTACCGATGACTCACACGAAAGGTCCGGCTCGTGACGCCGCATGACAATTCCGACAACGCATCTGTGGTCCACGGCGGGAACGGTGTGACGACATTGAACGACGCCCTCCCTATCGAAACACCGGCACGGAGCCAGAGCCGCGGCTGGGTCTTCGCTCAAGAGGTCGCCCACCCGGGCAGCGCGCTCGAGTGGTGGTTCTTTCAGGGCACCGTGAGCGCGACCAACGGGGCCTGTCTCGACTTCATGCTGAGCTTCATTCGCCACGAGCTGGAGACCGACGCCGATCTCGGTGATCACGGACATGTCCTGGTGCTCGCCGTTCTCGAATCGAACGCTCAACAACATCAGGCGTCCTCCTGGGTGGACGAGGCCGCGGTGCGTTCGGTCGCCGGCCAGGCCCAGCCGTCCTCAGCCACGAACCTGGACCGTCGGCTGCTCGAGGCTTTTTTCGAGGAGATTCGAAACAACGGTCCGCCCCGCGGTGTCGTGCAGACCAGCAATGGCCCGCGGTTCAGGCCGGACCCTCTGGACATCCAATGGAACGACCTGCGGATCGAGCAGCGAAGAGACCACATCCATCTCGCCTTTTCGGAGCCCGACGGGGGGAGGCCGTGGGACCTTCGTCTCGATCCGAAGTGCAGCCGCGCGGTGCTCGAAGCGGCGCGTCAGGTCGGGAAAAAAGGTCACGAAATGGAGATGATCAGTTACCCACGCCTCGTGGTCAGTGGCGAGGTCGGCGGTGCTGCGGTCGGCGGCAGCGCGTGGTTTGACCATCAGTGGGGTGGCCTCGGCTGGTTTTTTGCTGACGGTCGTTCGGGACGCCTCTTGGGCTGGGAATGGCTCGGTATCAATCTCGACGACGGCCGCGACGTCATCATCGGCGTACACCGAGACGCGGAGACCGGTGCCGTCACCGACAGCCACGCCTACCTGTGCGGAGATGGCTGCATCGAGCAGTGCGCCGGCGGCGTTGAAATGGTCCCGCTCCGATTCTGGCACAGTCCCAGGACCCTGATCCGCTACGCGGTGTCGTGGCGAGCGCGTATTCCTGCCATGGCGATCAATATCCGCTTCGATCCAGTTGTCGATGATCAGGAAGTGCCAATGTTCGGCCTGGCGCGGGCGATCTGGGAGGGTGCGGGCCGAGTCGTGGGAACGGTCGGCGGTCAACCGGTTGCCGGAAACGCGAGAGGCGAGTTCTTCGGCAACGGCTACATATTCGATTTCAGCAAGCATTTGGACGCGATGCGTGAGCGGATCGACGGCCACATCGAGAACTTCTTGCCGCCGGTTCTCGAGGCCTCGCACCTGGAGAGGTACGTCGGTCCACCTCGGTGGCGGCACGAGCCGGACGCCTACGCCGAAATGTTGACCGATCCCGTCTGGGACCTGGTTTCTCGTCGCGGCAAGCGATGGCGGCCGCTGTTCGCGATGCTGATGCTGGACGCGCTCGGCTGCGATCCCTACCCGTACGAAGAGCTGCTGTCGGTCCTTGGCGAGCTGCTCCACACCGGAGCACTGGTGATCGACGACATCCAGGACCGGTCGCTCCTCAGGCGGGGGGACGAGTGCATCCACCTGCGCTACGGCGATGACGTGGCGATCAGCGCTGCGAACACGCTGTACTTCCTGCCGTCGGTCCTGGTCTCCGAGCACCCGCTGCTGACCCAGACGCAGCGTCTCGCCGTGCACGAAATCACTGCAGAGCAAATGCTGTCCGCGCATTTTGGGCAGGCCCTCGACATCTTCTGGTCACGCAACATGGACCCCGACCACCTCGGGTTGTGGATCAGCGACTCACAGGAGGAGAAGATCCTGCAGATGTACGCGCAGAAAACGTCGGCGCCTCTCGTGGCGCTGGCCAAGATCTCCTCCGTGCTTTCAGGGGCCGACAGCACGACATCGCGGGCGTGCATCGACTTCGCGCGCGACTTCGGAGTCGGCTATCAGGTCGTGGACGACATCCAGAATTTCAGCACCTCGCCCGAATGGCGAAAGTCCCGCGGCGAGGATCTGGCCGAGGGCAAGATGACGATGGTGCTGTATCACGCGCTGCGGCGGTTGCACGGCCCCGACCGCGGGCGCCTCGAGGAAATCCTGTGCGCGCCCAGTGTCCGGCGGAGCCCCGAAGGACTGACGGAAGGGATCGACCTCGTCTACCGATCGGGCGCCCTGGAGGTGTGCAAGGCCCGGGCGGAACAGATTGTCGAGAGCAGCTGGCGTGCCGTGTCCGAGCGCCTCCAATCGTCGGAATCCAAGATTCTCCTGCGCACGTTATGGGGCTCGCTGCTGGACCAGGAGCTGCCGACGTGACAGGGTCATGAGCCTGGTTCCGCTCGGCTTTCAGTACCTCGTCGGCACGCTGATCGTCCTCGCGGCACTGGCAGTTGTCGCTGCACTGTGGGCCTCGCAACGACGGATGATCGTCGTTTCCGCCCTTCTCGCGACTCCGCACGCGCTGTCGGCGCTGCTGGTCGTCCCCTACTACTGGAAACCGCCCAGCATCCTGATGATCGGCATCGCGTTGGAAGATGTCCTCTTCATGATGGGCGTCGGCGGCTGGGCCTGGGTGTACGCCGTGTTGATCGTTCACAACCGAATCGTCGTTTCATTTGAAGCGGGCCAAATGGCTCGGCGCTATCTGTGGATGCTCCTCGCGTGCGGGGCGGTCGGCGCCGCCATCGCGCAACTTCCCGGATCCCAGAGGATATATGCGATCTTGGCGTTCATGGCGGTGGTGCCCGTGATCGTTGTGCTGTGGCGCCTCGAGCTGTGGCCGATGGCGGCGTTCGGGGGGATCTTCGGGGCCGTGAGCTACACCGTGACAATGACCGCCGGTTCGATGATATGGCCAGACTTCATGGGTCTGTGGCGGGCCGAAAACCTGTGGGGGCCGACCATCGCAGGTGTGCCCATCGAAGAGTTGGTGTGGGGCGCACTTTACGGGCCATCGTGGGCGCTCGCCATGGCGTTCGTGGTCGATGCGAGGGTTGCAGACGGTGGCACTGATCGCAACCTCAGATCACGCGCGCACTCGAAGACCCCGGGGCGTTAGATTGTGATCGGCAGCAGACTCTGGACGGCGGCGGAATGTTCGGCTTCCTGAGTGCTCATCCCTATCTCATTGCCAACATCCCGATGCTGGTCGCGATGATTGTCGTCTGGAGATATGCGCGCCCTCGCGAGGTCGGGAGGCTGGTGGCTCCGGCCGGGCTGCTGAATATCCCCAGTTCACTGATCGCCTTCACCTTCGAGGGCGACTACTGGACCCCCGACCGTTTTGGCGGGCTGCTGATAGGCGTCGAAGACCTGGTGTTCTGCTTTGTTGCGGGCGCGCTGGCGTGGTTGGTGGCCGCGTGGCCTTTCCGCCGGCGAATCCGCTCGACTTTCCGGTGGCGGATCGCGCTAACGCGCTACGCCGTTCTCGGTCTGTTGGGGGGCGGTGTCATCATCGGGTCCCACCTGGGCGACCGCCCCTCGATGACGGGTTTTGCCGTCGCGTCTCTTCTGGTCCTCGCGACAGTGCTAATCCTCCGTCATGAGCTTTGGGTTTTTGCCCTGACCGGCGCGGCGCTGTACTCGGCGATGCACGTCTTAGTCGTCAGATTGCAGTTCTGGATTTGGCCGGAATACGTGAACTTCTGGAACCACGGCGGACTGCTGGGCAGCACGATCGCAGGTGTACCGCTTTTCGAGTTCGCATGGTCTGCGGTGTTCGGCGCCGTATGGCCAGTCACCGTTGCCTTCGTCTTCGGCGCGAGCGTGGAAACGGAAAGGGAATCCGGTGTGCCACGCTAGGCAGCCATTCAGGTTCACGATGCGTTGATACGGAGATCGGTGCCTGGCACCTTTAGGCACCTTTAGGCAATAGGGAACGTGGCACCTCTGAGGGTGTTGTCCGAGCCTCGTCACCTCAACGACACCTCGTTGAGGTTCTTTCCCCGCCGCTGCGGGCGTGCGAACATGGGCCTTCCAATGATCGGTGTGGTGGGATGTTGATGACGGAGAAAGAACGGTTTGTGGCGACTCTCCTCGGTGGGGGAGCGGACCGGTTTCCGTTCTTCGATCTGGAGCCCTCCGACACGACGGTTCGCGTGTGGCGGCGCCAGGGTCTTCCGAGAAGAACGTCGGTGGCGGATTTCTTCCACCTCGAGGCGCACCACTCTGTCGGAGTGGAGCTGAGGAGCGCCCCGTTCTACCACAAGGCCCCGGATCTGCTGTCCGATCCGAAGTCGTTTCGCCGGCACTACGATCCGGACGATTCCCGCCGTTACCCCTGGGGTTTCGTGAGGAGGTGCGGGAGGTGGAATCGGGCGGGCGAGGTGGTGTATGTGGTGGCTTCGGGCGGAGGCCTGCTTCAGATGCTCGGGGTGGGTGATTGGGGCACACTGGTCGCGGCATGTGAGGCGCTGGTTCGACGGCCGGACTTTATCCAGGAGCTGATGGAGCGAACCTCGGATTTCTACTGCGAGTGCCTGGACCGGGTGTTGTCGAAGGTTTCCGTCGACTACGCATCCTTTTACGAGCCGATCGCTTCGAACGCGGGACCGGTGGTCTCGCCGGAGATGTTCAGAAGGTTCGCGCTGCCCGGCTATCGGAAGATCGTCGATCTGTTGCGGGCGCATGATGTGGCCCTTCGCATCATGTGCACGACGGGCGGTGATCTGAGCTCTCTCCTGCCGATGCTCGTCGACGCCGGTATCAACGGATTGTGGATCAGCAACATCACGAGCGCGAACATGAAGTACTCCGAGCTGCGTAGGGAGTACGGGCCGGAGGTGGCGCTGATCGGGGGAATCGACGCGACGGCTTTGAGCCGTGACGAGGCGGCCGTTCGCGCTGCCGTGATGGACACGGTGCCCCCGCTTCTCGAAAGCGGCCGTTATCTCCCGTGCCTCGACGACAGGCCTCGGGAGAACACCGCGTTCCCTCTGTACCGCCTGTACCGCGAAACCCTGGCGGGTTTGGTTCATTGAAAATAGAAACGAGGTCGGTAATTCTCGAGAAGTTCTGTGAGCTTTTCGTCGTCAATTTTCCAGGTACGCAGGCAAGGTGAGGAAATCAGTATCCGGCGCCTTGACGACTGCCACCTGTCGACCAACGGGCACCCATGGGTAGCTTTTGAACGTGGCCTGCTATTGTCTTTGCAGAGAGCCAAAGGTAAAATCTTTTCGACGCGAAAAATAACTCCCGCAGAGGGAACGAAATCGATCCGGGCCTGCGGAACCGCACGAGTCCCGGGCACGGAGGAACCTGTATGACTCGCAAGATCGTCCTCGCGTTCTGTGTGCTCCTGCTCGCAGGCAGTTCCGCCTTCGCCCAGCTGGTGATCTCCAAACCCCCGGACTTGGGGCCTCAATGGCAACCTTTGAGTCCGAACGGTACGTACGTATACTCTGACAGCTTCGTCAACTCGGGACCCGACGCGTCGCCGACGGTGCTCGGCATGTGGCTGCTCGAGAACACGGCGCCGGCTCCGCCCGTCAGGTTCGAGGTCTGGGCCGAGGCGGTGGGGGGCGGCCCCGACGCCGGCGCGGTGCTCGCGACCACGGGCACGCTGTCGCCGGCGGCGACCGGGGCGCTCAACTTCTTTTCGGCGCCCGTGATCGGGACGCCTTCCGTACTGTCTTCAGGCACGCGCTACTGGTTCGTGGCGACGTGTGTCGGTGAGACCGGCAGCGGAGTTTACACGGTTGGTGGCCACACCCAGAACAGCGTGATCAGCGACAACGGCACATTCTGGTACTCGAACGATTCGGCCGGCGTCAATTTCGACGGTCAGAATCTGACGCCAGAGATGGCCTTCGAGGTGACGCTGGGGCCGGCGGGGGCGGAGGCGATCCCGACGGCCGGCCACCTGGGGATAGCCCTGCTGATCGCGATGATCGCACTCGCCGGCGCGCTCCTGATCAGGCGAGTCTGAGCAGAACTGCTGCATCCCGAAACTCATCGAACCCGGACGGGCCGGAAGTACGCAGGGGTGCCAGACGCTGAAGAAAGTTACAAAGGCAGCATCTCCGTGTGAACTGTAGGGTCATGAGCCCACCGAGGGGGCCCTGCAAACCGATTGAGATCCGCGTCCTCGAGAGCTCTCGGCGGGAAGTTCTCCAGATGACGGTCGATACGGTCGACAATCGGTTTCCACCGATCCCCAATCGGGAGAATATGCATTTCCTTTCGTTCGAACTCAGCCTCATACGGGTCGGCGACGTGTGATGGGTGGCACCGATGTTTCGGTGTGCCCTCGGTCGTCAGTTGTCGCGAGATCAGTACACGTACGAGTAATGCTGGGTCTCGCCACTCTCCGGCATGGCGCCCGTGTGGGGCGGCGGTACTACCGTCTCGCCGCGGAATACCCTCAGAGTGTAGTCGGGCGTTCTAGTCGCGCTGCACTCCGACCAACGCCGCGCCCAGAACTCGTAGGTGCCGCTTGGGGCGCTGCCGACCGGCCAGAAGACGTTTTCGGTGGGGCTCTCATCCGGTCCCGAGCAGCCGGCGTTGCTGTCCACGTCGAGCTGGCCGCCGGTCGATGTCGGGCCGCGGTTGCCGAAGTAGATGATCGTGCCGTCTGGTTCCTTGACGTACAGGTCCAGATCCTGGGGCCCGTCCCATGTCAGACGGAAGGAGACGTCTCCGGTCTGGCCCTGGGAGCCGCCCTCGAAGGTCCCATCGCAGCTGTCGGTGAAGGTGATGGTCTGCGAGTCGCCATCCTTGGTGATGGTCACCGAGCCCGAGATGGGATAGTTGGGGCAGACGGCGGTGTCGAACTCCGCAGAGCCTGTCACCGTGACGTCAGGGATGCTCTTGCGGTGCTGGTCAGGCGAGCGTTGGAAGCTGTTCATCGTCACGTCGCCGGTGACGTGCGAGGCTCCGTCGATGTGCAGATCCACCATGCCGGTGGCGCCGCCGATCTCGGCATACTGACCGTTCCAGAGAACGTCTTCGCCGGTGATTTCGTAGTCCCAGCTGAGCTGTCCGGACCCGTTGACCAGGTTGGAGTAGGTGCCGGTGATGCTGCCGCCGAGGATGTCGCCGGTTCGCGCCGCCACGAAGTGCGAGCCCAGGTCGGCGCGCCAGCCGTTGGCGAGCGGGGTCAGGGTCCCGGGCGGCAGAAGAGCCGCGGCACCGGCGATGAAGCCGTCCATACCCAGGAGCTGGATGCCGCTGACCCCGGCTTCGATGCTGGGCAGGTCGCCCTGCCCGATCAGACCCATCGCGGTGAAGGCCGCTTCGGCGGCCGGGATGAACGATGCCGCGGTGGGCTCGGCGGCGAGCACTGACGTTGCGGGGATGAAGATCGAGTCTCCGGTCTGGTTGTCGATGACGGTGGCGTAGGCCAGGAAGCGCGCGCCGGCGGTCGACGAGGTGATGACGATGTAGCCGTCACTGACGGTGCTCGAGGTCACGTTCTTGAAGATCTTGTCTTTCTGGATGAACTCGTATGGTCGCAGCGTGTAGGACAGGGTACCCAGGCTGGTGCCATTGGAGGAGAAGAAGTCGAGGTCGAGGTCAATGGTGGCGCCGCTGCAGTTGACCATGCCGACGTTGGTACGGAAGCCGAAGGAGTTCGAGGTGTCGTGGGTGAGCTGCATGAGCAGGGCGCGCTCTCCGGTGACGAATGCACTTGATCCGTGGACGGTGCCGGCGAACTGGCCGTAGGTTCCGGTGTTGGTGAGGTTGTAGGTGCGGCTGGTGGCGATGATGTCACCTTCGAGAATGGTCATGCGGAGGGAGGCGGCGCCGTCGAAGGTGAAGGAGGAGTGGAGGATGTCCTCGAGCCGGACTGAGTTCCCGGCGGTGACGGTGAAGGTCCGGGTCGCGGGCGCCGCGTTGGTCTGATTACGGACCAGCATGGCGACCTCGACGCGGGCCTGGGTCGCGCCCGGGTTGTGGAGCTCGACGTCGGTGCGCCAGTTGGTGCCGAGGGCGCCCGATACGTGGGCCGCGGCGGGAATGTAGATAGCACTATCGACAGTGGCCGCCTTTGTGTTTTCGGTCTGGAACGGGCCCGGCGTGAGTGGCGCACTGCCCGTCCATTTGAAGCTCAATGGACCCTGTTTCGAGAAGGTCCGTCCCGCTTCCCACCCGGGGATCGGCGCCACATGGATCCGCGCCTCCGGAACCTTGACAGGTGTGGTCGAACTGCCCGCCTTGGCGGACCAGCTGCCGACGTAATCCCAGGAGTTGTCGCCCTCGTCGCTCTCTGCCACCAGACCGTCCGGATCGGCAATCAGAGTGGAAGTGTGCGATCCGGAAGATATATTGCTCACCGCGAGGTCTTCAAAATAGGCGTAGGTGCCGGCTTCCAGAGTGTAGGGCTGGCCCGCAGGGCCGCTGATGTATATCAGCGGAGAACTGTCGAAGTCGACCCTCATGACGGTGCTGTCGGCGGGGAAAACGGCGTCGTCCTGGCCGTAGTTGGCGACCGCGCCGGAAAAGTAGGCGGAGCCGCTGGCAGACAATCCCCCAGATGTTCGGGTCCCCGCGCTGCCCGCTACCACCAGCGGACCGCTCCATCCGTCGGGCTGGTAGGGGGTGAGGTTGAGGTCGGGGGTCGGTGTCGCAGTGGGCGTCGGAGTCGGGGTCGGCGTCACGGAAGCAGTTGTAGTGGGGGTGGGCGTAGTGGTCGGCGGCGGGGGACCGCCGCTCGCGCTGCGGTTGGCCGGTGTGATGTAGACGGGGTCGCTCGTGCGGTTGTCGATGACGGTGGCGTAGGCGAAGAAGGCCCCGCCGGGCGTGGAGGTGGAAAGCACCGCATAGCCGTCGTCCACGTCGTCGCTTGTGACCTTCTGGAAGATCTTGTTGATCTGCCGGAACTCGTAGGGGGCGAGCGTGTACGCCAGGGTGCCGAGGTAGGAGCCGTCGGCACGGTAAAGGGCTACCTGCACCGTGATTTGCGTATCGGTGGCGTTGACAAAACCAATATTCGTTCGGAACCCTGAGGTCGTAGAACGGTTGTGGGTGAGCTGGATGATGCGGCCCTCTTGACCGGCCTGAATGGCGGTGTGGCTGATCACGCCGCCGGCGAACTGGCCGTAGGTGCCGGTGTCAGTGAGGTTATAGGTCCGGCTCGTCACCGCCACCATGCCGATGTCGTTGGTGATCCTGATCGCGGCGGATCCGTCGAAACCGAAGACCGATGTCAGCACGTCCTCGTGCCGCACAGACTCGCCGGGATCGAGGGTGTAGGTCTGCTGACTCGGGTTGGAATTGGACTGTTGAGCCCGCAGCAGGGACACCGTGACTGTTGCCTGAGCCTGGCCGGGATTGTACAGCTCCAGATCCGTTCGCCAGTTCGTGCCGAGCGCTCCCGTCACGTGCGCGCTTGCCGGGATGAACAGCACTGACCCGGGTACGGCAGCCGACGATTTCGCGGTGGAGGCGTCGTCCCCAGTTGACTGCTGGCTCCAGGCCATAGGGACAACAAGGGCCGCAGCGATCGCCAATTTCAGAATGAGTCTCATCGGACGAACGACACGCGCACCATCACTGTTCGGGGTTCTCTGTGTTCCCCTGGCATTCAACATCATTGCGTACCTCCGAAAAACTCAGTACAGACAATCAAGAGTCACGACGGCGGTCAGATTTTCCTGGAGAAACGAGAATAGGACCTGTTGCGGGCCGTGTCAATCCATGGTGCCGGGTTCCGTTGAGGTGTCAATGTTTGAACACATATGGGCGTTTCGGTTTCATTGTCTGATACCTGTTCAAGGTCGACGAAGGAATTGCCCGGCGCCGAACATTGAAACCCTGTCTCGTTGGCACCGATGAGATTCATCCGCATTGCGAACGGGCTACACTGGATCGCATGGTACCTCCGGAGGAAAGCCGCACCGTCGTGGAACGATCCCAGATGGGGATCATTCGGCATGCCAGTGAGGTGTACGGCGAGTCTCATGACGGAAACCCCCTCACTGTGTGGCTCACCGGGGGAGCGAAGCCGGCAATCCTGGTTCTGGCGTCGATGCACGGCGACGAATCGGAAACGACTGTGGTCCTTTCGGACGCTCTTCGAGCGATTCCTGCGGAGAGCCTGAAGAATGCGGCCATCTTGTGCGGCAATCCGGATGGGCTGGTGCGGGGAACCCGGGGCAACGCGATTGGCGTGGATCTGAACCGGAACTTCCCGACCTCCAACTGGTCGCCCGAGCCCGTCTTCTACAAGAGTCGGAAGAACGGGCCGCGGGACATCCGCCTCAGCCCTGGAGCGCACCCTGCGTCAGAACCTGAAACCAGGGCATTGCTCTCTCTTCTCGATCGGATGCAGCCGCGCGCGGTCATCACCTTGCACGCGGCACTGGCATGCATTGACGATGCCGACGACTCCTTTCTGGCGAGGCAGCTCGCAGAAAGAACAGGGTTGCCCCTGGAACCCGTGACGTATCCGACGCCGGGTTCTTTCGGCTCCTGGGCCCAGGAGCACGAGCTGAACCTCGTGACCTATGAGTTCGAAGCGGCGTCGCCGTACGATCTCAAAGAGCGCCATGTGCCGGTGTTGATCGAAGTGCTGACGGGGGGAATCGGCCCCGCAGGATTCTGATGCACATCCTCATCACGGATTCTGGCGTCGGTGGGTTATCAGTCTGTGCGTACGCCGAGCGATTTCTGCGAAACCATGCCGTCGGAGAGCCGGTCAGATTGACGTACGTCAACGCATCTCCAGAAAACGATTTCGGCTACAATTCCATGGGGTCGAGGGCGGAAAAGCTCGAGAATTTCAATCGATTCCTACACATCATCTCTGACACGTATTCTCCTGATTCGATTTACATCGCATGTAATACATTGTCCGTCTTGTTTCCTGACACAAAGTTTTCGAAGACATCTGGCATTCCGGTGCAAGGAATCGTGGAAACAGGAGTCAACCGGCTCCTTCATGAGCTCAATCAATCGTCGCGATCGATCGCGGCGATCTTCGGCACGGTCACGACGATCGAAGAGCACACATACTCGAAACTTCTCCGGCAACGGGGAATCGACGAAGCCAGGATCATCTCTCAGGCGTGTCCCTCCCTGGCCGATACGATTTCGGAAGACCGACAGGGTTTGAGAGTCAAGAAAAAGATAGAGAAATTTGTGGATTCTGCGATCACAAAATCAAATAAGAAAACCACCGATTATCTGGTCTATCTTGCCTGCACACATTATGGATATCGGAAGGATTTTTTTGCAAGAGTTTTCGAAGAACGAGGGATCGATACGCAGGTGCTCAATCCGAACGAATTCGCGATCGATGATTTGTTTAAAGTATCCAATATAACGTCCACGAATATCGCCGGTAATGATGACGTCATTGTGGAATTCATCACGCGGTATGAGATTCCAGTAACTGCGCTCGAAACGATAACGTTTTTTCTCGACGATGTTTCTCCGAAAACTGTGCGAGCTTTCACGAATTACACCCATTCGCCGGGTCTGTTTTGAGTGGCGCGCAGGCGAAAGGCTCTTGGGAGTCGGGGGTCTCGGTGCCGAGATGTAGGCGCCCTCAATCAGTCGGGGGTTCCGTGGGAACCACCAGCACCGGGATGGCGATGCGGTGGCGCAGCCGCTCGACCGAGGTCCCGTGGACGAAATCCCCGACCCGCCCGTGGCCGTGGCTTCCCATCACCACCATGTCGGCTCGGTGCCGCCGAACCAGCTCCGCCAGCTCGGCGGTCGTCTCGCCGAACCCGAGGTCGTAGCTCGCAGCGACGCCGAGCTCGGTGAGCTCCGTGGTGTAGAGCTCGAGCCGCTCCTGATCGGACTTTGCCTCCTGGCCGCTGTGCTCGTCGCCGAACAGGCGCGCACCGCCCGACTCGACTACGTGCAGGAGCACCACCTCGGCGCTGCGCCCGGCGGCGCGAGCGAGGGTGACCGCAAACGACAAGACGCGGCCGTCCGCGGTCGAGAAGTCCAACGCGGCCGCGATCCGGTCCGGGCTCGCCGCCGGTCGCACCTCGGGCACGACCAGCGGCCCGTGGACGCCGTCGCCCGCCTGGGTGGGGCCGCCGCGACGGCGCTCGAGGATCGGCACAACGGTGACCCACCCGAGCAGAACGATGAGGCCTGCGGCAACCGGCACAACGGTCATCCACAGCACCCACGCCCAGCCCCCGGCGCTGCGCAGCCATGCCATGATCTCCTGGAAACCAAGCATCAGGTTGAGGGCGACGATGACGACCGCGACCACCCAGGCGAGGGCCGAGGTGAGCGGCCCGATCACGTACTGGCCCATCCAACGCCGATCGGAGACGATGAGGATCAGGGGAATCACTGCGAACGAGAGCTGCAGCGACAGCACGACCTGGGACAGCACGAGCAGGTCCCCGGACGAGCGTTCGCCAAAGGCGACGATGGTCAGCACCGCCGGCACGATTGCCACCGCTCGGGTCAGCAGGCGGCGGGCGACCGGGCGCATCCGGATCTTGACAAAGCCCTCCATCACGATCTGCCCGGCCAGCGTTCCGGTGATGGTCGAGGCCTGGCCCGAGGCGATCAACGCGATCGCGAAAGCCACCGGAGCGATGGCGGCGCCGAGGATCGGTTCGAGCAGGCGGTGGGCGTCCTGGATCTCGGCCACGTCGTGGAGACCGACACGGTAGAAGGTGGCGGCCGCCATGACCAGAAGCGCAGCGTTGACGAAAAAGGCGCCGTTGAGCGCCACCAGCGAGTCGATGACGTTGAATCGAATGCCGCTGCGGATACCTGCCGGCACGCGCGCGATGCGACGGGACTGCACCAGGCCGGAGTGCAGGTACAAATTGTGCGGCATGACCGTGGCGCCGAGAATACCGATCGCCAGGTAGAGCGCGCCGGCGCCGGGCAGGGAGGGCACGAAGCCGGTCACGAGCTCGCCCCACACGGGATGGGAGAGCACGATCTCCAGCCCGAGACAGAGCCCGATGGTGGTGACGAGCGCGACGATGAACGCCTCCATCATGCGCACGCCGCGGGAGTGCAGGACCAGCAGCAAAAGGCTGTCGAAGGCGGTGACGAAGACCCCGATCAGCAGCGGGAGTCCGAAAAGGAGCTGCAGGCCGATCGCCGAGCCGAGGACCTCGGCGAGATCCGTTGCAGCGATGGCGATCTCCGCCAGCACCCACAGCACCGCCGATACCCGCGGGCCGTATATCGCGCGGCAGGCTTGCGCGAGGTCCATGCGGGTGACGATGCCGAGCCGTGCCGAGAGGCTCTGCAGCAGCACCGCCATCACGTTCGACATCAACAGCACCCAGATCAGCGCGTAGCCGAACTTGGAGCCGGCGGCGATGTCCGTCGCCCAGTTGCCGGGGTCCATGTAGCCGACGCTCACCAGGTAAGCGGGCCCCGCGAAGGCGAAGAGGCGCCGCCAGAAGGTCGGGTGCCGGGGAACCTCGACCGAATCGTTGCTCGAATCGGTTGCCGGCTGCGGCGACATCTCTGGACCTGCCACGCCTAGAGCTTTGCCGGATCGCCGTCCGGTGTCAAGCTCCGCCCGGCGAGGCGTACCGCGGTGGCAGCGTGGATCAACGGCATCGAAATTTACTGCACCTGAGACTCGTTACAGGCTTTGGGACCGTGTCGCCATACCTTCACACGGAGGCGACAGACGGTCCGGAATACTTCGATCGTCTGGAGGTCAGCGATGGCGACATTATTCGTGAAACATGACGTGGCGGACTTCGACACCTGGAAGAAGGCCTACGACGCCTTCGATCCCGAGAGAAAAACAATGGGAGTCACGGGCCATGGGGTGTACCAGGCCGAAGGCAACCCGAACAGCCTGACCATCTATCACCACTTCGAGAGCATGGACGCCGCCAAGGCCTTTGTCGGAAGCGACCGGATCCGCGAGGTCATGAGGGAGGCCGGGGTCCTGGGGGAACCGGAGGTCTGGTTCACGACGAAGGCTTGAAGACAGTCAGCGACCGGGCGAGGCTGGTCGAAAAAAGGAAAGCCGGGCGATGACGCCCGGCCTTTTTTGGTTTTCGGTCGAAGTCATATCAGTAGGGGCAGTATGGCTCCAGTGCCTGGATCTGATTCCGATCGATTCAGTCCTTCGCCAGAAGGCTCTGTTCGACATCGTTCCAGTCGAAGGTGAGGGCGGCCGGAAGGCTCAGGCGGTCGAGGGTCGACCATTGCTCCTCGACATCGGCCAGGTAGAGCTCGACGGCTCTGCGGATGATCTGGTCGCGGCTCCGGTTCATGGATCGCGCTGTTTGGTCGATGTTCCGGACCAGATCATCGGGCAGACGCGCGCTGACCACAGTCATGGGAACCCTCCATCGACCCATATCTATCAACCTTGGCGACAGTGAAGAAGTGACCGGGGTCACGAGGCCCAGTTTTTGGATTTTGACCTTCTGAGGAGAAACCCCTACCGCAAAAAGGGTAGAATGGAAAGGGATTTGAGACTGATGAGGGCGTTTCGGGATCGCTGGCAGTGAGGTTCGGGAAGCCGATTCCGGTGTTCGAGGAGGACTATCGTCGAATGTTTGGATGCGGTTCATGAGTGAGGGCTTGAAAGTCCCGGGCTCGTTCGAGGCCATGCGCACCGAGGGCGGAATCTCAGTACGGAACAAGAAGCGTGCCGTGGCCGAAGAGGTGAAACGGCGCCGGAAGATGTCCGAGCTGACGGTCACCAAAGACGGTCGCCTCGACACGGGCGTCTCGCCGCCCCCGGTCCTCAACGTCGCGCCGTTTCCGCCCTACCCGGCGTTCACCGGTTCTCAGGTGGCGATGGCGGACCGCCTCGAGGTCGAGAGGGACAAGCGGACGGTGGCACTCGTGTATCCGAGGGATGGCGCCTGGTGGCTCGAGGTGTGGTCGCCGGCGAGCACGGGCTATTACTGTTTGGGCACCAAGAGCAATCTCATCGAGATCATCGCGAGCGCGTCATATCTGATGAAGTCCAATCTCGTCCATATTGAGAACAACAACGGGCTCCCGCTCAACCTCGTCCAGGGGCTCGAGAACAGCGGGCTGCGCACCATCCTGTCGCTTCACGATTTCGTGTTCTTCTGCCGACGACCACATCTCGTCGAGCAGCCGTATGGCGAGTTCTGCAACTACAGTACGGACGCATTGCGCTGCAAGGTGTGTCTGCGCGACATCGATCCCGACGGCCGCACCACCCAGGCCGACTATCGGCGAAAGGCGGGTCCGAGCCTGCACGACGCGAGCCTCCTGATCTTCCCGTCCGTCTTCCTCCAGCGGCAGTACGAGGTCCTGTTTCCCGACCGCCAGCCCAGCCAAAAGGAAGTGGTGGTGGCGCCGGCGACGGCGAGAGGGGAGGTAACGGGTGGAGGGGGTGGCCGGTCCAATATCGCTTTCATCGGTGGTGTGCGGCCCCACAGGGGAGCCGCTCTCATTCAGCCGATCATGGATCGGGTGAGGGAGGCGGAACCGAAGGCCACCGGTTTCGTCTACGGCGACGGCGAGGGTGAGCTCTTCAAGCAGGTACGGAAGGCGAAGAAGGTCAAGATCCAGGGCTATTACCAACAGGGCACGCTGCCCGAAAACCTGGTCAGGGACAGGATTGCGGTCGCGGTGCTGCCGTCGATTGCGCCTGAGGCCTACTCGCTGGTGGTGGACGAATGCCTCTCGGCCGGGGTTCCGGTGGTTGCCTTCGAGCATGGGGCCGTCGGTGAACGACTCTCCTTCTGGCAGGTCGGTGAGCTGGTGCCGCTCGATCGCGGGGCGGACGGTCTCGCCGGCGCGGTCGTCAATAGCCTCGAACGGAAGAAACGGGTCCCTGAGGGCGTCATCAGGACCCTCCCCCAGCTCGACCGGGTCGCGCGGAAGCACCTCGAGCTCAGCAAGGCTCAGCGGGCGCGCGCCCGGTAGCTTCTGCAGCTATCCGGGCTGTGGCGGCCAGGCTCTCCTGAATGGCGTATAGTGCGCGTGCCGTGACGCGCGACGCGAATCGATTTCCCCTTGCAGGGCTGATCAACCTCTTCGTCACCTACGTGGTGTGGGGCAGCACCTATCTCGCTATCCGGGTGGCGGTTCGCGAGGGCGCCGGCTGGGGTCCATTCTGGCTAGGCGCGATGCGGGTGCTGGTGGCCGCGCTGCTTCTCTTCGTGTTCAACGCCCTTCGCGGTGCGCGGCTCAAGCCGACCCGAGGCGAGCTCGGCGTCCTGGCGGCGACCGGAATACTACTGTGGGTCGGAGGCAATGGCGCGGTCAACTGGGCCGAACAGCGGATCGACTCGGGATTGGCGGCCCTGATCGTCGGCACGATGCCGATCTGGGTGGCCTTGATGGAGAGTCTGATCGATCGCCGGCGACCGTCGCTCCTGCTTTCAGTGTCCCTGGTGGTGGGCTTCGTCGGGCTGGTGGTGCTGACCTACCCGATGTGGGAGAATGGCGTTAAGGCGGATCTGGTGGGTGTCGTCGCGGTCGTCTTCGCCGCCGTCAGCTGGGGCTTTGGGTCAATCATCGTCAATCGCCGGCCGCTGAGATTGGACCCGATCGTGATCTCCGGCTGGCAGCAGCTGGCGGGAGGAGTCGGTTTCGTGATTGTCGCGCTGGCGGTCTCCGAGCCCGCGCCGCAGCCGACCGCGGATGCGTGGGCGGCGTGGGCCTACCTGGTGGTCTTCGGGTCGTTGCTCGCCTACACGTGCTTCGTCTTCGCCCTCAGACTGCTGCCGACGACGGTGGTGATGACCTATGCCTACGTCAACCCGGTGATCGCGGTGTTGTTGGGATGGGTGATCCTGTCCGAACCGATCACGGGATACACACTGGCCGGCATGGTGCTCATCGTCGCTGGCGTGTATGGCGTGTTCCGGGACAAAGGCAGACGACAGACACTCTGAGTTGATTTCGGATTTGGGATTTCGAATTTCGGATTTCCACCCGTCCCTCCGACTCGGTTTTCTGGGTGGGTGGTGGAAAAATCCGAAATCCGATTTTCGAAATTCGAAATTGTCCGGTCACTCGCCGATTATTTTTATGAGAACTCGTTTTTGTCGCCGTCCATCAAACTCCCCGTAGAAGATTTGCTCCCAGGGACCGAAGTCGAGCCGCCCTTCGGTGATCGCCACCACCACCTCACGGCCCATGATTTGCCGCTTGTGGTGGGCATCGGCATTGTCCTCGCCGGTGCGGTTGTGGTGGTAGCGCTCGGGCGAGGGATCGAAGGGCGCGAGCTCCTCGAGCCAGCGTTTGTAATCGTGGTGGAGCCCCGGTTCGTCGTCGTTGATGAAGACCGAGGCTGTGATGTGCATGGCGTTGACCAGGCACAGGCCTTCCTCGACGCCCGATTCCTGAACCGCGTCCTCGATCTGAGGCGTGATGTTGACGAACTCCATGCGGTCTTTGATGTTGAGCACGAGCTTCTTCGTATGCGACTTCACAATTTGACCTTTCTATTTTTCAAATTTCCGGCGATAGCTTTCGCTGGGCTGCCGACCCACGAAGCAACCTCCCCCCAGCGAAAGCTATCGCCGGAAATTTGACCAGAAGAAAGTTCATTTCCTCTTCAGATCGACCCATTTACACAGCGCCCGCACAGCTCTGTCCGCGGACCGAAAAACCGGCAACCCTCCCGATCTCAGCGCGTTGACGAGAGGGTCGAAGAGTACTCCCGAGTCGACCACGGCCACGACCGGCTTGTCGCTTGAGGACACGGCTCCGGGCAGGAGCTGGGCGATCGATCCGGGATCGTTGATCGACTCGCGGTGCCCCTCGCCCGGCGCCAGGGTCTGCATGGCCGGGGTCAGCGGCACGATGCCGACAACTGCCGCGTCGACGTTGCGATCGCCAAGCACCTCGACGATCATGTCTGTGAAGACGGTGTCTCCGGCCATGGGAGTGACGTCGAACGGGTTTTTGACGTCGACGAGGCTGTCGAGGCGGTTGTCGGAGAGGATTTTTTGGAGAGCCTCTTCGGTGCGCGCCTCGAAGGAGGGCAGCACCATTTCGGCGCCGTTCACCTGGATCGAGTCCGCCATGCCGACCGATTCGTAGCCGGCGTTGGAGAACGCGGCCAGCCGGTTGCCCGAGGCCGTCTTCCCGCGCAGGGGGAGCGTCACCTCCAGAAAGTCTGAAAACTCGTTGAAATCTGCCGCGACGAAGGCGCCGGCCTGGGCGATCGCGTTCTCGCAGACCGCGTAGTCGCCGGCCACCGAGGCGGTATGTCCGGCGGTCGCCGAGCGCCCCGCCGATGTCCGCCCGGCCTTGTAAAAGACCACGTCCTTGCCGAGGGCCACGGTGTCCTTGACCGCGGCGGCGAACGCGTGGCCGTCGCAGGGCTGGAAGCCCTCCATGTAGACCGCAAAGACCTCGATCTCGGGATCGTCCTTGATGTACGCGAGGAGGTCGCCCGCGGTGAGGTCGATCTGGTTGCCGATGGAAAGTGCATAGGCCGGGTCGAGCCACGGCATGCGGCTGAGAGTGGAGATGATAAAGGCGCCGGACTGGGAGATGAAGCACAGCTTACGGGCGTGTTTTCCGCGCGACTTCGGCAGCTTGGATTCGGGGATGAACATGGTGTCGTAGCGGCCCGGGTGGGAGATGACCCCGAGCGAGTTGCCGCCGAGGAACAGCGGACCGCCGCCATCCCTCTGATGGGCCTCGCGAATGCGGTCCCGGAGATCGGCCTCGAGGCCCTGGCTGCCCTTCTTCTCGCCGATGCCGCCCGGGATGAGGATCACCGCGTTGGCGCGGTCGCGCTCGATGAGGTCGTTGATGACTCCCGGCACCCGATCGGCGCCGACCGCGACCACGAAGAGATCGACCTTTTCAGGCAGGTCGGCAACGCTCGCCACACACGGCACACCGTCGATTTCGCTCGCCGAAGGGTGGACGATCTGGATACTTTTTGGATCGAATCCGGTGGCGAGAATGTTGCCGAGGATGATTCGTCCCATGTTGTCGTTGCGCTCGGAGACGCCGATGATCGCCGCGGACTGCGGCTTGAGCAGGCTGCCGATCTTGTCGATCGGCCGCGGCTCATGGAGGGGCCTGGCGGGTCGGAACCGGCAGACGCCGTCGAGCGGCGCCATCCGTCCGCCGGATGCAGAGAAGGGATTGACCTCCATCTCCTCGAGGTGGAAGGCGGCATCCGGATTCATCGCGGAAAAATGGTTGGCGAGGTCGATAAAGGCCTGGAAGCACTCGATGAGGATGGCGTCGTCGAGCAGACGGCGCGAGCCACGCATGGCGCCGGACAGCCGGTCATAGCTCAGGGTGCTGCGGAAGAGCTCGAAGAACTGCGTGCCGTCGATGGTGCCGGTGGGCGCGATGGCGACCGCCGCACCTTTTCTGGTCTGGCGGGCGAGGAGCTCCATCTCGACGCCGCCGAGGCCGGCCGAGATGATGGGCCCGAACTCCTCCGTGTCGCGGATGCCGACAAAAAGCTCGGTCGCAAAGCCCTGCGAATCGGGCGGCATGAACGAGCACAGGAGGATCCCGACGATGCGGTCGGTGACACGTTGTTCGAGGCCGTGACCGCGACGGCCGGCAAGGGCCGGCGGAACGTCGCCCTCGTGGTTCTCGAGGTGAGCCGCGTAGGATTCTGGCACCTCCCGCATCATCAGGTCGAAGGCCGCCTCCACCGCCCCGATCTCGCGGGCGACGATGCGCACGCCCTTGGCCTCGGTCTTGTGGGTGATGTCGGGCGACACCACTTTGAGCACGACCTTGTCGCCGGTCAGGTGGTCGAGGTCGGCGGCCGTCGGGCGCTGGCCCGTCAGGATCAGACGACTGGCGGGGGCGGCCTCGGCGCCGGTAGCTTCGAGCAGCCGGTAGCACTCGTGCTCATACAGGCTGCCGCGTCCCTCGGCATGGGCGGCGCTCAGGATCTCCTGGATTTTGTCGGTGTTGACGGGCATCAGATCCCCCTCACGCGAAGGTGGCGGCGCGGTCGCAGGGCACCGCTTCCTCTTCGGCCAGCACTGATTTCAGCTTGGCCTCGTCGCCGGCGATGGCCTCGGCCCAGGCGCCGGCATGGGCTTCGTCGATGGTTTCAGGGTCGAGCTTGCCGACCAGGCTGAGGGCGGCCATCCGCGGCATGCCTGAGTCGACCAATCCACGGAAAAAGAGGCCGGCGGCGCGACCGAAGCGGAATGCGCGTTGATTGACGGCGACGATTTTCTCGCCCTTGCGGGCGAAGAGCATCTCGACAAAGGCCAGCAATCGGTCCACTTTGAAATCCAGAAGCGGCGAGGCTGCGCCTATCGCGACCATGTTCTGGGCGCGGAGATTGCCGGCGGCGCGGGCGAAGTGGGCGGTGTCGATCATGACGATGTTCTCGAGGTTCGCGAGGTCGGCGAGCAGCGAGTCGGTCTCCGGGTAGTCGGGAATGTTGACATAGGGGGTCGTGCTGGTCACCACCCAGCCGCCGGGACGGAGGTAGTGGCGGTACCGCATGACCTCGAGCGGCTCTACCGAAAGCACCACGTCGACCTTGCCGATGGGAATGATGTCGGACCAGATGACAGAGTCGCCGTAGCGGAGGTTCGATTGCACCGCGCCGCCGCGCTGGGCCATGCCGTGAACCTCGGCCTGCTTGAACTGGAATCCCGCGTCGAGGGCGGCGTGGTCTATAACGAACGCGATGGACAGGATGCCCTGGCCACCGACTCCGGCGAGGATGATGTTCTTTTCCATCGTCCCTCCGTCCTCAGTTGGACCTGGTCTTGAGAGCTTCGATGCAGGCGCGGCGGGCGACAATCACGCTCGGTCCGTTGTATGCCAACTCTTCCCGCATGACCGCCACGTTCTGGGCGTGGTTGCGCGGAGTGGGCTCGATGATCCGGAAGTGGTCCTCGGAGATGCCGGTGCCGAGGATGATCTGGTCGAGGGTCGGACCGGTGGACATAGAGCGCTGGGCTCCGGTCATGCCGACCGTGCTGTTGTCGACCACCAGCACGTTGAGGTTGACGTTCTGTTGGACGGCCGACAGCAGCGGCGTGATACCGCCGTGAGAGAAGGTGCTGTCGCCGATCGCCGCTACGGCCGGCGAGTATCCCGCGTGGGCTGCGCCGGCAGCCATGCCGATCGAGGCGCCCATTGCGACGCAACTGTGGACGGCCTCGAGGGGCGGCAGCGCGGCCAGGGTGTAGCAGCCGATGTCGGAAAAGACCTGCGGGTTGTCGAAATCGTTGAGAGCCTCGTTGAGGGCGCGGAATGAATCGGTGTGCGGGCATCCCTTGCACAGCGCGGGAGGCCGGTTGGCGATCTCGGTCGCCGGATCATAGGCGGTGGGCAGGGGCTCCATCCCGAGCGCCTCGCGGACGATGTCGGGGTTGAGCTCGCCAGTGCGGGGGACTTCGCCGGTCATGCGGCCCGTGACACGGACGTTGTCGAGCCCGAAAAGGCCGCGCACCGTGCTCTCGACCAGTGGGTAGCCATCTTCGAGGATCAACAGATCATCGACGTGGTTGACAAAGGAGCGCACCATTCCAGCCGGCAGTGGGTATTGGCAGATCGAGAGGACCGAGTAGTCGTGGTCGGACTCGAGGTTTTCGTAGAGGTAGTTGCCGGCGAGCCCGCAGGCGATGACGCCACTCCTGCCCCGGAGTTCGAGCGAGTTGTGACGACTGTCCTCGGCCCGGCGAAGCAGCTCGGGCTGCTTCTCGGTCAGCTTCTTGTACTGGACGCGAGCGTTGACCGGCAGCAGGGTCCATTTCTTGATCTGCTTGTCTGGTTGGAGCTCGTTCTGGGGGAGCTTTCCCCTGGTCTCGACGCCGGCGCGGCTGTGGGCGATGCGGGTGACCATTCGAATCATGACCGGGACCGACAGCTCCTCGGAGAGTGCGAATGCCTCGAACATCATGTCGTAACATTCCTGCTGGTTGCGCGGCTCGAAGCAGGGGATGAGCGCGAACTGTGCGAAGTAGCGGCTGTCCTGCTCGTTCTGTGAGGAGTGCATTCCCGGGTCGTCGGCGACCGCGAGAACGAGGCCGCCGTTGGTGCCGGTGACGGCGGAGTTCATGAAGGCGTCGGCGGCGACGTTGAGGCCGACGTGCTTCATGCAGACCAGGGCGCGCTTGCCGGCCCAGCTCATGCCCAGCGCCTCCTCGTAGGCGACCTTTTCGTTGGTCGACCAGAAGGCGTGGACGTCGCCTGATTTCTTGGTTCGACGCTCGACGAATTCGAAGATCTCGGTCGAAGGCGTGCCTGGGTAGCCGTAGACACCGCTGAGCCCCGCGTGAATTGCGCCAAGGCCGATGGCCTCGTCACCGAGGAGAATCTCTCTATCCATGCGTGCTCCCTTCGCAGGGTCAAATGACGATTCGCGAAGCGCGGGCCGCCGCGCCTCCAGCGGATGTGAATTGTCTCATGCGCCCCAAGAGACGACAAGCGCCGGCGCGTGTCGTTTTCTTCGTTCCATGGCTCGGAGCCCTGACGCGAAGAAAATGAAAAGAGGACTGGGGTATAGGTGGGCGGAAAATCCGAAATTCGAAATTCGAAATTCGAAATTGGGACGGGCAGACAGGCGAAATTCCGAATTCCGAATTCCGACTTCCGAATTCGTATAGAATCCCCCGCATGGCGAAACCGCGCATTCTGGTCACCAACGACGACGGCTATACCTCGGAGGGCATCCAGGTCCTGGCTGACGCCCTCGATGGCCTCGGTGAGATCTGGATCGTTGCACCGAACCGGGAACAGTCGGCGGTTTCGCACGCACTGACGCTCGACCGACCCTTGCGCATCGAGCGGTTGGGCGAACGGCGGGTCTCGGTCGACGGCACTCCGACCGATTGCGTCGCCATCGCAATGTCGAGCCTGATGGAGGGACACCCTCCCGACCTGGTGGTGTCGGGCATCAACTTCGGCTACAACATGGGCGCTGACGTTCACTACTCGGGCACCGTTTCTGCCGCCTTCGAGGGGGTCATCCTCGGAGTGCCGGCGATCGCGGTGTCGCTGGGGGTGGGGGAGGGTTTGAGCTTTCATCTCGCGGCCAAGTTTGCCTGCAAGGTCGCGAAGTGGATTCTCGACAACGGGCTTCCGCACGACACCCTGCTCAACGTCAATGTGCCGGTCGGGAAGCCCCTCGGGGTCAAGCTGACCCGGCTCGGCGTGCGCCGCTACACCGAAGGTGTCATCGAAGAAACCGACCCCAGGGGGCGCAAGATCTACTGGATCGGAGGTGGCCGGCCGGTGTGGGAGCCGATCACCGACACCGACTTCCACGAAGTCGCGTCCGGATACGTTTCGGTGACGCCCCTCCACCTCGACATGACCGATCGCAGATCGCTCGACCGCATGCGTGAGCGAATGCCTCCCTGGGTCGATTCGGTCGGGTCCGAGGGGGATTGACGGGTGGCCAACGATGCTTATGCCTATCGCCGCGCGCAGATGCTGGAGTCCCTCAAACAGGGTGGCATCACCGACAAGCGCGTGATGGAGGCGATGGCGGCGATTCCCCGCCACTACTTCGTACCGGAGGCGTTCCGCCATCAGGCCTATGACGACGACGTTTCGATCCACATAGGCGCGGGCCAGACCATATCGCAGCCGCGGATCGTAGCCCTGATGACTGAAAGCGCTCGGATCGATCCCGAGGATCGTGTGCTCGAGATCGGGACCGGTTCGGGCTACCAGGCGGCAGTACTCTCCAGGCTCGCCCGTTTCGTCTTCACGGTCGAGAGAGTGGCGTCATTGGCGCGTCAGGCAAAGATCGTGCTCGATCAGCTCGCTGTCGACAATGTCAGCATCAAGGTCATGGACGGCAGTCTGGGATGGCGTGCGCAGGCGCCATTCGACGCGATCCTGGTCACCGCCGGCGCGCCCGACGTGCCCGAGCCCTTGGTCGAGCAGCTGGCCGACGGCGGCCGGCTCGTCGTGCCGGTGGGTCCCCGCGAGACTCAGGTTCTCAGGATCGTCCAGCGCCGCGGCGACAGGACCTTTGCCCACGAGCTGAAGGGCGCCTGCTTTGTGCCGCTGATCGGGCGCCACGGATGGGAAGCAGAGTGAAGGACAAGCTCTTCGCCTGGATCGACTCGTTGGCTCTGATGCCGCACCCAAGCTGGTGGCTCTTCTTGTTGGCGTTTGCGGAGAGCTCGTTCTTTCCGATCCCTCCGGACGTCCTGCTGGTGACTCTCGGTGTCGCCAACCCGGAGAGCGCGATCTGGTACGGTTTCATCTGCTCCCTGGGCAGCGTGCTCGGGGGCATGCTCGGCTACGGCATCGGTCTCTACGGAGGTCGGCCCCTGGTGTACAAGGTCTTTTCCGAGAAGAAGATCCATGCGGTCGAGCGGCTGTATGACCGCTACAACGCGTGGGCCACCGGCATCGCCGGTCTGACCCCGATCCCCTACAAGGTCTTCACCATCGCCGGCGGCGCCTTCAAGATCAACTTCAAGGTCTTCGTCCTCGCTTCGATCGTGTCAAGGACCCTCCGTTTCATGACCGAAGGGGTTCTGCTCTTTTTTTACGGCGAGGCGATCCGGGTCTTCATCTTCAAGTGGTTCAACTGGCTCTCGATTGCATTCGTGGTGCTCCTGGTCGGTGGCTTCTGGCTGGTCCACCGCTACGGGAAGCATGCCCACCGGGAGGCGCAGGTCGCCGAAGATGCGCCGGAATCCTGAGGCGGTGACCGTTTGTTGAAGACGGTGAGCCGATGAGCACGAAAAGATACAGAATCATGGGTCGCGTCCAGGGCGTAGGCTTCCGGTACTTCGTGTGGCGCGAGGCGGAAGCGCTCGGCGTCGACGGCTGGGTTCGGAACCGGGCCGATGGCACGGTCGAGGCTTTGGCGCGAGGCACGACTGAAGAGCTCGATCGGTTGCGCGACCGAATTCAGGAGGGCCCGCGATGGTCACGGGTGATGTCGGTCTCGGTGACCGATGAAGCTGACCAGGATGTGGCGCAGGGCTTCGAAATCCGACGGGACGAGGCTTGAGAATGGTCGAAGTTTTTCCTCCGCCGGCAGACGGGACCGGTAAGGGTCTTTACAGCGTCATTGCGGGCGCGCTCGCCGGGGGCGTTCCCGAGCCCTCATGGGTCGCCGTCGACGACGGAACCGATACCTGGGTGCTGGAGGCATCACGCCGTTCCGCGGATGAGCGCGCGCGCGGCGTAGTCGCCGTTTCATCCGAAGAAGCCTTGGTGAAGGCTCAACGATTCGGCATCGGCGGCGCCATGTGGCGGCCGCCGGCGTCACTCGGCGCCCTCGACGCGTTCGCCTCCGCCGCCTGCACCGAGGCGCCAGCGGTGCGCGACGCTGCGGCGCTCGAGATGCTCACCGGCGCGTCGGCCGTCAGCGTCGTGACCTTCACCAACCGCGCCTTTTGGCGGGCGCAGCTCGGTGATCGCGAGCTCGCGGACATGCTGGCCGAACTGGCCGTCTTCCTCGAGGTGCCGGTGGCGATTCTCGAATGGCCGGCCCTGGTGGTGGCCGATCGGGACCGGGGTGCGATCGTCGAAGCCTGGGAGGAGCGCGTCGTCGAAAGCCGGGGAATACGTCCGGCCCTGTCCGTTCTCCACCCGGTACGTGTCGCGAAGGAAATCCTGGCAGATGTCTGCTCCGCACTGACGGCAGGATCGGCGACGGGCGAATCTTCGAACCCGCTGCCGGCGCAGCCCGTTCACGAGCTGCCGCACGGCCGCAGAGTGGGGTGGTGGGGAATCGACACGAGCGCAACATCTGTGGATGAGGGCTGGATTGCCGGACCGGTTGATCTCACCTCGACGTCGTGTCGCTGGCGGCTCGACGGGACAGAGGAATCGGGAATCGTCGAAGAGGTTCTCAGCAGCGATGAGGTGACGGGAGTCGAGGACGTACTGGCCGTTCGCGTGCCGGGATGGGCGACCCGCAGGCTGCGGCCGGGGAGCCCGTCCGGGCTGCTCGTCGCCCGGATCGCCGAGGCCGCTTCACGCCGCGGGCTGCCTTTGTGGATTCCGAACGTCGAACCGGAGGGGTTGCGCCTCGTGCTCGGCCTGCCGGGAACCATCTGGGTCGACGGACCGGCGGTGCCGAGCTGAGGAATTTCGGATTTCGAATTTTGGTCTCGAGTTTTCCACCCGCCCTCCCATTTGTCCTTACCCTTCTGCCTTTGGGCTGACTCGGCTTGCGGGGGCTCGGCGGAATTCCTAAATCCGATTTCCGAATTCGCGGGGCATCGCCTCCGGGGCTTGAGGAGAGCTGATTGACACCGAGGATTCACCGACATAGCATCGATGCCCCGCGCGGGGCTATAGCTCAGGTGGACAGAGCAGGAGTTTCCTAAACTCAAGGTCGCAGGTTCGAGTCCTGCTAGCCCCGCCATCTGTTCGTCTGATCACTCGACAAAACACCACTCGAATCCGGTGGTGCCCTCGCCCGTGACGACCATTCCGGCGGGGTTTCCGCCGACCAGGTCGCAGAGGCCATAGAACTCGTTGACCCCCAGGGGCACGATGACCAGAACCCCGGGTCTGAGAGCTTTGATCAGCGCAACAGGATTGTCGACGAGGTGATCTCCGGACGGGGCGTTCATTCCGCGGACATGTGGAAGCAGGGCTTGATAGGCCTCGTGTCCGAAATTCTCGCGGTCGGAAAAGTTGACGATCGTCCTCACGTTTCCGAGGTCGGTCGCGAGGCGGACGATGTAATCCCGATTGCTGACACCACTCATTTTCGGGTAGCGGATGAAGGTCGTATAAAGGTTCCACCAGCTCGAGCAGACGAGGATCACGCCGAGGGCCGCATATGAGCCCGCCATCAACCAGCGGTTACCGGCGAGCCGGAGCACCTTCAAGATACGATCGATCAGGAGGGCGGGAAAGAGTAAGACTATCGTCGTGACGCCGATCAAACGTGGTGTGAACGGGGCGTCGATCGTCAACAAACCACCCGCGATCATGGATCCGAGAAACCAGATCCACAGCAGCTGGCCGCCGGGGCGGAGGACCAGGGTCAGCGCATACGCGAGACCGGCGAGTAA
>Ga0307423_1000331_pt1 | contig 32199 bp, 24 predicted proteins | sample SalMarWE160310MG_FD_202154 | JGI IMG/M metagenome (GOLD analysis project Ga0307423, IMG submission 202154) | Salt marsh sediment microbial communities from the Plum Island Ecosystem LTER, Massachusetts, United States - WE1603-10 | ecosystem: Environmental > Aquatic > Marine > Intertidal zone >... | reverse complement strand
GGCCGCTCTACGACACCCGCGGACGAGCCAGCGCCTCACTGCGAGGTGAGGGTCTCGGCCTCTCGACGGAGGGAACCGCGCTCCTTGGGATCGATCTCGGGGACGGCGAGCTGCTGACCCGGGTAGACCAGAGCGGGATCCTTGATCTGGTCCCGGTTCGCCAGGTAGAGGGCCGGCCACAGCGTCGGGTCTCCCACCGTGATCTCGGCGATCGCCCAGAGGGTCTCACCGGGACGCACTTCGTGGATCCGCGCCCCGCCTTCGGCGGGAAGGACGCCGGGGAGCACGGTGCAGAGCGCTGTGAAACCCAGCAGCCCTCGCAGCCTCACCGATCCGTCCTCTGCTTCGCCAGGCGGAGGCCGAGCTCGTCGAGCTGCTCCTGGTCGACCACCGTGGGCGCATCCATCAGCAGATCCTGCCCGCGTTGGGTCTTGGGGAAGGCGATCACGTCCCTCAGATTGTCGGCCCCTGCGAGCACCATCGCCAGCCGATCGTAGCCGAAGGCAAAGCCGCCGTGGGGCGGAGCGCCGGTGTCGAGAGCGTTGAGCAGGAAGCCGAAGCGATGCTCCATCTCCTCCTTGCCGTAGCCCAGGATCCCGAGGATCTGGCGCTGCACGTCCGAACGGTGGTTTCGGAGACTTCCCGAACCGAGCTCTACGCCGTTCAGCACCACGTCGTAGTGGGTGGCTCGGACCCGCTCCGGATCCACGTCGAGGAGCGGAAGGTCCTCCTCCATGGGGGCCACGAAGGGCATGTGCATGTAGGTGAGCTCCCCCTCCTCGTCGCGCTCGAAGATGGGGAAGTCGAGGACGAAGAGGGGGTCCCAGATCCGGCCGTCCACGCGACCGAGCTTCTCGCCGAGATCCACGCGCAGGCGCGAGAGAATCGCGTTGGCCCGGCCCGCGTCATCGGCCTGGAACAAGAGCAGCGTGCCCGGCTTCGCTTCGGTCCGTTCGGCGATGGCTGTCCGCTCGGGCTCGGAGAGGAACTTCACGATGGGAGCCTGCCAGGTGCCGTCGGAGGTAATCCGGATCCAAGCCAATCCCCGGGCGCCGAGCTCCTTGGAGACGAAGCTCTCCAGTCGATCGATTTCGCCTCGCGACAGCTCCTCGGCCTGGTGCACCGGCAAGCACTTGACGATTCCACCGCCCTCCACGGCAGCGCGGAAGGAGCGGAACTCGCTGCTCCGAAAGACATCGCTGAGATCGACGAGCTCGAGCTGGATGCGCGTGTCGGGACGGTCGGATCCGAAGCGATCCATGGTCTCCTGGTAGGAGTAGCGGGGGAACGGGCGGGGAAGCTCGACCCCGGCCGCATCCGCACAGCTGCGAGCCGTCGTCTCCTCGAGGACCTCGAGCACCTCGTCGACACCGACGAAGGACATTTCCAGGTCGACCTGGGTGAACTCGAGCTGACGGTCCGCGCGTTGGTCCTCGTCGCGGAAGCAGCGCGCGATCTGGAAGTAGCGATCGTACCCTCCGATCATCAGCAGCTGCTTCATGATCTGCGGCGACTGAGGGAGTGCGTAGAAGGATCCGTGCTGGCGCCGGCTCGGGACCAGGAAGTCCCGGGCTCCTTCGGGCGTCGCCTTGGCGAGCACCGGCGTCTCGATCTCGAGGAATCCGAGATCCGAGAGGCAGGCTCGGAAGGCCTGGTAGAGCCGATGGCGCAGCTCGAGGGCGCGCTGCAGCGGTGGCCGGCGCAGGTCGTGGATGCGGTAACGCAGGCGCACCGACTCGTCGACCCCGGGATCCTCCTCGATCGGGAAGGGCGGTGGCACGGCGGTGTTGAGGATGCGCAGCTCCGCGGCGAGGATCTCGACCTCGCCGGTCGGAAGGTTCGGGTTCACCGTCTCTTCGGAGCGACGCTGAACGGTGCCGCGCGCGAGCAGAACGAACTCGGACCGCAGCGCCTCGCTGCGGAGGTGCGCTTCCTGGGAAACGTCGGGTCGGAAGACCACCTGGACGAGACCGGTGCGATCGCGGAGATCGACGAAGACCACCCCGCCGTGGTCGCGGCGCCGGTGCACCCAGCCGGTCACCACCACCTCGCTACCGACGAGCCCCGAGATCACCTGGCCGCAATAGTGGCTGCGGCGAAGGGATCCCATCCCGTCGAGCTGCATCTGAAGCTGCCCCGGAGTCTGCGCCACTGCTCTGTAGTCCTGAAAAAAATTAAATGAAAACGCGACGTTGGATAGCAGAGGCGGCGAGGGTCAGCAAACCGCGGCAACGCTCAAGAAAGCTCGGTGGCCGAGCAGACGCGGTCGCGTCCCTTCGATTTGGCCCGGTACATGGCTTTGTCGGACGAATCCAGCAGGGCCTCGCGGGTCCGACCGTGGGTCGGATAGGTGGAGACACCCACACTGCAGGTCAGGTGCACCACCTGGTCCGGTCCTGCCTCGAAAGGGGTCTCCGCGACGATCCGTCGAATCCGCTCGGCGATCTCGATGCCGGTTTCCTCGCCGGTGCCGACCAGGAGGATGGTGAATTCGTCACCTCCGTAGCGTGCCAGGGTATCGACCTGCCGAACGCACTGCCCGAGCACCTGGGAGAGCTGACGCAGCGCCTGGGATCCCACCAGATGGCCGTGGTGGTCGTTCACCAGCTTGAAGCGGTCGAGATCCAAGAAGAGGACAGAGAGCTCGCTCCCATAGCGTTCCGCGCGACGGATCTCACGATCCATCGCCTCCATCAGGTAGCGCGCGTTGTAGATCTCGGTCACGTCGTCGACGAGTGCCCGTTCCTTGGCGCGGTGGTAGTGCTCGGCGTTTCGAAGCGCGAGGGAAGTGTGACCGGTGACGATCAGAGCCCTGTCGATCTCTTCCTCCCGGAAGGGACGCCCCTCTCCGAGGATCCAGAAGACGCCGCTCTCCGTCTCCTCGCCCCTCACAGGAAGGACCAGCAGGTCCCGGGCCTCGACTCCAATCTCGCGCAGAGCATCGTGAACCGGTCCCCGATCCAGCAGGCGGACCTCGTCGATTTCGCCCGAATCGAGGCGTTTTCCGCCGGCGATCAGCAGGCGCAGGGCCGACTCCTGGTCCTCTTTGAAGCCCCGAAACTGGCAGCCTTCGCTACTGGGGATCAGGGCCCTGTGGTAGAGGGCGATGCCTCGCGCCCGTCCGAGAGCCTTGAGGACCAGGTCGAGAGCTGTGGAGTACACGTCACCGGGATCGAGACATGCGGCGAGGGAGCCACAGGCGGAGAGGATTGCGCTCTCGTCTCGGAGCCTGACGTTCTCTTGAAGCAGGCGCCGCCGGGACAGGGTGCGCTCGACCACGAGGATCAGGTCCTCGGCGCCGACCGGCTTCTGAAGGTAGTCCGTGGCCCCCATGCGTAGGGCTTCCACTGCACTATTGATGGAGGCATGGGCGGTGATGAGGACGAAATCGGTTCCCGGATGCTCGCGCTGAACGCGCCCCAGGAGCTCCAGTCCGGAGAGGCCCGGCATGGTGAGATCGCTCAGGACCAGATCCGCGGGCTGCCGCTCGAGAACGGCCAGCGCCTGCTCGGCATTCTCGCAGCACTCCACGTCGGCCTCACCCTGGAGCACCTGCCTGGCGAGCTCCCGGTAGAAGCGGCTGTCGTCGACCACGACGACGCGAGCACGGCGAGACGGCTCGGACATCCGATCCTTTCACTGAGGAGACGCCCGCCTGGCGCGGACCACCAGACACGGCATCGGCGGACCGATTTTCCGGCTTGAGGAGCGTAGCAGGATCGCGGCGGTGTAGGATCCAGCCGAAGGAGGAAACGGGGGGACATGGCCGCGCTTCAAGAGGCCCTGGATCGGTACCGGAGAACCTGCGAGAGCTTTCGCTGGGAGGTACCGGATTCGTTCAACTTCGGCCGGGATGTGGTGGATCGCTTCGCCGAGGAGCCCGAGCGCCCTGCCCTCCTCTGGCGAAACGCCGAGGGCCGCGAGCGGCGGCTCCGTTTCAGCGACGTCTCTGCAGCCTCGAACCAGTTCGCGCACCTGCTGACCAGTCTCGGCGTCTCGCCTGGAGACCCGGTGATCATCATGCTCCCCAGGGTTCCGGAGTGGCAGGTCGCCGTGGTGGGCGCTCTCAAGACGGGCGCCCTGGTGATTCCGTGCTCGACCATCCTGCGGCCCAAGGACATCCGCTATCGCGCCACCCATAGCGGCGCCGTGGCAATCGTCACCGCGGCCGACCAGATCCCCGCCGTGGAGGAGGTGCGAGGCGAGCTTTCCCGTGTCTCCCATTACCTCGCCTGGATGGGAGAGGAGAGCCCGACCCCGGAGGCCTGGACGGAGCTCGCCCCCGCCCTGGCCGCACAGCCAACGGACGGATCCGCGAGACGCGAGACTCGGGCCTCGGATCCGGCCCTGGTCTACTACACCTCGGGGACTACCGGCCCCCCCAAGGCGGTCCTCCACGATCACGCCTACACCTGGTCTCAGCGCTATACGGCGGAGTTCTGGCTGGGCGTGCGCGGAGAGGACCGAGTCTGGACCACCAGTGACACGGGCTGGGCCAAGGCGGCCTACGGCGTGATCTTCGGCCCGTGGAGTGCAGGGGCCGAGGTCTTCATGTACGACGGCCGCTTCGAACCGGACCGCGAGCTCGCACTCCTCTCCGAGATCGCGCCCAGGGTCTTCTGCGCGCCCCCCACCGAGTTCCGGCTGCTGGTCAAGCAGGACCTGTCGGATCTCCGGCTTCCTCGCCTTCGAGAGTGTGTCTCCGCCGGTGAGCCACTCAATCCCGAGGTGATTCGCGCCTGGCGCGACGCCACGGGCATCACCATCCGCGACGGATACGGCCAGACGGAGACCATCCTCCTGGTCGGGAACTTTCCCGGAAACCCCGTCCGCCCGGGATCCATGGGGCTGCCCATGCCCGGCCACCAGATCGAGATCATCGACGAGCAGGGACGGATCCTCCCGCCCGGCGAGGTGGGCGACATCGCCCTTGGCGGCTCTACCCCCAGCCTCTTTCGCGAGTACTGGAAGGACCAGGCCGCCAGCCAAGGGACCCGCCGCGGTCACTGGTACGTCACCGGAGACCGCGGCTATCGCGACGAGGATGGATACCTCTGGTTCGTGGGTCGAGCCGACGACGTGATCATCTCCGCCGGCTACAGGATCGGTCCGTTCGAGGTGGAGAGCGCCCTGGTCGAATACCCGGACGTCCTCGAGGCGGCGGTAGTCGGCGTGCCGGACCCGGATCGCGGATCGATCGTGAAGGCCTTCGTCGTGCTACGGCCGGGAATCAGCGGAGAAGAGCGTCTGGCGAAGACTCTCCAGGACTACGTGAAATCGGTCACGGCCCCGTACAAGTACCCCCGCGAGGTCGAGTTCCTCGACGAGCTTCCCAAGACCGTGAGCGGGAAGATCCGGCGGGTCGAGCTGCGGCAGCGAGGCTGATGAGAGCGGGGACCGTGTTAGGTGATCTCCTCTCCAGCGGCGCTTGCCTCCTTCGGGAGGACCCGCGTCCAGGTACTCCCCCCATCCTCGCTGCGGAGCACCATGCCCCGCTGGCCGACGATGAAGCCGACCCGGTCCTTCACGTCGAAGCTGATGTCACGCATGAAGGTAAAGATGGTGGGGAAGCCGCTGGTGGGGGCGTTCCAGTGGACGCCTCCGTCGCTGGAGACGCGGATCAGCCCCTTCTCGCCCACCGCGATGGCCCGCCTCGGAAACGGCTGGACCGAGAACAGGGCCTGCTTGCGTCCCACGTCCTCGTAACGCCAGGTGCGTCCTCCGTCCGCGGTCTTGAGGACTATCCCACCGAGGCCGGAGATCAGACCGTTTTCCTCGTTGGAGAATCGGACCGTGAAGAGGTACGGGTTCTGCGCGAGGGTGACCTCGACCTGGGGTTGATCGGCGAGCCGGCTGTCGAGATAGCGACGCAGGAAGCCCGGATCGTCCTCGAGGAAGTCCTCGTAGTCCCAGGGCGGAGCTCCCCGACGGCGGATCCGGTCCGAGAGGATGCCCACCCCTTCGACCGCAGCCACCACCTCCTGGGTCCGCGCTTCGAGGATGTCGAAGAGCGGGAAGGGATCTTTCTCGGAGCCGAACTCCTTCAGCTCCCGCGCACTCACGCGGGGCTCGATGGCGATGTTGAGATGCTGCTGGTCCACGATCTGCCTGGCGAACTCGCGGATCTTCTCCTTGTCCGCTTCGGGGATCTCGATCTCGTTGTACCCGAGCTTGATGGGGTCAACGACAACTCCGCTGATGATCTCGCCGAGCTCCCAGTTGGCGCCGCCGTCCTCGCTGCGGAACAGGTATCCGAACTCCCCGATGATCCAGCAGTACTGGGTATTTGAGGCAAGGCAGTGGACGTCGTTCAGCCCCACGTCCTCGAAGACCTTCTCGCCTCTGCGCACCCGGTCCTGGTCGGCAACCGAGAGCCACACGAACTGGGGATGGGTCTCAGTCACGGTGAGAGAACGATCCTGCCAGGTCTTACCGGCGTCTTCGGTGTAGATCCGAGTCCCCCACTCTCCCACCGCCCAGGCCCGGCTCTCGTCGAGGGCCTGGACCGAGAACAGGTGGACACCCTGCGCTTCCTTCACGTTCGGCTGGTGGGTCCAGGTCCTGCCGCCGTCCTCGGTGCGCAGCACCAGACCCAGCTGTCCCACGGCCCATCCCTTCTCGGTGCTGGCCATGCTGACGCCGTAGAGCAGGCTCTTGGTGTTGCTCTCGGCCTTCTCCCAGGTGTCCCCGCTGTCCTGGCTGCGGTAGATGGCCCCCCAATCTCCCACCGCGATGACGAGATCCTCGCTGGGGACCGAAACCGAGAAGAGGTGGTCGTAGATGGCGATCTCCCCGCTCTCCGCGCGGGGCTCGAAGTGCACTTCGTGACAGGCGGCGAGAAGCGCCGTCACGGCCGCGAGGACGGGGAGGGTTCGAATGGAGATCATCGGGGGCATCCCTCTCATGCTTTGGTGGATCGGCGGACGAGAAGGCCCGGGCCGGGGCGCGTCGCGCCCCGGCCCGGGTTTGGGTTCGAGTTGGAGCCACCTCGGTCTAGCGGCCCTTGGTGAGGCGGCCGATGTCGATGTAGCGGCGGACCTTGCCCTTGCTCTTCAGCGGAGTTCCGAAGCTGTCCCAGAACTCGATCCGGTTTCCGGTGCCGGTCTGGACGTTGATGATGGTGTCGCTGACGACCCGCATGTCGTCGGGCTTCGGAACGCCCTCCCACCCGGGGTAGTAGTCCGGGTCGTCTTCGCTCCAGCGGTGGTTGTGCCAGATGATCTTCCAGAGCTCCTTCTTGCGGTCGTAGGCGAAGGAATAGAGCGCGACCATCGTCTGCTTGTCGAGGTAGATGTCCTTGTGGTCATACGGGTGATCCGGGTTCCTCGGAATGAACCGCAGCTTGATCGCCTTGCGCATCTCCCAGTTGTCATCCGCATAGGAGAGACCGTAGGGACCGAAGTTGTGGTCCTTGCTATACGGATAGGCCTTCACCTGCGAGTTCATCGGCGCGATCATGTCCATCTCGCCGAGGCACTCCCACTCGTACTGAGGGGGGATTCCGGCGAAGCTGCGCAGATCGTCGAAGGTGAAGTCGGTGCCCGAGACGGCGTCGGTCCGCTGGGCTGAGGAGATCCGCCGCACCCGGCGCAGGGTCGGAACGTACACCCAGGTATCGTCGTTCTTGGACTGCGCTTCCGGCTTGTCCGAATCCTTGTACCGATAGGTCATCAGCATGATGCCGCGGGCGTCGAAGGGTGCATCGACCTCGATCCCGAAGGCCAGCTTGCGCTTCTCACCCCGGAAGAGGTCGCCATTGTTCTCATCGAGGTACTCCTTCTCGATCCGGTGGGAAAGCTTCACCGTCTTCGAGGTCCCTTCGTAGTAGAGGGGGAGTTCCTCGCCGCGATCCCAGTAGGAGTAGTAGTAGCGGGCGCCGGCCCCATCCCCGTCCCACTGGTAGTCGAAATCCCAGATGACCTTGTCGCCCGCCCGGGGATCGCCCAGACAGTCGATCTCCTCGATGGGGAAGGGCTGGCCGGCGGTGTAGTTCTCCAGGCTGCTCTCCGGGCCGACGCGAGCCTGACCCACGAACCGGTCGGTGGCCGCCTGGTACTCCGGGGGCGGCGAGTAGTCGCGGAAGAAGGGACCGATCTCGAGCTGCATCCCCTCGTAGAAGAAGAAGTCCCGGTTCGACCAGAACTCCGGCGGCAGGAAGGGTTTCAGGGACTCGATCTTGTCCATGGTGATGACGTCCCCTTCCTTGAAGGTCGGGGCCCCGGGACCGACATCCTCCTGCTGCGCAGCCACCGGGGCAGCCAGCGCCAGCGAGAGAACCAGGGGAAAAAACCAGAACGGGCGCAGACGCATACGATCTCCTCTTCTTGCCACCGCCGTGGCTCGCCAGGGGTGCCTGTATTCAGCTAGCACAAGAAGCCACCTACCCGCGACGGCCGACCCCCCAAAATCGCACCGCCACTCGGCGATCCGAAGCACCCTCCCGCGATCAGCGGCGCTCTCTCTCTAAACTACCCCCGACCAGATTGTCAAGAACCCAGGCATCTCCGGTCCTTCTTCACCGCTTCGATCCAGGTGGGATCTCGCCGCGCATTGGGCTCCTGTGCTCGCCGAGGGCTCCATCATCAAGACGACTGGGCGCGGGAATCGGTTTCACGCTGGATGACCAGAGCCCACCCTCCGGGACATCTGCCACTCGGTGACCTTCTTGCTTCATCGAACCCCGTGGGGGAAAGTGGGCGCCTCCGGCCAGATGGGCTTTTTTGCCCACGCTCATGGAGGCTAAGCGTGCACTACACCCACCGTTCTCTCCGGCTAGCGTGCCTTCAGCTGGATCTCTCTCTAGGAGCCAGGCGCACGCCCTGGAGATGGATGAACCCGGTGGCAGCGGTCTGATCGTAGGTGTCCGCCTCCCCGGCATCCTCGAAGGTCGAGAGCGCTTCGGCGTAGAGGGAGACCGGAGAGCGACGGCCGGTCACCCGGACCGCCCCCTTGTAGAGGCGGACGCGGGCCTCGCCGGTCACGTTCTCCTGGCTCTGCTCGATGGCGCTGCGAACGAAGCCCATCTCCGGCGAGAACCAGAAGCCGCCGTAGATCAGCTCGGCGAAGCGCGGCATCAGGCGGTCGCGCTCGTGCATCACCTCCCGGTCGAGGGTGATCGACTCCACCGCCCGATGCGCTGCGTGCAGCACGGTGCCCCCCGGAGTCTCGTAGACGCCGCGGGACTTGAGCCCGACCACGCGGTTCTCCACCATGTCGACCCGCCCCACTCCGTGGGCGCCGGCGATCTGGTTGAGGCGCGTCAGCAGCGGCGCCGCCGACAGCTCCTCCCCGTCGATGGCGACGGGGATGCCCTTCTCGAATCGGATGATCAGCTCGGCCGGGGTATCCGGCGCCTCCTCGGGTGACGTGGTGGTGATGAACATCGACTCTTCCGGAGCACGCCAGGGATCCTCCAGGATCCCCCCCTCGAAGGAGTTGTGCAGGAGGTTGCGATCGATGGAGTAGGGCTTCTCCACCGTGGCGCTCACCGGGATGCCGAACTTCTCGGCGTAGGCGATGCAGTCGGTCCGAGAGCGCAGGTCCCACTCCCGCCAGGGTGCAACGACGGAGAGCTCCGGAGCGAGGGCGCGGTAGGCCAGCTCGAAGCGAACCTGGTCGTTTCCCTTGCCGGTGGCCCCGTGAGAGAGCGCGTCGCAGCCGGTTTCACGCGCCACCGCAACCTGGCTCTTGGCGATCAAGGGCCGGGCCAGGGCGGTGCCGAGCAGATAGGTCCCCTCGTAGACCGCGTTGCCCTGGATCGCCGGGAACACGTAGTCGCGGACGAACTCCTCGCGGACGTCCCGCATGACGTAATCCACCGCTCCGGTGGACTTGGCCTTGTCCGGAAGCCCCGCCAGCTCCTCCTGCTGGCCGATATCGGCACAGTAGGCGACGACCTCGCAGCCGTACTGCTCGATCAGCCAGCGCAGGATCACCGAGGTGTCCAGGCCCCCGCTATAAGCCAGACAAACACGCCGAACAGAGCCCTTCGAGGCCATCGTCGTTCCTCCCGGCGGCGGATTGTAACGAAGCGCCAGAGCTGTGCGAGCGGGCAAGCTCGGCGAGCCGGAGGCGAGGCGCGCGCGCAGTGAGCCGCAGGCGAACGAAGTTCGAGCGGGCAAGCTCGGCGAGCCGGAGGCGAGGCGCGCGCGCAGTGAGCCGCAGGCGAACGAAGTTCGAGTGGGCGTGTCAGGGCGCGTCGACGGGGAGGCGCAGCAGAGTGGTGCGACCCAGCTTGGGATCGATGGTGGTGTGCAGGACCGCGGCCAGCGCGGCGATGGACTCCTTCAGGACCGGCGCCTCGGAGGGAGCCGCGGTGCAGCCCCCGGTCGCCCAATGCTCCGTCACCGACACGAGCACCGCCGCCGCACTGTCCCTTCCCGCGGCGCGGGCGCCGATGAAGAGCGTGGAGGGGGGGCGATCCTGCGCGAGACGATTCTCGACGATCCTCATCAACACCGACTCCAGCCGAGCTTCGTCCCCGCGGACGGCGGGCAGGCTTCTCGCCGCGAGCAGCTCGACGCTGATTTCGGCCTCGCCGATCCGCCTGACGGCGCGCTCCGCAACCCGACGTACCACCCGGGCGGGATCGAATCTTACGGATTCGAGGATCGGATCGGGTGCACCCGAAAGGACGGCGCGGAGCTCGTCGGACCACTTGCGCAGGCGCGTCAAGGCGCGCAGGCTCTCCTCGACGAGGCTGCGGTAGCCGGCAGCGCGGCGTCCGCCGGTCTGCTCCAGGAGCATCTCCAGGGAGTAAGAGAGCTCGTCGATGGGATCCTGGATCTCTCGGTGCAGAGAGAGCAGGCGCTCGACGCCTTCCACCTCTTCCTTGAGCAGGATCACCACCCCCACCCTTGCATCCTCGGCGACGATCGGCGACGCCACCGCCGAGAACCCTACATTGCCTTCGCGTACCCGAAACCGGACGCTCTCCCCGTACTCGCAGACCTGTGCCACCGCGTGAAGCACCGCCTCGCGACTGCCTCCCCCGAAGAGCTCGGCCAGGCTGCGGCCGCGGGCGGTCTCGGCCGTGATGCCGAACCGCGCCTCGAAGGCGGGGTTCACGTAGACCGCAAGTCCGTCGGGGTCGCCGACGATCACCGGTGCATCCAGAAAGGAGAGCAGCGATTGCTCCACACGGTTCACGGATTCGCCTCGACGATGCCCGCTTCGAGCAGCTTGTTGACCACGCGAACCGCCTCGAAGGGATCCATCCCCGACAGCGCCAGGATCTCGTTCACGCTGGTGCTGCCGTCGACCATCGAGAGCAAGAAGCCCGCATCCACCGGAAGGTTGAATCTCATGATCTCCTGCGGTGTGATCTTGACCTTCAGCACCCTGGAAGCGTCGGGAACCCGATCGCGGTAGTACCCGAAGAGATGGCTCCGGACCAGCTCCAGGTATCCCTGGAGTTCCATTCGTCGAGGATTCTCGCGAGCCAGGGTCTCGAGCATCTCCAGGGACTCCTGGATTTCACCCTTGCGAAACAGCGCCAACGCCTCCGCCAGCAGACTCGCATCCTCTTCGCCAACGACCTCCGACAGCCCGATCTCACCGGTGTCCAGGCCGGCGCTCCGCAGGTAGTCCCGCGCCTCGGGATGAACCGGCTCGAGCTGAAGCACCTCGCGCCAGCACCCGGCGGCCTGGTCCGTCCGCCCCTCACCGTAGTGGCGCAGTCCCTCTTCCATCAGCCGAGAGATCTGCTCCTCCTTGGATTCCGCCATTCCGGGGCTCACTTCTTGCGCTCTACCTCATTGGGCTGTTTGAGCTGCACTTCGTAGAGCTCGTTCTCTTCGATGATGTGCTGGATCTCCTCGGAGGAGAGCGTGCCCGTCGCGTTCACGGTGATCGACTGCTCCTTGCCGGTCGCCGTGTCACGTGCGAATACGCTGACGATCCCGTTGGCGTCGATGTCGAAGGAGACGTCGATCTCCGGCTCGCCCTTCCGGGAAGGTCGGATCCCGCCGAGCACGAACTCGCCGAGCAGATCGTTTTCCGAAGCCGTCTCGGATTCGCCCTGGAGGACGCGAATCTTCACGGCGGACTGATTGTCGCGAGTGGTCGTGAACAGGTGGCTCTTGCGCGCCGGGACCGTCGTGTTCCGCTCGATCAGCTTGGCGAAGTGTCCGCCGAAGGTCGCGATTCCCAGGGAGAGCGGGGTGACGTCGAGCAGCAGCAGGTTGTCGTTTTCAGAGACCAGACTCTCCCCCTGAATCGCGGCGCCGATCGCCACCACCTCGTCGGGATTCACACCCTTGTGAGGCCGCTTGCCGAAGAACTCCGTGACCGCAGCCTGGACCAGGGGCATTCGGGTCTGCCCGCCCACCAGGATGATCTGTTCGATCGCGCCAACGGTGAGGTCGGCGTCACTGAGGCACTGCTCCACGGTCTTCAGGGTTCCGCGGACCACATCACCTACCAGGCTCTCGAGGGTCTCCCGGGTGAGCTCCTGGCTCAGGTGCCTGGGCCCGCTGGCGTCGCTGGCAATGAAGGGGAGGTTGATTTCGGTGGTCTCGCGGGACGAGAGATCGCACTTGGCCTTCTCCGCCGCATCCTTCAGGCGCTGCAGAGCCATGGTGTCGCCCTTCAGATCGATTCCCTCGCTCTGCTGGAAGATCTCCAGCAGATGCGCCACGATGCGGTGATCGAAATCTTCGCCGCCCAGGAAGGTGTTGCCCGCTGTGGCGAGCACCTCGACGACCCCGTCGCTCATCTCCAGAATCGAGACATCGAAGGTTCCTCCGCCGAGGTCGTAGATCGCGACCTTCTCGTCGTTGTGCTTGTTGAATCCGTAGGCCAGGGCGGCGGCCGTGGGCTCGTTGATGATCCGAAGCACCTCGAGGCCTGCGATCTTGCCGGCGTCCTTCGTGCACTGTCGCTGGGCGTCGTTGAAGTAGGCGGGAACCGTGATCACGGCGTCGTGGACGTGCTCTCCCAGGTACTCTTCCACGACGCGCTTCATCTCTCGCAGAATCAATGCGGAGATCTCGGGGCAGGTGAACGTCTTGCCCGCGATCTCGATGCGAGGATCATCGTTGGGACCGCGAACGATCTGAAAAGGGCTGAAATCGATGGATTTCTGGACCTCGGGCGCGTCGAATCGCCGGCCGATCAGACGCTTGGTGGCGAAGACCGTGTCCTTCGAGTTGGTGATCGCCTGTCGCTTGGCGAGGTGACCCACCAGCCGCTTGCCGTCCTGGGTGATCGCGAACATCGACGGCGTGGTCTTGTAGCCGCCTGCGTTCGGGATCACGCTCGGCTGCCCGTTCTCGATGATCGCAACGCAGGAGTTCGTGGTCCCCAGGTCGATCCCGATCACGTGATTCATGGTTCTCCTCCAGATTCTCCGTACTTCTCGGCCCTCACAGGGACTTGAGCTCCACGCTCGCTTCCGCGTCCTTGGGATCCAGCTTCAAGGCGGCCTCGAGCTCTCGCCGCGCGTTCGACTTCAAGCCGGCGGCCTTGAAGATCTGGCCCAGGGTGCGCCGGTGTGCGGCGTTGGTCGGGTCGATCTCGCAGGCCGCCGCAGCGAACTCCTTGGCCTTGCGCAGATCCCCGACGGCCTGCCACTGAAGGCGCGCCGCCCGGATGTTGAGCTCGGCGTCGAAGGGGCGGAATTGGAGCGCCTCCTCCAGTAGCCCGGCGGCTTCGCGATAGTTCCGCATCTCGAGCGCGCCGTCTCCCTGCTTGATCAGCACCTTTGCCCGTTCCTCGTGCGCCTTGCGCTGAACATCCGAGAAGGCCTCCTTGTAGGCCTGGTTGCCGGGATCGAAGGCGATCGCCAGGCGCACGCTCCCGGCGGCCTCCAGCCAGCGCTCTGCACGGAAGGCCGACATCCCCGATTCGAAGAAGGTCTTGGCCTTGCGCTTGCGCCCCTCGAAGACCTTGAGCTGCCTGCCGAGCCGCGAGAGGCGCTTGCGGGCCGCGAGGCTGCTGGGGGCCGCGCCAGCCTTCGCGGGCGCCTCGGAGGCAGCGAGCTCCCGCTGCACCTCGGCGCGGGTGGCGGGATCCGAGAGCAGCTCGTACGCCTCCAGGATTTTCTTGAAGCACCGCTCCAGCCTCTCCGCAAAGGGCCCCAGATTGCGGCGGAAGTAGCGATCCGGGTGGAACTGCTTGGAGAGCGCGAAGTAGGCCTTCTTGATCGCCTTGACGTCGGCGTCGACGGCGACTCCGAGGATTTCGTGATAGGGGCGGTCGAGTCCGGTCTCGAACTCGAGAACCTTCCTCTGGATCGCGACGGTGAGATCCAGGCTCGGATCGATCTGAGACGAGAACGAGTCCGCGCCTGGGACGGCCCCGGGGCCGTGGTGGGCCGGCGAAGCAGGATCGTCATCGAACAGGATCACGCCCTGCTTCACCCAGCCGTCGATGTACCGGTCCACCTCCTCGACAGGCAGGCCGCCGATCTGCTGAAGCGTCTTGCAGGAAGTCATCCCGTCGATTCGCGACAAGAGATATCCCTCGGCCGGAGAGAGAGAGAGCACCGTGGGGTCGCATCCCGGGGCGAGCCGGGGAACCCGATCCTCACCCCCTTGGGCTCCCCCTTTCGCAGACATCGATCCCCTCCAGGCGGTACGGGAGTCACCGATCCCGTCGCCTTCACGGCGCTCATCGGTCCTTTCCCCGAAGAAGCTGAGCGTATCGTTGGAGATCCTGGGAGACTTGCGCGCGAAGTGCACCCCGCGGGGATCAGGCCGGTCGGAGAAGCCGCTCCAGGATCGCCTTCTGGGCGTGAAGGCGGTTCTCCGCCTGGTCGAACACGATGCTGCGGGGTCCGTCGAGGACCTCGTCGGTGATCTCCTCGCCCCGGTGGGCGGGCAGGTCGTGCATGACCCACGCCTCCGGCGAGCTCTGCAAGAGCCTCGCATTGACCTGGTAGGGCTCGAAGATGGCGCGCCGCTTCTCGGCCTCCTCCTCCTGGCCCATGCTGGTCCAGACGTCCGTGTAGACGAAATGGGCCTCCCGGATGGCCTCGGCGGGACTGGTCGTGAAGCTGATTCGAGCGCCACTCCCTCCGGCCAGATCCGCCGCGCGTGACCGGATCCGGCCGGCCGGCCGGTGGGTCTCGGGAGTCGCGAGCCGGAGATCGAGGCCCAGCACCGACGCCGCGAGGAGCAGCGAGTTGGCGACGTTGTTGCCGTCGCCCACGAAGGCGATGCGGGCCTCCTTGAGCTCCATCCGCTCGGAGATCGTCAGCAGATCCGCCATCACCTGACAGGGGTGAAGGAGGTCCGTCAACGCGTTGATGACCGGAACCGTCGCCACCGCCGCCAGCTCCTCGACCAGGGAGTGATTGGTCGTCCGCGCCACCAGGACGTCCACCCATCGCGAAAGACTCATGGCGACGTCGCTGGCCGATTCGCGAGTTCCGATGCCGATCTGGTCCGGCGTGAGAAAGATCGCGTGTCCTCCCATCTGGGTCATGCCCGCCTCGAAGGTCACGTAGGTCCGGAGGGACGGATGTTCGAAGTACATGGCGAGCGTCCGGCCGGGCAGGGTCTGGGGTCGCTCCCCCTTGGCGAGCAGAGCCTTCAGCTGCCGCGCGCGCGCGAGGATCTCGAGCAGGGATTCGGCCGACCAGTCGGCGACGCTGATGAAGTCCTTGGGCATGACTCAGTGGGTCAGGAGGGTTCCAACACCCCCGTCGGTAAAGACCTCGAGGAGAATAGCGTGGACGATTCGACCGTCGATGATGTGCGTCCGCGAGACGCCACCGGAGAGCGCGTCGATGCAGCATTCGATCTTGGGGATCATTCCCTCCCGGATGGATCCCTCGGCCACGAGCTTGCGCGCCTGTTCCACCGAGAGCCGGGGAATCAGCGCACCGCTCGCATCCTTCACGCCCTCCACGTCGGTGAGCAGGATCAGCTTCTCGGCCTGAAGCGCGCGGGCAATCGCCCCGGCTGCTTCGTCGGCGTTCACGTTGTGGGTGACGCCTTGGGCATCGACTCCGATCGGCGCAACGACAGGCACGAAGCCGGCATTCGCCACCGCCGTGATGGGCGCGGGATCGACGTGCGCGACCTCGCCCACCCGGCCGATGTCCTTGCCCTCCTTGAATCTGCGACGCACCGAGAGCATTCCGCCGTCGGCGCCGGTGAGACCCACCGCGCGGCCGCCCCCGCGGTTGACCAGCTCGACGATCTCGCCGTTGACCCGGCCTCCCAGAACCATCTCGACGACTTCCATGGTCTTGTCGTCCGTCACACGGAGTCCGTCCACGAAGGTCGACTCCAGACCGAGCTTCGCCTGGATCTCGCCGATCTGCGGCCCCCCCCCGTGAACGATGACCGGGCGCAGTCCGACGTACTTGAGAAACACCACATCCACCGCGAAGGATGCGCGCAGCGCGTCGTCCGTCATGGCGTGACCACCGTACTTGATGACGATCGTCTTCTCGTAGAAGCGGCGGATGTACGGCAGTGCCTCGACCAGTACGGCCGCCTTGTCGATCAGCTTCTGCACCCTGGCTCCGGGATCTTCGTTGGCTTGCAACCCATCGGGGGCTCTTCGCACCCTCGCCCGTCGCGATCACCTCTGGGATGATCAGCGGCTCAGCCCGCACCCCCTTGGCCTTCGCGGCGGGCGCGGGCCACCTCGTCGATCGTGTCCACCAGGCTACGGTACAGGAGCACGTTGCGAACCGCCGCGGAAAGGGCAGCGGCCAGGACCTCCCCCACCCCGGGAGAGGCGTCCTCGGGTCTCTCGGGAAAGGCGCGGAAGATGCCGAGGGTCTTGCCGCGGAAGCGGAGGGGCCCGCAGAGAAGGGGCCCCGGCGATCCGTCCTCGGGCGTATCGATTCCGGCCTCGAAGCGCGGATCCGCCGCCGGATCGTCGCTGGCCACCAGGTTCCCGCTTTCCAGCACCGTCCCGGTCAGACCGAGCCCGGTCGGGAGGGCCGGGCGATCGCTGCGGATGCCGCGATCGCACTCGGCCTCGCGAACCAGGTCTCCCCGCTTTGCATCCACCAGGTAGAGCGAAACCGGTGCCGCCTTGAGGGTCTCGGCGACGGGGCGCAGCGCTGCGTCGAGGATGCGCGCGGGTTCCACCTCCGCCGTCACCGCGTCGCAGATCGCACGGGCGAGTTCGGCCTCCGGTCCGACCTCCCGCGCCGTCTCTGCTGGAGCCACTGCCTGGCGCGGGTCCTTGACCGCCGGCTCCTGACCGGCGTCCCGGCGAACCTCCAGCATCTGTGCGAGCTGCACCGACAGAATTCGCATCAGCGCGAGGTCCTCCTGGTCGAAGGGCTCACCGCTCGAGCGCTCCGTCGCGCACAGGACCCCGAGCACCCGCGCCCCAGCCGCAAGCGGAGCGACCGCGAAGGAGTTCGATGTGTAGCGGTCGCCGGGAGCTCGCCCGGCGAATCGCTCGTCCGCGTTCACGTCACCGACCAGGATCGGCTCCGAACGCGCCAGCGCCATTCCCGCCACGCCCTCACCGATGGGAACCTCGTCCAGGTCGGCGGGCGAGATCTTGAAGCCGCGGCTGGCGGCCACCCGCAGGGCGGTTCCGTCCTCATCCAGCAGCATCAATGAGGTCTTCGCCGCACCCAGGACCTCCGAGAGCGCCTGGACCGCACCCTCGCGCAAGGACTGGGTTCCCTGGTCCGCGTCGACATCTCTGGCGGTTTTCCAGAGCTCCTCGAGCGTTTCCTCCAGAAGCCCGATGCGCCGGCGCAGCCGGCTCCAGCCCGAAGCGATGCCGAAGGTCTCGAGGGCGCGGCGCACGGCCAAGGCGAGCTCCTCATCGTGAATCGGCTTCGCCAGGTAATCGAAGGCACCGAGTCGAAGAGCCTCCAGAACGGTCTCCTGGTCCGTGTGGGCCGAGAGGATGATCACGCGGAGGTCCGGCCGGATGTCCCGCAGCTGGCGAAACACCTCGAGGCCGCTCTGGTCGGGGAGCTGAATGTCCAGGATCACCACACCAATCGACGGGTCGCCCGCGGCTTCGAGCGCCTCAGCACCAGTGGCGGCCAGGACGCAGTTCACCTCGGCACCGTCGAGAACGTCGCGAATCGCCTCCCGGAAGAACCTCTCGTCGTCGACTACCAGAACCTGCGCTGACGGGCTCATGCCACCCCCCTATCGGTCACAAGATGTACCGCGACAGATCTTCATCTTCCACGAGATCGCCCAGCTGCGAGCGAACGAAGTGCTCGTCGATGCTGAGACTCGTGCCGCCGCGGTCGGGCGCCTCGAAGCTCACGTCGTCCAGCAGCTTCTCGATGACCGTGTGAAGGCGCCGGGCACCGATGTTCTCGGTTCGCTCGTTCACGCTCGCCGCGATCTCGGCGATGGTCCTGACTCCGTCGTCGGCAAACTCGATGGAGACCCCTTCGGTCGCCAGAAGCGCCTTGTACTGCCGGACCAGGGAGTTGGCAGGCTCCGTCAGAATCCGAACGAAGTCATCCTGGTTGAGGCTCGAGAGCTCCACCCGGATGGGGAAACGCCCCTGCAGCTCGGGGATCAGGTCCGACGGCTTCGCCACGTGGAAGGCGCCTGCGGCGATGAAGAGGATGTGATCGGTGCGCACCGGGCCGTGCTTGGTTTGAACCGTCGACCCCTCGACGATGGGGAGCAGATCCCGCTGGACCCCTTCCCGGGAGACGTCCGGGCCGGATCTTCCCGTCGCGGCTCCGGCCGCCACCTTGTCGATCTCGTCCACGAAGACGATACCCGCCTGCTCCACCCGCTGGATGGCGAGCTCGCGCACCCGATCCATGTCCACCAATCGCGCCGCCTCCTCTGCGGCGATGGCCGCCATGGCCGCGGGCACCTTCACCCGCCGCTTGCGGGTCCTCTTCGGCAGCAGTCCGCCGAGCAGATCCTTGAACTGGACGCCCATCTCCTCGACGCCCTGAGGCGTGAAGACGGAGAGGGTGTGACCCGCGCCATTCTCCGCGAGCTCCACATCAATCTCCCGATCGTCGAGGTGCCCCTGTCGCAGCATCCGGCGCAGCTTCTCGCGAGTCTCGCCGGGATCCGCCTGGAGGGGAGCTTTCCTCTCGCCTGCACCCGCGGCGGGATCGGCAAGCGGTGGGGCGAAGCCCGGAGCCGGCAAGGGCGGAAGCAGGCAGTCGAGCACCCGCTCCTCAGCCAGCTCGTCGGCCTTGGCCATCACCGCCTGCTTCTCCTCCTCGGTCAGCATCTGGACGGCGAGGTCGGTGAGGTCGCGGAGGATCGACTCCACGTCCCGGCCGACATAGCCGACCTCGGTGAACTTCGAGGCCTCCACCTTGATGAACGGAGCCTGGGCCAGCCTGGCGAGACGCCTGGCGATCTCCGTCTTTCCGACGCCGGTCGGTCCGATCATGATGATGTTCTTGGGTGCAATCTCTTCGCGAAGCTCCTCGGGTACCTGCTGGCGACGCCAGCGGTTGCGCAGGGCGATGGCGACCGCCCGCTTCGCGTCGCGCTGTCCGACGATGTAGCGGTCGAGCTCGGAGACGATCTCTCTGGGGGTAAAGGAGCGAAGGTCCGTCACGGGAGGGTCACCACGCTGATCGAGTCGTTGGTGTAGATACAGATCTCCGCGGCGATCCGCAGAGCGGTCTCGGCGATCTGCTCGGTGCTCAGGTCAGAGTGCCGCGAGAGCGCACGGGCGGCAGAGAGCGCATAGCCTCCCCCCGATCCGATCGCGGCGATGCCGTCGTCGGGCTCGATCACGTCGCCGCTTCCCGAGACCACCAGCACGCTCTCCGCGTCGCCGACCAGGAGCATGGCCTCCAACCGACGCAGCATCCGGTCCGTACGCCATTCGCGCCCCAGCTCCACGGCGGCGCGGCGCACGTTCCCCGGATGCGCCTCGAGCTTCGCCTCCAGGCGCTCGGAGAGAGCGAGGGCATCCGCCGCTCCTCCGGCAAATCCGAAGACAGCGCGGTCCTTCGCCGCCTTGCGCACCTTCTGGGCGCTTTGCTTCATGATGGCATTGCCGACGGTGACCTGGCCATCCGACGCCATGGCGATGCGACCGTCCCGCACCACGGCAATGACGGTGGTGGAATGGATCTCCTCCGCTCCAGTCACTTCCCTTTCCTTCCCTGCCGGTCCGCCCGCGAATCACCGCGCCCGCCGCCGTCCGGCCCGAGCGGGGGCCCGCCTCTCCGTCTACGGACCTTCCGAGCCCGTGGGTGAGCCCGATCATAGACCTCGAGCAGGCGTTCCGCAGAGACCGCCGTGTACTTCTGGGTGGAGGAGAGACTGGCGTGCCCGAGGAGTTCCTGGATGGCGCGAAGATCCGCCCCCATGTCGAGCAGGTGGGTGGCATAGCTGTGTCGCAGCCGGTGGGGGTGAACCCGGTCCACCACACCGGCCCGCTCGGCACGCGTCCGCAGGATCCGACGCACGTCGCGGGGATCGAGACGGCGGGGCTTCTCCCCCTTCTTCGAGCGAAGCGCGGTAAAGAGAGGCTCGGCCAGGACACCCGGACGCCGTCGTTGATCCAGGTACTCGCGGAGTGCATTGCGGGCGGCTGCGGGCAGGGGCACGACCCGCTCCTTTCCGCCCTTCCCCCAGACCCGCACGTCACCTCGGTGAAGGTCGATGTCCCGCACGTCCAGCGCCACCAGCTCACCGACCCGGATGCCAGCCCCGTAGAGCAGCTCGACCAGCGCCCGATCCCGAAGCGCCCCGCGACCGGTCCGAATCCGCGCCCCGACGGCGGGGTGCGCACTGGCTCGGGAATCCTCTGTCAAAGCCTCCGCGAGGACGTGGCAATCGTCGACCGCCAAGGGGTTCGGCAACCGCTTGGCGGCGCGGGGCGCGGGGATGCCGACACTGGGATCGGCCTCGCGCTGGCCTTCCCGCACCAGGAAGCGGAAGAAGCTGCGCAGGGCAGCCAGCTTTCGCCCCAGGGTCGTAGGAGCCTGGGATCGGTGGCGGTCGGCCAGAAACCTGCGCACGTCTTCGACTCGGACCGTGTCCGGACCCGACTCGGTCCCGACCGACTCGGCGAACTGGCGAACATCCGAAAGGTAGGCCCGTCGCGTGTGAGGCGACAGATTGCGTTCAGCGCGCAGGTGGAGCTCGAAGGAGAGGATCGCCTGCTCGAAGGTCATTGGCCTGGAACCGCCACCCGCTCCCGGTAGGAGGCGATGGCTTCGAGCGCCCGAGAGGCGATCAAGCAGTTCTTCTCGCGCCTGGAGGCGCGCCGGGAGAGGCCGGCCAGCGGCGGAAAGAGCCCGAAGTTGAGGTTCATCGGTTGGAAGTCCCGGGGATCCGCATCGACCAGGTAGCGCAGCAGGGCGCCGTGAGCGGTGAACTCGTCGGGAAGTGGAGGCACCAGACCTCGAGCGGCGAAGGTGGCGTTGACCCCGGCTACGAAACCGGTGGCCGCGGATTCGACGTACCCCTCGACCCCCGTCATCTGGCCCGCGAGATAGACGCCCGACCTGCCCTTGAGTTCGAGGGTCGGGGACAGACAGGTCGGCGCATTCACGTAGGTGTTGCGGTGGACGGATCCGTAGCGCGCGAATACTGCATCCCCCATTCCCGGAAGGGTGCGAAAGACCCTCCGCTGCTCGGCGATGCGAAGCTTCGTCTGGAAGCCGACCAGATTGTAGAGGATGCCCCGCTTGTCCTCTTGACGAAGCTGGACCACCGCTTGCGGGCGGCGCCCGGTGCGCGGATCGACGAGACCCACGGGCTTCATGGGGCCGTGGGCGAGGGTCTCGATCCCCCGGCGCGCGATCTCTTCGATGGGGAGACAGCCCTCGAAGTACCGCGTCGACTCGAACTCGTGCAGGGGCACGGTCTTCGCCGCGAGCAGGGCATCGACGAATCGCCTGTAGTCGGATCCGTCGAGAGGCAGGTTCAGGTAGTCCCCCTCGCCCTTCTGGTAGCGAGAGGCACGAAAGGACACCTGGTGATCGATGGAGTCGGCGTAGACGATGGGGGAGATCGCATCGTAGAAGTAGAGAGACGCCTCTCCCACCAGCCGCTGGAGCTCGGCAGCCAGCTCCGGAGCCGTGAGTGGACCGGTGGCGACGACGACCTGATCGCCCTCGGGAATCCTCGCCACCAGCTGGTGCCGGACATCGATCTGCGGATGCGCCCGGATCCTCTCGGTGATCTGCTGGGAAAAGGCAACGCGATCCACGGCCAGCGCGCGCCCGGCAGGCACCGCGGTCTGATCGGCAACGGCCAGGACCAACGAGCCGAGACGCCGCATCTCCTCCTTCAAGAGGCCGACGGCATTGACGATGAGGTTGGAGCGCAGGGAATTGCTGCACACCAGCTCGGCGAACTCGGGGATCCGGTGGGCCGGCGAGTAGTGGCCGGGCTTCATCTCGTAGAGAACGACCCGGGCCCCGCGTTGCGCCGCCTGCCAGGCCGCCTCGCAGCCGGCCAGACCGGCGCCCACCACGGTCACACAGGGGGCCGAGCTAGCCCGCATTTCTCTGCGGTTTCCTCATCACCACCGAGCCAGGATACGCCACCGGCGTGACTTGCCGCGCGCCGAAGCCGCGCGAGCCCAGTCATGAGGCAGCGAAGTCCAGAAGACGGGAGCACTCTGATCATAGCTGAGAGCCCCCGAGGGGCGCGATGGCGTGAAGCCGTCCATCCCGCTCCTCTGCCACACGCCCGTCGAGCTCGAGCCAGATCAGATCCAGAGCCAGAGCGGAGAGGGAGAGATCCAGCCTCCGCGCGAGCTGGTCCCGGGTCATCGGAGTGTCCCGTAGCGCCGCGAGAATCGACCGGGTGATCATCGAATCCGTCGGCTTGCGTCGCACCGCGCCGCAAGCCCGCGCTTCGGCAGCGGACGGATCACTGGCCGCCGCTCCGATCCCTCCGGACCGGACGTCGGTCAATGGGAGTGAGAGGATTCGAGAGAGGGGCTCCAGGATGTCGGTGGGGGTGAGGAGGGGAGCGGCACCGTCCTGTATCAGCCGGTTGGGACCCTGGCTGGTCGGCGCCGTGATGGGGCCGGGGACGGCGAAGACATCGACACCCTGCTCCGCCGCGTGCCGTGCGGTGATCAGCGAGCCGCTCCTTCGCCGGGCCTCGACGACGACGACAGCCAGGGACGAGGCACTGATCAAGCGGTTGCGGAGGGGGAAGTGGGGTGAGCGGGGCGGGGTGCCCGGAGGCAGCTCGCTCACCACTGCACCAGCGCGGGCGATCCGATCCGCAAGGCTCCGATGAACGGCCGGATAGACCCGATCCGGTCCGCAGGCCTGGAACGCTACGGTGAGACCCCCTGCCTCGAGGGCTCCCTCGTGGGCGGCCGCGTCCACACCGACGGCCAGACCCGAAACGACCACCAATCCGGCCCGGGCGAGTCTCGCGGCCAGATCCCGTGCGACGGTCCGCCCGTAGTGTGTGGCCGCCCGGGCGCCGACGATCGCCACCGCCGGCGCCCGAAGCACCGAAGGGTCGCCCCGGACCACCAGCAGCGGAGGAGCGTCGACCAGCCGGCGCAGGCGCTCCGGGTAGGCGTCGGAGGACAAGGGCAGCAGCCGCGCACGGATTCGAGCGAGCGCCTTCGCAGCCCGGCCGAGCTCGCTCTCCGAGAGCCCCGCCGTTCCGCTGGCGCGCAACAGCGCCTCGGGATCCGAGCTCGATGCCAGGGCTCTGCATGCCTCCTCGGGCCGGAATGCGAAGGCGATCTGCACCGCGAGCCAGGAGTGCACAGCACGACGAACCCGAACGCCGGAATCCGCCGGGTCCAGGATGGCGGGGAGATCTGCCAAGCGAGGGGCTCCCCGGGACCGGGGACGACGGATGGGATAGCTCCCAGCGAATCCCGGGGCAAGATCCGCAGGATCCGGGCGAATCCCCGACGGGAAGAGCCGAGCCTGGAAGGCCCGCTACTGAGGGGGAATGTGGTCCAGTGACTCCGCCCCTCTGAAGCGATCGCCTCTTTGCAGCTCCGCGGTCGATTGGGTCACGAGGGCAACCGCCGTCTCGTCCCCCGCGCGCACGACCAGGAGCTTCGCCACGACGCTATCGGGAAGCGCCACCTGCTCGTCCCGCACCTTGTCGAGGCCGGTGCCGATGGACCGGTACACCTCGAGGGGACTCCCCACATCGAGACCGTGCGAGGTACCGCGGTCGAGGAAGACCACGTCGGAAGTCGCCATGTTGAGGCGATCGTCCGGTGTGAAGACGATCTGGCCTTCCACGTCCGGCTTGGGTCGGATCTCGATGTCCCCTTCCTGACGCAATCGCGGAAGAACGTGATCGCCACGACGCATCTCGCTTCGCGAGATACGGATGATCCCAGTCGAGGTCTCCGGATGCACCGCCTCGATCTCGATCCAGCCCAGCTGCTTGGTCGCGAAGCCGAACACTCTACCGTTGGCGGGATCGTAGACCCGCTCTCCCGGCCGGAACACCTCGAATTGATCGCCGACTTCGACCTCGTCCGCTCCTGCTCCGATGATCACCGTATCGGTTTCGCTCAACCAGACTCGCGGCGAGTGGCTGTCGACGATCGTGGCCGCACCTTCGAACTCATCCACGGTGACGAAGCCGGCGGTCTCGATCTCCGGGAAGCGATAGGTCGCTCGGGGCGCGGTCTCGTCGCCGAGAGAGGCATCCTCCATCGCGGCGGGAACCGCCGCCTCGTCAGCGAGAGCCGACGACAGCAGCTGCTCGGCCTCCTCTTCGCTGACCTTCCGCATTTCCGTGGCCGTGATCCAGATCCGGTCGCCGGGAAAGATCAGGTGGGGGTTCTCGATTCCCTGATTCTCCCGCCAGATGGACGGCCACACCCAGGGCGTTCCGAGGTAGGCGTCGGAGATGTCCCAGAGGGTGTCGCCGCGCACCACGACGTGGATGCGACCGGGACGGCCCTGCTGGTCGCGGCCCACGGGGCCAAGCTGGATCTCCCGGCTGTCCACTGCCGCTTCGACCTGGGGCGCCCGGCTGCCCTCCGGAGCGGGCGCAACCGTCGGCGCCTCGGAGCCTGCGGGAGCCACGGGCCCCTCCACGGTCTGGGTCGAGCTCTCCTCGACCTCTTCCGCGATGGCCTGGGGGGCGAAGAACGCCAGGGCGAGCGCCGTGGCAAGAGCAATTCTCGAGGACCTCATGGCTTCCCTCCGGTTGCAGTCCCTCATGGCGCACGAAGAGGTGCGCCGAGGGGTGGGCGGAAAACTCATCGGCTGGCCTTGGGAAATGCTTTACCGGCAGCTGAGCGAGAGTCGGCCCCACGGGGACGGAGTCCCCGCCTAGCCCTGCTGGCTCAGGCGTTCGTGCATGGAGCGAATCTCGGCGGTCCAGGCCGGCTCGGGGCGCTTCTCGCCGTCCTCGCCCTGGTAGTACGCGTCCAGAGCGCGAATCGCCGTCTCGAGGGTCTGCAGCGCCTGCTCGGGCTCACCATTGGCCTCATAGGCCAGGGCGAGGTGATAACGAACCAGAGCGAGCTCGGGTTCCTCGGCCTTGAACCCACTCAGCGCCTCCTTCAGATAGCCGATCGCCGCGGATGGAAGATTCTTCTTGTAGAGAACCCATCCCAGGGTGTCGGCAGCGTTGGGGTTGTCGGGCAAGAGGGCCCTCGCCTCCTGGGCCAGGTCGAGGGCCCGGTCCAGATCTCCTCCCTCCTCGGTGAGCAGGTAGGCCAGGTTGTTCCTCGCCACGGCGAGCCCGGGATCCAGCCGAATCGCCTCCTCGTAGCGAGCCATCGCCTCTTGGTTCCGCGACTGGAGCTCGTAGAGCGACCCGACCACCATGTGAAGGGGCGCCGAGTCGGGATTTTGCTTCAGGGCCTCTTCGTAGGTCGCCAGGACCTCGCTCGGACGTCCGGTGATCGCCAGGTAGCGAGCCAGATTCTGGTAACCGCTCAGGTCGTTCGGGTCGAGCTCGATGGCACGGCGAAAGGCAGTCTCGGCTTCGACCTTCTTGCCGCTGTAGAGCAGGACCTCGCCCTGCAGCTGGTTGAGCCTCGAGTCATCGGGTCTCGCCCGCTGAGCGGCCTCGATCCGCTCTGCCGACTCCGCCAGCCGGCCCTCACGCACATCCAGGTCGAGGAGCGCCCGAAGCACCTCGAAGTGAGGCGAGTCTGGATCGTAGGCCGCCGTCAGATGACGCCGCGCCGCTTCCCAATCGCGCTTCTTGGAGAAGAGGCGGCCGAGGGCGTAATGCGCCTCTGAGCCGCGACTCTCCTCGGGGATCGCCTCGAGCTCCGCGAGCGCCTCGTCGAGCTTCTCCTGCCGAAGCAGGCTCTGGGCCACGAGGATGCGCGTGGCCACATCGCCGGGATTGCTTCGCAGCACCCGTCGGCCGGTCTCCACCGCCAAGGCATGGTCGCCAAGAGAGGCGTGAATTCGGGCCAGAACCCGTTGGGCCTCCACCAGGTCCGCGTCGAGCTCGAGCGCGCGGGAGACCTCGGCGCGCGCTCCAGCACGATCCCCCTGGAGAAGGAGGGTGGATCCGAGCAGAAAGTGCGCCTGGGCCCACTCGGGCCGGGCTTCGATGGCGCGGCGCAGGGAGGCAGCCGCGTCATCCAGCTTCTGCTCGGCGAGATCGATCTTCGCCTTCACGAAGAGAGCGTCGGGATTTGCCTCGTCACCGGCCAACACGGCGTTGACGATCGCCCTGCCCTGGGCGACCCGGCCCCCGTCGTCTCCCCGGTAGCCGATGTCGACGAGAAGCTCTGCCTTGCGGAGCTTGGAGCGAAGATCGTCGGGAGACGCGTGCAGCGCCGCCTCCGCGGCCTCGAGGGCACCTTCCAGATCCCCCTGCCGGCCCCGGTAGGCGGAGAGCAGCAGATATGGCTGCGGATTCTCGGGATCGGCCTTGGTGGCCTCCGCGATCATGGAGTCGGCCTTCGCTGTCTCTCCCCGGGCGTGGTAGAAGCGCGCCAGGCCGTAGATCAGCTCGAGGTTCTCAGGCTCCGCCTCGATCCCCTCGAGCAACACCCCCTCGGCCTCGTCGAAGCGCTCGCGCGAGTAGAGGAAGTTGGCGAAGAGCGAGTAGGCGGTGGCTTTCCGCTCCTCTTCCGCCCGCTCGATGGCCTTGCGATAGGTCTTCTCGGCCTCCTCGTCCCGCTCGCCGTCGGCGGCCAGGAACGCCGCCAGGGCCGCGTAGGAGGCAAAGCTTGGCTCGATCTCGACCAGCCTGCGATACAGGGGCTCCGCCTGGGCGGGCTCGTCGCGACGCCTGTAATAGTTCGCCAACAGCAGCAGTGGCGCAGCTTCCTCGGGAGCCACCTCCACCGCGCGAGCGAAGGCGTCACCCGCCTCGTCCTCCCGCTGCAGGGCCTGGAGAGCGCGCGCCTTCAACACCCAGGCTGACGCCCGCTCCGGCTCGGCTGCCAGCACCGCCTCTGCCTCCGTGAGAGCCTTCTCGATCTCGGACTCCTTTCCGAACAACAGGAACCCGCCGTACTCGAGCCGCGCGTCCAGGTTGCCCGGATCGAGGCGCACGGTCTCCTCGAGCTCCCAGTAGGCCTGGCGGATCTTCTTCTCGCCGATCAAGGCCTTGGCGAGACCGTGGTGGGCATCGGCGAGGTTCGGGTCCACTTGCAGCATGTTCTTGAACTCGATGATGGCCTCCGCGTTCTTCCCCTCCTCGAGGTAGGCCTCGGCGCGCTTCTGGTGTTCCGCGAGGCGTTCCGCGTCGTCCTGACAGGCAGCCAGAAGCAGGGCCGTCGCGAGCAGGGCGCAGGCGCGCGGGAAATGACCGAGAACCATGGCGACTCTCCTTGCTTTCTGCTCCGCGGAGCCGGCCGAAAGCCTACCTGATCGCAGAGGAATCCACCGGATCCACGGCACTCCCACCGCCCGCCGCGTCCTCGCCACCGCGGTTGCGCCGCCACGACGGATGTGTGATGCCCATACGCTGGATCATGTAGTTGAGCTTGCGGCGGCTGACCCGAAGCAGCTGCGCCGCTTCCTTCTGGACGTAGCGGGTGCGGCGGAGCGCCTCGAGAACCACCGCTCTCTCGACCTGGTGGAGAGCGATTCCATCGGGCGGGAGCTCGGGACTCCAGCCGCCCCTGCCCTCATCTCCCGGGGAATCGGGAAGGCCGATGTCGTCGGCCTCGATCCGCTCTCCGTCCGACATCAGTACCGCTCGCTCGATCATGTTCCGCAGCTCGCGAATGTTGCCGGGCCAGCTGTGAGCCTGGATGCGGGCAAGAGCTTCGTTGGTGAAGCCGGTGCGAGGCCGGCCAAGCTCGCGGGAGAACTCGGCCAGGAAGTGTTGGGAGAGTGCCTCGAGATCCTCCGACCGTTCACGCAGCGGTGCGAGCTGGATCCCGATCACGTTCAGGCGGAAGTAGAGGTCTTCCCGAAACTCTCCCGTGCGGATCGCCTTCTCGAGATCCTGGTTGGTGGCCGCGACGATGCGGACATCGGTGTGAAGCACCCTGGTGCCGCCGAGACGATGAAACTGCTGGTCCTGGAGCACGCGCAGGAGCTTGGCCTGGGTGGCTGGTGACATGTCGCCGATCTCGTCGAGGAAGAGAGTGCCGCGGTCTGCCTGCTCGAAGCGTCCGATTCGCACGCGGTCGGCCGATGTAAAGGCGCCGCGCTCGTGCCCGAAGAGCTCGGATTCCAGCAGGGTTTCCGGAAGCGCGGCACAGTTCACCTTGACGAAGGGAGCCGCGGACCGGGGCGAGTTCGCGTGAATGACGCTCGCGATGAGCTCCTTGCCGGTCCCCGTCTCCCCGGTCACCAGCACGGTGGTCCGGGTCGGCGCCACGCGCCTGGCCAGGTCCAGGGCGGTCCGCAGGGACTCGCTCGTCCCCACGATCCGGTCGGCTCCCAGGCGCTCCGCCCGCTCCTCGCGCAGGGCCGCGACCTCGCGGATGAGATGGACGTGGTTGCAGGCCTTGGCGACCCGCGCCTCGAGCTCCTCGAGCTCGAAAGGCTTCTGAACGAAGTCGAAGGCCCCGAGCTTCATGGCCTCGACGGCGGTCTGTATCGATCCGTAGGCCGTCATGAACACCACCGCGATCCGGGTGTCGCGCTCCCGGGCCGCACGCAAGACGTCGATTCCGCTGGCGCCGGGCAGGCGGAGATCGGTCACCACCACGTCGTACGGTTCGACACCGCGATCGCGCAGCCGTTCCACCGCCTCGCCACCCTTGGATAGCTGGTCCACCACTTCGAAGCTCTCGCCGAGCGCCCTGGCAATGCCGCGCCGGAGCGAGGCGTTGTCCTCCACCAGAAGGATCCTGCCCAGCGTCATGAGGGGAGCTCGTCTGCGGGGAGCCGGACGCAGAAGGTGCTGCCGGCTCCCACTCCGCTCTCCACCTCGATGGATCCACCGTGGCTGAGGATCACCTTCTGGGCGTTGGCGAGACCCACCCCGGAACCCCGCTCCTTGGTGGTGAAGAAGGGGTAGAAGATCCGCTCCCGGATCTCCTCGGGAATTCCCGGTCCGCTGTCCGAGATGCGAATCTCGAGTTCCCGTCTCCCGTCGCCCTCACCTTCCGCTTCGATGTGGAGGACCAGACGGTGTCCCTGTGTCGAGCCGCTCTCGCCCATCGCCTCCAGGGCGTTGACCAGGAGGTCGGTCAGCGCCGCTCTGAGCTCGTCGGCGTCAGCGTCGAGGCGGGGAATGGGGTCGGTGTACTCTCGACGGATCGCGCCGGCAAAAGCGACGCGGGCCCGAGCCAGGTCGAGGGACGCCTCCAAGATCGCCTTGGGATCACAGGGGGCCCGGCCGATCGAAACGGGTCGCACGAACTCGAGGCTCGCGGTGACCGTCCCGGCCAGGGCACGCAGCTCGCCCATCAGCTCCTCGACGAGGGATCGCTCCTCGGGACGGTCGCCCAGCTGGCGCTTCAACAGCCCCGCCAGCACCTCCAGGCTCGCCAGGGGATTGCGGATCGCGTGTGCCAGGCCGGCGGCCATCTGCCCGAGTGCGGCCAGCCGATCTCTCAGGCGGTCCTGTTCATCCATGCGCTCGAAGGGCGTGAGATCGCGAAACACGATCGCCGCACCCCGCACCGCTCCGGATGGGTCGCGTACACAGAGCAAGGTGAATCCGATGGTGCGAGCGGGGCGACCGATTACCGGATCAAGGACCAGCTCGGCCCGGCTGGGCCGGTCCCTGCCGTCGAGAGCTTCGCGGAGCCGGGCCAGGACCGCGGGCTGGGTAGCGAGGACCTCCTGACAGGGGCGCCCGAGCAGTGTCTCGAGCGGCTCCTCGGGACAGCCCAGAATCCGCCGCGCGTCAGGGCTGAGGGCGACCACCCCGCCGTCGGCGTCGATGGCGACCAGGCCGGAGCGCATCGATCCGATCATCCAGCTGGCGAAATCCGGGTCCCGAATCGTCACCCGGGGCGTATCGGATCGGCACCGCTCCCCCCTGAGTTGCGATTCCGTAACCCGCCGGTTTCGGCCCCAGGCTAATCCGGGAAGGCTTCGCTGGGAACCAGGTAGTGCTTGCCCTCCTGCTCCAGCCAGCCGTCGGCCTTGAGCTCCTTGACCACCCGCGTGACCGTCTCGCGCGAGGTACCGATCATGTCGGCGATCTGCTGGTGGGTGAGGGAGGGGGTGCGGCGACGGCTGCCGTCGCCAAAAGGCTCCCGGGCAAGTCGCTCCAGGAGACCCTTGGTGCGCTCCTTCACGCGCTGGAACGAGAGGGCGCTGGCCTGCTCGTTGACGACCCGCAGGCGGCGTGAGAGCTCCTGGATCACCGACATGGCGATGTCCGGGCTCTTCTTGAGCAGTCCGATGAAGTCGACCCGGGAGAGGGCGAGCAGACGCACCGGGGTGAGGGTCTTGACCGAGGCCGAGCGCGGCTCCCGCTCGAACAAGGCCATCTCGCCGACGAAGGCCCCCTCGTCCAGGAATTCGAGGATCTTCTCGCGCCCGTCGTCGGAGAGCTTGGTGACCTTCACCCGCCCCTCGCGGATGATGTACATGTAATCGCCCGGGAGACCTTCCTCGACGATCGTGGTGTTTCTCGGGTAGCGGCGCTCGATCAGGTGCGAGGCGATCTGCTCCAAATCGTCGTCTGGCACCTGTGCGAAGAGCGGAATTCCACGCGCGATTTCGAGTGCGTCGCGAGTGCGTCCAGACGTCGTCATGGCGCCACCTCTGATTCGGTTGCAGGAGCCCGACTCGAGACGGGGCGGGTCGTCCCGACGCCGATCCATCGCCGCCCGTCTTGCATCGGACTCTGAGTCAGACCCCTAAATGAGATCGCTTCGTCCCCGCTTTCGCAACTGCGAGACCACCTCTCGGACCTCCGGGCTCCTCTCGAGGCTCGAAATCAACACCGCGTCTCCCGCGTCGATCACCGCGAGCCCGCGGACCCCCAGGAGGACGATCGGCCTGTCCGCGGCCTGCACCAGATTTCCGCTGGCATCGTGGAGAAGCACCTCTCCATCCATGACCTGGGTCACATTCGCCCCAACCCCCAGCTCGTCGGCGAGGGACTTCCATGTCCCAACGTCGCTCCACTGGAACTTCGCGGGCAGGCACCAGACCCGACGGCTCGACTCCAGGACCGCGGTATCGATGGGCACGGAGGGTGCGCGGCGGTAGGCCGCTTCCATGGCCTCGGCCCAGGCGCGCCGCCCCTTCCCCGCCCGGCGCAGGGGAGCAAGGGCCCGGTGCACCGCCGGCGCGTGTCTCTCGATCTCCTCCAGAATCGTCCGCGCCGTCCATACGAAGATCCCCGCGTTCCAAAGGTACCGCCCGCTGTCCGCGTATCGCTTGGCACGGGCTCGATCCGGCTTTTCGACGAAGCGGGCCACACGGCGTAGACCGGGGTAGGCGGCACCGGCGAGACCCCCCAGGCGAATGTATCCGTAGCCGGTCTCGGGCCGGGTCGGCTTCACCCCCAGCGTCACCAGCACACCCTCGCCCGCCGCGGCATCGGCGGCACGGCGAATCGCGCTGGCAAAAGCCCGAGCGTCGGGGATCCTGTGATCGGCTGGGAGGACCGCCAGCGTTGCCTCCGGGTCGTCCCGGACCAGCCACTGGGCGGCGGCGCCCACGGCCAGCGCCGTGTTGCACCCCCGCGGCTCCACCAGGACCCGGCGTGCCGGCAGCCCGGAGACGGCGCGCATCACCCCCGCGTGCTCTCGGGCGCACACCATCCAGACCCGCTCGGGAGACGCGAAGCGTCGCGCCCTTGCCAGAGTCGACTCGAGCAGGGTCTTCCGGTCCCCGACGCGCAGCAGGGGCTTGGGTCGAGACTGCCTGGAGAGGGGCCAGAAGCGAGTTCCTGCACCGCCCGCCAGGATCACCGCACAGATGGAGCGCCTCCGAGCCCGGCTCATCGGCCCACGCTGACG
>Ga0307423_1000330_pt1 | contig 32286 bp, 24 predicted proteins | sample SalMarWE160310MG_FD_202154 | JGI IMG/M metagenome (GOLD analysis project Ga0307423, IMG submission 202154) | Salt marsh sediment microbial communities from the Plum Island Ecosystem LTER, Massachusetts, United States - WE1603-10 | ecosystem: Environmental > Aquatic > Marine > Intertidal zone >... | reverse complement strand
CCTTATCGACCACGAGCCCGGACATCTGCTCCGGCACAGCTGTGAGGACTCTCCCATGGCGCCCCAGCACGACGGACCCGCATCACCGCTCTTCGAGGCCCTGCCTTTCGAAGGAACCGTCTCGTTCAGGGCGCTCCCGGGCGCGGAGGTATCAGCGGTCATGCGGGCTTCGGTGGAAAGAGCGCCGAGGGGCCCGTGCACGGGCTGGGGGATTCCCTTCCAGGTGAAGAAGCCCCTGTTGATCGAGAACGATCCGGTCTCGGTGAAGGTGGGACCGGTCAAGGCGAGGTGGCTGGTCTTCCTGCACACCACCGACGTAGAGCCACTGGAGTTGAACCGGGACGGCTTCGTCAGTCCGACACCGGGCCACGGCCGACTCGGCGAGCACCTGGCGGACTACGTGATCGGCTACGCCGACGGAAGCGAGCTGCGGCAGGCGGTCAGGAGACGCCATCAAATCGGGATGTTCCAGCGTGGATGGGGCGAGAACTGCTTCCAGGCGGTCTGTATGCGAAAGCCGCATCCGCTCCCGGCGGTCCACGAGCAGGATTCCCCGCCTCTCTACGGGATGCGGCACCTCTACTGGGGGATGTCGCAGACCCGGGCGCGGATCCTGGACCTGGGAGGCTGGTGCAACTGGATCTGGGCCTGGGAGAACCCCCATCCCGGCAAGGCGATCACCGGCCTGCGCGTCGAGCCCGTCTCAGGTGTCATCGTGCTCTCCGCGATCTCGGCCGGAAGAGCCACCTCGCTGCCGCTGCGATGGGAGACGCGGCGAAAGGCCCTGCTTCGGCTGCCGGAGGGTGAGCCGTTCCTCCCGCACCTCGACGAGCGGGGACTCCTCGAGCAGATCCAGCTCGATCTGGGCCAGGTGATCTCCGCCCAGCCGCGTTTCGAGTATCCCAATCACGACTGGGCGAAGACCTACAACAACCAGCCGCCCCACACCTCGCATCGCGAGGTCCTGATCGAGTACACCGCCCATCCCAACGCGCGCTTCCATCTCGGCGGAGGAAGGACCGTTCCCGTCTCGAAGCTGGCGAAGGGGCAGAAGACGAAAGCGCTGACACCGGTTCGTCCGGCGCTCCAGCGGGTGAATCTCCGGGTGGTGGAGAAGGACAGCAAGAAGCCGGTCGCCGTCAAGCTCCACGCCCACGGCGAGGCCGGCGAGTACCTGGTGCCGGTCGATCGGCATCGCATCCCCAATCCCTCCTGGTTCGAGGATTACAGCGCCGACTTCGTGAACATCGATTCTCTGAGCGGGGATCGACACCACTGCTGCTACATCCCGGGCGAGGCGACGCTGGATCTACCCTTGGGCATGGTCTATCTCGAGGTGAGCAAGGGCTTCGAGATCAAGCCGGTGCGCAAGGTGGTGGAAATCACGAAGTCCACGAAGACCCTCACCCTCGGCATCGATCGGGTACTGGGTTGGAGAGAGCGCGGCTGGGTGACCGCCGACACCCACGTTCACTTCCTGTCTCCGGCGACGGCGCGGCTGGAGGGCGCCGCCGAGGGCGTCAACGTCATCAACCTGCTGGCGAGCCAGTGGGGTGAGCTGATGACCAACGTCGGCGACTTCGACGGCAAGACGACCTTCGGATCCCGGGAGGCGGGGGGGGACGGAGAATGGCTGGTGCGGGTGGGGACCGAGAACCGCCAGCACGTGCTCGGTCACATCTCGCTGCTCGGCTACGGGGGCGAGATCATCGCACCGATGTGCGCGGGTGGGCCCGATGAGGCGGCGCTCGGAGACCCGGTGGGAGCGCTGTTGACCGAGTGGGCGCGCGAGTGTCGCACCCGCGGCGGACTGGTGGTCTTCCCACACTTCCCGAACCCGCGAGCCGAGAATGCGGCGACGCTGATCCACGGTGATGTCGACGCGGTAGAGATGACTTCCTGGGGGAATCTCTGCTTCGGTATCGATCCCTACTCGCTCTCCGACTGGTACCGCTACCTGAACTGCGGCTACTTCTACCCGGCGGTGGGCGGAACCGACAAGATGACCGCCAACACCGCCGTCGGAACCATTCGAACCTACGCGCGCATTCCCGAAGGCCGGCCCTTCACCTACGACGCCTGGATGGACGCGGTCCGGTCGGGTGACACCTTCGTGACCTACGGGCCGCTGCTGGAATTCCGGGTCGAAGGAAGATCGCCGGGAAGCCGGATCGCGATGAGCCCCCGCGGTGGGACCGTGGACGTCGACTACGAGCTCGCCAGCGTGACGGTGCCGATGTCCCGGGTGGACCTGCTGGTGAATGGAGAGATCCGCGAGAGCAAGCGCATCGGTTCGAAGCAGGCCCGAGGAAGCTGGCGCGTCAAGATCGAGAGGAGCTCCTGGCTGGCTCTGCTGGTGCGCGGCCACTACCGGGACAGGCCAGAGATGATCGCGGCGCACTCGTCGCCCGTGATGGTCGAGGTCGAGGGCTCGCGCTTCTTCGCGGCAGCCGACGCCGTCACCATACTGGAACAGATCGAGGGAGCGCTGGCGTATCTCGACACCGTCGGAACCCGTGCCAGCGACGCTGCCTACAAGCGCATGCGCCTGATCCTGACCTCTGCACACCGCAAGCTCCACAACCAGATGCACCGGAGGGGGCGTGGCCATCGCCACCTCCGGGCCGACCTTGCCTGAGGGGTCCGAATCCACTATGCGTGGGCCATGGGCCGTCTGAGTCTGAAGTCCGCGATCGTGACCGGCGGCGGCCGGGGCATCGGACGCGGCATCGTCCTGGCGCTCGCCGAGGCGGGCGCCGACATCGCGATCGCCGACGTGGACCTGGCGGGCGCGGAGCAGACCGCGGGCAAGGTCGCGAGCCTCGGCCGCGAGGTGATCGTCTGTGAGGTCGACGTCACCGACACGCACTCGGTGCAGAGGGGTCTCGACCAGATCCTCGCCCGCTTCGGCAAGATCGACATCCTGGTGAACAACGCGGGCATCGTCCAGGATCACCTGGGCAGCGAGGTCACCGGAGATGACTTCGACCGCTGCTACCAGGTGAACCTGCGGGGAATCTGGAACCTGAGCTGCGCCGTCGCTCCCCACTTCCGCGAACGCGGCGGCGGGAAGATCGTGAACATCGCCTCGATCGCCGGACGGCGGGGAGACAACGGCCTGGCACCCTACTCGGCGTCGAAGGCCGGTGCGATCAGCCTGACCCAGTCGATGGCCTTCTCGCTGGGACGGCATGGGATCAACGTCAACGCCGTCTGTCCGGGCCTGCTCTGGACCCCGATGTGGGAGAAGCTGGAGGGGATGTTCCGCCGCAACACCGATCCCGATGTCGTCTCCGAGCGCGCCGCCTTCGAGGCCTACATCCAGGCCAACTGCCCGCTGCGGCGCGAGCAGACCCCCGAAGACATCGGCCACGCCGTCGTCTTTCTGGTGTCGGACGAGGCCAGGAACATCACCGGGCAGGCCCTCAACGTCGACGGCGGCATGCAGATGAACTGAGGCCCGGCGCGGTGAATTTCTTCGGTCACGCGGTGGTTGCCAGCTGGGAGGGGAAGGCGCCGGGGTTCGTCCTGGGCGCCATGCTGCCGGACTTCGCGAGCATGAGCGAGACGCGCCTGGCGGAGATCGACCACCCGGAGCTCAGCGCCGGCCTCGCGCTGCATCACCGCACCGACCGGGTGTTCCACGCCGCCTCCCACTTCGTCTCCCTTTGCCGAGAGGCAAGGCGGGCCTTGCTGGCCCGGGGACTCGCAAGGGGACAGGCGTATGCCGTGGTGCACGTGGGAGCAGAACTGCTGCTCGACGGCTGGCTGGTGGAGCAGCGGGAGGCGAGAGAGGCCTACGCGGCCGCCCTGCGCTGCGGACGCCAGCGGGAGCTGGGGAGGCACATCCGTTGGAGCGACGAGGAGGGACGCGCACGCTGGCGCACACTCCGTCGGCGCCTGGAAAGGCACGGCCCACCAGAGGACTACCGGGATCCCGCCCTGGTGGCCTCCAGGGTCGAGCGCATCCTCCGCAGCCGACCGCGCCTCGCCCTGGATGCGCGGAAGCTGGAGGCCACCGCCCGCTACCTGCCCGAGCTGCAGCAGCTGGTGCACTCACGCGCCGCCTCCCTGATCGGCGAGCTGCGCCAGGGCCTCTGAAACCCCACGGGGCTAGAAGCGGGCGTTCGCGAGATCCCTCTCCAGCGAGCGGATCAGGTCCTCCTCGCGGATCTCGTGGAAGATGAAGGCCTCGGCGAACTCCTCGAAGGATCGCTCCGCCTCGTTCAGCTTCCCCGCCTGAATCTGCACGACGATCAGCTCGAAGCGGCGGACGAACTGCTGGTGCGCCGTCCCGACCCGATTCACTGCCTCGGCGCGATCGGGTCGCAGGGCCCGGATGGCCGGGTAGTAGAGCCGATCTTCCTTCTCGAAATGCGCTTCCAGCTCCTCTCGGAGCCGTGCGAATGCAGCTGCGGCCTCCGCTTCGTCCCAGTCCCGGAACGCCGCGCGGGTCTCCTCGAACATTGCGGCGAGGCTGCGATGGACTGCGCCAACCCGGCTGATCACCGGACCTCCCCCTTTCGGCTCACCTCCAGCGACGAGCCCTCGGCACTGGTCTTCCCCCCCAATAATGGGCCGTGATGGCCCGAGTCGAGTATGATGCCAGTCATATCGGCGCCCGAGAGCTCTTCACACGCGGAGCTAGACCGAGGTGGAATGAGTCGCGAGGTAGAACTCGAGCACGCAGAGTTCTTCCGGGCGCTGCCTGCCGAGCGGCGGAGCCAGGTGAGATCGGTGCTCCGCGAGAAACGCTTCACGCGGCAGCGGGTGCTCTTCTTCGAGGGCCAGCCCGCGGAGTTCCTCTGGGTGGTGCAGCAGGGGGAGGTGCGGCTCTACAAGAGCTCGGCAGACGGACGCATCACCACCCTGGAGGCGCTCGGGCCCGGTGAGATGTTCGGCGCGGTCTCCTCTCTCGATGAGGACGTCTACACCGCGAGCGCCGAGGCGGTGACGGACGGCGTGGCCTGGTGCCTGCCGCGGCGGGTCCTGATGAGACTGGTGGCCGACGTGCCCGTGCTCGCCGTCGAGATCCTCGTGGTCACCTCGCACCGCCTCCGCGACGCCCACGAGCGCCTCCGATCGTTCGCCCACGATCCGGCCCCGGCTCGACTGGCGCGGGCGCTGCTCCGCTCCGCGCGGGACGGGGAGGCGCGCGTGACGCGGCGTGCCCTGGCCGAGGCTTCCGGCACCACGGTGGAGACGGCGATCCGGGTGCTGCGGCGCTTCGAGCGCGACGGCATCATCAACGGCGCCGTGGGTCGCGTACAGGTCGTGGACGAGCCGGCCTTGGAGCGAATCGCCACCACCGCATCCCACTGAGAGGTGGTCCCACCAGGGAACGCCGACGTACCCGCAGCAGATCTATGACGGTCGTCATACCCCCTCCGGGGCCCGGGGGATAGGTTCGCTGGGTTATCCACAGCAACCAGGTAACGGTGCTCCAGGGGAGGTGGCGTGGCATCCCTGACTCGGCGGCAGTTTCTTCAGGCGAGTACGGCGACCGCCCTCGCTCTGGGTTTGAATCGGCTCGGCTGGATCTCACCCAGGCCGGCCGCGGCAGATCTGACACCCGGCTACGACGACTTTCGCGATATCTATCGCGAACGCTGGACCTGGGACAAGGTGGTCCGCGGCACTCACACCAACGTCAACTGCACCTCCTCGTGCGCCTGGAACCTGTACGTGCGCGAGGGAATCGTCTGGCGCGAGGAGCAATCCTCTCCCTACATGCAGTCGAACCCGAGCGTTCCCGACTTCAACCCGCGTGGCTGCCAGAAGGGCGCGAGCTGCAGCGATCTGACGCTGAGCGCTTCGCGCGTGACACACCCCATGAAGCGGGTGGGGCCTCGCGGCTCCGGGCGCTTCAAGCGGATCAGCTGGGAGGAGGCCCTCGACGAGGTCGCCGGGCATCTGACCGACGTGCTGGCAGAGCGCGGCGGCGAGGGCGTGGTCCTGGAGCTGGGACCGAACGTCGACTACGGGGCGAACACGACGGCGGGGCTGCGCTTCTTTCGCCAGATCGGCGTTCCCATCACCGACCCCAATGCCCAGATTGGCGATCTACCCGTCGGAGGCACCATCACACTTGGCAACGCGCACCCCGACGGTAGCTCCGACGACTGGTTCCGCTCCGACTACCTGGTGCTCTGGGCATTCAACCCGGTACTCTCGCGAATTCCCGACGCCCACTTCGTCGCGGAGGCGCGCTACGGCGGGGCGAAGGTCGTCACCATCGCACCGGATTACAGCCAGTGCGCCATCCACTCCGATCTGTGGCTGTCACCGCGCCCCGGCACCGACGCCGCCCTGGCGCTGGCCGCCTGCCAGGTGGTGATCGAGGAGGGCCTCTACAAGGCCGACTACCTGCGCGAGCAGACCGATCTCCCCTTCCTGGTCCGCAGCGACAACGGCCGCTTCCTGCGCGAGGTGGACGTGGTGTCGGGAGGCAAGGACGACCGATTCGCCATGTGGGACGAGGCGAAGGGAGCCCTGTTCTGGGCACCTGGGACCGCGGGCAGCGGGGAGAAGACGATCGCGCTCCCGGAGGGCGTGATTCCCTCCCTCGAGGTGCGCAAAGAGGTGCCGCTCGCCGACGGAAGCCGGGTCGAAGTCCGCACGGTCTTCTCCCTGCTGCGCGAGCGCCTCGCGAAGGCCGGACCGGAGCAGGCGGCCCCGATCACCAGTATTTCCGCCGACGTAATCCGGCGTTTTGCACGCGACTTCGCCAAAGCGCCCTCCGCGCTGATCCTCTCCCAGTGGGGAATGTGCAAGAACCTCCACTCGGATCTGATGCAGCGCAGCCAGATCCTGCTCGCCTCGCTGACGGGAAACCTGGGACACGTGGGGGCGGGCTGGCGATCCGGGGCCTTCGTAGCCCTGGAGGGCTTCGCGCTGGTCGCCATGCAGGACTCCTTGAGCCTTCCCGCTCTGGCCTGGAGCGCGGCGCGCTCCTATTTCTGGCCCGAGGAGGTGCTCCACGAGTTCGAGTCGATGTACGTGCCGAGCTCGGTCTTCCACGCGGTCCACGGGGGTCTGCTCGAGTTCGAGGGTGCCGCGGAGTACAACGATCCCCTCCTGCCCAAGGGGTCGGCCCCCTATCTGGAGGAGGCTGTTCGGAAGGGGCACTTCCCGGTGGGCCCGGCGCCGAGCGCGGGCCCGCCCGAGATCATCTTCTCCTTCTGCGGAAACGTGCTCCGCCACAGCCGCATGGGGAACAAGTTGCGCGAGAGGCTCTTCGAGCCGGCGCGGCTGGTGGTCGACGTCAACTTCCGCATGAACCAGACCAGCCGCTACGCCGACATCCTGCTCCCGGCGGCCGCCTGGTACGAGAAGATCGGCATCAAGTACATCGTCGTCTACGTGCCCTACGTAACGCTGGCCGACAAGGGGGCGGAGCCCATGGGAGAGGCGAAGCCCGAGTGGGAGATCTTCTCGCTGCTGGCAAGGCACGTGGCCAGCAAGGCGAGAGAGAGAGGCATCACAGCGGTGCGCGGCTTTCGGGGCCAGGAGTGCGAGATCGCCGAGCTCGAGGACCGCTTCAGCGACGGCGGCCGCTTCGGACCCGATGCCCAGGAAGAGGTGGTGGACTTCATCCTCACCTACTCCAGCCCCACGCGCGGCATCGGTCTCGAGGATCTGCGCCGCGAAGGTGGAGCGATGCGGATCCAGGCTCTGGGCCCGCAGGCAGGCACGGCTGGCACCTTCTCCGAGTACAGCGTCGACGAGCCGGTGGTACCGCTGCGCGACTTCGTCGAGAAGAAGGAGCCCTATCCCACGCTCACCGGCCGCCAGCAGTTCTACATCGACCACCCGCTGTTCCTGAAAGTCCATGAAGAGTTCCCCGTCCACAAGGAGCCGCCGGCGGCGGGAGGCAACCATCCGTTCACGATGACCGGTGCACACGCGCGTTGGAGCATCCACTCGATGTGGCGCGACCAGGCCCTGATGCTGCAGCTCCAGCGCGGGGAGCCGGTGATCTATATGAATCCCACCGACGCGCACGAACGCGGGATCTCCGAGCACGACCTGGTGCGCGTGTGGAACGACCTGGGCGAGTTCGTGGTGCGAGCCAAGATCGCCCCGGGCATCCGGCCTTCCCAGATTCACATCTTCCACGCCTGGGAGCCCTACCAGTTTCGCGACGGAGGCTGTCATCAGTACGTCTCGCCCAGCCCATTCAAGGTGACCCAGCTGGTCGGGGATTACGGACAGCTGCACTGGGGATACTCGCACTACGAGCCCAACCAGACCGATCGGGACACGCGAGTCGACGTCGAGCCACTCGAGCCGCACGCGTAGAGAAGCGCAGTGGGATGGCGGGCGGTGATCCGGGTCGACACGAGCGGGACTCGAGGGGGGTGAGCTGCGATGCCGCGGCCCGGGCGCATCCGGTTTCTCTCCCGCACCGCCCCTCTCTACGACCCCGCGGTGCGTCCGCTGGGCTTCCGGCGCCTGTGGCAGGAGGTCGCCGAGTGGGCGGCTGAGAGAGCCGGCACGCCCTGTCTGGATGTCTGCACGGGCACCGGGGGAGTCGCGGTGACGATGGCCCGCCGTGGAAGCCGCGTCGTCGGCCTCGACCTGTCGATGGGAATGCTCAGGCAGGCGCGGCGCAAGGCCCGCGCCGCCGGTGTCGCCGACCGGGCCCAGTGGGTGCGGATGGACGCACGCCGCATCGCCTTCCGAGACGACTCCTTTCCCCTGGTGGTCTGCGCGATGTCGTTCCACGAGATGGCGGAGAAGGAGCGCGGACAGGTGCTCGAAGAAATCAAGCGGGTGGCGAGCGACCGGATCGTGGTAGCGGACTACCGGGTTCCCACCGCCGGCTGGCAGAGGCTGCTGTTCCCGGTGTTCCGGGCCTTCGAGCACCTGGAGAGCGAGGACTTCGACGGCTTCACCTCGGTCGACTTCCGCGAGCGACTCGAGGAAGCGGGGCTCGTCGTCGAGCCGCCCCGGGATGTCGCCTTGTACCGGATCTGGCGCTGCCGCGTAGAGCCAATGGAGGCTGCAACTTGATCGATCTCACCCGACGCGAGCTGTTGATCGCCGGCGCGATCGGATCCGTGTCGCTCTCTTTGCGGGTGCTGGCACCGCGGTCCGTCGTCGCTGATGAGGGAACCCCGGCGGCCGCAGAGCCGCCGGAGTATCGCGATTACCGCGACGTCTACCGGGACGCCTGGCGTTGGGACCGCGTGGTGCGCGGAACCCACCTCCGCGCGAACTGCTTCAGCGCCTGTGCCTGGGATCTCTACGTGAAGGACGGCGTGGTCTGGCACGAGGAGCAGAGCGACGTCTACGCTCGCGATGTCCCGGGGCTCTCGGACTTCGCACCGCGGGGCTGTCAGAAGGGCGCCTGCTACAGCGATCTGATGACCAGCCCCGACCGGATCACCCATCCCATGGAGCGGGTGGGACCGCGCGGCTCGGGCCGCTGGCGCCGCATCTCCTGGGAGGACGCCCTCACGCGATTGTCGGACGCCATGCTGGACGCCACCCTCCAGGGCGGACCCGAGACGGTCGTCTACGACAATGGAACCTCGAACGTCGACACCGGACCCGGCGCCACCGCGGAGATGCGGCTCTTCTCGCTGCTCGGCTCCACCTTTCTCGATGGCTTCGGGGGGACCGGCGACCTCGCCTTGGGCGCGGTCCAGACCTGGGGCACCACCTTCGTGGACGGGAGCGCGGACGACTGGATGCGCGCCGACACGCTGGTCTTCTGGAGCAGCAATCCGGTCACGACGCGAATGCCCGACGCCCACTTCGCCACCGAGGCGCGCTACCGGGGCACCACGGTCATCACCGTGACGCCCGACTACTCGGCCACCTCCATCCACGCGTCCCTGTGGGTGAACCCGCGCCAGGGCTCCGACGCCGCGCTGGCGCTGGGGATCGCCCGGGCGATCCTCGAGCGCGGTGCGATCGACGAGGCCTACATCCGCGAGCAGACCGACCTGCCCTTCCTGGTCTGCGACGACACCGGGCTGTTCCTGCGCCAGTCGGATCTCGAGGCGGACGGCACGGACGACATCTTCTACGTCTACGACCTCGAATCGGAAGAGATCGTCGAGGCTCCGGGGACGCCGGGGCGGTGGAGCGACTCCCTGGATCTCGACGGTCTTCGGCCCTCCCTCAGCGGAAGCTACCAGGCGACCACCACTCGTGGCGCGATCTCGGTCCGACCGGTGATGGAGCGCCTCCGAGAACGTCTCTCCACCTTCACTCCCGAGTACGTGGAGAAGGCCACAGGGATCTCCCCGTCGACCCAGGAACGAATGGCGAATCAGATCGCCGGCTCGCGCCGGACGCTCTTCTACCCCTCCTGGGGCTCGAACCGCCAGTACCACGCCGATCTCCTGCACCGCGCCGTGATCCTGATCTCCGCGCTGCGCGGCCACCACGGCCGCACCGGAGCGGGCGTTCGCTTCGCCGCCTGGCTCCCTTTCACCGGCAGCAATGAGTTTATCCCCGGCGGAAGTGGATCATGGCTGCAGCGCCTGCTGATGCGCTTCTACACGCCGCCTCCGCGGATGATGGAGGACGGCATCGCCGCGGTCTCGATGGGCCCCCTCACCTGGACGCCCTCGCACCTGTTCCTCTACCTGCACGGGGGACTCGACGCCATCCAGGACCAGGACTCCCGCGACGGCTCCCTCCCGCGACCAGCCCGCGACTACCTGAGCGAGGCAATGGAGCGCGGCTGGACCTACCCGAGGCCGGCACCCGGAAACCCGCCCCGCGTGCTGATCACCTCGGGCTGCAATCCACTGCGGCGCTGGCCGTCACCGCAGATCGTCGAGAAGGTGCTCTGGCCCAAGCTTCGGATGATCGCCACTCTCGATTTCCGCGTCTCGACGACGGGCATGAAGGCCGATCTGCTGCTCCCGGCAGCCGGCTACTACGAGAAGATGGGAATCAAGTACGCGGTGGCACTGTCGCCCTACGTGGTGGTCGGGGAGCAGGCGGTGGCGCCGCTGGGCGAGTCGAAGAGCGAGTGGGAGATCATCAGCCTGCTGGCGCGGCGCATCCAGGAACGGGCGCGCGAGCGGGGCATCGAAGGCGGCCTGGCGGAGGTCTACGACCAGTTCAGCATGAACGGGGCCTACGGTCCCAAGGACGAGATGAAGGTGGTGGACCGCATCCTGCAGGTCTCCACGATCACCGGCGGCGTCGGATGGCAGGAGGCGCGGAAGGCGGGCGCGATCCCGGTCGCCTCGGCGGGAGGGTGGGGGATCACCAGTGGCATCGGGAGCGAGGTGGAGCCCGGGGGCACGCTCACTCCTTCCCGCATCCACGTCGAGGAGAAGCACGCCTGGCCCACACTGACCGGCCGCCAGCAGTTCTACCTGGACCACCCCTGGTTCTTCGAGGCGGACGAGGTGCTGCCCCGCTTCAAGCCCCTGCCCAGGCCGGGCGGCGAGCATCCCATTTTGCTGACGGGGGGCCACAACCGCTGGAGCATCCACGCGATCTGGCGCACCCATCCCGACCTGCTGCGACTGCAGCGCGGCGGGCCGGCGATGTGGATCTCGGTCGAGGACGCGGCCGCGCGCGGGATCCGGGACGGTGCGCGGATGCGGGTCGGGAACGACCACGGCTCCTTCCAGATCGGCGCAAGGGTCTCGCCAGCCATCCCGCCCGGAGAGGCCATCGTCTACCACGCCTGGGAGCCGTATCAGTTCCCGGGCTGGCGCGGCAACATGGAGGTGGTCTCTTCGCCGTACAAGCCGCTTCACTTCGCGGGCGGGTACGGTCACCTGCGCTATCGCATCTTCTTTGGCGGCCCGGTCCACGTCCCGCGGGGCATCCCGATCGAGATCGAGCCCATCGAAGGCGGAGCAGCAGCCCGGGGTACCGATCCGGCATCGGCCGCGGACCGGCGACCTCTCGGCGGATGAGGATTGCCCAAACCGCCATCGACGCCTTGGTCCTGGCGACTCGACCTGATGAGAAAAGCGGGCTATGACCTGAACCGTTTCGGAGGGCCGGTGTCGTCCCTGGGGGGGGGGATGTCAGACACCGGGCCCGAAACGATCGGAGGGCGATTGGGTGAAGCATCGCTTCCCGGCCATCTACTTCGAGGCAACGCGGCGCTGCAACCTGAGCTGCCCGATCTGCATGACGTCGAGCAACGACGAGGAGTGCGTCCGGGAGAGCCGGGGGCGCGAGCTCTCCTTTGAGGAGATTCGCGACCTGGTCCTGTTGCCGGCCAAGCGGCTCGGCACCCTGGCCATCGGATGGAGCGGCGGCGAGTTCCTGCTGCGCGAAGACGCCTTCGATCTGCTCCGCCTGACCGCGGAGCTGGGATACCGCTGCAACGTTTGCAGCAACTGCGAAATACTCGACCGAGAGCTCCTCGAACAGATGAAGGAGGCCGCGGGCGGCAAGCTGACCATCTCCGTCGGTATCAACTCGATCGACGAGGGAAACGCGTGGAGCCGCAATACGGAGGTGGACCACACCCTCGAGGTGCTCGAGACCTGCCGCGAGCTGGGCATCGACCGCCACGTCATCATCACCATCGGCAAGCACAACACCGAGAGCTTCGAGCGAACCGTCGACTACCTGGTCAAGCGCCGGATCTCCTACAACCGCTCACCGCTGGTGGCGCGTGGCTCCGGGACCGGTCACTTCAGGGAGATGGGATTCGATCGCGACGACCTGAAGGAGAGCTTTCACCCCGCCCTTCGCCGCAGCGTGAACGGCTACGTGAGCTACACCCCCTTCTTCCTCTCACCGGAGCTCTACCGGGAGGTCTCCGGGACCGAGATCGAGGGGCGGGTGCCGCAGAATCCGCCCATCGGCTGCTGGACCGGAACCTGGCTGACCATCAACGCCGAGGGCGACATCTCCGTCTGCCCCGTGCTCCTCGACGAGCTGAATGGCGGCAATGTGAGGGAAAAACCCATCGATGAGCTGGTCCTTCAGAGCAAGCTGTTCGCGGAAATCACCGATCGCAGCAAGCTGAAGGGCCGCTGCGGGCGTTGCCGGTACCAGTACACCTGCGGCGGCTGTCGCGCGATGGCGTACTTCCACAGCGGCGACTACATGGGCGAGGATCCCACCTGCTTCTTCGATCCCGTCGATCGGACCACGGTGGCCGAAGAGGAGGAGGAGACCAATCGCTTCTTCAAGAAGTACCTGATCGTCGCTCGCCACGCGGGGTTCTACAAGCGGCCCACCTGAGTCGCTTGACGTCCTCCTCGACCGGATTTCACGCCAGCGTGTAGACGCCCTCTGCGTCGGGGTGCGCCGGGCCGGGGTGCCCGAGGGAGGTCGTATGACGAGGCGAAGGACGGAGGAGCGACGGATCGGCGGCGCGCGCTGGGGGGTCTCGTCGCGGCGGCGGCTCTCCTCCTGGCAGGGGCCCCGGTGCGGGCGGACCAGGCCGCGGACGTGGCCGCCGCGGCGAACCCGCGCGGCAACTGGGACTTCGATCTGGCCTTCTACGGCTGGATCGCCGACATCACGGGCAATGCCACCGTGGACGTCGAGCCTCAGCTCTGGAACGACATCATCAAGAACGTCGACATCGCGCTCTTCGGCGGTGCCGAGGCCCGCTACCGGAGCCGCTGGATCTTCAACTTCGACCTGAACCTGATCCGCCTTTCGGTGGACGAGGAGAAGGGCCCCTATCCGGTCGGCTTCGGCCCCGCCACCTTCACGAGGACGCTGAAGGCGATCGACGGCCGGATCCAGGTCGATACGCCCCTCGGCCCACTGGAGGTGCCCGTGCAGCTTCGACCGGGCGATCTCCGCGTGGACGTGCCGCGCGTGCAGACGCAACTCGGTCCCTTCGAGATCGATACGAAGCTCACCCAGGTCACTTCGCGGGCGCTGTTCGGCTACCGCCTGGTCGACGCGCCCCTTCTCGCCCTCTGCGGCGGGGAGAGCCAGGACGACCCGCGTCGCCTCCGCGTCGATCTGCTGGCCGGCGCCCGCCTCTACTACGCCAAGACCAAGGTCGAGATCAAGAGCCCGCCCATCCGGGTGCCCCCCTTCCAGGTGACGTCCATGCTCTCGGGTAGCCGCGTGACGGTGGGAGGCGAGTTGCTCCTGCCACAGACGATCGCGCTTCCCCGCGTCGATCTGGGCGACGTCCAGTTCTCGGGCGTCACCTACGGAGGGACCGACATCGACCAGGAGGAGACCGGCTGATGGATCGACCCCGTCATTGGTACTCGGTTCGGCGCGGACGTCTCCGAGAAGCTGAGCCTCGTCCTCGCCGGCAACGTCGGCGGCTTCGGGATCGGCTCGGCCTCGAGGTTCTCCTGGGAGGCCCTCTTCTTTGCGAGGTACCGCCTGGGCGAGCACTGGAGCCTCGCGACGGGCTACCGCGCACTCGGCTTCGATCACGAGAGCGGCGAACTCACGCTCGACCTGATCCAGCACGGCCCGGTGCTCGGCGTCGTCTACAGCTTCTAGCCGGCCCGCTTCCCGGCGAACGCGAGCTGCGCCTTCAAGCGCTACGCGGCGCGCTGCCGTTCGTGCTTCTCCGGTAGGCGTGCGGCGGTACCCCGAAGCTCCGCCGGAACGCGCGGGTGAAGTCGGACGACGCGGGGTTTGGACACGCGGACACCTTCGGTGGGGACATCGCAACGCCGACCCTTTCCCGGCTGGCCGACGAGGGAATCTCGTACAACGCCTTTCACACCACGGCCATGTGCTCACCGACCCGGGCCGCCCTCATGACGGGCCGAAACCACCACCGAGTCGGTGCGGGTCAGATTGCCGAGCTGGCCAACGACTGGGATGGCTACACCGGCATCATCCCGAAGTCATCGGCGACCATTGCCGAGGTGCTCGGTTACTACGGCTACGCGACCGCAGCTTTCGGTGAGGATCACAACACTCCGGTGGATGCTCTGGGCAACGGGCCCTGCGATCGCTTCCCCACCGGCCGCGGCTTCGACTACTTCTACGGCTTCATCGCCAGCGAGACATCCCAGTGGGAGCCGACCCTATGGGAGAACACCACGCCGATCGCTTCGCCCCACGTAGAGGACTACGAGGACTATCACCTGACGGAGGACATGGCCGAGAAGGCGATCACCTGGATGCGCCGGCAGCGCGCCCTCAAGCCCGACCAGCCCTTCCTGATGTGGTGGACGCCGGGCGCCGTTCACGGCCCCCATCATGTGGCCAAGAAGGCGGCCACGGGCACCGTCCAGCGCACCGTTCCGGCTAGCTTCACCGCATCCGAGACCTTCGACGTGGGCATGGACACCAGCTCGCCGGTGGCTGATGCCTATTTCGAAAAGGCGCCGTTTGCGTTCGAGGGCAAGCTGAAGCAGCTTTGTTTCAAGAACCTGTGAATCGAAAGGCCCGGATCCTGCCTCGACGGCACCTTGAACGGATGAGGCTCATTCCAGAGGAGTGACGAGACGTGCGTATCAAACTTCAATGTGTCTTCTTGGCAATTCTCCTTGCCGTGGCCGCGGCGGCCGATCTGCACGCCGCGGACTCCAGCGCCCCGTCGTCCCGCTACATGGGGGGTCCCGCCGAGCTGGTGACAGCGCCAAACGGCGCGATCGTGAACAAGGAGGTCCTCGAGCGACTGCCCAAGACGGCGTGGACCGAAGGCCCCGAGATCGAGCGGCCGGCGGAAGGTGTCTACGTCCTCGGTGGCTACCTGATCTCGGCCTGCATCGTGGTCGAGGCGGAAGATGGCCTGATCGCGTTCGATACCGGAGATACCAAGAAGGACGGCGAGAAGCTCCTGGAGGCGATCCGGACGTTCAGCGACAAGCCGGTCAAGGCGATCGTCTACGGCCATTCCCATTATGCGTTCGGTGCCGGTGTATTGGCCGAGGGCAATCCCGATGTCGTCGTCTATGGCCACCCGAACCTGAACGCCGTCGTGACGCAGAACCTGGCCTCGGGCGGCGCGCCCGCCTATTTCCCCGAGATCAGCCCGCTCCTCACGGCCCGAGCGCTGCAGCAGTTCAATTTCTTTCTGCCAGCGGACGGTCCCGATGCCTGGTACAGCCCGACCAATCTATCGTTGGGCGAAGTGGCCTTTCTCCCGGTCAACCGTCCGGTCGAAGACGGTGAGGTTCTCGACGTGCTGGGCATCCAGATGCAGTTCTTCACCAGGTACGGGACCGACGACAAGGTCCATACGACAGTGTAGCTGCCGGAACGAAAGATCGCGATCCAGAACGCGCTCTGGTCCACCCCGCCGAACATGTACTCGATTCGCGGTGACCTCTTCCGCGATGCACGGGAATGGGCGGCGCTGGTCAAGCTGGTTCGCAACCTCGAGCCCGAGGCGCTGATCGGCTATGGGCACAGGCCGGTGGTCGGCAGGGAGGCGATCCGCGAGACGCTGAACGCCTATCTGGACGGCATCGCGTTCACACTGGACCAGACCCTGAGACACATTCTGGGTGGTTACGGGCCCGACGATCTCCGCCACATGATCCGCATGCCCGATTACCTCGACCGGGATCCACACAACTTCCAGAGCTATGGTGAGCTCTCGTTCCAGACGCCGGCCGTCTTCTACTACGCCGTGGGCTGGTACAACGGTGACGCGGCCACGATCTTCCGCCCTTCGCCCAAGGAAGAGGCGGAGCGCATCGTGGCGCTGATCGGTGGCCGGGACAAGGTCCTGGCTGCCGCCAGAGAGGCATACGACAAGAAGGAAGTGGCCTGGTCGGCGCAGCTGGTGAACTACCTCTACAAGCTGGACGAGCAGGACGGGGAGGTGCGCCTGTTCAAGGCCAAGGTGCTGCGCCAGCTCGCCTACCTCTCGACCGGTGCGAATGCGCGCTTCCACCTGCTCACCCAGGCTCTGGCGCTCGAGGGCAAGATCACGGTGCCGCGGCTGGTGCCGCCGCAGCCGCAGTTCATTGCCGCGGCGCCGCAGGCCAGTGTCGACTACTTCAGGGTCCGCATCGATCCGGCGAAGAGCGGCGAGACCGACAAGGTGATTCGCCTCGAGTTCACGGATGGCGAGAAGCCGGTGGTCGGGCTCCACGTTCGTCGCGCCGTCGCGGAGTTCCTGCCGGATCCGGACGAACACTATCGCGATGCCGATCTCACCATCGCCCTGAGTGGCGAGGCCTGGACGGGTCTCTACCTGAGCCAGACGACCATCGCCGATCTGGTCGGCAGCGGTGCTGCGGACATCAGGAAGGGAAGTCTCGAGCAGGCGACTGCCTTGTTCGACCTCTTCGATCGCTACCGGCCGGAAAAGGCAGTGCTGGTCGCGCCGCATCTGCACGATCCGCATTGATCCGAGGGCTCCCAGCGCTGTCCACGCTGTGATGTCTACTTGCGAACAAAGGGAGATGACATGTCGATTCGACGCACACTGAGAGGGATGGATGCCTTGCTGGCGCTGCTGGCAGCGGCGGGAGTCGCTGCCGCAGGAGTGGCGCAGAGCGCCGGAGGCGAAGCCAGCACGCGGGCCCAGCTTGTCGCGCAGGAACTCACCGATGCCCAGGTGGAGGATATCGTGCGGCGTTCCTACCAGTACGTAGCCCTGTACAACGTCATCAACAAGGCTGCGATGGATCCGGAGAATCCAGGCAGGACGGGCTGGAACCATTGCAGGGCCGACACCGCGCTCAAGGACCATACGCTCAAGCTGATCGCCCGTCCCAACAACGACACGCTCTACATCACTTGCATGTTGGATCTGCGCAAAGACGCGGTCGTCCTCGACCTGCCAGCCTTCGAGTCCAGGTATGTCTCGCTGATGGCGGTGTCCTACGACCATTACGTGAACGTTCCGCTCTCGACGCGGAAGGGTGATTTCCGAAAGCCGGAGAAGGTGCTCTTCTACTCGGCGCGCACCGAAGGCTACCAGGGAACGCCGGTGGAGGGCGTGGACCGCATCTTCGAGATGACGGGTGACTTCGTGATCGCCGTCTTGCGCGTCATGCCGCACAGCAACGAGCCGGCAAAGTTCAAGCGGAACATCGAGGACATGCAAGCGGTCAAGCTGCTGCCCCTGTCCCAATTCATTGACGGCAAAGCCAAGTCCGCCGCCGACGCCGGGTTTCCGCCCTTTGGCAGGACCGACGCGGACGTCTTCTGCAACAACCTGCTCCAGGTCATGCAGTTCGTCTTCAATCACGTGAGCTTCGATCCGAACGACGAGATCGACCAGGGTGTTCTGGCTGCCTACGAGCCGCTCGGGGTAGAGCCAGGCAAAGCCTACGATGCTTCCAAGGTTGCGCCAATCGACGGCCAGAGATTCCGCAAGATGGCCGAGAAGATTCAGCAGGAGAATTTTGCCATCGCCACCGGGGGGCGATTCTCGGACTACGCGCCGCGTATCTTGCGACCGAAGGGCGAGACGGATCTGGATGCCCTCGTGCTGGTATCGGTAGTCGGTCCCATCGGTCTTCCGCTGGAGGAAGCGACGTATCCCGCCGTGACCACAGCGGACGGCGAGCCGATGAATGCCTTGCACGACTATGTGATCCGCATGAGCAAGGATGAATTGCCCCCCGCCCAGGCCTTCTGGTCGTTGACGCTATACGACCTGCAGAACGGCTTCTTCATCCCAAACGAGCGGAAGAAATACAGCGTGGGCGAGAACGCAGGAATGAAGCTGAACGAGGAAGGCGGCATCGAAATCTACGTCGCAGCCGAGAAGCCCGAAGGGGTTCCCGAGGAGAACTGGCTCCCGATCAATCGCAAGGACGAGAAGATCGACCTCATCATGCGGATCTACGTGCCGGATCTGGCAAAGCTGAAGACCTGGATTGCGCCGAAAGCCGAGAAATTGGCAGGAGAATGATTCGGAGCATTTCTTGCTCTTGAATCAATACAGGGATCACACCTACTCGAAGTATACGGCCCTGAATCGGGCCATATCGCCCTTGTCGCCCGAAAGGACCAGGGATTCTCCCAGTATCAGGAAGCGATTGACGCGCGCCAGTGCACGGAGGAACGCCGCCTCGTCGTCGAGATAGGGACACGCCATCATGGTGGATCCCATCGGACCGAATGCCAGGCTGTTGCCCTCGATCTCGTAGCCACCCACGATCTGATTGCAGCCGGCGAATCCCGTCATCCTCTCCTCCTCTGGTCGGAGCCGGATGTAGACCTCGCGCTGGTCCGCGTGTGTCTCGACCGGGGCGCCCCTCAGCTCGACGAGCTTCCAGTAGGTGTTCTCGAGAGGTGTCTGGACGGTGCTCTTCTCGCAGCTCTCTCCGGGCCAGATCTGCTCGAATCGCTCGACGATCAGGTGCTCGCGAGTGCCATCGCCTTCCATGGGCGGCCGCTGGTCCATGTACCCCTCGAGGGTGACGAGCACCGCCTCGCCAGGCTCCCCCCGCACTCCCAGGTAGGCCCGCTCCAGCGCGGCGTTGTCCGCCTCCATGGCGACGGGTGTTCTCTTGCCCGAGACACAGTCGGTGAACCATCCCGCATCGGCCATGTACTCGTACAGGCCCACAATCCGGGCGGGTTTCGCGACGTTCTCCGCCTGCATCCGTTGACCCTGTCTTCCCTCGCCGGCACATCCGACGCAGGCGCCCAGAGCAAATGCCGCAGGGATGACCTGTAGCAGCAGTCTCGATCGCAGCATCTTCGCCCCCCTCATCTGTGTGATTTCAGCTCCGCCAATCAGTTGCCCTGATCGCGGTCGAGGCGCTCGGCCAGCCCTGGTCGAGATCCGGGATCATGGCGTCGGGGCACCGAACTCCTCCGATTTCACGGCCTCTCGGGCGGCCCGGCTCTCTGCGGCGAGCTTGTAGGCCACGTAGTACTTGTAGATGTCCCTGACGTAGAGGACCGTCTCGCGCCCGATTCGACGGGCTGCGATCCGCTCGACGTGGTCGAACCAGCGGTCGGGGTCGAGCCCCTTCTGCTTCGCTTCGGCGCGGAGGCTCGCGATCCGGGCGGGCCCCGCGTTGTAGGAGGCGAAGGCGAAGAGCGCCTGGTCCTCGCCCTCGAGCGTCGCGTCGGCGAAGTTGCGCTCCAGCATCGAGCGCAGATACTTGACGCCGGCGTGGACGTTCGCATCTGCCTGGCGGATGTCGCCGACGTCCATTTCCTTCCCCGTGGCCGGCAGGAGCTGCATGATGCCGATGGCCCCGCCGGGGCTCCGGGCGTTCTGGTCGAGGCGCGACTCCCGGTAGCCCTGGGCAAGCACGAGCATCCAGTCGAAGCCGTACTCGGGGGCGTACTTCTGGAAGATCGGAGAAACCTCCCGGTAGCGGCGGCGCTCCGCCTCGCCGCTCGTTCCCTGCACATAGCGGGTGCTGCGCAGGTACTCGTTCAGCTTCATGTTGGTGATGAGGCTTCCGACCGGGTGGCGCTCGACGAAGGCGTCCACCTCGGCGCGAAGCTTCGGGCTCCTCTTGCGGAAGGCCCAGGCGATCTGGCCTTCCTCCCGCAGGACCAGGTCTTCGCGAGGCGTGATGCCGTCGAAGACCTGGGCCCAGAAGCGCGCGAGGTGGTCGTCGACCACGACGAGCGGGACGAGCCCCACGGCGAGCATCTCGAGCAGGTCCTCGTCCTCGAGGGCTTCCGGCGCCAGATCGACGTCCACGGCGGGCCGCTTTTCCTTTGCCAGACGCTGGTTCAATGCCTCGAGGCTCGACGCGTAGCTGCTGGCGGGATGAACGACGACCCTCTGGCCCGAGAGGCCATCGAGATCCTCGAGCTGCGGCGAGGCGGGGCCGGTCACGACGATCTCCCGCACGTCACGAACCCAGGGCCGCCCGAAGTCCACCTTGGCGAGGCGCTCGGGCGCGATGGTGAGGTTCGCGACCGCCAGGTCGCCGCGGCCCTCCAGAAGGGCCGGGATGATCTCGCCGCGCTGCACGGGCAGGTACGCCACGTTCACGGGGACAGCACCCCGGCCCAGCTTGCGGTTGAGCTCGTCCTCGAAGAGCTCGAGCGCATCGTAGGCGAGGCCGCGCAGCTTGGCCCCAACGACGAAGTAGTGGGTCCGGTTCTCGACGACCAGAACCCGGATCAGCTTGCGCTCGATCATGCCGTCGAGGTCGCCGGTCCAGCGCTCCTCCAACAGGCCGCTCAGCTGGAGGAGGTCGTCCTGCTCGGTGCCGGAGGCGGCGGACGCAGGACAGGCCCAGATCGCCAGGGCGATCGTCAGCCCGACCCGCACCCATGAGCGTCCCGGGAAGCGTGAGCTCTGCGTGTCCATCTCCATCCAGCAGTCCTCCAAGAGTCGACGTCCGGCCTCATCCTCGATGCGAAGCTGGTCGGTGCGACTCGGACGGCAAGAATAACCGCGAAGAGGGGGAGCGAGACACCCCCGAGATCCGGGCTCGTCCTGCTACGCCGAGGCAGTCTCACCCGTCGGCCCCGAGCAGCATATCTGCCTGATGGTCAGACATCGATGCACTGACCGCCGCCATCACGCGTCCGATGCGGGACCCGGAGCTGCGCCACCGGTGGGGCGAAGCCTGTCGCGCCTTCGCACTCTCCCACCATTCGCCGTAGCGGCGCGCAAGGGATCTGGTGGTGGCGCTCGAGCAGTACGGACAGGTCCCGAGTCTCGAGCAGCCGAAGCTCGGTGCCCGGGGATGACGCCGCGGCTCAGTTCTTCGGGAAGTTGAAGAACGGAAACATCGGCAGGAAGCCGTTCTCGGCCAGGTTCAGGAAGCCGATCTGGACTCCCGTCAGCTTTCTGGTGATGTTCAGAAAGCCCAGCTGAACCGTCGCGCGATCGGAGACGTTCAATCCGCCAAGATCCACCATGGTGTATCCATCGGTGACGTTCAGGAAGCCCACGTTGGCCCCGGCCTCTACGGAGTTGATTCGATTGACGAAGGCGGCATTCAGGCCGGTGTCCCTGCCGGAATGGACGTTGACCAAGCCGCTGGCGCAGCCGTGCAGGTCGCCGCCCAGCTTCCCCACTCCCAGCACCGCGCTGAATCCCGACAGGTCGGTGGTCTCGCTCAGGGAGAGAAAGCCGAGATCGACGCCGCGCACCCGCTGGTTGCTGCCATGAAACAGCGAGAATCGGATGCCGTTCACGTTCGGGTCGTCGGGCGCCCGGAGATTCGGGGCGGCAAACTGCAAGGGAGTCTCGGCAAGAGCCGCTTGCGAGAGCACCAGGAGCGAGAGGACGAGGGTGATTCGTTTCATGGCTTCTCCCTTTCCTGCCCGCCCGGGCTCATGCGGCTTCCGCCGGGTCGATGGTAGTGTATCTGGAGGATCGGGCGCGATTTCCCGATTCGAACGCCATCCAAGCTCGGAGAACGAGAGATGAAGAAGATACTGATCGGACTGGCCGCCGTCGCGCTGGTGATCGTGGTGGCGGCGGTCTGGCTGCTGGGCTCACTCGACGAGGTCGTCGAGAAGCAGATCGAGGTCATCGGCGCCGAGCTGACCGGCGTTCCGGTCAGGGTCGGCCGTGTCGGCATCGACATCAAGAGCGGCGCCGGGCAGATCACCGATCTCAGGATCGGCAACCCGGACGGCTACGCTGCGGCCGACGCTTTCGACATGTCGCTCTTGCGTCTGGATGTCGATCTGCATTCGCTCGGCAAGCAGCCGCTGGTGCTCGATGAGCTGATCGTCGACTCGCCGGCCGCCAACCTGGAAGTCAACCAGCGGGGGGGATCGAACCTGAAAGAGATCCTCGACAACGTGTCGAAGAACGGTCAGCAGGCCGATGCAAAGGCGGAGACCAAGGAGTCCGGGGAACCGATCCGGATCGTCATCCGCAAGCTGGTGATCCGTGGAGCGACCTTCACCGAGTCGAACCCCCTGGAACCGGGCGAGCTGCGATCGGGAACGCTGCCGGTCATCGAGAAGACCGATGTCGGCGGCGGCGACGGGGCGACGCCAGCCCAGATCGGCAAGCTCATCATCGGCGACCTGGGCGGGCAGATCATCAAGCAAGCAGCGAGGGAGACGATGACGGAGGTGATCGATGAGAAGACCCGGGGGCTCCGAAAGGGCATCGGAGACGCACTTCGCAGGTAGTGGAGGTCACCCCTCGGCAGGTAGGAAGAACAACGGGGGGTACGTCCGATAACGTGCAACGTGTCAACTCCCGCGGGGAGTTTGAGTCTATGTCCCTCCGCCAATGCAACCAATGGGCCGTGATTTCGGGAGAATCGAATTTTGGGGAAGGCACGACCGCGCGGTGGTATCATCGCCTGGCGACAGCAATCGGAAGCGGTATCACTTCAAGGGATTGGGGCATGTCACAACGCATTTGGGACAGAGGGATCCGGTGGCTCCACTGGGGACTCTCCCTTGCCGTGACATTTCAGCTCTTTGTGAGCCTGGTCATGGAGGTCCCGCAGCCGGGGCTCCGGCCACATGCGTTGGGCCTGCAGGGCTTTCGGGCGCACAAGGCCGTCGGTGCTGCCCTGATCGCCATTGTATTGGCGCACTGGCTTTGGACGCTTGGTCGCGCGCATGGACAGGCAATACACCACCTGTTCCCCTGGGGCCGTTTCGGCAGAGCGGAAATCGTCGCGGATTTGCGCAATCTGAAAGGCGGGAAATTGCCCGAGGGAGGCCCCGGCGGGGGGCTCCCAGGGTTTGTTCACGGGCTCGGCATTCTCGCCGTTACCGGGATGGCGGCTTCGGGGGGCCTCATTCTCCTGCTCTCGGCGGACGGCTCCCGTGCTCCTCTTCTCCAGCACTTTGCGAACCTGCATGCGGCGCTGGCCAACGTCGTCTGGCTCTATTGGCTCGGCCACGTTGCCATGGTCATCGTGCACGAAAGCCGCGGCCATCGGATCTCAGCGGGAATCTTCAGACCTTGACCGAGTCATGAGCCGCCCCATGGAATTGGCATCGCCCAGGTTGGAACCTTCCTCGGTACCGCACCAAAAAAGGAGCAAGCAGATGCGAAAGACCCTGCCGCTCATCGCCGTCCTGTTCTCGACCGTTGCACTCCTGTTGCCCTCCGTCTCACACGCCAATGCGCCGAGCTTGGTCGAGCCGACCTACGACCTCGCCGCAAAGACGCTGAGCGTGAAGATCAGGCACTGGAGCCTGGTGAACAGCCTGCACTACATCAAGTCCGTCGAGATAAAGGTGAACGGAACTCTCCTTTCGACCAACAAGTACGACTCACAGCCCGGCGCCGAGTACACATACACGTACGACGTCGCGGCCAACCCCGGAGATGTGATCGAAGTCACGGCGAAATGCAACCTCTGGGGTTCCAGAACCGTGGAGCTCACGATCGCCAACCCCGATGACGCCCTGAAGACGGAGACGACCGCAAAACCGGACAGGTAGGCCGAGGGCCCGCGGTCCGTTCTGCAGGAGGCTCGGGCCGGGCCACCGCATCGACCGCAGCGAGAATGCGGTCTCGCATGCCCAGAGCGTAGAGGGTCTCGATCTCCACCGCCGGAACCGCGTCACCACAGGGCTCGTCGCGAGGGAACGGCTGCCGGTCCAGCAGCAGCACGTCGTGGCCCCTCCGAGCCAGATCGGCTGCGGCGGTCGAGCCGCCGGGTCCGGCCCCCACGACGACTACTTCACGTACCGCGCGCCTCGCCCCTTTGCGCTTCAAGTCGACAGCGCGATTGTAGTAGTCTATCCGGTGAACGTGCCAAGGCCCGGCCCTTCGTGGGGCCCGGGCGACACGGTCGGATGGAGGTCATGCAGGCCGGCATCCTCGACCTGACGCAGGTAAGGGCTGGAGCCGGGGCGGGATGACGAGTCTCGCCCAGACGCTCGCCAGCTACGTTCCGCCGTTGGTGGTACGCCGCTTTGCGGCGGATCCGGCGCCGGATACCGAGCCAAGCGGCGAGCGGCTGTACGCCGCGGTGCTCTTCGCCGACATCTCCGGCTTCAGTCCTCTCGCCGAACGCCTGGCGCAGCGCGGGCCGTCGGGAGCCGAGGATCTCTCCCGGGCCCTCAACCGATATTTCGGTCCCTTCATCGACCTCACCGCCGCGCACGGCGGACAGGTCGTCGAGTTCGCCGGCGACGCGTGCATCGTCTTGTGGCCCGACACCGAGTCCGGCGAGGCGCCCGTCACGTTGGCCGGGCGCGCGGCGGGCTGCGCGCTGGAAATGCAGGATAAGTTGAACGACTACGAGGTGGCTCCGGACGTCCGCCTCACTTTGACTATGAGCCTCGCTGCCGGTCCGGTGTGGGCCGCGAGCGTCGGGGGTGTGCAGGGCCTCTGGCAGTTCCTGGTCGCGGGCGAGCCGCTCCAGGAGATCGCCACCGCCCACGCGATGGCGCGACCCGGCGAGATCCTCCTGGCTCCCAGCGTGTGCACCCTATTTGGAGATCAGGCGAAGGCGCGGCCGCTGCGAGAAGGGTTCGGCTGCCTCGAGGGACTCACGGCAGCGCCGACCCCGCGAGCCACGGCCCCGATCCCGCTCTCGAGCCGGGCGGCGGCGGCGCTGCGCGGGCACGTCCCGGCGCCCGTGCTGGCGAGCATCGATGCGGGCCAGAGCGGCTGGCTGGCCGAGCTTCGCCGCGTCACGGTCCTCTTCCTCAATGTGACGGGGTTCGATTACACCGCGCCGGACGCTCTCAAGCGCTTGCAAGCGGTGGTCCGCGCCGCGAGCTCCGTCGTTCTTCGCTACGGCGGCGGAGTCACCGAGCTCGTCGTCGACGACAAGGGCACGACACTCGTGGCCGCCTGGGGAATCCCGACCCTCACCCACGAGGACGACGCCGCGCGGGCGCTGCACGCCGCCGCGGGTATCCACTCGGATCTCTCTCGCCTGGGTGTCGGCGTCGCCATCGGCGTCGGCACCGGTCGGGTCTTCTGCGGCGACCGCGGCAGCGAGAAGCGACGCGACTACGCGATGATCGGTGACAGCGTGAACCTCGCCGCCCGGCTGATGCAGGCGGCGCCCGGCGAGGTCCTCTGTGACGAAGCCACCCATGGGGCCGCGTTGCTCCAGATCGACGGCAAGGAGCTGGCCTTCCAGGCGCTCCCGCGACTGGTGATGAAGGGGCGAGCGGAGCCCATTCCCGTCTACCGCGTCCGCCCTGCGAGATCGGCGACCGGGGAGGTGATCCTCATCGGCCGCGAGCCGGAGCGAGCCGCGCTCGCGGAGCGGCTGAAGTCGTTCGAGTGCGGCGACGGAGGCGTCGTCGTCATCGAAGGCGAGCCGGGGATCGGCAAGACGCGGCTGGTGGAGGCGCTCCAGGAGATGGCGCGGGCGCGGAAAATTCGCGCGCTGCTCGGGGCGGCGTCCTCCATCGAGAGCTCCAGTCCCTACCACGTCTGGTGTCCGATCTTCGGCACGCTCTTCGGTCTGGAATCCCTTCCGGAGGACCGGGAGACCCGGCGCCAGCACGTGCTGCGATGGTTGGAGGCGCTGCAACCAGGCCTTTCTGAGCGCGCGCCGCTCCTGAACGCGGTGCTGCCCCTCGACTTCCCGGAGAACCAGCTGACCGGTCAGATGAGCGGGGAGACCCGTGCCGACGCCACCCATGAGCTCCTCGCGCGCCTGCTGTGCGCCGAGTTCTTCGGCGACGCAGTGCCTCCGAAAGGCGCCGGATCACCCACCGGATCGGAGCGCCGGCTGGTGATCCTGGAGGACGCTCACTGGTTGGACTCCGCTTCGTGGGGCCTGGTGCGCTGGGTGAGCCGCGAGCTGTCCAGGATCCTCCTGGTTCTGGCGACGCGGCCCATGACCGTCCCGCCCGAGGAGTACACCCGGCTCCGGGAATCGCCGCAAAGTGTCCTGGTTCGTCCGCAGGCCCTGTCGCGAGACGCGAGCGAGACCCTGCTGCTCGAACGCCTCGGAACCTCCTCCATCGACAGGGAAATCGTCGACCTGGTCCACGGACGGGCGGCCGGGAACCCGTTCTTCACCGAGGAGCTGGCCTACGCCCTGCGCGACTCCGGACGGATCACCATCTCGGGTGGTGCCTGCGGGATGGCACCGCATTCCGCGGGGCTCGAGGCGCCCGTTCCCGAGAGCATCCAGGGCGCCATCACGACGCGCATCGACCAGCTCTCGCTTCCCCAACAGCTGACTCTCAAGGTCGCCAGCGTCCTTGGAATGATTTTTCCGATGGAAATACTCCGCGAGGTGTATCCCGTCGAGAACGACCGGGTAAGGCTGCCGGAGTTTCTGGCAACCCTGGAGCGTCTCGACCTCGTCTCCGTCGTTGGGTCCGGGCCCGAGTGCGCCTACCGCTTCAAGCACGCCCTGACCCATAAGGTGGCCTACGGGCTTCTGCTCTTCGCACAAAGGCGCGAGCTGCACCGAGTGTTGGCCGAGTGGTACGAAAGTGCTCACGCCAAGGATCTAGCACTTTACTATTCGATTCTCGCCCACCACTGGGGCGGAGCCGAAGTCGTCCCGAAGGCCGTCGAATACCTGGACAAGGCGGGCGAGCGGGCCCTCAAAGCCGACGCCAATCAAGATGCGGTCCGCTTTCTCGAACGCTCGAGCGAGCTCGACGATCCGGAGCAGGGCGCCCGAGAACACGAAACGCCCGAGCGTCGCCTTCACTGGGCAAAGCGGGACTTCCAGCTGGCGGCGGCCTATTTCCGCTTGGGCAGAGTCACGGAGAGCGAGCGCCACGCGCGGCGCGCCCTGGAGTTGCTGGGACAAGCCGACGCCCCCTCTCTGGCGTGGCTGGTGCTCGGAGGCCTCGGCCTGACGGCCCGCCAGACCGTTCGGCGCTTCGTGCGCTCGGGACGCAGGTCGGTGGGGAGCGAGGAGCGACGCGCTGCGGCCCTGGCCGTTCCGTTGCATGACATCATCAGCAATCTCGCCTTCCTCAGGATGGACACGCGGCAGACGGTGCAGGCGACCCTCAGCTCGCTGCGGGCGGCCAAGGTGATCGGTTCCCCACCCGAGCTGGCCCACTCATATGCGCAGATCTGTGTCGTCTGTGGCGCGATCCCGAGCCACCCTCTGGCGCGCTTCTATCGGCGCAAGGCGCTGCAGGCGTACGACGCGATCGGGGCGGAGGAGTCGCATGTCCACGCCAGCGTCATGTTGCTCCTCGCCATCTACCCGGGGGGTGTCGGGGCGTGGGATCAGGCCGACGAGTTCCTCGGCCGGGCGCTTCCCCTGCTCGAGCGCTTCGGGGACTGGTCCCAGCTGGGCTGGGGCCTCCAGGTGCTCGGTCGCTGCGAGGCGTATCGCGGCCGTTTCGGCCGCCTCGACCAGCTCTCGGAGAAGTTGATGGCTCAGGGGCGTCGCCGGGACGCCCTGGTCGAGCAGACCTGGAGCCTGAACAACCAGATCGAGGCGACCCTCTTCGGGTCGAACGACCTGACGAAGGCCCTCGCCCTCGGACACCAGTCGCTCTGGCTCCTCGCCGCCAGCCGCGAATCCAGCGCCGAAGCCATCCTTCACAGCCTGCTCTCCGTCACCCACGACCGAAGCGGGGACCGGAAGTCCGCGCTCGAGAGCGCGCACAAGGCGGCCTCGATCTTGGCGGAATCCCAGCCGACGTCCTTCGGGATGCTCGTCGCGTACGCCTTGACCGCCTCGACGCTCCTGTCGTGCTGGGAACGCCGCAAGGTCCCGGGAGAGGGCGACGAGCTGCGCCCCCAGGCAGAGGCGGCGTGCAAGGCCCTGGCCGGCCTGGCTCGGGTCTTCCCGATCGCGGAGCCCCGAGCTCGGCTCTACGAGGGGCTCTGCCTCTGGCTTGCAGGGCGACGCCGCAAGGGGGAGCGGCTCTGCCGGAAGGCGCTGCAGCGCGGCCAGGAGCTCGAAATGCCCTACGAGGTGGGGTTGGCCCATCTCGAGATCGCACGCAGGCTGGCCGCCGAAGGCTCCGTCGCTTCTACGCGTCATGCACACTTGACTCGCGCTGCCGAGGCGTTCGATGATCTCGGCGTCGCGTACGATCTGGAGCGGGCTCGGGCGGAGCTCGTTTCACCGGGTTCCTCAGTTGTCGGTGGTCGCTGAGCGATGACTCTGCGACGAGTGCGGCGCGGATCTGGAGCGGCTGCCGAAGGAAGGCTGTGACGAGCGGCAGTGCGCCCATTGAGGCTCCCGTGTGAGAGGGATGCCCCGAGCGTACCGCGTAGACTCATCTGCCCCTGTGGTCAGAAAATGCAAGCAGTGGCGGGAAGTTCCGAGTATTTGACCAGGACGGCCAGGCGCTTCGGGATGCCGGCCGATATCGACCGCGGATAGGCTCAAAGGAACCCGTGTGCGGGCCGAGCAAAGCCACCACGACGCCCTCCTGCCTCCCGGCGACTGGAACGCCCCTTGCAAAAGCACCTGCGTTGGCACTTCCGGGAGATCCGCCGCACGATGCAGGAGACAAAGACGAGCGACGCGAGAGAGCGGGCGGTGCGCCAATTCGGCCGCAGTGCCCTCTCGTTCGACGCGCTGCAGTGCGCGGAGCGTTACGGGTGGTTTGTCTCGGCCGTCGAGCCCGGCGCCATGGTTCCCTACCGCCGGTACGGCTCGGTCGACGTCATCCTCGGAGAGCCCCTCGCCTCCCGCGACCGGCTCGCGGACGTGGTCGCCGAGTTCCTCGCAGCACGTCGCGCGGCCGGCCGCGCCGTGCTGGGTTTCTCTGCCACGGAGCCGTTCATGCGGGCCGCCGTCGCCTCGGGCGGTTCGGCCGTGCAGATCCTCGCCGAGCCCGAGCTCGACCCCAGCAATTTCGAGCCCAGCGGCGGCAACGCGAAGAAGCTGCGCGCGTACGCCCGGCGCCTCCGCCGCGTCGGCTTCGAGGCGGTCGCCCTGCCGGCGGGCGAGCCGAAGGTCCCCGACGACTTCCGGCTCTCGGCGGACGCGCTCGTGGCCGATTGGTTGGAGCGCGGGGTCTCGCATTCGGCGCACCTGCTGGAGGTGAACACCTGGCGCCGCGTCGCCGAGAAGCGCTACTTCGCCGTGTTCGACCCCCGGCGACCCGGACGCCTGTGCTCGCTCTTGATCGCCCATCCCGTCTACGCGCTGGCGGGCTACCACCTGTGTCACCTCGTCCACGCTCCGGATGCGCCGAAGGGCGTGAGCGAGCTCGTGGTCCTGAAGGCGCTGGAGACCTTCGGCGACGAAGGCGTGCACCATGCGACCTTTGGTCCCGTCGCGTTGGCCCGCGCCCAGAACTGCGAGGACATGGTCTTCCTCGGCCGCGCGCTGTTCGGGGCGGGCTATCCCCTGTTGGCCCGGCTCGGTCACTACACGGACGCCAGCGAGTTCTACCGAAAGTTCAACGCTGGCCCGTGGGCACCGCGCTGGGTGGTGCTCCATCCGCGCGGGGCGCTCGCACGCCCGCTGCTCTCCCTCCTGCGGCTCACCCACGTCCTGGGCGGCGCTCGAGGCGCCTGAGGCGCTTGCCACGAGAATCGCTGGATACTCCCGGAGCAGGAGACCTCCTCCTCCGCGGAGAGTGAGTCCGGCACTTCTTCCATGTCCGCCGTTACGAGCGCGCCGTCGAGGTGTTCGTACCAGCGCAGCAGCTGGCCCTACACCGCCTAGAGCCCGAAGTTGCTGGGATTCATGCCACCCAGGATGGAATCGAAGGGGGCGGGCTCACCGTCATGCTTCCGGGTCGCCAGGGGCGAGCCATGAGTGCTTCGAGGCTTTCTACAATCGTCGGGCGGCCGCGCACCATCAGCGCTTCGAAGGCGGCGAGGCGACCGGTGCCGGCTGCGGCGGCATGATCTCGGTGAAGCTGACCACGTAGGCCTTCGTGACGAACTTCCCTCCAGACTCGGGAGGGCTCGGACGCCTGATTGTCGCCGAGAACGCCTTTTGACCACCGGCGGGGATCTCTCCCTCCACGACGTAGTCCTCGGCCTCGCTGGGACTCTGCGCGCCCGGTCGGTACTCGTTCGGCCAGCTGTAGACGTGATCGATCAGGAGGCGCACGTTGCGAATGGGATCGGCTCCCCGGTTGATGATCACACCGGAGACGTGATTCCCCTCGAGAGCGACCTCTTCGACCGTCACGAGCTTCGCTCCTTGATCGGGCTCGAGGATCGTCGGTTGAGAACCGGCTACCGCAGTGCCGGTCGCGAACGTCAAGCTGCCCGCCAAGAGCAGCACTCCGTATGCTCCAAAGCGTCTCATCATGGAGTTCCTCCTCTCCGTTGGGCGAGGTGTTTGCAAGCAGCGTGCCAACTCCCGCGGGGAGCTTGAGTCGATATCCCTACGGCGATGCAATCCCCGATGGCGGAATCCGTGTCGGTGGAGGTCGTCCGACAGCGGAGGTGAACCTCGCTCAGGGTTCCACGCGGTCCCCTCGACGTCTTCGTGCGCGTAGACAGGCTGGAGCCCGAGGCGATCCACTCGATCTACGCCCGTTGCCCGGCGAATCCGTGATCTGAGGGGCCGGATGCGTCAATCGCACACGTCCGGATCTGAGGGGGGCCCGGGTGGGCAACTGTCCGCGTCTACCCGACCACAAATCTCATTTGGATTCACGATACATAAGGTTTCCTCGTCTTCGAATGGATGCTCTCCAACTGATTCGTAGAACTCTTTGACTTCAGGATTGTCCATATAGCCTCGACGATTAAACCCTAGGATGACAGTTTTATCTCCACTCATTTGAGCAAAACAATCTTTCAAGAACCATTTATGGTCTTCTACATTCCACGACCTATTGAAAGTAGTCCGAAAAGCAACAATAACCTCTGTCTCTTTGGGAATAGGGATGGATTGCCTTGCTTCTACCTTATGTTCAAATACCTTGTCAAAAATAGAGAACTCTTTTCTCAGTTCTCGAAACACCACTCTCTCTTGTATATCTCTATCGATCCCAGATATTTCACTACTAATCAAAGACTGCAATAACTTGAAGAAATACCCAGGGCCTACTCCTATCTCGAAGATTCTCCTACCTCTATATTTTTCCATAAGAGGCAAGTATCTATAATTTCTTCGTAACTGTTCTTTAGGAGTACGAACATATTTTGAAGCATACAAATCGTCCCGAAGAATATGAGGATATTCATCTTGAAGCTTACGGCGAACCAAGCTTGCTTTAGATATTAATTGCCTTTCAAGAAGAATAAGCCTTACTGAATCTCTTAACGTGATCCCATCCTTTATCATCTTCACCAGAAAATCCTCTATGAAGTTCCCTTCCCCTATTACGCTGTAGAAATCACCGACCTCGCTGGACACATTCTATGAGTTCAAGTGCCCGGAATCAGGAGGTCGGCCTTCTATCTCTGGAAGAAGGCGTACGAGACCCACGGCGATGAGGGCTTGGTCAACCAGAAGCCCTGAGGAAACGACTAGGATGAAACACGTCGCCACTGTCCAGCAAGGTCGCGCTCATTACAACACGTTGCACGTTATTGGACGCTGAGCCCCCGTTGTTCTTCCTTCCTGCAGGTCGTGGTCCAGGGCAGTCGCGGCCGTACCACGCCTACCAGAGCTTCCGCGTAGTCGCCGCGAGCGGAAGACCCGGTCATCCGATCCG
>Ga0307423_1000329_pt1 | contig 32334 bp, 32 predicted proteins | sample SalMarWE160310MG_FD_202154 | JGI IMG/M metagenome (GOLD analysis project Ga0307423, IMG submission 202154) | Salt marsh sediment microbial communities from the Plum Island Ecosystem LTER, Massachusetts, United States - WE1603-10 | ecosystem: Environmental > Aquatic > Marine > Intertidal zone >... | reverse complement strand
ACAAACTGTTTCACAGATTCTCGCTCCTTTATCATGTATTTACGGTACTATTGATTAACTAACAGTTATTAAGCGCTAAGGCTAAAATGTGTCGATAGGTTTTTATGTACCGCCTAAATGTGTAAGGTAATTGCGTTAAAACGACAGGACCCAGGTTGATTAGTTAAGATGGTACGGAAAGCGCGAATTCGCTTAACAAGCACCGATTACCTCAAGCTTGAAGAGGTATGCGACGAACTGAAAAGTATCGCTAACAAGACAGGCGCCAAAATCAACGGTCCAGTCCCGCTGCCCACGAAACGGTTGAAAGTGCCGGTTCTGAAGGCTCCATCTGGCGAGGGAACAGCCACGTGGGACAGGTGGGAAATGCGCATCCACAAACGGTTAATCGACATTGACTCGGAAGAGCGAGTTATGCGGCGTATCATGCGTATCCGCGTGCCCGAGGAAGTCCACGTTACAATCGAACTCATCTAAATTTTTGACTTAGCGGTTTTAGCTTGCTTCTTTTAAAACATTGGTAACGTTAAAAACGAAAGATAGGCAATGATTGTTAACGCTGCGCTGGCAGCGAACGCTAAAACCCAAACCGTCTTGTTCCAGTTAAATATTTTGTAGCCGTCCAGAATTCCGATGGGTAAGAGATTGAAAACGGCAATGTAGCCGTTGAAAAGTGCGCCCAACACGAAAATCCATGAGATAGACGTGGGGGCAAAAGCCGCAGCCACAAGCACCGTGGCCAAGACAATGTTGGTTGCGGGTCCCGCGATTGAAATTTTCCCTACTTCATCCCTGCTGGCGGGTCCAGAAATCATAACGGCGCCCGGAGAGATGATTTTGAAAAACACGGGTAAAATCATGAAAACGGCGGTTAGCACGCTGCCCCAAAGCGTCAAACGAAACTCAGCCCATAATCCTCGTCTTTGCGCCGTTACTTTGTGCGCTATTTCATGAACTACAAAAGAAGTAGTGAAAATAGCGGCCGAGGCAACAAGCGCAAAATCTCCTCCTAAAGAGCCTGTGAAAAAAACGTAAGATACGCCAACTCCGATGACAAGTAACATGGCAATCGCTAAGTGCTTAACTTCTTTAATGCTGAAGTAAACGTGTCCTCTGGTTCTGCGGGGCATCCCGTAAGTGACCTTGTACTCGTACGAGTTAGCTCCCTGCTGCGGCACAGCGTCTTCCTGTCTTTGGGCGCGGGCAAGGTCCATGCGGGGGCAGTTGTGGTTTTCAGGCAACCTGTGCTCACTGCAGAACAGGTCTCCGCAATAGGGACACCTAAACGGAAGAAAGGTTTCCTGCCCACACTTTCGGCATTTCATAAGCTACGCGCGCCTTTTCAGGGTAAAAAGCAAGTAGGCGCTTATATGTTTCTCTCTGAAAATCGACAGTTAAAACCATGAGCTTGTGCTAAACGCTTAAAACAGTTAACTCAGAACTAAATCCAGACAGCAAAAACCAATAATTTACAGGAGAGTTAACCAACCACTTGAAGGCTTTCAGCTTCGTCCACGCCAGCGACCTGCACTTAGGCTACTCGCAGTACGGCCTAGAAGCTAGGCGCCAAGACTTCGATAATGCTTTCGCGGAGATTGTGGAAAAAACCATCGAGTTGAAGCCTGAATTCATGATTATCGCGGGTGACCTGTTCCATCAAGCGCGCCCCTCAAACGTCACCTTGGAGAACGCCATACGAAGCTTCAAACGCCTCAGGGATGCGGGAATTCCAGTGTTGACCGTGGACGGCTCGCACGACTCCGCACCCAACGCGATAACGGGGACAATCTTGCATCCGCTGGACAGCGCAGGATTGATCTATCATCTGCCTAGGCATGAAGGCGCGTGCTGGCGGAAACCCGGCTACTGCTACGTTTACGGCGTGCCAAACTTCCGCAGCCGACGCAAAACGGAGGAGGCGCTTCCAGCTTTCATGGCGGAACATCCGCCTGTGCCTGACGCTGAGGTCAGCAGCATATTCGTGTTTCACATGGCGGTGGACCTGCCGAGCGTGAAGCCGCCCTACATTGAAGCGGAAGCTACGCCTGAACTGCTGCCTGACGGGTTTGATTATTACGCGGCGGGTCACGTGCACAAGCGGTTCTTGGGCAAGTTTAAAACGGGGCTTTTGGCGTACAGTGGGTCCACGGAAACCGCGAGTTACGACGAGGCTAAACAGGAAAAAGGCTTCTACCACGTTAAAGTTAGCGAGAGAGGCAAATTTTCGCCGGAGTTCGTGGAGCTTAGCTCATCCCGCAGGTTTGTGGTTCTGGAACAAGAGTTTTCAGGCATGACCTCCGCTAAAATCACCGAGCTTGCAGCGCAGCTTGTTAAGGGCGCCGACGAGGAGGGCGCGGTGATTATTCCGGTTTTGAAAGGGGTGCTTCCCGCTGAGGCAAGCCGTGCGGAAGTGGACATCGCCCGAATCCGGGGTGCCGCGGAGAAAGCTTTGTTGGTGCATCCGGTTGTTTTGCTTAAGGAGAGCGCTGTCTCCGATGAAATCGTGCGCTCCATTTTCGAGAGTGAGTTTAAGGATTTGAAGACGAAGGCGGTTGAGTATTTTCTGCAGATTTTCGGCGAAAGGTACAGCCGTGAAGACGCGGATAAGATTGCGCGTTCCGCCATAACTTTGATAGAGCCGTTGACTCGGAAGCAGGAGGAAAAGGTCAAGCAGGCCATAGAGGAGCTTCTGCGATGAAAATCGAGATTGTTCAGCTGGAGAACATCCGCTCGCACGTCAAGTCCACCGTGCCTTTCACCCGCGGCTTCAACTGCCTCGTCGGCGGCTTAGGCACAGGAAAATCCAGCGTGCTGTACGCGGTGGACTTTGCCTTGTTCGGCGAGCCGATTGGAAGAAGTTTTGAGTATTTGCTGCGTGAAGGCGCGGACTCCGCCAAAGTCACGGTCCAGTTCAGTCAGAACGGGCGAACCTACAAGCTTGTTCGCGGGCTTAAACGACACGGCAAAGGCATTGGACAGGATTTTGAGGAGCTGAAGCTGTTTGAGGATGAGACGCTTATTGCCAGCATGAAAACCGACGCCATAGCCGAGCAGTTTACGGCGATTACGGGTTTTGACCGGGACCTATTCCGCGAGATTGTTTGGATGCGACAGGAGCACTTGAAGGAGCTTTTGGACGCTAGGCCCAGGGATAGGCAGCGGCGCCTTGACGAGCTGTTCGGGTTGTCTGATTATGAGACGGCGTGGAGCAACATCGCGGTGTACCAGCGTGATTACGAGACGGAGAAAAGGGTTTACGAGAAAGACCCTGATGTAGTGGGGCTGGAAAAGCTCAGCGGCGAATACAACCGGGTAACTGAGGAGTTCACGCGGTTGGAAGTGGAGCTGCAGGATGCGTTGGGTAAGCTGGCGGGAGCCAAAAGAACGCTTGAAGACGCCGATGTGAAACTGGCGAAGCTGGAAGAAAAGAAGCAGCAGGTAGAAGAGCTGAAACGGAAAGAAGCCCGAATCCACGCCAACATCTCAGGCGTAGCTGACGCGTTGTCTTCGTTGAATCAGCGGGTTGAAGGCAAAAAAACCATACTTGACAACCTGAAGCAGCGCCAAACCTCGTTGGACACGCAGATGGCTGCGTTCAAGGAAGCGCTTGAGGAAGCGGGGGTGCCTGCGAACCAGTCTGTTGAAGCGTTGCGTGGGCAGCTGGCGGCTTTTGATGATGAGTTGTCCAGTTTGAGGGCGGAGCAGCAGGCGACTGCGCGGAACTTGCAGGCTGACAAGAAGCGCACCGCATCGTTATCTATGGAGAGTCGGTGTCCGCTTTGTCTGCAGTCTTTGAACGAGGAGTACAAGGATGGTTTGATGCAGCGTATTCAGCAGGAAAACGTGGAGCGCCAAGACAGGATAACGCAGTTGCAGGGTGAAATTGAGAAGATGCAGCGAACCAAAGTTGTAGTGAACGAAGCGGTTTCGAACCTGCAAAAGCTCACGACGCGAGGTGAAGAGTTGAAGGCGCGGTTGAGCGAAGAGGAGCGGAACTTGGTTGACTTGGCAACTGAGGTTGAGGTGAAGCGGCAGGTTGAAAAGGAGTTGGCGGGGCAGCTTGAGGCTTTGCGGTGGGAGATAGGCAGGTTCGACATGGCGGACTTGGACGCCGCACGCACACAACGGGAACAAGCGTTTGCACAGTATTACCGTGTGGAATCTGAGTTGCGCACGAAGGAAAGCCGCAAAAAAGACCTGCTGACGCGGCTGGATGAAACCCGAGAGCGCATCGACCACGCGCAGGAAAAGCTTGAACGCATGCAACGAATCGCACGAACAGTCGAAGTCCTCGGTGCCATCCGCGACGCCTACAGAAGCATCCAGCCTAAACTGCGCAGCGAATTCGTCAAAGTGCTCCGCAACTTCGTGCAGCAAGTCCTCGACAGCTTGGTCGGCGGCGAAGCACCCCTGCTGAACGTTGTTGTGGACGAAACGTACACGCCTTACGTTAAGAGCGAAAGCGGCGCCGACCGCGAAGTGTCAAACTTGTCAGGCGGAGAACGCACGTTGCTTGCTTTTGCTTACCGCTTGGGGCTGGGGCAGTTGATTATGCAGTCGCGCACGGGTCACGGCTTGAGCATGTTGCTGCTGGATGAGCCCACGGAAAGCTTGGGCAGGGAAGACGGCAGCATTGACCGCCTAGCCGAAGCCATCAGCCGCTTCAAGGCGATAGAGCAGATAATTGCGGTTACGCACAGCGAGGCGTTCGCTGAAAAGGCTGAACATGTGATAATTCTTGAAAAAGAAGCAGGAATAAGCAAGGTCTCACTTGATAAGTAATCAGCTATTCAATCTCCTTCTTCAACCACATTCTCTAGGATGCCTATCCCTTCGATTTCAATGCGTACAACATCGCCGTGCTTCAGGAATTGCGGCGGTTTCATCTTGAACCCAACACCTGCGGGATTGCCCGTGGCTATGATGTCGCAGGGCTCCAGCGTCATGACCCGGCTTAGCTGGTGCACGATTTGGCTGACGGTGAAAACCATGTTGTGCGTGTTTCCGTTCTGGCGAAGTTCGCCGTTGACCCATGTGCGGATAGCCAAGTCATCCGTGTTCTTGAGCTGGTTCTGGGTGGTTATGCAGGGTCCTGTGGGCGCGAAGGTGTCGAAGCTTTTTCCCCTTGTCCACTGCCCGTCCTTGAATTGAATGTCCCGTGCTGAAACGTCGTTGAACACGGTGTAGCCGAAAACGTGGTTTTTCGCTTCTCCTTCTGAGACGTTCTTGGCTGTTTTACCCATCACTATGCACAATTCGCCCTCGTAGTCCAGCTCCTTCACGAACTGGGGCTTGAAGATTTTCATGTTTGGACCAGTTATCGCCGTGTGGGGTTTCATGAAGATTACGGGCTCGTCAGGGACTGCGGCGCCTGTTTCGGCGGCGTGGTCAAAATAGTTCAAGCCCAAACAGATGATTTTAGGTGGAAATGGAATGGGCGCCAGCAACGAAACCGAGCTTAACGGTGCTGAGACGCTTTCAACGTCCGTGCGGCTTGCTTTTTTCAGCAGTTCCTCCGCCACATCTAAGGCGCCCGCCCCTTCAGCAATGAACTCTTCCAGCCTCCGCGGCACCGATTTCTGGAAATGCTTCGCCAACGCGGGCAGAGACAAAACATCTTGTTGGCGTAGGATCCCGTAGCTTTCCACATTTCGATACAGGTAACGCACAGCTTTCAACGCAAAAACTTCCTTCTCCGCATTAACCTCTAGAGTCGGAAAAATAAAAAGATGCGGTTAGACGCGGCGACACACGTTTTTTACTCTTGGAAAAACGGAGTGGGGAGCTTTCCCCGCCGCCGAACCATCATATTTGCCGCCTAATAGCCAATCGTTGCAGAAAACCATAGAGGGGGTATAGACTGTTCCGAGCCCGCTAGACACTGCCCCTTGTCGCAAACGGTGAAAACCTCACCAGACTGGACAAAACCGTCAAGCTTCAAAGCCAGTTTTGTGCTTTCTTGAAAATCAAAGATATATAGTTGTAGTGCAATTCGGTTAAGTAAACGGAGGTTTAAAGTTGTCTGTAGCGCAGAGGAAGTTTTTCACTGAAGTCGCAGCGTTAGTAGATAAAACCGTGATTGTCGCAACCACCACTGGAAAGACGTTCACCGGCACGCTCATCGGCATAAACCCTGACAGTTTGAGCCTTGCCATAGCCGAAGCAAAGGACGAAACTGGGCAAGTCTCCCACAGGGTTTTCCTAAACGGCAATGTCATTGTTCAAATATCAAGCACAGAGAAACCCTTCGACCTGAAAGCGTTAGCCACACGCCTCGAAAAAGTTTTCCCCACCATGGTTAAGCTCTACGAAGATAAAGGTTTCATCTGGGTCATGGACAAGGTGAAGATAACCGAAAAAGGCGTTGTCGAAGGTTCAGGTCCAGCCGCCGAACGCGTGCAAAGAGTATACGCAGCATTCATAAGCGAAGCAAAAGACTAAATAAACCAGCGCATCTGCTGCTCCTCTTTCTTCTTTTCTTCCGCAACATTCTTAATCAACCCGAAAGACTCAAGAACCTTTTTTGTCTGATCCGCCGTGGCATCCAACTTCGACAAGTCAACATCCAAACCCAGATACTTGTCTAAAACAGACAAACCGTGCCGCGTGGCATTCGCATCCGGATACATGCCCAGCGTCTCCACCAAAAGGGAAACCCCCTTCAGGCTTCTAAGCTTTCCCAACCCTATGAGAAGACCCGCAATACCAAAAATGTGCCCCATCATCACCTTCGTTCCCAAATCCATGACTTCCTTCATCGTTTCCTCATCCGTAGCCGCACAGTAAATCGCCGGAACCGCTGGCACCTCCTCCTTCTTGAAGCCGCCGATGGAAATAACACAGCGGCAGCCCAGTTCCTGCACCAAATCCAACACTTTCCCGCAGAGTTCATACTGCCCAAACGTCGTCAACGCCTGCGTGTTACCATACCATATTATCAAGTCCCGACCGCCGTCACTGCGCTTGTAGTAGTAAAGCTCGTTCATGGGCGAACGCGTACCACCCGATTCAGTGGTCACCGCAAAATCCTGAAACGAAGCCGAAGCAATCTCAGCGAAACGTGTCGCCTTCAACTCACCAATCAAATGCAAAGCAGCAATGTTTGCCACAAACCCGATACCCGGCAAACCTTCGATTAAGATGGGATCGTTAAGCTGAGGCTTTTCAATGATTTCAATTCTGCAGACCATGGTTAAATACCTCTCTTCTCGGTATTAGGCAGCTATGGCGATATAAGGATGCTCTTGTTTTTAAACTATGGTCTCAAGATTTAGTTTTCATCTTAAGCGTTATTGTTTAGCCCGCACTCTTGGCCAAAAGAATGCGCTTGCAAAAACTACTAAGAACGAAATGAATATCATCAGAAACAAAGTATCATAGGCTTGTCCGATGGTGGTTTTCCAAAGGAAGCATTGAAAGTAGCTGTCCGCGTACGCGCCAGGACCAGACCAACTCCATCCTTGACCAGAAGGACTAGACGCCCACCACACGGGTCCACTCACTATAAGGTCGAGTTGCCAAAGACTGAAAAAGAGCAGGCCTAAACCAACCATTACTCCTATGAGGTTAAGAATGGCGCTTGTTTTCACCAGATTTTTCCAAAAATGCTTAAAACGCACAGAGAATTTTTCTTTTTGCTTTAAATGTTCTATGTCTACATTGGCGTTATTCCGCTTGCTACTCAAGTAGCCCATTGCAGAAATTCGAGCTGTCTCAAACAGGCCGTAAACAAAAACGCTTGTGCCTACTAATAGCATTCCAAAGCCTGAATAATTCATTATCGTGGTCTTTGCATAAGAGCCAGCTATTAAAGAACCGTTAATGAGTAACATTAACCCAATCGACATTGCCCATATGCTACCAAATATTAGTCTTGATCTGTTACTGCCGAGTTTTCCATTTGGATACAAGCGATTTTTTAGGATGGTTACAACCGTTTTTGCAATGCCTATGCTCAAGACAGCTATTCCAGCCAGTAGCGACCCAAAGCCTGCATATTCATTATCGATTCTTTTGCGTAAGAACCAGCTAATGTAAAACCCGTTATAACAAGAATTACAGCAATACCAATCAATAATCCGCTAGAAAGCCTACCTTTCGGTTTAGCACCTTTTATGTCTGGCTGCTTCTTTCTTTGCTTTAGACCTATTATTGTTGTCGCCGTGACACCGATCAAAAAAGCGCCTGTTCCTGTTAATCGCAATCCGTAACTTATGCTGCTTATACTTACGCTGTCCAATATCAGGTATCCCGCATAAGCACCGCCCAAAATATAACCTAAAACCGCTAGAACAATACCGATGCCTATTGACCAAATACTTAGAAACAGAATCCGTGTTCTCTTAAGGTGAAGAGTCGCGGGGGCTTCTTGGCATAAACGAGGTTTTAAATATGCTGCAGCAGTCGCAAATACACCTATAACAAAAGTGGTTATGCCCGTAAGCAGCATGATGAAACCTGCATAATTCGTTACGGTTTCTTTCGCGAAAGAACCACTAATTAGAGACCCAATAATGGCTAGAACTATACTAATGATGATTACTTTTGTTTTGCCGGAGTAAGGCTCTTGACATATCTCATTATTACTTGCTGAGGTGCCCATTTCCCCACCTGTAAGTTCTAGTGCCCACCAAATGTGTTACTCTAGTGAAATGTCATTCTTGCCTATATTATTTGGGTTTGCACGTTGTATTGAGCATAGTAATTTCCCTTTGAAGAGCAAGCGGCCTCGTTATTGTTTAATTGGTGCTTTATTTGCGAAAATCCCTTTAAACACATCAATTTAATGCCAACATTCATTAGTTTTGGAATAAGCTTAAATTTTGGAAGGAAGCACCTTTAAGTCGGTGTTAACCTTGCGGAAGTTCGTCTATGCAATTGTAATGATAACTATTACTGTTGGTGGACTGCTGCTTCTTGAAGATGTACGGGCAGATACGTATGTCAACGGAACGCTGAATGTAAACACGACCGGGATAAGCGCGAATAGCCCTTATACGCTTACAGGAGATATAATTATTGACAATGGAGTAACTCTAACTGTCCAGCCAGGGGTTACTGTAAATTGTGGCGCATATAAGATATATGTAAATGGTGTCTTAAACGCACAAGGTACTAACGATAACAATATAATCTTCTCAGGTAATGGTTATTCTTCAATAGTTTTCACGTCTACTTCAATTGATTGGAGCGGATCTTCTGGGTGTATTGTTGACAACGCGTATATTTCCTCGCTCTCTTTAGCCGTTGAACATAGTTCTCCGAAAATAAGCAATAACTATTTCATCAGCACTTATGCCATACCTATCACTGTTAGCGGTGGTTCTCCGTTAATATCAAACAACGTTATCATTTCTGATTCCAGTGATTGCATTTACATCAATTCGGGTTCGTCTCCCGTTATTTCATATAACGTGATTGATGGTGACGAGCAACATTATGGAATCTACACTGAAGGTACCGCTTACATTTCTTACAACAATATTACAGGCTGCTCGACAGGCATTTTAGCAAAGGGTGCTTCAACAATTCAATACAACAACATTATGGAGAATAACAACGATGGAGTACGTAGCGAAAACGCTGCTTCAATCATTCAAAACAACGTTCTCGCCAACAATAATGTTGGAATCAGTGTAACTGGAATCATCCGTGACAACACAATTGCCAATAATGGGGAAGCAGGAATCTGGGGTCCACTTTCATCGGCAATCATTACTCGAAACAACATTTACGGTAATACTCAAAACGTTCACTTAACCGAGACATACGACATAAATGCAACCAATAACTGGTGGGGAACAACCGACGCCTCAGCGATTAACCAAACAATTTGGGACCACAAAAATGACCCCGATAACTTAGGCACATTAAACTTCATTCCATACCTAACTGCACCAAATTCCCTTTCACCATCCATCCCGCCATCCATCATCATTCCGCCTCCACCTAATGTTCCCACACCTACTCCTACCCCCACTGCTACACTTACACCCGAGGCTTCACCCACACCAAGCCCAAGCCCTTCGGTTACACCAACCCCATCAAATCCTACTCCAACTCCTTCTCCAGCTCCTACACCTACGGAAACACCTCAAGAGTCTCCAGGTCCTTTCAACATTACAGACATAAGTAGCATAGCGGTTATTGTTGTAGCCATCCTGTTAGCAATCGTAATAATCGTTTTCATTAACAGAAAATACGGAAAAAGCGAAGCTCAAAAATGATGCCAGCGTAAAATAGACTTACCGTGACTTTTTGCCCAACATTTTTTATAAGCGCGACGAGTGATTTGTTTAGGTTCACAGATGAGCTTCGAAACAAAAGAGAAAGACGTGCTGGGGAGAATCGGCAAGCTTAAAACCAAAAGCGGCACAGTGGAAACTCCGCTCCTGTTTCCCGTGATAAACCCCAGCATCCAGCTTGTTCCGCCAAAAAAGCTCAAGACCGATTTCGGCTTTGAAGCAGTGATAACAAACGCGTACATACTCAAAAAGCGCTTCCAAAACAAGCCTGCGGAGCAAGGCTTGCACAAGTTCTTGGATTTCAACGGCGCAGTCATGACGGATTCCGGCGCATACCAAATCCTCGTTTACGGCGACATCGAAGTAAACCAAGCGGAAATCATAGCGTATCAGGAGCAGATAGGCAGCGACATAGCCACCATACTGGACATTCCCACAGGCTGGAAAATCACGCAGCAACAAGCCACAAAAACCGTGAAGGAAACCCTCCAGCGTGCAAAGGCGTTCTTCAAAACCAAAACACGTGACGACATTCTCTGGGTAGGACCCGTGCAAGGAGGAAGACACCTGGACCTCGTGGAAAAGTCAGCCGCGGAAATGGGCAAACTCCCCTTTCAGGTGCACGCGCTGGGAAGCCCAACCGAAGTCATGGAAAACTACCGCTTCGACGTTCTGGTTGACATGATATTAACGGCTAAAAAGAACCTGCCCGTTGAAAGACCTCTTCACCTTTTCGGCGCCGGACACCCCATGCTGTTCTCGCTGGCTGTGGCTTTAGGCTGCGACCTCTTCGACTCCGCGGCTTACGCGCTGTACGCCCGAGAAAACCGTTACATGACCGAAAACGGCACATGGCGACTCAGCGAACTATACTATTTCCCCTGTCAATGCCCCAAATGCGCAGGTGAGACTCCTCAAAAAGTCATGGAGAAAGCACCAAAAGAACGAGAAGTTTTTCTGGCTGAACACAACCTCTACGTCTGCCAAGCCGAGCTAAGACGCGTGAAGCAGGCTATACGCGACGGCAGACTCTGGGAACACATAGAAATGAGAGCGCACGCTCACCCTGCACTGTTTACCGCCTTGAAAAAACTGCAGAATTACCGCGATTTTATTGAGGAATATAGTCCAGCCGTGAAAAGAAGCGGGTTGTTCTTTTTCAGTTCGGTTGGGTTGGCTCGCCCCGAAATTGCGCATTATGGGCATAGGCTGCTGGAACGTTACTGTCCGCCTGAAAACACGCGTGTTCTATTGCTTGCACCTCAAACTCGAAAGAAGCCTTTTCATAAAGCACACGAATTCAAGCGTGTCAGACAGGTTTTCCAGCGTATAGGCGACACGCTTTCCACTGGTGTTCATGTTTGTTTCTACGCTGCTCCGTTCGGCGTGATTCCGTTGGAGCTTGATGAGGTTTACCCGCTTTCGCAGCATGAGACCGCGATTCCGCTTGACCAAGAAACCGTCGAATACGCAGCGTCCCAAGTGTCAGCGTACCTAGACAATGTGCGTTACGAAGCGGTTGTGCTGCTTCATGACCCTCAGCAGTGGGGTGAAAGCGTCAAAACGCAGTGCGCCCAGGCTTGCCAAAAGAACGGCGCCGCCTTTGAAGTCGTAGACATCAGAGCGGAAGGAACCAAAAACATTTTAACTCGTTTAGAGATGATTCTGCGAAAACACCTGAGCGAATAACCTTGATTAGAGCTGACCTTCACGTCCACACTACGTATTCAGATGATTCAACGGTAACGCCTAAGGCTCTTGTGGAAAAACTTGTAGCGCACACTTCTGTCAAAGTCGCAGCCGTAACCGACCACGACTCGGTGAAAGGACTCAGCGAAATCCGAAAGCTCGCCGCTGCTTACCCAGACATCCTGATAATCCCCGGCGTGGAAATCAGCACCGTGGAAGGCGATTTGCTTGTTTTGGGCGCCAAGGAAACGCCGCCGCAACCGTGGACGGTGGAAGCTGTTGTTGACTTCGCCCGGGACAACGATTACGTTTCCGTGGTTGCACATCCTTACCGCGAGTACGGCATGGGCGATTTGGCTATGAACTACAAGGTTGACGCCATCGAGGTTCTCAATGGGGAAAGCTCGCAGCAGGCAAACAAGCAGGCTCACGACCTTGCTAAGTCTATGGGTTTGCCGGGCGTGGCTGGCAGTGACGCACATCAGCCGTCAAAGGTTTGCAGTGTTTACACTGAGGTTCAAGCGGGCTTGGACGTTGACGAGATTCTTAAGGCGTTAAAGAACGGATTGGTTTCTGCGCATTCGGCGGCAAGGTCAATACATTTTTAAAAGAGCACGTCAGTTTGATGGTTACTCTTTAGATGTCAAAGAAAAAGGATTGGTACTGATTGCAGATTGGATTTCTCGGAGGAGCCCGTGAAGTCGGCAGGATAGGAATATCGGTTAAGTCTAAGAAAACTCAGGTTTTGTTAGACTACGGAGTGATGATTGGTCGTGAACCTGGGTTTCCCATGCATGTGCCTCCGAAAGACGTTGACGCCTTAATTTTAAGCCACAGCCACCTTGACCATTCAGGTGCCCTCCCAATCTTTTACATTCAGGGCAAAATGCCGCTTTACACAAACAAGCTGAATTTGGATTTGACGCAGCTTTTGATCAAAGATTTCATTCACCTTTCAGGGTATTATTTGCCTTTTGAATATCTTGAACTGAAAACTCTGATGCAGAGCAACAAGCATTTGGATTTCGGTGTTAAAGAAAAAGTGGGTGACATGTGCTTGCAGCTGGTAAACGCTGGGCACACGCCGGGAAGCGCATCAGTGCTGCTTGAAGTTGACGGCAAAAAGCTGCTTTACACGGGTGACTTCAACACCACCGACAGCCAACTTCTCGCTGGAGCAGCCATGGACTACGGCAACTTGGACGTTGTAATCACCGAAAGCACTTATGCAAACGCGGATCACACGGATCGTTTGGAACTTGAAAAACGTTTTGTGGATTCTGTTACGGAAGTGGTGGAGAGGGGTGGAACCGTTTTGGTGCCTGCTTTTGGGGTTGGCAGGTCGCAGGAGATGGCTTGCATTCTTGCGGCGCATCATTTTGAGTACCCTGTTGTTTTGGACGGTATGGCTCGTGAAGCGAGCAGGATAATCATGAACCATAAGGAGTTTCTGAGAGACCCGAAGTTGTTCATGAACGCTATGCACTCGATTGAGTGGGTTGAAGGCTGGAGAGACCGAAGAAAAGCCATCAAGGGTCCTGGCGTGATTATCTCGACGGCGGGGATGCTTAAGGGTGGTCCAGCTGCTTTTTACGTGTCGAAGCTGGGTAAAAAAGCTAGTAACGCGATTTTCTTGGTGAGCTACCAGATTCCTGGGACGCCTGGGAAAGAGCTTCTGGAGAAAGGTGTCTGCACGATTGACGGTAAAGTGCGCAAGATTAAAGCGCGTTATGAGCATTTCGATTTCTCTTCGCACTGCGGGGCAAGCCAGTTGAAGGAGGCTATGCGGAAGCTGGGTGGAAAACCGAAGGTTTTTGTGGTTCATGGTGAGGAAGCGAATTGCGAGCTTTTCGCGAAGTGGGTTAACTCTGAGCTGGGGTTGGATGCTGTTGCGCCGAAGACTGGGGACACCTTTGAGGTCTAGAATGCACTTATGAAAATTGGCGTTTTACCCATCGGGCAGGTAGAAGAAGCCGTGTTGCAGCGAATACAGGAAGGCGTAACGCAGGTTTTCCCAGATACAACGTGCAGGGTGGTTGACGGAAAAATGCCTCTTAGAGAAACAGCGTTCGATAAAAAGCGGAAGCAGTTTCGTTCGCACGCGATTTTGAGCGAAGTTCAAGGCTACGCAGTTAAAAATCCAGGTTTTGACCGTGTTTTAGGTGTGGTGGACGCGGAAGTTTTTGTTCCGGAATTGAATTTCGTGTTTGGGGAGGCTGTTTGCCCTGGGAGAGCCGCTTTGATAAGTCTGTGGCGGCTTAGACCTGAATTTTACGGTGAGGCGCCTGGCAGGGAGCTTTTTTATGTGAGGGCTGTGAAGGAGGCGGTGCATGAGTTGGGGCACACTTTGGGGTTGCGTCATTGCTCGCGGCTCTCGTGTGTTATGCATTTTTCTAATGGGGTTTCTGACACTGACGTGAAACAAAGGTTATTCTGTGACAAGTGTTACTTACACGTTAAAGCAGGCATTGGAAGGTTAGGGTGAAGGGTTGGCTGAAAAATTTTCTGTTCAAGTGGTGTATTTGGTTCCGGTGCTTGCCAGTTTGCTGTTCGGGCTTGCCTGCGCTTATCTTCTTTTGTCGCAGCCTGTGAGTCTTGTTCAGGTTGCGCCTTTTTCAGAGAATAATGCTTCAGCGCCTTTTGGCAATGCGTTCTACTTCGTTATCATCGTCGCCTTAAGCGCCACGGTGTTTTATATTCTTCTTAAACGGAAAAGTCGTAGGCTGATAACTGGTCTTATCGCGTTGGCGTTGACCGCTGCTTCTCTGCTGTTGTCGCTGGTTTACTTGTCTGCCCTGTTTGCTTATGCGCCAAGCTTGGATTTTCTGGTCTTACCCCTCTCAGTACTGATCACCGTTATCTTCGACCTTGCCATTTTCCGTTTAGGCAGCAAAGCCCGCAACCTTGTGGTGGTGCTTTTAGGCGGTGGACTCGGCGTGTTTTTCAGCGCATCTATTCCGTTCTACAGTGCGGTGTTGATTTTGGTTTTCTTGGCGGTTTACGACGTGTTCGCGGTTTATTATGGGCCTGTGGGTAAGATAGCGGATTCGGGGCTTGATCAGCTTCAGGGTTTAAGCTATTCCTTTAAGGATGTGCAGATGGGTCTGGGCGACTTGGTTTTCTATTCCATGCTTGTTGGAACCATGCTTTTCAACTTCGGCTTGCTTTCGTACATAGTTTCTTTAGTTGGCATCCTTGCTGGCTCTTTCATAACGTTTCTTTTGCTGGAGAAGCGGGGGATGTTTCCGGGTTTGCCTTTTCCGATTCTTTTGGGGCTTGTGGGCGGCTTTCTCGTGTCACTGATATAAACGCGCCGCGGCTATTCAGCCTTAGCCTTTCCAAACCACTTCTTGAAAACGTCGCTAATTTTCTGTGGACCTTCCACTACAGACAAGCCGTCCATAGCTGCTATCTTTTTGACTTGGTCAACCTCTTCTTTCCTGACTCTCAGCTTCATTTCTTTGCCGTTGGGCAACTTAGTGTACACCGTGCCTTCCTTGTAGTCGGTTGGCGCAACGTAAACGGGCGCGAAGGCTTTCAGGCTCATTATCGTAGCGTTCGTAAGCATGGTGTCGCCTATGCCGTTGGCGATTTTCGCCACTGTGTTTGACGTGGCGGGAGCGATTAGCAGGAACTCGTATTTGCGCATTTGCATCCACGCGGCGAGGAAAGGCGCGTTTGAGTTAAGTTCAACTCGGACTTTGCTGAAACTTTGTTTCACGTCGTCTTCAAGGCGGTAGTACTTGAGGACGAGGTCTGCGGCTTTGGAGAGGAAAACCTGTATCTCCACCGTGTCCGCGTATTCCTTCTGGACGCTTTTCATCACCGCTATGTACTCGGCGATTTTGTCGCCGGCGCCTGTGATTCCCCACGCTACTTTCTTTTTCTTGGCTTCCGTCATGCTCGTTTTCTCCTTTGCTTATTGCTTGTACTTGTTTAGGAACGCGGCGAACTTTTTCACCGTTTTCTTCAGGCTTCGGAACCCCTCCTCGTCCTGTTTTGCGCCTTCCACGGTGTCTTTTGTCCAGAAGGTGGCGCCGAGGTTTGCGCCGAAGAATCCGCCGCTGATGGGCACCATGCCGTTGAGGATGTAGAACGTGTGAATCTGCTGTAAGGCGGCTTCTTGCCCGCCGACGCGGTCTCCGCCCAGAGCGATGCCCATTCCGACTTTGTACTTGAAGAAGTTGCGGTCGCCAGCCACTGCGGCGCGGCATCTGTCCATGACGGCTTTGGTTTGGGCGCTGACTCCGCCGTTGTACACGGGCGTGGCGAAAATTATGCCGTTTGCCTCTTTCAGCAGGGCGTAAACTTCCTGCATGTGGTCTTTGAAGACGCATTCTTTGTGTTCCAAGCAGTAGTCACAGTGGGTGCAAAAGTTGATGTTTTTTCCCCTGACCGTGAAAAACCGTGTTTCGAAGCCTTGCCCTTGCAGCAGCATCAGCGCGTCCTTCAGAACATGCTCAGTGGCTTGCTGCCGTGGACTCCCGCATATTCCAACAACTATCATAACCATCAAAAACCAATACCGCACTTGTACACATTAAACTTTCCTAGACTTGAGAAGGTCTGTCCGCTGAGCACGGGAGTCTTAAACGCGGTGAACAACCGCTGAATCTTTTTGGGAAAAAGCCTCCAAGTAAGCATGGTGTTGGGTGAGTTGAGTTCACCGACAGTTTAATATTCTCAAAGTACACATGTTTTACAGGGGATTAGTCTCGAGAAAGCGTAATTGGCTACTGATATTCCTTGTTATCCGGCTCCTAATCCAGCTCTGCGGAGCGACAAACACGATTGTCAGTGCTGATTCCAGTGATGACTGGCCGATGTTTCTCCACGACCCAGCGCACACAGGCCAAACGGCAAGCGCTGGCCCATCGGAGCCTGTTGAGTTGTGGCGTTTTCCTGTGGGCGACGGCGTTGTTACTTCCGCCGCCGTCGTGAACGGCGTAGTCTATGTTTAAGGAAACGGCAACATCTACGCTCTTAACGCTACACCGGAGCCGAGTTATGGAGTTATCCTATGCCGTATCGTCAAATGTATTCCTCTCCCGCCGTGTCCGAGGGCGTTCTGTTCATAGGCGCTTACGGTGATATATTAGCCCTTGACGCTTCTTCAGGGACGGAGTTGTGGAGCTACCCAACGGAGAGTCTAGTGATTTCGTCTCCTGCTGTGGTTGACGGCGTAGTTTACGTTGGCTCTACTGAAGGATGCTTGTATGCGCTTAACGCTTCCACGGGCTCAAAAATATGGAACTACACCACCAAAGACGTAGGAAATGGAATACCTATTCAGTCTTCGCCCGCTGTGATTGGCGGCGTAGTTTATTATGGCTCACCAGACCATAACGTTTACGCGCTTAAAGCGTCTACGGGCGAAAAAATATGGAACCATACAGTACATCATATCGTAAATTCTGCTCCCGCCGTCAGTAGAGGTGTGGTCTACGTAAGCTCGGATGTTGGCTACCTTTATGCGCTGAGTGCTGCCAGTGGCGAAGAAATATGGCGTTTTACAGTCAGCGATATGTTGCAAAGGATTTATGGCTATTCGCCTACGGTTGCTGATCGTGTTGTTTATGTGCGTTCTTCAGATGGGGGAGAACTGTACGCGCTGGATACGCTGACCGGTGATTTGAAGTGGGAGAACCCAGGCTCTCTTGGTGTTCGGGGGTCGTCTGCTACCATCGTCGGCGACCTGGTTTACAGCGGCACCAGTGCTCTTAACGCTTCAACGGGCGAGGAAATGTGGCACTTTCCCACGGATGCCGATAAGGTTTATGCTTCGCCTGCCGTGAGCAACGGCGTCCTCTACATTGCTTCACTAGACGGTTACTTCTACGCGATAGGCGAACCCTTAACGACGCCCCCACCTACTCATACACCTAATCCCAAAGCGGATTCCGTTCCCATCGAATGGATTATAATCGCAGTAGCCGTCTTGGCTGTTTTCGGTCTGGTTCTGATAGTATACTTCAAGAAACGCAAACGCTGATTCCTGTTCACTTTCGCATTTGAACAACCTTTCCAATAGCCAAAAACATTATAGCTGAATCAAAGACCAAGTATAAATGGTAAAAAATAGCCGCATTCCCGCATGGGGACTTGCAGATGAACTGGAAAATTATTGCTCTTGCAATGGCAATTTTGGTTGTAGCTATCGGAGCGATAGTATTTCTGCAGCAAATTCAATCACACTTCAATCAGCCCAATCCATCGCCAACCCCCTCACCAACAGAAACGCCTGAACCATTTGTCGTTACAACGGTAACCGCCAGTCCATCCAACGATACGCCAGGACTAGTCACCGTATTAGCCGAAGTAAAAAACAACCAATTATAAAACGACACAGTGTTCGTAATAATGCAGATTCAAGAACCCAACGGTAACATGATGGCAATCCCGAATAGCAATTCAACCTTGGAAATAGCCGCAGGCACCGTAAAAACAATAACCTTTCTCCCGATGATACCGCTCAACACCAAGATTGGAAAATTTAACGTCGGCATAGACGTTTACAACCTAAACCAAACCACAAAATACTATTCGACAGGCTTAATCTGCCCCTTCACAACCCCTATCGAGTACGCCATCAGTTTTTCGTCTCGCGCAGACATAACGAATTATGAGATGACCGTCGATGGAACCACTTACAAGGAGCAAAGCATGAATTTCTACTGGTACTTGGGAACAAACCAACCATATCCGTCCCACAAATAATAACCAACGCCGGACCTCCATTCTTCAACCCAAACGAAGGATGGCAATTCTCAAAATGGGAACACCAAGAGTCTGAAAACATCTTTTCAGAAGGAAACACTCTATACGTGTACGTAGCCGCAGACACGCCAACATACAGAATAACTCCAAACTACGTTCGCTGGCCATGATTCCCAATAGCCCTGAACCTCAATCATCCAACCAAATATGCAAATATGACGACCAGTTTGCGGATTCAATCGTTTCCCACATATGAAACTACAATCTGTTCCACCCAGCTATCTCGAGCTAGTCTAAGCACAGGTTTAATCTATATATAGAGGGGGCATAAGTTTTTCCGAGCACCAGTACCACCACCTCCCCGAGAACACGTTCATCCCACCATAGAAAAGAGCAGACCAGCATCATCTTCATTTCAGGCTAAAACGGTCAGATTATGATAAACCTTTTTTAGCGAATGACCATCTACATCTAATTCCATACCCTGAAAGGAGCACTTCGGGAAGAAAACACCATGAAAATAACCCTCTCCAAACGCCTGCTAGCCGCAGTTTTAATAATAGTTCTTGCGCTTTCAGCCGCCAACACCATCCTGATACTTGACCAAAGACAAGCACTGCAAGACGCCGCACACGACGCAATATACGACTACGTTATTTTTCAGGACAGCGACACGTACAAGGCAAAAAACCAAGCAACCGGCAAAATAGACTTCACCTCAGCTGACGCCGCCACCGTCATAAACCAAGCCCTAACAGAAGGAAACACGCTTTACCTTAAGCCTGGCAGTTACGCGCTAAACGCAGACATCCAAGTAAACAACAAGATAAACGCCAAAATAATCGGCGACAGCGCCATAATAATCGGCAACAACCAAAAAATACTGGTGAAAGGCGACAACTACGCCCTCTCACAAAACAACATAATCCAAGGCTTAACCGTAATCAACGGCACCCTAAGAATCGAAAACTCCTTCGCAACAACCGTGACAAACACCGCTTTCATAAACTGCACCACCGCACTCGAACTGGCAAACACAAACACATGGACAGAAGGCACAAAAGTGGAAAACTGCCGCTTCGTAAACTCCAAAGAAAGCATAGCGTTCAGGACCCCAACAGGCAACGGCACAGGCTCCTACGCCAGCACGCAAATCAGCCGCTGCTACTTCAACATCCCCGACAACTCAGTCGGCATAACAGTTGAGTACCTCGCAGAATTCTCCGACAGCCAACTGCAAGACCTGAGAATGTGGATGGGTGAAAACGACGCCGTACACAATCAAACAGGACTCCTGCTCAACGGCTCAATGCATCAAACCCTAATGTCAGGAATAGTGTTCGAATCATTCACAGACTACCCCGACCAACTTTACGCGATAGATTTAGGCGAAACCGCGGTTACGCCCCCAGTGCTTTCAGCCGGCATAAGCTTCCTAGGCAACTGGACAGCCAAAATTTACAATCCCTTCAGCATATGGATCTCCGGCACCGGCGCAGTTTTCAAACAAGAAAACCTAGGCATCCAAGTGGGCGTAAACGGCGAATACGGAGACACCCGAGAGTTTCAGCTGAGACCAGACACGATCTCAAGCTTTAAACCTAAAATCCAAGTGGAAGGCAGCTTCGCAAGCAACGAAACCATCACGGTAAGGTTCCGCCTGGAATTCCTTGACAACACGGTCTCCCGAAGCGTGGAAAAAACCTTCACCAACAGCACGTCACTGTGGCTAAGCGATGACGACATGCTGCGACTGTTCCCCTCGCAAAGCATCATCTGGACTATCCTGATTGACGCCAAAGCCAACTCCGCATCAACAGACGCAACCGTTCAAATCAGCATTTACGGAATAACCACCTAGAAAAACCCGGCACCAAGCGCCAGCTACGTGTCATCCTTTTCGTTTATAAGCCGTTTCGGGTCAAGAATCCGCTCCAACTCTTCAGGCTTAAGCAACCCCTTCTCCAAAGCAACCTCCTTCACGGAACGACCCTCCTCCAACGCTTGCTTGGCGATTTTAGCCGCCTCCAAATAACCAATGTGCGGCGACAGAAACGTTGCCAACGCAGGATTCTTCTCCAAATACTGAGCACACCGCTTCTCGTTCACCACTATGCCCTCAACACATTTTGTCCGGAAAACAGGCAAATAATTAGTCAAGATTCGGATGGAAAAAAGCACGTTATGCACAATCACAGGCATCATCACATTCAAATCCAACTGACCCGCCTGCACCGCAAACGCCACCGCCAAATCGTTACCCACCACCTGAAACGCCACCATGTCCAAGCATTCAGCCATAACCGGGTTAACTTTCCCAGGCATTATAGACGAGCCAGGCTGCACCGGCGGAAGCACAATCTCAGCCAACCCCGCCGTGGGACCAGACGAAAGCAAACGCAGATCATTCGCCACCCGAATAAGCTCCAACGCCAACTCCCTCAGCCCACTAGACACCGCCTGCACAGGCCTGTAACTCTGTAACGCCTCAAAAGCGTTCCCAGCAGGCTTCAACGGAAAACCAGTCATCTTCTGCAAGTTCCCGATTGCTTTTTGCCGATATTTCGGGTGCGCATTCGCTCCCGTGCCTGCTGCGGTGCCGCCCAACGCCAACGCGTAAAGACCTTTCTGCCTTTCACGCAGCTGTCCAGTGGCGTTTCGCAGCGCCGAAGCGTACGCCCCGAACTCCTGCCCGATGGTTACGGGCACAGCATCCTGCAGGTGAGTTCGCCCCGACTTCGCCGTTCCGCGGTGTTTCCTGCTTTGCGCTTCGAAAGCGTCTGCAAGGCTGTCCAGCCCCGTAAGCAGCGGCTGCAGCGCCGTCAAAACCGCGATGTGCGTGGCAGTGGGAAACGTGTCGTTTGTGGATTGCCCCATGTTCACGTGGTCGTTGGGACCTACGCGTTTGTAGTCGCCTCGAGGTTTGCCCAGAATCTCAAGCGCCCTGTTGGCTAAGACCTCGTTAACGTTCATGTTAAAAGACGTGCCTGCTCCAGCTTGAAAAACGTCCACCACAAACTGGTCCAACAGCTTGCCTGCGAGAACCTCGTCGCACGCCTGCACAATCGCCTGCTTCCGCTCTTCATCGAGCCAGCCGACTTCAGCGTTGGCCAAAGCCGCGGCTTTCTTCACCATCACGTACGCTTTGATGAAAACTTCAGGCTCTTTAATTCCGCTCACCGGAAAGTTTTCTGTAGCCCTTAAAGTTTGAATGCCAAAATAGGCGTTCTCAGGCACCGCTTTTTCCCCAAGAGGGTCAACCTCTATCCGCGTTTTCATCATTCAGTCTCCGTTTCTTGTTTAGGATGAAGTTGCTCAAGTATTTTCTTCTTAGTCTTCAATATAGCTTCCGTAACCTTAATCCGCTTTGGGCATACCTGCGTGCACTGGTAATAGCTTTTGCAGCTCCAGATTCCATGCGGCTTCTCCAAAATTCTCATGCGTTCCTCAGTGTCGGCTACGCGCGTATCGAAAATGTACCTGTGCGCCCGAAGAACCGCTGCAGGCCCCACAAAATCTGGGTCTTCCTTAAGCATGACGGGGCAAGCGGCTACGCAGCAGGCGCAGAGAATACACTTAACCGCGTCATCAAACATGCTGCGCTCTTCAGGCGTCTGCGCGTGTTCCCTTTCCGTCTCATCAGCTACTGTGCCGTCAACGTTATGTGAGGTTGCGGCTTTTATTCTCTTAAAAAACGGTTCCATGTCCACGACCAAATCCTTGACGACCGGAAAGAACTTTAACGGTTCAATCACCACCTGCTTGTTGTAATCGTAGTCTTTGACCAGTTTCTGGCAGGCAAGAGCTGGTGACCCGTTGATGGTGACGCCGTCTGAGCCGCATATGCCGTGTGAACAGGACATTCGGTATACGAGGCTGCTGTCTTGCTCCCATCTTATCTTGTTTAGGCAGTCAAGAATTCTGTCGCTGGCGTTCGCCTTAACGGTGAAAACGTCGTAGTGTGGTGCCTCATCGGTTTCAGGGTTGAAGCGGAAGACTTTGAACTTAACTTCCACGGTTAGTACCTCCGTTCCTTTGGCGGGAACCTTGTGACGATGACCGGCTTGTAGCGCAGCGTTAGACCTTCAGGCGCCGTGTAAACTATGGTGTGCTTCAACCATTCCTGATCGTTTCGCTCTGGAAAATCTTGGCGGTAGTGGGCTCCGCGGCTTTCTTTTCGCTGCAACGCGGAAAACACCATGGCCTCAGCGGTTTTCAGCATGTTCCCCAGCTCTAAGGCTTCTTCCAGCTCATAATTGAATCTTCGCGTCTTGTTAGCTACAGCTAAACTTGCGTACCTCTTTTTGAGGCTGCGAATTTCAGTTAAGGCTTCCTGCAAGGCGTCGTGGTTTCTGAAAACGCTGCATTTTTCAGTCATCAAACGCTGCATAGCTTCGCGAATTACGGGCGCACGTTCGCTGCCGTCCGATTCCAGGAGACCGCGTATTTTATTCTCTATGTCGTATTCCGCTTGTGCAGGCAGTTTCGGCATCACGGTTTCTTTAACATGCGCGGTTACGGTTGCACCAACTTTTCCGCCGAAAACAACAAGGTCGATAAGCGAGTTGCAACCCAGCCTGTTGGCTCCGTGGACATTTAGGCAGGCGCACTCGCCCACTGCAAAAAGACCCTGAGCAACCGCTCCACTTTCATCAGTCAAAACGTGGCCGTTCTTGTCGGTTGGGATACCGCCCATCATGTAGTGGCACGTTGGCGCCACTGGAATCGGCGCGTCGCTTGGGTCAATGCCCAAATACGTTTTCACGAAGGACGTTACTTCGGGAAGCTTCTGGGCTAAGCGGTCTTTGCCGATTTCGCGCAGGTCAAGGTGAACGTAGTCGGCTCCGCCTATGCCTCTGCCGTCGCGTATTTCCGTGATTATGGCTCGGGAGATTAGGTCTCGAGGCGCCAAATCCTTCAGCGTGGGCGCGTAGCACTCCATGAATCTTTCGCCCGCGTTGTTTCTGAGGACGCCGCCTTCAGCCCGCGCTGCCTCGCTTACGAGGATGCCTAAGCCGTAGATGCCTGTGGGGTGAAACTGAACAAACTCCATGTCCTCCAAAGGAACGCCGGCGTCCAGCGCCAGTCCGAAGCCGTCGCCTGTGGACGCAAACCCGTTTGAGGTGATTTTGAAGATTTTTCCGCAGCCTCCTGTAGCGAGCACCACGGCTTTCGCGTGAAAAATAAGTGGCTTGCCATTTGCGATGTCGTATCCTGCAGCGCCGCAGCAGCGGTTGCTCGCGAACAGCAGTTTTTGGATGAATACTTCGTTGTGCACCGTCACTTCGCGAGCCTGACATTGGTCGTAGACGGCGTCCATTATGGCGCGTCCGGTTCTGTCAGCGGCGTAGCAGGCGCGTTTGACAGGGGCTTCTCCGAAGTTTCTGGTGTGTCCTCCGAAACGGCGTTGGTCGATTTTGCCCGCTTTGTTTCTGCTGAAGGGCACGCCCATGTGTTCCAGCATGATGATGGCAGCTGGCGCTTCCCGTGCTAAAGTTTCAGCCATGTCTTGGTCTGTTAGGTAATCGCCGCCTTTAACGGTGTCGAACATGTGCCAGTCCCAGCGGTCTTCTTCCTCGTTTCCGAGGCTGGCGGCTATTCCGCCTTGAGCTGCAACCGAGTGGGAACGCGTAACGTACACTTTGCTGACGACGGCGGCGCGGCAGTTTTCCGATGCGGTGAGGGCGGTGACTAATCCGGCGATGCCGCCGCCGACGATCAGCACGTCGTATTCGTAAATCATAAGCCGTCAAATCGAATGTAGTGTTGATTGCTTCTAAAAGTTTTCTCAGAGGCAATGCTGAGTATGGTTTGATTTACGATTTTTAGGCTCTTTTTCCAGATGTTGACGCCTACTTCATATTTTGAGTTGGAAGAAAATGGATTAAACTTTAATGCTGCTGCGAGACTGGCTAATTGACTTTGACGTGTGATGACTTACTGCCTCATGCCAGACGATAATGAGTGAGTTAGTCAAGAAAAGTTGCGTCAAGAAATATTTACAAGAACGCTTTTACGGTTAAAACAGGCTGATATATTGCAGGAGAACGGACATGGGTAAAAGTATTGAGATGCTGCTTATTCTCGCTGTTGCCGTCATCCTCTTGCTTAGCACCGAATTATTGACAGGTGTTTCATCTCAAACCTCGGGCGGTGCATCTGTTTTGGCTCCTGCTACTGATTGGCAAAGACAATATGGATATAATGGACATACTGGTGTAGAATCAGCAACCAATTTGATACAAACAAGTGACGGCGGATACGCCTACCTGCAATCTGGAATGACTTCCAAATATGGCAGGTTCACAAACATACCATCTGGAGGCATTGTTAAAACTGATTCAAACAACAACACACAATGGGTTAAAAACCTAAAATACACTGGTACTGACGGCACTTTTCCTCTCGTGTTGTCTTCGCTTATTGAAACATCAGACGGCGCACTTGTGGGACTTGGTGTTGGACGCTCTTTATTGGATAATCCTTACACGGGTAAGATTAACCTGATAAAGACCAAAGCGTTTTTGCCTTTGCCCACACAGACACCGTTACCAACACCTATACTGACGCCTTCTCCACCTGAACCAATAGACTTCTTAACATTGCCTATAGTAGTTGCAGTGATTGCTGTTATCGGCGTAGGTCTTACTATCTATTTCAAGAAACGCAAACACTAAACAGAAACGTAAGACTGCAAACGGTTCTACGTGAAGCGTCGTTTTCTGAGCTTGAAGTCAAAGGTTTGTGAGAAGGTTAAAAAAGGGAGCGGGTAATCAACCTAGTAAGTAACGGCGTGAGAGGCTGGTTACGTGGTTCAGTTGGCGATTTTGGAGGTTGTGGCGTATTATGTTTTGCTGGAGGATAGGCCAGAACACGAGTTTTCCCCTTAGGATGTCCCGTGTCTACGGGAAAAAAGTTAGAAGAAACATTTTAGTCCTCTCCGTGCCACTTCTCGTTTTCGGGCTTCTTGTAACGCTTATCGGCGCAACCCTGCTGATAAGGAACATATCGGATGCTGACGATCAACCAGTGTACGTGGGCATTGACGTGGGGTTCGGCGATGAAGAAACTGTCTACAAAATCGCTGACGCCGTTGAAGGATACGTTAACCTCATTGTTCTAGGCTCCCTCAACGTGACCACCGACACCGCTAAGCTGTCGCGAGTTTGCGATTACCTGTACCAACGAGGCTTCAGCTTCATCGTCTTCGTGGCATTCACAGTGGAAGCCACTCACCCACCCTACTTACCGCCCAATGGGCCAAGCCCTCAATTCTTTCTGGAGGGCAAGGAACGTTGGGGCGACAAACTGCTGGGAGCCTACGTGTTCGACGAAGCAGGAGGAAAATTCATAGATCTCATAGGGAAAACTGACTTCCCGAAGGTAACAGATTACAGTGAAGCCGCAGAAGCTTTCATCACCCACACGGGCTACTTCCTCTCAGGCTACTCTGATTATTACGGCTCACCCAACCTTACACGTTATACTTCTGACTACGCGCTCTACTGGTATGACTACTTGGCAGGCTACGACGTTGTCTTCGGAGAGTTCGTAGGCAACCAAAGCAGGCAGCTGGCTGTGGCGCTTTGTCGAGGAGCCGCGAAATCACTTGGCAAAAACTGGGGTACCATGATAACGTGGAAATACGATCAGCCGCCTTTCATAGAAGGACCCCTGCAGCTCTTTCACGACATGGTGCTTGCCTACAAAAACGGAGTCCAATACATAATCGTCTTCAACGCCCCAGGTAACAACAGCGCAACAACCGAATACGGAATTCTCACGCGTGCACACCTAAGCGCCATAAAAGCGTTCTGGTATTACACTCAACTTTGTCCGCCCAACGAAGAGTTCCCAGCCGAAACGGCTTACGTGCTTCCCAGCGACTACGGTTACGGTTTTCGCGGACCCGCCGACGGAATATGGGGCGCATTCGTACCTGACGCACTCTCGCCAGTTATATGGAACGCTACAAACAGCCTCATCCAAAGGTACGGCACAAGACTCGACATAGTTTACGAAACTAAAACCGACAGCTTGCCCGTAACGCTTCCGTATAAGAAGCTGATTTACTGGAACGGCACAGTAATAGAAAAATAAACATGCATGTGAGATTAAAAATATAATCCAACCAAATTGGACGCTACGACATCGTTGGATACGGTTGTAGAGGTTAACCATTCCAAACAGTGGACAACAGAGCGCCTACCTGATTCAGCATGCACATGTAGACTAAATCTAATTCAACAGCACGTTTATTTAAAGGCGCAAGTTATCTTTTAGGTAGAAGGCTGGCTAATTATGGATAAGGCTAGTTTATCAGAAGAGATGCGGAAAATTGCCCTGGATTTTGACAACGCTTTAGAAAACAAAGACCGAGAAGCAATACTGGAAAAGTTCACTGACGACTGTGAAATTGAGCTGCTCAGCATCAAACTAAACGGGAAAGAAGGCGGGGAAAAATGGCTCGATTGGCTGTACAAGCACGTCGCCGAGATTAAGTTCCTGCCCGTCACCGTTATGGTTGAGGGCAACACGTTCTTTGAAGAATATGTTGTTGAGGCGAAATTTCATGACGGCGAAGCGGCTCGTTCAAACCAAGCGGTGGTTCTGGTTTTTGAAAAACTGAAAATCAAGAGTTTACGGCTGTATTTTGACAGGTTAGACTTTTCAAACGCGGTAGCGAAGGATGTTATAAGCAAAACGATTGTCAAGGAACTGGTGACGAAGTCACTTGAAGGCTTAACCTAACTCGCCTCCAAACACGCATAACCGCATCCAACTATAACTAGCAGATAGTCAATTTCTAGAATACCGCAGCCCCAAGCACCCGTGGCAACTTTTAAGCAGATTACAATCCAATCTATTTGCCGCCTATTAGGATCCTAATAGAGATTCGTTGCAGAAACCATAGAGGGGTCTATTCGCGCATGAGCTTTCCGCCTTTAAATAAGGGGGGTATAGACAAAAAATCACACGACAGTCACAACGCCACGGGAACGAACCTTTAAGTTTGGATGTTTGAATGTAATTTCGAGGGACAGATTGTTGAAGGAACTTGTCTTCGTTGGCTTAGGGTTGCATGATGAAAAGGGCATAAGCCTTAACGGCGTCGAAGAAGCCAAAACCGCGGACGCCGTTTTCATGGAGCTTTACACGAATCTGCTTCCAGGTTTCTCGGTTGAACGCTTCGAGGCGATTGTGGGTAAAAAGGTTCATCTCCTCCAGAGACACAACCTTGAAGAAGAGAACGGTGCACTCCTGCTGAACGCTGCAGAAAAGGGCAAAACGGTTTTCCTTGTTCCCGGTGACCCTTTGATTGCCACGACTCATGTGACGTTGCGCATTGAAGCGGAGAAACGCGGAGTCAAAACCCGCATAGTTCACGGCGCAAGCATAATCTCCGCCATAATCGGCCTTTCAGGATTGCACAACTACAAATTCGGAAAAACCGTTACAGTACCCTTCCCCGAAAACTTCTCCGAAACCCCCTACAACGTCATCGCCCAAAACAAAAAACTCGGGTTACACACGCTCTGTCTGCTGGACCTGAAAATCGCCGAAAAACGCTTCCTAACCATCAACAAAGCCTTAACGTTGCTCTCCGAGATTGAACAAAAAAGAAACGAGGAAATAATTACTCCAACCACAGTCGCAGTAGGTGTGGCAAGAGCCGGAAGCAACACCCCAACCGTAAAAGCCGACTACGTAAAAAACCTGTCAAAACACGATTTCGGAGACCCACCGCAAAGCCTGATTTTTCCAGGTGAACTCCACTTCATGGAAACTGAAGCGTTAATAACACTCGCAGATGCCCCTGAAACCCTGAGGAGAAAGGCCAAATGAGCTTAGAAGCGTTAACGGGAAAATACATAGCTTCCGCAGAAAACGTGTTGAAGGAACTGCAGCGAACCAAAAGCGCTGTAACGGTAACCGAGGAAAACGTTAACAGCATTCTCAGCTACGTCACCAATTATCTAGAAGACGCAAAGTATTATAAGGCTCAGAAAAACTTTGAAACAAGCCTAACCTCAATAGCGTACTGCGAAGGATTATTAGACGCCTTAAAACTGTTAGGAGCGGTAAAATTCGAATGGCCCACGAACACGAAAAGAAAAAAAGAGTCCTAGCTTCAGGCGTATTCGACCTGCTGCACCTGGGACATGTTAAATTCTTGGAGGAAGCCAAGAAAACCGGCGGCAAAAACTCGGAACTCATAGTCATCATCGCAAGAGACAGCACAGTGGAAAAAACAAAAGGCCGAAAACCCATAATGTCCGAAAACCAACGACGCGCTTTAGTGGAATCCCTAAAAGTGGTTGACGCCGCCGTGCTGGGATTTGAAGAATTCGACATCGGAGATGTCATCGAACGCGTCAAACCCGACATAATCGCTTTGGGCTACGACCAAGTAGATATGGAGAAAAACGTTCAAGCGTACGTGAACAAGCACAAGTTACACGTGAAGGTCGTTAGAATCGGCAAATTCGAAGAAAACGCATTAGACAGCTCATCAAAGATACGGCAGAAAATCATAGAAAACTTTGCCAGGTAAAAAGTCATGCCTAACAGCCAGAAATTTAAGCCCACACTCGTTCTCATCGCGTTGAACATCGCATTTTACATTTACACCTCTGTTGCAGGCGGAAATTTTCTGGAAACCAACATTAACATGATAGCCATTTACGGTCAAGTAAACGCTTTTGTTTTTCAAGGCGCTTACTATCAACTTTTAACATCCATGTTTGTCCACGCCAACATAGCACACATCGGAGGCAACATGCTCTTTCTCCTCATCTTCGGATTAAGAAGCGAAGAAATGTTTTCCCTACCCGAATACCTAGCCATCTACCTCCTAGGCGGACTAACAGGAAACATATTATCACTGTTTCTCCTGCCACCTCTAACCCCCTCTGTTGGTGCATCAGGAGCCATATTCGCCCTTTTCGGTGGAGCCGCAGTTTACGCTAGACGCAGCGTCAGCCAATCAATAATTGGCGCTTTGGTATACGCGTTCTTTCTGTTACTCCTCAGTTCAGGACCAGACGTAAACATTTTCGCGCATTTAGGTGGACTCGGCACAGGATTGCTGATAGGCTACATACTAGCTACAAGGCGCAAACCAGAAACCCGCTACACAATACGCTACTCGTACTCGCCCTTTCCATAGCGTTATGGAAGAGTGAAAACCTCCACTTTCACCTTGTGCCCGTCCTTCAAGTTAAGATGCTTTCTGAGGCAAACAGGCGCAATTATCTCCACTACTGATACATCATAGTGACTTCGCAAAGCCAAAATCAAAGCACCCTTAACCTTATTGCTGATGGTAGCAGGGTAACATTTAACCACTCCGAAAGTTCGATTTTCATTCCTGAAACCCTCAATCTCAATTGCAGGATACGTTTCCAACTCCGCGCGTGTCTTAAGGTCATATTCCGTTTCAAGCTTAAGATTAAGCGTGCCAGGATAAGGGTCAAAACCCAGTTTTTCAATGAACTGCTTCCGATAAACCTCCTTCGCAATGTAATATGCGCCTTCACCTAAACCAGTGAAAACTGTTCCTTCAAAAGTAACTGAAGGCGGATAAGCTGCTTCAATCAAAAACCGCAAGTTCGAATATAACTTCTGAACCTCTTTCATGCCCGCATCATCAATTTTAATCAAGCTACCTTCAGGCGTTATCGTCCGATGAATCCACCTTTTACGCTCCAACTCTATCAAGTGCCGAGATGCCGTCTGCTGTGAAATCTCCAGTTTCTCAGCTAAATATTCGGTTGAGATTTTGGCGGTTCGCCTGTGAGCACCCATCTCGGCAAGTTTGAGAAGCGTGTGGATTTGTTGCCATTCATGTTTGTCCGTCAACTGGCGTTGTTCTCCATTTGCAGCTATGAAATATAGCGTGAGGTTGCTATTTAAGCGGCTCGAATCCGATGCGAGAAAATTTTCAGGACACAAGAGTTGAAAAAGCTGGTTATGCATAACCGTGTTTCCTGCCGAAATGATGATTGTTATATTATTGGGGATAACATAAAATTTTTAAGAACCGTTAACCATCCAACTTTTAGATAAAAACATGAACACCTGGAAACTTCAGCTTTCTATGGCTGGAACCTTAGCCATAATCTTCGGTTTATCCACGTTAGTTTTCACCGTAATCATGAGCCTCGCAGGAGTCTTCGACATTCTAACGCTGGCAATAGTGGTAGTCAGCTTCAACATCATCCAATGGCTCATATCACCATACCTCGTTGGCGCCATATACAAAGTCCGCGAACTCCCAGAAAACGAAAACCCACAACTGCACCAGATGGTAGAAACCATCAGCAAAAAAAGCCAAATCTCCAAACCAAAACTCATGCTATCCCAGATTCCACTCCCAAACGCGTTCGCTTACGGCTCACCCTTAACAGGCAACCGCGTCGCCGTCACTCAAGGATTATTGAAATCATTAAATGACGATGAAGTCGAAGCCGTCCTAGGTCACGAACTCGGCCATCTGAAACATAGAGACGTGCAAGTTATGATGGCGGTTTCCTTCCTGCCAGCCCTCTTTTACTACATCGGCTTTTCGCTGATGCTTTCAGGGATGTACCGTGGCCGCAGAGACGACAGCGGTGGAGCAATCATTGGCATAGGTTTCATGATTTTCTCTTGGGTGCTGAACCTGTTTACTCTTTACTTAAGCAGATTACGCGAGTATTATGCCGACCGGCACAGCGTTTCCGTGGTGGATAATGGCGCTCAGAAACTATCCACGGGATTAGCGAAAATAGTTAACACGAGTCGGAAAGTAAATGACGCTCACAAAGTTCAACAGAAAAAACCGAACTCAAGCGCTTTCAAAGCCCTGTTCATTTCTGATCCTGACCGAGCAAGCGCTGACGCAGTCGAGATGGCCGCTATGAACGCTCAAACCGACCAGAAGCTGGTTCAGGACATAATCTCTAAGAAGCTGACTTTCACGGACAAGCTGGCTGAAGCATTATCGACTCACCCGAACATTGTTAAGCGTCTGCGCGCGCTGCAAGAACTAAGCTAGGGGCATCAACACATTTTTTCCGTAACAAAACGATTTTAAACCCGATGCATGTTTTACTCAGCACAGTTCCCGGAAGTTGTTAAGGCTTGAAGAAAACTTCAGAAATCATCGCTCAGGTTCGCCGTGAAGGCAGGGAAGCGCTTTTGGAAACAGAAGCCAAAACCATCTGCAGGGAATACGGCATCCCAGTTACCACGTTTAAGCTGGCGAAAAACGAGAAAGAAGCCGCCACGTTTGCAGAACAAATAGGATTTCCCGTGGTTTTGAAGATAGTTTCTCCCGAAATCATCCATAAATCTGACGCTGGTGGCGTCATGGTTAACCTGAAAAACGCCACTGAAGCTCAAGATGCTTACTGTAAAATCGTGGAAAACGCCAAAAAATACAACGCCGCTGCACGAATCAACGGCGTTCTGGTGCAAGAAATGGCGCCGCAATCAACCGAGGTTATAGTTGGCGCAATCAAAGACCCACAATTCGGGCAAACCCTGATGTTCGGTTTAGGCGGCATCTTCGTTGAACTTCTAAAGGATGTCACCTTCAGAATCGCACCCATAACACAACAAGACGCGGAAGAAATGATAACAGAAGTCAAAGCTTACCCACTGCTAAAAGGCTACAGAAACACGCCACCCACAGACATAA
>Ga0307423_1000326_pt1 | contig 32512 bp, 30 predicted proteins | sample SalMarWE160310MG_FD_202154 | JGI IMG/M metagenome (GOLD analysis project Ga0307423, IMG submission 202154) | Salt marsh sediment microbial communities from the Plum Island Ecosystem LTER, Massachusetts, United States - WE1603-10 | ecosystem: Environmental > Aquatic > Marine > Intertidal zone >... | reverse complement strand
ACCCGCCGCCGCGTTGACCTCGGTGTCTGATTCGGAGATCGCTTCGGACGACACGACCGATCCCGCAACCCGTCCTCACCATCGGTGAGGAACCGGTCCCGCCACTTCCGCACCGTCTTGGCATCAACCTGGAACCGATCAGCTGTCGCCTCGACCGTCCAACCCTGTTCGACTACACACGACACTATCCGGCGCCGACCCTCCGGCGTCAGCGGCGCATTCGGGTGCTGTGATCTAGCGTAAGTCATGAGCCCTCCCTTCGAGCTGCGAGTTCGTCAACCCACAGTCTCGCTCGGAGGGCTCCCTCTTTCACACCACCCGCCCAGGGACAACCTCCCCGGTTGTCACAGCTAGCGATCCGGCTCCCAGCCATTCACAGGATCGATTGGCGGGGATCCGATCTTCGAGTTGTGGCGGCGTGGAGCCGTCGTTGCCGACCCGGCCGCTACATTGCTCGTCATGAGAGCGGTGATCCAGCGTGTCGCCCGGGCCGCGGTCCGGGTCGGCAACGAGACGGTAGGCAGCATCGGGCCCGGTCTCCTGGTCTTGCTTGGCATCGGGCATGATGACGGCACTGCCGAGGCCGCGGCGTTTGTCGAAAAGACCCTCGGGCTCCGCATCTTCCCCGACGATGAGCAACGGATGAATCTGTCGGTCACCGACATCGGAGGTGCGGTGCTGGTGGTGAGTCAGTTCACGCTTCTCGCCGATATCAGAAAGGGCAGACGACCTTCATTCACTAATGCCGCTCATCCCGAGGTCGCGAAGCGGCTGGTCGAGGAGGTGGTATCCATGATCTCAGATCGCGGGGTCACCGTTGCTACCGGCCGGTTCGGCGCGATGATGGATGTCGATCTGCTCAATGCGGGACCCGTGACGATTGTTGTCGATGTCGCAGACGGGAAGGTTCAGTGAGCAACGTGGGCGCGACCCGACTCACAGAATCTGAGAAAGTCACAGCGGCGGCAGGCATCAGACGGTGTTTGCGGGAACTCGGGGCCGGACGCCCGTTGCAGTAGATCGTCGAGATGGTCTCTGGCCGCAGCGAGCCAATTGTCGTCTGCCGTATGAGTGACCTCTTCGAGATCTCCGCCTCCGAGATAAGCAAAGGTGACGGTGATCTTTTCGGGGGGGTCGGCTGAGAGCGCTCGATCGGATGCGGCAACGGCATAGGCCTCCAGCTGAACTATCGCTGCCCCGGAGCCTCGGTTACGTCCCGACTTGAAATCAACGATTTCCCAGTGCCCGGGGTCCGGCTCGTAGACGGCATCGACCCGGCCGCGGATCCGGCCTGACGGGAGCCCGATGTCAATCGGGGCCTCCACGAAGCGTGGCTTCAAGCCGGCAAACCGCGAGCCCAGGTAGACCTGATAGGGATCAGGCCCTCCACGCGTGGGCTCGTCCGATTCGGTGACGTCGTAAAGATCGTCGGTGAGCTCGTCGAGAGGCATTTCCCCTCGTCCGTGGCGCTCGATGAGCCGGTGGACCTTCACCCCCCGCTGCATCTCAGGAGCCGGACGGCGTGGCAACGGTTGGACTTCGGACCAGTAGAAACGCTGCGGGCACCCGGCGAGTGTGACCAGACCGGTGACCGAGGTGTCCGTTCCGGATGTTTCCTGCTCACCCGCTGGGGCGGCCGGCATGTCGTTGAGGATCATCTCAATCTGGTCCACGGCCGCATCGTAGGCACTCGGGTCGACACCATCCAGGGTCCCCGGCCATCCCGAATCGGCAAGGGTTGCTCGCATAGCCTGCTCCCAGCCGCCGGTGAAGAGGGGGTCGGGGGCGCCGGCCGCTGAGACTATCGACAGTGTTGCCGGGCGCTCTCCGGGCTCGCCGACACGGTGCTCGAGTTCGATGCCGTCGGCCCGTGCGACCGCCTCGAGAATGGGGCTGGGAGAGCGGGGCCGCTTGGCGGTACCGTGCCAGTGGGCACCGCTCAGATACAGCCGCGTCTTGGCCCGGGTTGCTGCGACATAGGCGGTGCGCCACTCCTGGCGTGCGGTGATTGCCCTGAGCGCGTCTCGTCGTTCTTCGCCCGCTAGTTCCGGGGGCACGGGTGTCTCGAGCCGGAGCTCGTATGGCACGAAGCGGGCGAGAGTGACGGGATCGTCGAGCGTCCCGCCTTTGTGAGGAAAGATGCCTTCCGCCAGCGCGGGCAGGAACACAGTGTTCCACTCGAGGCCCTTGGCCCTGTGAACGGTGATGAGAAGAACGGCGTCTTCCGAGCCGACATTGGCCGTGTCGAGCTCTGCGGCCGACCTCTCATCGACAATGAGCTCCAGGTATGCGAGGAACGCTTCGAGGGTTGGCCTTCCCCGCAACGGGCTCCACTCTTCAGCCAGGTCGAGGAATCGGAACAGGTTGACTCTGGCCGTCACCGCAGAGCTCGATTCTTTGGCTTCGACTTCAGTCCACATGCCCGTCTCGTCGAGGATGCGGCGGCACAAATCGACGAGCGACGATCCTTGCGCCAGCTCGAGGAACTGCCGGTACAGCGTGCGAAATCCAAACAGGCGTCTGGTCGCTTCGCTGCTCAGGCCCTCGATCTCCTCGAGCTGGTCGATGGCCTCGACCAGGGGCCAGCCGAGATCTGGATCGTCTCCCAGCAGAGCCCGGTTGGGGCGGATCCAGCGGCTGAGCGCAGCGATGTCACGCAGCCCGAGGCGATACGCGGGTCCGAGCAGGATGCGGGCGAGTGCGACCGAATCGCCCGGCCGATCGATAGTGCGCAGCCAGGCATGCAAATCCGCCACCTCGGGCAGATCGAGCAAACCGCCGAGCGAACCGACCTCTACCGGCACGTCGAGTGCCTGGAGCGCGTCACGAACGAGGCTCATATCGTTGTTCTTGCGGAAGATGACCGCCATCTCGTTCCAGGGCACGTCCTCTTCAGCGTGAAGCCGGGCTATCTCCTCGGCCGTCCATTCCGCCTCATCGACCGCGGTGCGGAAGAAAGCGGCCGATACCGTTCCCGGTGGTGCGCCCTCGATGGGCCGCAGCGGCGGGAATGACTGGCCCCGATACAGCTCGACGCGCAACTCGTGTGCAGCGTTGAGGATGGCCGAACCGGAGCGACGGTTCTCGGTCAACGGCAAGGTTGTCGCCGGAGTGCCGTCCTGCTGCGAAAAATGGGCCGGGAAGTTGTCGAAATTGGTGATGGAGGCGCCACGCCACTCGTAGATCGTCTGATCGGCGTCGCCAACGGCGGTGACCGGGAACCCGTCGCCGAAGACCGCTCGCAACAGCTCCCGTTGTGCGGGGTCAGTGTCCTGGTACTCGTCGAGCAACGCCACCTCGTATCGGTCCCTGATTCGGGCCGCGATCTGGGGATGCTTGGTCAACAACCGGTGGGTCAAGCGGATCAGGTCCCCGTAGTCGAGCACCCCGAGTTCCCGCTTTGCCGAGTCGTAGCGCTTGACGATTCCTGCGAGCTCCGACCGTTCACGGGATACGCCATCAGCAGACCCCGCAGCTATGAGGTCGTCTGCGGTGATCAGATTGCGGGCGAGCTGGCCGCTGAGGTCGAACGCGGCGTCGACCCTTGCCGGTATCCAGGTGAGATCGAGCAGCTCATAGCTGCCTGCCGCGATCGCCTCGTGGAAGAGCTGTCTGACGTAGCCGGGCCCGACTATTTCGGTGTCGCGCTCGATGCCGATCGCGGCCCCGAACTCCTGAAGGATCCCATAGGCGAAGCCGTGATAGGTGGTGACTTCGACCTCGCGACCGGTGTCTGCGAGATTGGGGAGAGCCAGGCGCAATCGGCTCGCCAACTCCTCAGCCGCCTTGTTGGTGAAGGTGATGCCGACGGCGCTCTCCGGGCGCAGGCCGCGATCGACGAGGTGGGCCAGTCGGTGCACGATGGTTGTCGTCTTGCCGGTACCCGCACCGGCGATGACCCGCAGCGGGAGCAGTGGGTATTCGATGATTGCTTTCTGCTCGGATGTGGGAACAAAGGTCATGCGAAACCAGGACCTCCCTCCGCCCATGCGGGGCATACCTGGCGTAGCGCGCACCGTTCACAAAGGGCGCCGGGCGTCGGGGTCCAGTCCTCGGCAATGATTCCCCTGGCTACCGCTTCCAGGCGGGTCTCGACATCATCGAGCAGAGTCATGTTGAATCTTCGTGTTGTCACGTTCTTGGTAGCCGCCATCGGGTACCAGAGCTCCGCCCCAATCACCGGCCCGCAGTCGGATAGATCCCCGTCCCGCCCGACGGCGAGCGCGTAGAAGCCGAGCTGGAGCGACTGTGCGGCCTCGGCAACCTGGAGGGCGCTCTTGCTCGTCTTGTAGTCGACAACGATGAGGCCTCCGGGGCCGATGTCGATGCGGTCTGCTCGCCCGGTCCATCTGATTCCGCCTACGTCCGCCTCGAGGGTGTGCTCGAGGGCGATGGCCCGCCGCTTCCGTACCGGCCATTTCCCATATAGGCGGGTGAGACCGTCGACACCGCGTTCCAGCCACGAATCCGCAAATGGCGCGCCCCCGAAGTCATCCGGATCGAACCGGGATTCGAGCTCGGTCAGAGCCTCATCGACTGTGGCGTGGTCGCGGCCATCGGTCTGTGCGACCCGCTCCACGTTCTCCAATACATCGTGGATGAGCGTCCCGAAACCGGCATGAAGAGACGTGTCGGAGCCGATCCTCAGCCGGCGCTCGAGCACGTAACGCCGGGGGCAGTCTTCATAAGCCTGCGCCTGGGATGGGGAGAGCACCAATTGCCTATCGAGCAGGCCGTCGTCTGCGCCCCGTTCGAGCACGCCGTCGAATCCTGAGGCTGGTCGTAATCCCCATCCCTCTCCACTGCTCAGTACTTTCAGAGCCGCCAGCCGGGCCGGGGGTGCAACGGCGACATCGACCAGGCATCGACGTAGCGCCGCTTCTGCCTCGATTGCCGTCACCGGCAAGCGGGTCCCATCCCCCGGCTGCGGTGGCGGCGAGACCCGCACCCGGCCGGGTGGGCGACCCGGGTCGACACCGGTGAGCTTTGCGATCCTGGTAAAGAAGCGGCTGGGACGGCCCGGTGCTTCATCGAGTCCCCGTTCTGTTGCGGTCCATATGACCCGGCGACGCGCCCTGGTCATTGCTGTGTAAGCCAGCCGGCTCTCCTCTCGCAACCGGAACGCACGGTATTGAGCGGTGTCGGTCGGCACGTGAGGGAGCAGGTGCCGGACCCCGAGCAACGAGTCGCGGGAGCGGAGATCCGGGAATACGCCGTCCACCGCATCGGCGATGAAGACCACATCGAGCTCGAGCCCCTTGGCCTGGTGCAATGTCGTCAGGGTGAGGTAGTCGCCCTCCGGGCGCCGGTAGCTGAGCAGCGGCTGAGCTTCGAAGTCCTCTCTCTCGGCGAGACGCCGGTAGTCGAGAATGGTCCCGTCAGGATTGCGCTCCTCCCATCGAGTCAGCACCTGGGCAAGCGATCGCCATGCGGCCCTTTCCTCGGCCGCGGTCGGATCGGCCACCAGGGCATCGATGCCGGGGAGCGTGCTCCACACATGCCACACCCCGTGTACCGCCGGAACGTCGACCGCCCAACGAGGATCTTCCAGAAGCCCGGCAAGGGGTGCCCAGCCGGGGAGCGCGTCCCGGATGGCTCCGGCCCACGATACCTGATCCCTTGCGCGCCGTTCTAGGGGCCGGTATTCGCCGATCGTCAGCCCGACGCGAGAGCCGAGCAGCACACGGCGCATTGCTTGATCAGCGGCATTGAGCCCATCGCATTGCGAAGCAGCTGCGGCCAGATCGAGGAGGAACCGCACGGCGGGCTGATCCGTCAACCTGCTCCCCGGAAGCTCATGAGGTATGTGACGTCTCTCCAGGGCTCTGGAGAGATCTGCGAGCAGTCTGCGCTTGCTGCGAACGAACACCCCGATCTTGCGGTAGGGGATCCCCTCGGTGAGATGGAGTCGCTGGGCCTCGGAGGCGATCCAATCGGCCTCCTCGACCTGCTGGTCGAAGCGGTATGCCTCGACGACGCCCCGGCCCGCCGCGGGGATCACGGCACCGGTTGCGCCGGGCAGATCCCCCGTAGTGACGGCGACAGCGGCATCGAGGATGGCAGCAGGTGTCCGGAACGAGGTCGTGAGCAGCAAGCGGGTGGCCGGTTCGTCCTGTGAAGCAAAATCAGCCTCGAAGGCCGCAACATTCTCGACGGTCGCGCCCCTGAAGCTGTAGATCGATTGATACGGGTCGGCGGCCGCGAGTATTTGACTGCCGGCGTTCTGCAGAGCTTGCAGAAGCCTCACCTGTGCCGTTGTCGTGTCCTGGTACTCGTCGACGAGCACAAAAGTCTCGCCGTTCGCTGCAGGAGTCGCACCGCTCTCGAGAATGCGCACTGCGGTTGCTATCAACGTCCCGTAGTCGATACGGCCGAGCTCTCGCAGCGCCTTCTGGTAGGTTTCGAGAAACCCCGGCAGGCCACGCCAGTCGGCACGATCGAGATCGGCTATGGAATCGGGCGTATGCATTTGCTCGGCAGACCGCAGTATGAAATCGGTCACCTCACCGGCGAACGTTTGGGTGCCGAGCAGTTGTGCGAATGCCGGTGACCATGTTGCCGGACTTTCCCTCTTCAGCAGCTCATGCACCAGCGCCACCTGTTCCGGACCGGTGAGGATCTGCGGGTCCTCACCCCAGCCGGCGTCGGTGCTGTTGTGCTCGACCAGCCGGGCGGCGTATGAGTGGAATGTGGCGACATCGAGAGAGCCGAGGGTCCCGGCCACGTTGCCTCTGATCCTGCTTCGTACCCCGGCAACACCTCGCCGCGAGAAACCGAGGACGGTTATCTGGTCTGGTCGGATGCCGGCAACAGTGATGAGATGAACGACTCGCTGCACCAGAAACTCTGTCTTGCCTGTGCCTGGGCCGCCGACTACAAGTTGTGGGCCGCGTATGACGGCCACGGCATCCGCCCAGCCACCAGGATCGATCGGAACGGGACTGTTCACGACGCGATGACGGATTCCGTCTCGCCGGCAAACGCAGGGCAGCGGCTCCGAAACTGACACCAGGCGCACAGCTTGCCCGGCCTCGCCGGGAATTCGTTGTTGATGATCGCCCGATTGATGGCCGCCCACAGAGCTTCGAGCTTGCGGCGGGTTGCGTCTAGCTGGGGATCGGTGACGGGGATCTCGTAGACGCTGGGACCGTTCAAGTACATCAGTCGCAGCCGCGCCGGTGTGCGTCCCGTACGCTTTCTGATCAGCAGCGCATAGATCTTTAGAGCGAAGAATGCAGGGATCGCGTACTTTTCCGGGGGAGCCTTGCCGGTCTTGTAATCGGTGATGACCAGGCCGTCTTGCTCCTCCTCCATTCGATCGAGTATTCCGCGAATCGTGATCTCTCCGAGCTGCTCGGTCATATCGAGCTCCCGATCCAGCGGGTCGAAAGAAGTCGGGTCCTCGACCATGAAGTAGTTGGCCAGCACCGACAGGCTCTCAATACCCCATTCGCGCTCATCTGCAACGTTGTCGAACAGATCCGGGAACTCCTCGTCACGCAACTCGACCCACGCCTTCCGAAACAGCTCGTAGAGCGTCTCGGGTGTCCGGTCCTCTGCGGAGCGATCGAACAGCCACTGCAGAGCGAGGTGAGCAGTCGTGCCTCTGGCCTGGTAGACCGTCGGAGGTACCTCGATCTTGTCGATAGCCTTGAACTTGAACAGGAGCGGGCAGACCTTGAAGTCGCTTGCCCGGCTGGGAGACAGCGTTTCCAGTGTCGGTGCGGAGATGGGTTGCGGCTCTGGGTGTTCTGTAGATGTCATCACTGCTCCGACTATACGCCCGGGTACCGACACAAACCACAAGCATGTAGTTATCCACAACACGTCTTCGCGAAACAATTGGCTAATTCGCGAAAACGAAACAGGGATCTGAGTTGACTACGTACCGTGGTCGGGCGTACGTTATCGTTCCTCGAGGGCTCCAACCATGGAGGAGCAGTTCTCGGAAGGAGAGGATCGGGAAACCGACCGAACCGGCACCGGGAGCACTGGGATGGATACATCCCAAGGATGGGGTTTCGGCCCCGTCCGTCGGAAAGGCTTCGGCCTGGAAGACAAAACGGTCAGACGGGTCACGGCCCGGATGGCCAGCAGAGTTTCGACTCTGCACACCGTCCCGCTTCGGTGGGACAAACCCGGGAGGGCTTCGGCCCGACCAAATTGGAGGGGCCTCGGCCCGTCCAGTCGCCTCGGAGGTTGATCCCTCCGAAGCAACGGAAGACCTTCGGGTCATCCGGTCCTCTGAGTGAGGCGAACCGCCACTCCGGCGAGGGTTACACCTGGCAGGAGCGGAAGGCACCTCACGAGGCGGGCAAACGCCGGTCGTGATCGGCGGTGCGAAGGTTTCCTCGGATGAGGGCTTCGGCCTGAATCTAAGAAGGCTGCCGGGCTACGGCTCGAGCGGCAAGCCTCCGGGCCAAGGATCGCAACTGGTTTCCCCAGCGGGAGCTTCGGCATCCGCCGGTGGAGACGGCACACGCGGGTGCATTCGGGCTTCGGCCCGGGAGCAGCCGAGCGGGCCGGTGGATGTCCTCACGGCCATCTACGAAGCAGCAGATGGAAGTGGCCCGACCCCTCACCGGGAAGGTGCCCGACCAGAAGCGAGGATCCCCGAGAGGGTGGAGATTTCGGTCGAAACTCCCTCGGGGTTTCCTTTTGCCCGGATTCAGGTGCAGCCGATGATCGGCTGGATCAGCGTCACCGTATCGGTTTCGTCGGGGCCCGACAGCAAGCCTTTCAAGCCGGCCGCATCATCGCGGAAGGTCCAGACGTCGAGTACCTGGTCACCGTCGACGGTCAGGTCGGAGGCGTATGCGGCTCTGAGATCGGCCACCGTCGTCCCGAGCCCGACCCCTTCTGCAGTAGTCAGGTCCAAACCACGCGGATCGACGCCACCGGTGTTCTCCGAGTAGTCGTAGCCGTAGGTGTATGTGTAGAAGTAGCCGCCGAGGTCGGAGGTTCCATCGTCAATGAAGATGGCTGCCAGACTGCCCCAACCGATTGCCCGCATCTTCTCGCCCGGGCACAAGCCATAGGCATTGGGCTCGGCGGGTATCCAATCCGTATCGTGATCAGGAGCTCCGAACCGTCCGGCCATCTCAGCGATGACTTCGTCGGGAGACAGTCCGAAAGCGACGTCGCCGAGACCGTCCTGCGAGAGCTCGAGATCGGGAAGGGGCGGCGGTGCTGTGGTTGTGGTCGGCGCAGGCGTTGCCGAGCACGCAGCTGCGATCAACCCCAGCATGATGACGATGAGAGATCGCTTCATTTCCAGACCGTTGTGTTGGCTACGCGCGACCCGGCCCTTCGTCGGTGCCGGGTCGTTTTCGCTGGACACTACTCCGGCGAGCGAGCCGGCCGGCACGCGTCCCGATCCGGGGATACGGGAATGCGCCTGTGCTTCTATGCTTGCTTGGAGGCGAGGTGAACATGGAGCGGCAAGAGGAGAGTGCGACCGCTACCGGCGCACCCCTGGTGACACGTGAGCTGGATTTGATGGGAGGCCGCCGCGAGTTCAAGATCGCGGGAGTGACCATCGCGGGGCGGCGCCGTAGACCGTCGGGTGAGGCCGTTCCCTTGCCGCGTGATCTCCATGGGGCGGCCCAGATATGGCTGATATCGGGGTTGCTGATACTGGTTGTCTGGATATGGTTGTTTGCGGTTCCCAACTCGGCGCAGTGGTGGACCGTGCAGGACCATCGTGTGCTCACAAGACTTGTTGAGCTTCGCACCGACAGTTGGACGGCGGCAGCCAAAGCGCTGAACGCGCTCACCTCGGAGTGGCTAGTGCGGGGTCTGCGATTGGGGACGCTGGTTGCGCTCATCTTTGCAAAGCGATGGCGTCACTTCTTTGCGATCCTGATCGCCGTCGCGATAGTGGAACTGACGGGCGATGCGCTGCAAGACATGGTCGGGAGAACGCGGCCGCTCGTTCCAATCCTGGCCGACTGGAAGGGTGCCGCCCACCCGTCGCGCCCGGTGGCATCGCTGGCGGTGACGATGGCTGTGATGGCCTATTCGTTGCTGTCGCACGGGAGACGGCGGCGCCAGGTGCTGGTCGGGTCCGGACTTCTGATGGTTGCGGTAGCCGTCAGCAGGATGTATCTCGGCGTGGATCATCCCTCCGACGGGATAGTCTCTCTCGTGTTCGCACCGTCGGTGGCCGTGTTGACTTTCCGTCTCTTTGCTCCGGAAGCCGCGTTCCCGATCACCTGGAAGCGTGGCGTGACGGCTCATCTCGATGTGTCAGGGCGTCGTGGTGACGCGATAAGGCAAGCGGTCAGAGACCAACTCGGGATCGATGTCGTCGCCGTGGAGCCGTTCGGTCAGGAGGGCTCCGGCGGGTCGACGCCACTGCGCCTGGAGCTCGCCGATGACGACTCAAACCCCGAGGAATACTTGTTTGCCAAGCTCTACAGCCAGACGCATCTACGCTCAGATCGCTGGTACAAGATCGGGCGGACCATTCTCTACGGGGCCCTCGAGGATGAGCTCCGGTTCACATCTGTGCGCAGGCTCGTCGAGTATGAGGACTACATCCAGAGATTGATGCGAGATTCGGGGATCCCATCGGCCGAGCCATTCGGAATCGTCGAGATCACCCCGGAGCGGGAGTACCTGATGGTCAGCCAGTTCTTGTTCGGCTCCCAGGAGCTGAGCGAGGCGGACGTCGACGTGGACGTCGTGGACGATGCCCTCGGGGTCATTCGTAAGCTCTGGGATGCCGGGCTTGCCCACCGCGATATCAAGCCGGCGAATGTCATGGTGCGTAATGGTCACGTGGTATTGATCGACGTTGCCTTTGGTACGGTGCGTCCCAGTCCGTGGCGACAGGCAGTCGATCTGGCAAACATGATGGTGATACTGGCGCTGCGAGTCAGTCCGCAGCTCGTCTACGAACGCGCCTTGCTCCAGTTTGATGCTCAAGACATCGCCGAGGCATTCGCCGCAACGAGAAGTGTCACCTTGCCTTCCCAATCTCGCAGCTCGCTTGCGATTCTCAAGCGGGAAAGCGGTGTCGACGTCGTCGAGGAATTCCGGGAATTGGCGCCACACGCAGAGCCGATCAGCATCCAGCGGTGGAGCGCCAGGCGTATGGCTCTGACCGTCGGCGCGGTATTCGTTGCCATGATCCTGCTTAGCCTTGTCATCTCAGAAGTGTCCGGCGGAGGCGTGCTGTGAAGCGGAAGCTGCTGATCGGTCTGGTTGCCATTGCAGCCCTGGCGGCCGGCTGTAGCCGATTGGGCACCGGGCTTCCCTCCTGTCGTATTCCCGCGTCGGATCCGAATGCGGCCATGGTGCTCGCACTTCAGGCAGTTCCCGAAGCCGAGTACTCGCCCTGTGTCAACGCCCTGCCGCTCGGTTGGGAGGAGGTTGACTTCGAGGTCGAGAGCGGTCTGGCAACACTCGAGTTCCGTCGCGCCGTCGAGCCATTCCTGAAGGTGAGCCTGACGCCTGACTGCGATCCGGGCGCAGCGGTGGAAGTTCCATCCGATGTCCCCGATGCGAGGCGATTCGAGGACATTTCCCAGGTGACAGACGCCATTGCGGTGACCATCGTCCCCGACGGGGAAAGACCTCGCATCTACGCGCTGAGCCTTGCAGCGGAGCTGGAAGGGACGAGAGTCAATGATCGCCCGGTCGATTTCAGCGTTGACGAGGATACGCAGTACTCCGTTCGCTCCCGGGTGAACCGGGCGCTATTCAGCGATCAATTCGTTTGGATCATCGGCGACCTGGACATTGATGAGAAGACCCTGGAGTTGAGGGCCAGTCCCGAGGGAGAAGGGGCTCACGGCATAGACATTGATGAGGCGCTCGAGCGGATGGCTGACATGTCCGAGGAAGTTCAATACCGGGGTCGGTGGTATCTCGTATTCGATGGCGGGTGCATAACCTACGAGTTCGATGCGGACGGTGCTCTTGCTGGCTCGATCGCAGATGACGCAGAGGTCACCATCGGCATCTACCCGAATAGAGAGCTCATCAAGGCCGCCAGAAATGCGGGTTTCGATGTGGGCGTTGAGGCGACACCGTGACCAGACAACCTAAGGAGAGCGAGCTCAGCCACAGTGGCATGGATCACTGGATTCTCGAGGACCATCAAAACGCAGAGAAGATCGCCGTAGGCGCCTGGATGGTGGCCGGAATGCTGTTTCTGGCTATGGCCATAGGGCCCATTCGCCGATCCATCGACTCGTTTGACTTGTGGTTCTTCGAGCTGACGTACCCGATCAAGTGGGGGCCATTGACGGGACTGTCCTACGTGATGGCATTCCTCGGGAGCGCCACCTTCGTTTGGCCGTTGCGATTCCTCGTGACGGTTGCCCTTGCAGTCAGACGCCGATGGATCGCCGTGAGCGCCTGGCTGGCTGCGATAGCGCTTTCCGAGCCGCTGATTGGTCTTCTCAAGGCGCTGTACGACCGCCCTCGTCCGCCGCAGCACCTGGTTGACGAAATCACGGCGTCCTTCCCTTCGGGGCACGCGATTGCAGGTTCGGTGGTGGCACTATCGCTCGTTATCGTGCTGGTTCCGCCCGGCCCTGCCCGACGTAATCTCGAGATGGCAGCGGCGGCGTTTGCTTTTGTCATGGCCGGCTCGCGGATCTACCTCGGAGCGCATTGGCTAACTGACGTTTGCGCCGGGGTAGCCCTGGGTGCCGCATGTGCCGTCGGGGGCGCGGCACTCGCCCAGCGGTGGTTTCGAGCGCGAACGGGCGTTCAAGTCGTCTCGTAGGCGTTGCCCGCGAGACGACCACGACTCTCCTCGTCCATACGCCACGATTGGTTTCGTCTCCATATGACGTAGGTGCCCGCACCAAATGGGATCGGGAGAGCATAGGTAATGGCCCGGAACACCAGGATGGCAGCGACGATCTGAGCCTTGATAGATGCATCCAGTCCGATGGTGAGCGTAGCGGCGTAGCCGAGTTCGACCACACCGACACCACCCGGGGTCACCGGCAGCGCTGAGATGAGGCGTACAAAAGCGAATGCAGCAAGCACCTTGACCCAGCTGAGCTCGTCCTCGCTGACGCCGACATGACGCAACGTGATCAGCAAGACGACATACAAGGAAAGATGGCTGATCAGTGTGGTGACCGTTAGCTGCAGCCAACGGTGCTTGAGGAGGCCAATGGTTTCCAGCCGAAAGGTTGCCGCCCGCTCACCCCAGTGGGTGACGGGCTGTTTGCGAAACCACGAGCGGACACGGGAGACGAGCCCGCCGATCCGGACGCCGACCGTCCGCGCCAGCGGGTCGCTGCGGAGCATCAGCCACAACACGAAAATGGCTCCAACCAGCACGGCGAGGCCGAATGCTGATGCGGTCAGCCACTTGGACGAGGCTTCTCCCTCAATGGCTAGCAGGCCCAGCGCCACGATCGGCATCCCGAGCTTGACAAAGTTGTTCCAGATGCCAGTGACTACCGTAGAACGGGTGATTGCGGCGATGGGGAAGCCCCAAGAAGTGAGCATTGCGAGGGTGACGGCGACGCCGATTGCGCCGCCACCGGGGAGGGAATTCGACACCGCAGTCGATGCCTGATTGACGACCAGGGCTTCTCGGAGACGGAGCCCGGGAAGCGCCGCGACCAGAACGAACCAGTAGGTGGCGAGGTTCCACACGGCGGCTGCGAGGAGCGAGACTGACTCGAGCCAGGTGAGCGATGTCACCGTCGCCCATACCTCCGAGTAGTCGGCAATCTGTGGCATTACCCCCACGAAGATGCCGACGACGATGACGATCGAGACCGCTCCTTGGACGATGCGTTTGAGCCGGGAGGTGCCCTTGTCGCCAACGGGCTCGAGCCGAGCGGTGGTGTCCCGTAGCGGTCGCTGCTGAGCTGGATGATCCCGTTTCATGCCGTCCCGAGATCTTAGAGCAAGGGGCTGCCGGCGTGCCTTGCAGTTGCCCGATGACCTTCCGGGACTTCCTCGCGAAACATTCTGATAGCCCGCGAAATCAAGGGATCGTTTTGGCTTGACCGGAGTGCTCGCCGCGTCCTATCTTCTTTATTAGTTGTTGAGGCGGGAAACCGCAGCAGCGACGCCGGGCCCTGCAAGGGGATCCCGGGATCTGGACGAGCTGCCAGGCCGCAAGGTAGGGCAGCAGCCCCGCAAGGGAAGTCCGGGGACGAGCCCCAGTGGTTCGGCCTCACGGGCTCAGAAGGATCAGCCAGTTGGGACTTCGGTTCTGGTTGGTATCTTGGTTGGGCCGCAAGGTTCGACCAGGTTGAGAGCCCCGAGAGGGTGAATGCTTCGGCGGACGCTTTCTCGGGGTTTCTCTTTGTCCGGCGACGATGGGGAAGAGACCGCCGCCTCCGGCTGCAAAGTCGTATGATTGCAATATGGCTTTTCCAGAGAACATCCTTACCGACGACGAAACGATTGTCCGCCAGTTTCGGCCTCATTGGAGGATGCTCGCCATCCCCACGCTCTGGCTGATCGGGGCGATAGTCGCCATCGTCGTTGTATTCGCCGTCCTGCCCCTCAACGACAACTATCAGATCGTGCAGTGGATACTTACCGCGGGGATCGTGGTTGCCATGATCCCGCTTGCGGCAAGTCCCGTGCTGCGGTGGGTGTTCACCACGTACGTTCTCACCAGCGAGCGCCTGATCACCCGTAGCGGCATGATTGCCCGTAGCGGCATCGAGCTACCGCTTGCGAGCATCAACGATGTTCGGTTCAACCAGAACGTCATAGAGCGCCTCCTCAAATCCGGTGACCTGGTGATTGAATCGGCGGGGGAGAGTGGGCAGAGCAAGTTCTCCGACATCCCCGATCCTGAGGAGTTTCAAGGTTTGCTTTACAGGACCCGGGAGCAGCAACAGCGCGCAGCCGCTGCCGCGGAATCCGCCATAGCCGCCGACATCAACCGTGACCCGACCGAGCAACTGGAGCGAGCAGCCCGGCTTCGTGCGGAGGGGGTGCTCTCCGAGGAGGAGTTCCAGGACATGAAGCGACGCATTCTCGGCACGACCGACTGAGACCCGGTTGCGGCGTGGTGGGACCTGTTCGCAGAGGCCCCCAGCCTGTACATTGTCCTCAGGAGAAACGCTGAGCGGATGTCCGCGACGGCGTGCCCGGCACTCGCGTGACCGGAGCGGCTATCGGCCGGAGCAGACATTGCTCAGCAGACGACAAGGAGGATGTATGTCTGCTGAGAAGATCCGTGAGTACCTCCTGACCCATGGTGTGCCCTACGAGGTCCACGAGCACGCTCTCGCCTTCACGACATCACGAGTCGCCGAGGTAGAGCAAGTCCCCGGCAAGATCATCGCCAAGCCCGTCATCTTGATGGCGGACGACCATTTCGTGATGGCGGTGGTCCCCGGTCATAAGCACATCGATCTCACCAAGGCCAAGCTGGCGCTTGGTTGTGATCGGGTGCGGCTGGCCGACGAATCGGAGTTCGCTGCGGCATTCGCCGACTGCGAGTGTGGTGCAGAGCCACCGCTCGGGCATCTATACGGCATGCAGACCATTGTGGATCTTCGGTTGGATTCGCCCTATGTGACTTTCCGGGGTGGCAGCCACACGCAGACAATCACGATGGGTCTCGAGGACTATCGGATGGCGGCCCGTGCGGTCGTAGGCGACCTCGCAGCCGGTGATTAGGAGGACGTGGACAACTTCGCCACAGCCGTGCGCTGGATCCCGCTTACCTGGAGGTTGTCCAAGCGGAGCTTGGACGCGTCACGACGCCCGTACAAATCGGGCAACCGTCTCGACATGGAAGGTCTGCGGGAACATATCCACGGGTGTGGCCAGCGCGAGTTCATAGCCGTGATCGGCAAGTAGGACGGTATCGCGCGCCAGGCTCGCCGGGTCACAGGACACATAGACGATCGTACGAGGGTCGGCGGCGGTGACAGCGTCGATACCGTCGCGCCCAAGCCCGCGACGTGGTGGATCGACGACGGCGACGTCCCAGTATTCGTCGATCCGCTCGATGGCATCCTCGGTAGCAGCGCGAAGGATACGGAACTCCTCTATTCCGGCCCGATTCAGGTTTGCATGGAGGTCCTGGGCCGATAGTTCGTCCACCTCGATGGCGAGGACCCGCCCCGCGGTACGACCCACCGCGGCGGCGAAGAGGCCGCCCCCCGCATATGCGTCGAGGAGGGTGTCATCGGGGCCGAGGTTGGCGGCGGTGGCCACCAGCCGTACCAGCTCTTCGGCACCAGCGGTGTTGTTCTGAAAGAACGAGGTGCCCGTGATTCGGAAGGGAATGCCTGCAACGGTTTCTTCGAGGACGGGATCACCGTGTACCGCGTAAAGGTCGCCATCGTTGATCAGAGCGACGCTGCATCCCCAGGAGGATGCTTGCCGCGGCACCTCGCCGGTGATGATGGCCATCGTGGCCCCGGTCGTTGTCGCCGTGCGAAGCGTGAGCGCCGTCGCCCCGCTCAGGTCTCCCAAATCCACAAAAAGTGCCATCAGGTTGGGGTGAAGTATCTGACATTCATGCAGCGGCACGAGCTGTTTGGACCGGCGAGCGTACAGCGCCGGTCGACCTGCTGTTACCCGGTAGTCCATGCGGTTGCGGTAACCGTATGCCGGGCCGGGGGCGACGGTCGGCTCCACCGGAGGGTCGGGGTGTCTGCCGAGATGGGCGAGTTGGCCTGCGACTACTGAGCGCTTCCATTCCAGCTGGGCCTGGTAGGAACCCTGCTGCCATTGGCAACCGCCGCATTCGTCAAAATGGGCGCACTCCGGCGTCACCCTCTCGGGGGACGGTTCGAGGATCTCGTCCAGCAGGATCCGGCCCCATGATCCCTTGTCCACCTCGATGGTTCCTGAGAACAGTTCGCCGGGTAATGCACCGTCGACGAAGAACGCTTTGCCTTCGATCCGTGCGATCGCTGAGCCACCGTGTGCCATGTCGCTCGTTCGGGCCTCGATCTCGTTGCTGATTGCAGTCTCCCGTCGTCGTGCCATTCTCTCGACCTGGCGCAGACTACCCTCCCGCCCATGCGAGCCTTTCATGGAGCCTGGTTCTGGGTTGCGGTGATCACCACCGGCGTTGTGGGCCTGTGGGGATTCCTACTCGGTGTTGCCAAACGGCAGGCACCGCCGATATTCAGATATGCCAGGTGGCTCGCTTTCGGGGCAATGGCGATCCAGGTCTCCGCAGGGCTCATCTTGTATTCACAGGGTTGGAGACCGGCAAACGACTTTCATGTCTTCTACGGAATCGTGATCGTGTTCACCTTTGCGATTGCGTATGTGTACCGTGCCCAGCTGGATCGACGCCCCGAGCTCGCCTACGGATTGTTGCTGCTTTTCCTCATGGGGCTCGGGTTGCGCGCCTGGGCAAATGTGCGCTGATCCGCAAGCCGGCGTCTCAATGAGTACGATGCGATGCTGTCTTACGCCGGTCTCGAGGAGGTTCAATGCTGCTGGACGGAAAACGACTTGTTATCACCGGTGTCCTCACCGATGACTCCATCGCATTCCACTCCGCCCGGATCGCCCAGGAGCAGGGTGCCGAACTCGTCCTGACGGGCTTCGGCAGGGCAATGCGGCTGACCCAGCGTTCCGCCAATCGATTGCCCGATCCGCCGGACGTCCTCGAGTTGGACATCCACGACGAGGAAGACATGAAGGCCCTCGTCGCCGACCTGGAGCAGCGGTGGGGTGCTGTTGACGGGGCGCTTCATGCAATTGCCTATGCACCCAACGACGCGCTTGGCGGCAACTTCCTCAACACTCCTGCAGAAAGCGCCTCGACCGCGTTCTTGACCTCGGCGTTCTCATATAAGACGCTGGCGGTCGGTCTTCGCCCTCTCCTCAGAGCGGCGGGAGGTGGATCGCTGGTTGCGCTGGACTTCGACAACACGCAGGCATGGCCTCTCTACGATTGGATGGGAGTAGCTAAGGCCGGGCTTCAGGCGGTTACCCGCTATCTCGCCAGAGACCTGGGCGGCGATGACATCAGGGTCAACGCGGTGGCTGCCGGCCCGTTGTCTACGGTTGCGGCCAAATCGATCCCGCATTTCGAAGTCTTCGAGCGGGAATGGGCGGTGCGGGCTCCCCTGGGATGGGACGTTACCGACGCGACACCGGTGGCACACATGGTGGCCGTTTTGCTATCGGATTGGTCGAAGATGACGACGGGAGAGATCATCCACGTCGACGGCGGCTTTCACGCAATAGCGGCTGGTGCCGGGCCTTCGTAGCGAATCCTGGCGCTCTTCGGTATTGCCACGGTGAAGGTGGCCCCGCCACCCGACGTCGGCTGGAACCAGACACGTCCTCCGATCACCTCGGACAGACCACGCACGATGGACAGGCCGAGGCCCGTACCACCGGCCGATCGGGTGTAGTGCGGAGCGAGCTGGGTAAATCGGTCGAAGATGTGATCATGGAGCTCGTAGGGGATACCCTCCCCGTGGTCGATCACCGATATCCAGATCTCGTTGCCGTTGAGCATGGCGACTATGTCGATCGGGCTACCGGGGGCGTACTTGAGGGCGTTGCCGACGAGATTGACGAGGATCCGCTGGAGATGGTCGGGATCGGTCTCGACCGAGTCGACGCCGGGGCCCATCTGGACGTATGTGACCTCGGCTGCATCCGGGATGTGAGCGACCGTGTCTTCAACGAAGTCCTGGAGGTGGATGAGCTCAGGTCGGACCGGCAGCGCCTTGTTGTCCAGTCGGGAGACGACGAGCAAGTCCTCGATGAGGGAACGTAGGCGGTTTGCCTGGCGGCTCGCCGTGTCGATCAGCTGCTGGGCGCTCGCATCGGGATGGGCGAGCTGGGGGCGTTGCAAGGTACTCAGCGATCCGATGATCGCGGTCAGCGGCGTGCGTAACTCATGGCTGACGACGCTGACAAAATCAGTCTTCAATTGAGCCAGCTCCATTGCCTTCTGGCTCGTTTCCTGAGCCTCTTCATAGCGGGCTAGCTGGTTGAGCACTAGAGCCGACGGACCGGCCAGAGACTCGAGCAACGCCAGGTCGTTGACGTTGAAATGGCTGTCCCTCTTCTCGGCGGTGATGAGGACACCGATGGGGCGGTTCTCGATACGGAGCGGTACGGCGGCGATCTCATGACTACCAAGCTCGAGCAGAAAAGCGTCTGCGTCATCTGCGTTTTCCTCGAGGTTGTTGAATATGGCGGGCTCACCGCTGGTGAATACCTTCTGGGCGATGCTGGGCTGGGTGAGCGGGAGCGAGTAACCCTCCGCTCGGAGGGTCTGGCCGGCTACCCATATCGGCGACATGACCTCGAGTGCTTCCTGATCGCGGCGATACAGCAGCACAACCCCGACCCTGGCCTCGAGAGCGTTTGCGACCCGACCGACCAGCTCGGGCAACACTTCTGACAGGTTGCTGCCGATGCCGATGGTGCGCGAGACGTCGTACAGTCGCTGCAGCTCTTGTTCCTGCTCGAACAGATACGCCTCTCTAGCCTCGAAAGTGAAGATCCGGCGTGCCGCCTCCTCGACGTGACGGTGCAGATTCCCCGCACCAAAAGCGATGAGGGTGGCTGCGATCCCAAACGCGATTATCCGCCATGCGTGTGTGCTGGAGCTGAGGCTGGCGTCCTCGGTTATTGCGGCGAAGACACCGGTTGCTGCCAACGCCACCGCGGCGACATAAATCCCGCGTAGTGAGATCAGAGCAGGCAGGATCGTGGCAGCGAGTATCGAGATGGCGACGATGGTGGCGTCGGCGGCCGCGCCGAGCAGCAGCACCGCCATGATTATCAGAAACGACCAGAAGAGGATGATCAAGTCGGAGACGATCGAGCGCAGCACCCGCGGCCAGGGTGCCAGGCTGAGTACCACCAATGCAATCCCGAACAGTGGGTAGCCGTCACCGGTAAGAGATAGGTCCGCCCGGCTTCTGGCAACCCCAACAGCCACGAACGCGACCCAGCTGAGTGAGAGCGCGATGTAAACCGCACGCACCCGGTGCTGGATGGGAAGCAGTTCTGTGGTCAAGTGTTGCCCTCCGGCTGGTTCGTATGTAGCCCACCCGCCACGGTAATCTCTCGGGCATGGCTCGTGTGCTTCTGTTGTTCGGCGGCAGGTCGGCCGAACATGAGGTTTCATGTGTTTCGGCCGTTGCTGTCCTGGCAGCCCTGCGTGATGCAGGTCATCAGGTTATATCGGTCGGGATCGATCGGTCGGGATCATGGTTCCTTGCCGACGACAGTCGGAACCCTATGGTCGCCGCAGGACGGCCGGTGTCGTTTCGAGTGCCTGAGGGTAGGCTGCTGGTCGGCACCGATGAGATTCAGTTCGATGTGGCGTTTCCGGTCCTGCACGGTCCCTACGGTGAGGATGGCTCCATCCAGGGCACTTTCGAGATGTCGGATACACCGTTCGTAGGCTGCGGTGTGACAGCCTCAGCCCTTGCGATGGAGAAGGATTTCGCCAAGCAGATCTTCACTCAGCAACGAATCGCAACTGCACGTTGGTCTGTCGTCACGACGGGTGACTTTGACAACCCTTCAGATGCCGTGGAAACGGTCATCCGGCACGTCGGCCTTCCCGCGTTCGTCAAGCCTGCAGAGCTGGGTTCTTCAGTCGGAGTGGCCAAAGCCACATCTGAGGCTGAGCTCAAGGACGCAATTAGAGACGCGCTGCGCTACGGCGACAAAGTGGTTGTCGAGGAGTACATCGATGGACGCGAGATCGAAGTCGCCGTGCTCGGCGGCCGTGCCTCGGTTCCCGGTGAGATACGCATCCAGTCCGAGTGGTATGACTACGAAACCAAGTACAACGACGCCACCAGTGAGTTTGTTGCGCCGGCGCGACTGACGCCTCCACAGGCAAGCACCGTTCGCGAGTTGGCCGAACGTGCATACGCAGCTCTTGGTTGTCGGGGATTGGCCCGCGTCGATTTCTTCTTCGAAGAGCGCGGGCGTGGATTCCTGATCAACGAAATCAACACCATGCCGGGGTTCACGCCGATCTCGGGGTTCCCGACCATGTGGCAAGCAAGCGGGATGAGCTACGAAGAACTCTGCGACGAACTCGTCCAGCTCGGGCTGCACGGCGAATAGCCGACCGCAGATTGCGGAGTATGACCGGGGTTGGTGTTACAACCTGACCACCGGGCATGTGAGCGTTCTGGTTATGCCTGCAACTGCCTGAATGCGGGCTACCACCAGCTTGCCGAGAGAATCGACATCCTCCGCCTCCGTGTGGACGACGGCGTCGTATGGCCCGGTCACCGCCTCGCTCTGGGTCACTCCGGGGATTTCTGCGATCCGGGCCGCGACCTCTGCTGCTTTGCCGACCTCGGTTTGGATAAGTACGTACGCCTCAACCACGGGGCCTCCTCGTTGGTGTTCTAGCGCACATGATACCCAGTAAGTGCGTCGTGAACAGGCCTGAGAATGGCAGCGCCTCTCGAAAGCACGTCGGATAGTTACAACTGCCGGCCGGGATGCCCCGACGGCCGATGGCGTGGGCTTGGGCGCTTACTTGCCGTCTGCGCCGAAGCGGAGGTTATTGGCGACCAGGGCGCCGTCGGCTTCGGCTGCGTCGAAGACGACGCGCTGGCCCTGGCGCAGCATGCGAAACAGGGAACCCTCGAGGGATCCGGGCCGCAACTCGATCTCGTCGCCATCGTCACGGCGGATAATGCCGATTCCCGTGGCGGGGTCGAATACCTTGACAACACCTTGCATCGTCAGGCCTTCTGGATTTTCCCGGCCTTGATGCATGACGTGCACACACGGACCCGCTTTGAGTTGCTTCCGTGCTTTACCCGGACGCGCTGAATGTTGGGCAGCCAGCGACGGCTGGACCGCTTGTGCGAGAAACTGACTTGTTTGCCTACCCACGGCTCTTTGCCGCAGACTTCACATCGATATGCCATGACGGGGAAACCTCCTGAGGCGGCGGGCGAGTGTACCAGCGTTTCGTCTCGCGGCAGAATGATGCAGCCCGCGATGAGGTCACACAAATACGATCCCGACGCCGAGATGCGCGAGAACCATACCAAATGCTGATACGTTCTGATTCATGACAGGCAGATCGCTCGCATATCTCGCCCGGATTCCGGTTGATCAGGTCAAAGGTATCGGGCCGCAGACTATGAAGAAGCTGAACAAAGCGGGGATCTACTCGGTTACTGACTTGTTGTTGCACGTCCCACGTCGCTACCTGGATCGATCCCAGATCTTCGACCTCTCATCGGTCCCGCTCGACGAAGAGGTGACGGTCGGGGGTACCGTCATGAAGGTCGAGCAACGCAGGCTCACCAAGAAACGGTTGATGACGACTGCCAGAGTCTCCGACGGCACCAACGTCATCACATGCACCTGGTTCCGCAAGTGGATGCGTCTCGATGAGGGAGCAGAGATCCTGCTTTCGGGCAAGGTGGAGCGGTGGCAAGGCAGGCTCCAGATGAAGAGCCCGGATTTCGAGCTCTGGAAAGAAGACGAGACGCTGGTGACAGGGCGTGTTGTCCCTATCCACCCCCAGGCGGGTGGATACACGCCCATGCAGATGCGCGATTCGATCGCCAACGCGCTCAAGCGGTCCCGGCCGATCACCGAGGTGCTTCCGGCTGTGATGCTGGCTCGGCTCGGGCTGATGGGCCGCGATGATGCTCTCGGTGCGGTGCATTTCCCCGAGACGCGTGATGAGGCCTGGCCTGCGAGGCGCCGTCTGATTTTTGACGAGCTGTTCCGCCTCGAGATATCACTGGCCATGCGGAAACACCAGCAAGTCGAGGCTGCTACGGGCATCCGCCACGACCCTACCGGAGACGTTGTTGGTGCGTTTGTCGATGCGCTCCCGTACGAGCTGACCAGGGCTCAGGCGAGATCGATCGACGAGATCCAGGCCGACATGGCGGCCCCGCACCCGATGCATCGCCTACTTCAGGGGGAGGTTGGCTCCGGAAAGACGGTTGTGGCGGTCGCCGGCCTGCTCACCGGAGTTCAGAGCGGCTATCAGGGTGCGGTGATGGCACCGACCGAGGTCCTCGCCGAGCAGCACTATCTGGGTATCCGCGAGCTGCTCGAAGAAGCCGGGCTGGCTCCGGCGCAGGGCGACCCCACCGGACGGTCCGGGACGGGGAGCTTGTTCGGCGGCGACGACACCCCCCGCGGTGGGGTCAACCTGGCATTGCTGACGTCCAATAACGCAGAAGTCAATTTCCTTCCCCCCGGCACCGCCGCCCGCCAGGATGTGATCGAGGGGATTGCGGGCGGTGGGGTCGACATCATCATCGGAACCCATTCGCTCATTCAGGAGGGAGTCGACTTCGCCAGATTGGGGATAGCGGTTGTCGACGAGCAGCACCGCTTTGGTGTGTACCAGCGTGTGCAGCTTCGGGAGAAGGCAACCGACTACGACCCCGATCTGCTGATCATGACGGCTACTCCCATACCCCGCACTCTGTCGATGACCTTGTACGGAGATCTCGACGTGTCCGTGCTCGATGAGATGCCGCCTGGTCGGATTCCCGTCCGTACCGTGCACGAGACCCGCAGCGCCAGCCGGCTCGCCGCCGTGTATGACCTGGTGAGATCCGAGGTGCGAGCAGGGCGCCAGGCGTTTGTCGTTTGCCCGCTTGTTGACGAGAGCGACAAGCTCGAGGTGAAGTCGGCGACCGAGGAGCATGAACGCCTGAGCGGCATATTCCCGGACCTCGAGGTGGGTTTGCTACACGGCCAGATGCGGCCATCCGAGAAGGACGACGTCATGAGCCGGTTCCGGGACGGCCGGGTAGACGTGCTGGTGGCGACCACCGTCATCGAAGTCGGCATTGACATCCCGAACGCGACGTTGATGATCATCGAGGACGCCGATCGCTTTGGCTTGAGCCAGCTCCACCAGTTGCGAGGCCGGGTCGGGCGGGGTGAGCATGCCTCGACCTGCATCCTGATTGCCGAGCCGACCACACCGCAGGGCGAGGAGCGGATCGCGGCCATGGTGGCGACTACCGATGGGTTCCGTCTCGCTGAGGAGGACCTGCGGATAAGGGGCCAGGGGACGGTATTCGGTGAAAGACAGGCAGGAACCAAGGACCTGAAGCTGGCCGATATCCTCCGCGATGCCAGGCTGCTGGTACAAGCCAGAGACGAGGCCTTTTCCCTGGTTGCCGGCGACCCCGACCTCAATGGTCATCCACTGATTCGCGACGAGATCGCCGCAATGCTGGGTGACGATTCTGAATGGCTGTTCCGCTCATGAGGATCATCTCCGGGAGTGCACGGGGTCGTCACCTGCTGGGTCCGCCGGGGAAGACGACCCGTCCTATGACCGATCGGATGCGGGAATCTCTGTTCTCATCCATCGCTGCCTGGATCCCCGGCAGCAATGTCCTGGACCTTTATGCGGGTGCCGGGACACTCGGGTTGGAGGCCTTGAGTAGGGGTGCGAGCGCAGCCACTTTCGTCGAGCAGGACCGCAAAGCCGTCACCGTGTTGAGACGCAACATCGAGGCCGTCGGGCTCGGCGGCGCTGTCATCGCCGGTGACGTAGATTCATTCCTGGACCGGTCCCGCTCCGATTGCGATCTGGCATTCGTTGACCCCCCTTATGCTGTAGCGCTACCGTCGCTGCTGGAGACGGTCGGCAGGCTGGCTCCGCTGGTCACCCAGGACGGTCTCGTGATCATGCACCGCCGGTCTGGAGAGGAGCCACCAGCTGAGATTGGATCGCTCGCCTTTGTTGCCGAGCGAGCTTACGGAAGTGGCATGCTCTGGCGCTACCAGAAGGAGAGAACGTGATAGCGGCGCTGGTCCCGGGAAGCTTTGATCCCCCCACCAACGGTCATCTCGACGTCATCGAGCGGTGTGCCGGGTTATTCGATCGCGTGCTCGTCGCTGTTGTCGAGAACCCATCGAAGGGCCCGATGTTCACCTCGCAGCAGCGGCTGTCCATGCTCGAGAGTTGTACCGCGAGCTGGGACAATGTAGAAGTCGGTTCATTCTCCGGATTACTGGTCGACTATGCGGCGCAGGAGAGCATCGACGTGATCGTCAAAGGGTTGCGTGCGATGACGGATTTCGATTATGAGTTCCAGATGTCTCAGATGAACCGGCACCTCAGCGGAATTGTCACGCTTTTTGTGGCAACGAAGGCAGAATACGGATACTTGTCATCGTCCCTGGTCAAACAAGTTGCGGAACTGGGCGGATCAATCGACAAGCTCGTACCTCCCCTTGTTGCCGCGGCAATAACAGAACGGTTATCCAATGAGTGACCAACCTCAATCAGATCCACCACCGATTCCCGGCCACGTGCTGGATCTAGTCGAGCAATCTCAGAGCGATGTCAAGGCCGCTCTCGATCAGCTGATCATCGAGGTCGAGGCCGCAAAGAATGTCCCATTGTCAAACAGTGTCATGCTCCCGCGGGAAGAGTTCATTGAGCGGATGCGGTCGATCCGGTCCTCCGTGGACAGGCTGCTCGGTGAGGCGGTGGCCGGACTGCCGGAGGAGCTGCGTGCGGCACGATGGATGGTGCGCGAGCGCGAGGCATACATCGCCAGGACGAATGAGGCTGCACGGGACATGGTGGCGAGAGCCAAGCAGCGCAGCGGAGAGCTCGTGTCTGAGAGCTACATCGTTGCCGAAGCAGTTGAGGAAGCCAACACACTGGTTCGCAACGCCGAGAAGAAGGCAGAGCGGATCCGGCTCGAAGCGGAGGATGCGGCCGAGCGGTCGCTGTCGGAAGCGGAAACGGTGCTCGGCGAGTTGCTGCGGTATGTTCACGAATCGCGGGCGGCGCTTCACGAGCCGCTCCCTCCGGCCGATGACGTCCCGATCTCTGAGTAATGAGCAATCCGTTCGAGTTCCACATCGGGGACCTGCGCTCAGGGCGCTCCGAACTGCAAACGGTGAGCGCCGAGGTGCCGGTCGAATGGCATCTGGAGCTGTCGCGGGTCCTTAGGGAGCCCCCTCTGTACTTCGAACTCGAGTTGGCGCCGATCGCCGGGGGGATCTCCGTCATGGGTGTCGTTGAAGCTACCGTTGTTCATCGGTGCCGCCGCTGTCTCACCGAATGGACCGAGGATATGCTGCACAATGTCACCCAGGTGATCACGATCACCGGCGACGAAGAGGACGAGTACATCCTTCTTGGTGACGTGTTTGACTTCGAAGACCTCGTCCGCGATGAGTTGATACTATCGCTCCCAATTGCCCCTAGCTGCGGTCCTGACTGCGTGGGACTTGTTGTAGAGGAAAGAAACGACTTGAATACGGACTTCTCCGAACAAGAGGCGGCATCTAATTCGCCCTTTTCGGTTCTCAGAGATCTGTTGAATAACGGGGAATGACCCCCCGGAGAACGAGGCTTTCATGGCGGTCCCAAAGAAGAAGATGTCGCGCTCCCGCACCCGCCGTCGCAAGGCCGGCTGGAAAGTCAGCGCACCGGCAACCGTTGCCTGTCAACGGTGTGGCGATCAGCACTTCCCACATCGAGTGTGCCCGACCTGTGGCACCTACAACGGACGCGAAGTCGTCGAAACTGACTAACCAGACGAGGCAGTGATACCGTGGCGACCATCGCTATCGATGCCATGGGCGGTGACAACGCCCCAGCGGAGATCATCCACGGTGGAATCGATGCCTCCAATCGAGGACATGAGATAGTCCTGGTCGGTGACCGGGCTCGTCTCGAGTCTGTTCTCGCCGCGGCCGGTGTCGACCTCCCGATCGTCCATGCCGGTGAGATGATCGACATGTCCGACGATGCCGCAGTCGCCATTCGCGAGAAGCGGGATGCCTCCATCTCGGTGGCAGCCCGCCTGGTCAAATCGGGTGATGTCGACGGCCTGGTGTCTGCCGGGTCGACGGGTGCCGTACTCGCCGCGGCCACTTTCATGATTGGTCGGCTTCCCGGAGTATCCCGGCCTGCCATCGCCACATATCTCCCTTCCGGCTCGGTCGTGATCGATATGGGGGCCAATCTCACGGTGCGACCAAACGACCTCGTCCAGTTTGCCGTGATGGGCGCCGCCCTTGCCCGCGCTCACTACGGCATCGATGAGCCGACTGTCGGTCTGCTCAACATCGGGTCGGAGGCAGGCAAGGGCCGTGTGCTGGAGAAGGAAGCCTATGTGCTTCTCGAGGGGCACCCCGCCGTCAACTTCATCGGCAACGTGGAGGGCACCGACCTCGCTTCGGCTCGATCCAACGTCATCGTCTGTGACGGGTACACGGGCAACATCCTGCTGAAGACCGCCGAAGGCATTGCGAAGATGGTTTTCGGGTTTTTGCTCGAAGCGGTCTCCGCTCCTCAGTACGCTGACGCTCTGGAACAGCTGGCGCCTGCGGTCCTCGGTCTTCGGGAGAGACTCAACCCGGAACGTCATGGTGGCGCTCATCTCCTCGGTGTCAACGGAGTAGTTGTGATAACGCACGGATCCTCTACCCGGGTTTCGATAACACATGCGGTGGACACCGCGGTGGAGGCGGTCAACGGGAGGGTGCCCGACATGATTGCCGCCGACCTTGCTGCAGGCAAGAGCCAGCAGTGACAGATCGAGGGGCTCTCGAGACTGCGCTCGGTCACCACTTCGAATCCGGTGAGCTGATCGAGCTGGCGCTGACGCACCGGTCGTATGCAGCCGAGCACGACCTCGAGATCTCCTACGAGCGTCTTGAATTCCTCGGCGATGCCGTGCTGCAACTCGCGGTGACTCGCTACCTGTACGACGAGTACCCTGAACTCGCAGAAGGTGAGATGGCCAAGGTGAGGGCTGCCGTCGTCAACCAGACTTCGTTGGCGCGAGTGGCGCGGTACCTCGGGATTGGTGATCAGCTCATTCTCGGCGAGGGTGAGCTGCGTTCCGGCGGGGATGACAAGGACTCGATCCTGTCAGATGTGGTCGAGTCACTGCTCGGTGCCATCTATCTCGATGGGGGTTACGAGACCGCTGCCCGGATCGTGCTCGACCTGCTGGTTCCCGAGATCGTGGAACGTGCTGCATCACCGGGGCAGCGGGACTACAAGACCAGGCTCCAGGAGTCGCTGGCCCGGCGTGGCCTCCAACCCCACTACGAGATTAGCGAGACGGGTCCCGACCACGCCAAGCTGTTCACCGCAACGTTGTTCGTGGGCGGTGAGGTCGTTGCCACCGGGGTAGGAAGCTCGAAGAAGAGAGCGGAGCAGGCTGCCGCAGAGACGGCAACGGACCTGTTGACCGGGTCCTGAGAGATGCCCGAGCTACCAGAGGTCGAGACGACGCGGCGTAGCCTGGTCCCGGTGCTGGAGGGCGCCACCATCGCCGCGGTATCCGTTGCCCGGCCAAGGATGCTACGCCGGCAGGCGAACCCCGATGACTTTGCACGCCGCCTCGACCGGCAACGCATCGACACCGTGGGCAGGCACGGCAAGTTCTTGCTGACCGGGTTGGCCAACGGGATGATCTGGGTGACACACCTTGGTATGTCGGGCAGGATCAGCCTCGTCGACCACGACGATCCGCTGGTCAAGCACTCGAACGTAGTGGTGACGCTCGACGATGGTACCGATTTCCGCCTTGTCGATCCCCGCACGTTTGGGTTTGTCTCCGTGTTCACCCCTGAAGAATTGGGTGAGTCGTCGATTGCCCGGCTCGGGCGTGACGCGCTCACCGACCTGCCTCGCAGCCGGGATCTCGCCGCTCTCTTTGCGGGACGGCAGGCACCGATGAAGGCCCTACTGCTTGACCAATCGTTGCTTGCCGGTCTCGGCAACATCTACGCCGACGAGACGCTGTACCGGGCGGGGATCTCGCCGCTGCGATCGGGTGGTTCGCTTCAGCCCGGAGAGGTCGCGTTGCTGCGCAAAGCAATCAGCGGAACGCTACGGCACGCGCTGAAGTGGGGCGGGACCTCGCTTGATGACCTCGCCTACCTGCTGCCGGACGGGCGCACCGGCGACTATCTGAATCGGCTCCGGGTGTACGGCAGGGAGCGGCAGCGATGCCGGCGCTGTGGGGGAGAGATCATCAGAAGCACCGTCCGTAACCGCAGCTCGTTCTGGTGCCCCCAGTGCCAGTTGTAGCCAACCGGGAGCCGGTGCGAATCACATTGATGTGATTCGGTTGGTAAGCTCACGAGACCGTGTTTCTGAAGACCCTGTCTATAGCTGGATTCAAGTCCTTCGCCGATCGCACCCGCCTCGATTTCGAGGAGGGAGTGAACGTCGTGGTCGGCCCTAACGGGTCGGGCAAGTCCAACCTCCTCGACGCCCTCGCCTGGGTGATGGGAACGCAGGCGACAAGAGCGCTGCGCACCGAGAAGATGGAGGACGTCATCTTCGCGGGCACTGCGACCAGGCCGGCGCTGGGAAGAGCAGAAGTCACCGTCACCTTCGAGAACTCCGACGGCTTCCTCCCGATCTCACTCAACGAAGTGAGGATGACCCGGCGGCTCTTCCGGGATGGAAGCTCGGAATACGAGCTGAACGGTGCGCCCTGCCGGTTGCTCGATCTGCACGAGCTGCTCTCAGACAGCGGGGTCGGCCGCAGCCAGCACGTCCTCGTAGGTCAGGGTCAGATCGGGTCGATCCTCAACGCCCGCCCGATGGAGCATCGCGCCATCATCGAAGAAGCTGCAGGGGTCACCAAGCACAAGAATCGCAGAGACCGCTCGGTGCGCCGGCTCGAGCAGACAGAGATTGATCTGAATCGGCTGAACGACATCCTCGATCAGCAGCGGTCCCGGCTCCGCCCGCTGAAACGGCAAGCGAACGCGGCGGAGCGCTATGGCTCGGTCAAAGCAGAGATTAAGGCGCTGCATCTGTGGATCGGCGGCGAGAAGCTGCGGAATCTGCGTGAGCGCAAGGCGACGGCGGCTGCCGAGCACGAGCAGCTTTCCACCCGGATCGAGGTCGATCGAGCTGAACTTGCCGCTCTCAATGAGCGACTTGGGACGCTGCAGGGTGAAGCGACCGAGGTGGGTCGCTCGCTGGAACATGACACATCTGCTGCCGCCCGTCTCGAAACAGTCTCCGAGCGTTTCCACAGGATCGCGATGGTGGCTCGGGAACGTCGCATCGCACTCGAGAGCAGACAGCGTGGCGCCGGTGAGCGAAAGGCCGACCTCGAGTTGGAAATCGCTCAGCTCGAAGAGGAGATCAAGGCGACCAGAGCTGCACACGAGACAGCTTCAGGGCTTGCCGAGCAGCGGGAGACCGTGCTCACACACCTCGAGGACGAAGAGCGGTCCCTGGCCGAACAGGTCCAGCTACCAACCGAGGGAGTGGTGGCGAACCTCCGTGGCGACCTGCGTTCACTGGAGAACGCTTCCGAGAGAGATACTCGCGAGTCGGAGGCTCTGAGCAGGCGGCGGGACGTGATCATCGCCCGCATGGCCGAAGAAGAGACAGATGCCGAGACGCTGATCAAGAAGATCCACGAGACGGATGCCGCAGTCACCGGCGCTCAGCCCGCCTACGAGTCTGCGGCGGCTGCGGCGGCCGACGCCAGGGAGCAACTCGAGGACCTGGACACAAAACGGCGCGGGATGCAGCTCGCCGTCGCCGGCGCCCGGGCTCAGGTGAATGCACTCGAGACGGCGCTCGATGGTTTGATCGATCCGACGGCCATGGAGAGGGCGAGTCAGGCCGATGGCGTGCTCGGCACCCTGGTGTCACGCCTCGATGTCCCCGCCGAGACGGCCGTCGCCGTCGATAGCGCGCTCGGCGAGTGGCGCGACGCAATGCTGATCCGCGACCGGAGTGCTCTCCAGGAGGCCATCGCTGCTCTCAAAACTGGCGGATTCGGTGGTGTTGGTTTTGTCGTCGCCGGCACGGCTGATGAAGCACCGGCACGCTCGGTCGCAGCCGAATGGGGTGTCGACGCACTCGTTGATCGGCTTGGTCCAAACGCCGATGCCGCGTTGGCGCTTGGTCTGCTCGGCGACGTTGTGATCGCCGAGGGATGGTCTGCAGCGTGGGGCATTGTCTCCAGGCATCCGGAGATTAGGGCGGTGACGCCCGAGGGGGATGTGATTACGGCAACCGGCATGCGGCTGGCGCAACCGGATGGGGCGGGACCGGCGGCACTGGAGGCGGCGGGCGTGGCTCTCGAGCAAGCCGAGATCGATCTGGCACGTGCCGAGGCTCGCTATGTATCCAAGCAGCGTGAATTCGCCGATCTCCGCGGTAGTGAGCGCGGCACGCTCGAGGCGTTGGAGAGCCTCGAGGCCCGTCTCGCCGGGAGCACTGAAGCGCTCGCTCTCAATGAGCGGGCCCGTGCGGTTAGCCGTGAGGAGCTGGAGAGGATCGATGCCAGAGCCGCGGGTTTGGCCACCGCGATGGCGACGCGCACCGAGCGGTTGGTTGAATTGCGTAGTCGCATCGAGGAGTTCGAAGGTGAGGAGCGTTCCCGTCAAGACGCCTGGGAGGCGCTCAATCGCCGGCGTGACGAGGTTGCGCGCCGTCGCGAGGAGGCGAGACGGCTCCGGGAGGAAGTCGCCGGAGAACAGGCAAGTGCGGCAGAACGTTTGCGCATACTCGAGAATCGCCTGGCGGTCGCTGGCTCTGCACTGACCGCCGTCGACGACAGTCCGATCGAGCCCGCGATGATTTCACGATTGGTGGATATCGAGGAAGATGCCAGGAGGGCTCAAGAAGTGGTGCGCAACCACATCGCGACATTGCGAGAGCGGCAGCTGAAGCTTCGCGGAGCGATGGGCGACGCCGACGAGCGTCTGACGGCTGCTTTCAGCCGGCAGACCGAGCTCGAGTCCGGCGTCTCGCTCGCCAAGGAGCGCATGTCGGCGTTGTCGATCGAGCTTGCCGAGGTTGCGGTACGTGATGAGTCGGTGGCCGAGGGGCTGCGTCGCGACGCTGATGTCACAGAGGACGCCGCTCTTGCGGCCCCCGAGCCAGACATCGAGGACAACACGACGCCGGAAGAGCGGCTGCAATCGCTCGAGGCACAGCTGCGGCGGATGGGCCCCATCAACCCGCTGGCCGCACAGGAGTATGAGGAGCTGGCTGCTAGTGTCGAATTGCTCGAAAGTCAACTTGCGGATCTCGACGAGTCTCGTGCCGAGCTGCGGAAGGTCATCAAAGCCCTCGACGATGAGATGGCGGCACTGTTCCACAAGGCTTTCGAGGAGATCGCAGGCTTCTATGAGGAGAACTTCACCCTTGTTTTCCCCGGGGGGAAGGGTCGGCTGACTCTGACCGACGCCGATCATCTCCTCGAGAGCGGCGTCGACATCGAGGCGCAGCCGCTTGGCAAGAAGGTTGGCAAGCTCAGCCTGCTCTCCGGTGGTGAGAAGTCGCTTGCAGCTCTCGCGTTCCTCTTTGCGGTGTTCCGAGCTCGGCCGTCGCCTTTCTATGTGCTCGACGAGGTAGAGGCCGCGCTCGACGACGCCAATCTGCGCCGTTTCTTGCGTCTGGTCGAGCCGCTTCGTGACAGCGCACAGGTGATCATCATCACCCATCAACAGCAGACCATGGAGGCAGCAGACATCTTGTATGGAGTCACCATGGAGCCCGGCGAATCCTCCAAGGTCCTGGCCAAGCGCATTTAGGCGAGCATCCAGCTTTGGCGTCGCAAACCGGAATATATTCCGGTTT
>Ga0307423_1000325_pt1 | contig 32514 bp, 26 predicted proteins | sample SalMarWE160310MG_FD_202154 | JGI IMG/M metagenome (GOLD analysis project Ga0307423, IMG submission 202154) | Salt marsh sediment microbial communities from the Plum Island Ecosystem LTER, Massachusetts, United States - WE1603-10 | ecosystem: Environmental > Aquatic > Marine > Intertidal zone >... | reverse complement strand
ACCCAAGCCCTCCACCCTGGCACCAGGATCCGCATCCTCCCCAACCACTCCTGTCTTTCGGCCGCCTGCTTCGACCGCTACCACGTCCTCCGCGGCACCGAGGTGTTCGATGAGTGGCACCCGGTGAGAGGCTGGTAGCGACTGCCCACCCGCCTGGATCCAGGGTCCAGGATTCAGGGTGCAGTGCTACCCACGCGCCAATTTGATCGGTACGTTATGATTGAAAACGCGCACCGGGTGCGCATTCATTCTCATACCTGGCGAGCACGACAGAGTCCGTTACGAGGCGGCGTCCGCAGTGGTATTCTGGGCGCGCGAGAGGGGTGTAATTCAGGCGATTATGGGAACCGAGAAGAAACAGGTTATCTACGACGAAAAGACCATCCAGACCCTGGATGCGCTCGAGCACATCCGGCTGCGCACCGGCATGTACATCGGACGCATCGGCGACGGATCGAACCCGGCCGACGGCATCTACGTGATGCTCAAGGAGGTCATCGACAACGCTGTCGATGAGTTCATCATGGGCCATGGCAAGCGGGTCGTGATCACGCGGCACGGTCCCGAGATGTCGGTCCGAGATTTCGGCAGGGGTATCCCTCTTGGGAAGCTGATCGATTGCGTCTCCAAGATCAACACCGGGGGCAAGTACAACGACGATGTCTTCCAGTTCTCGGTCGGGCTCAACGGTGTCGGCAACAAGGCGGTCAACGCCCTGTCGTCCGAGTTCGAGGTCATCAGTTACCGCGAGGGCAAGTTCAAGCGCGGGCTCTTCAGCCGGGGCAAAAAGAAGGAGGAAAAAGGAGGCAACGCGGGCAAGGAGCGCAACGGCACCTTCGTTCGCTTCATCCCCGACCCCGAGATCTTCGAGGACTACGGGTGGCAGGAGGAGTATCTCGAGCACCGACTGCGGTACTACGCCTTCCTCAACAGTGGTCTGACCCTCGAATACAACGGCGAGAAGTACGCATCGAAAAACGGCCTTGCCGACCTCCTCGCCTACGAGCTCGGCGGCGAGCCGACGGTCTACGACGCCTTCCACTGCAAGCTCGACCGGCTCGAGTTCGCCTTCACCCACACCCACGCCTATGGCGAGACCTATTTCAGCTTCGTCAACGGCCAGTACACCAACGACGGCGGCACTCACCAGAGCGCCTTCCGCGAGGGAGTACTGAAGGGTGTCAACGAGTATGCAAAAAACGGCTTTTCCGGCGAGGACGTGCGAGACGGTCTGGTCGGCGCTGTTGCGGTCAAGGTCCAGGACCCGGTCTTCGAATCGCAAACCAAGAACAAGCTCGGGTCGACCGAGGTTCGTTCCTGGGTGGTGAACTCGGTCAAGGATCAGGTGATTCTCTGGCTGCACAAATACCCCAAAGAAGCAGAGAAGCTGCTCGAGAAGGTCAAGAACAACCAGAGGGTTCGCAAGGAGCTGTCGGCGATAAAGAAGGAGGCCAGGGAGCGGGCCAAGAAGGTGGCGATCCGCATTCCCAAGCTCATCGACTCCAAGGTCCACCTGTTGGACGCCAAAGACAAAAGGCGCGAGGAGACGACGATCTTTCTCACCGAGGGCGACTCCGCGGGCGGCGCCATGATCCAGGCCCGCGACGTCCAGACCCAGGCCATCTACTCGCTCAAGGGCAAGCCCCTCAACACTCACGGTCTCGGTCGCGAGGCGGTCTACAAAAACGAGGAGCTCTACAACATCATGCGAGCCCTCGGCATTGAAGAGGACCTCGAGGGCTTGCGCTACAACCGGGTGGTCATCGCCACCGACGCCGATGTCGACGGCATGCATATCCGCAACCTGCTGCTGACCTACTTCCTGCGCTTTTTTGAAGAGCTGGTTTTCTCGGGCCACGTCTTTATCCTCGAAACGCCGATCTTCCGAGTCCGCAACAAGAAGGAGACCGTCTATTGCTACTCGGAAACCGAACGCGACGAAGCCTCCGATCGACTCCACAACAACGAGGTAACTCGCTTCAAGGGTCTCGGTGAGATCTCACCGGCAGAGTTCAAGCAGTTCATCACTGACGACGAGCACATGATGCGGGTCACGACCGGATCGATGGGTGACGTCAAGCGGGCGCTCGACTTCTTCATGGGCAAGAACACCCCAGCCCGAAAGGAGTACATCATCGAGCATCTGATTGCGGATATTGCGTGACGACGTGAGGAGCGCCTTGCCACTTCGACGGCACCGGTGCCACTCTTCACATTGTCTGCCCGAGAGACGTCCCGAGATTGAAAGTGGTTCATCAGACAATGTGAAGGGCGGCACCTTGCTCGACGAAGAGAAACGGGCGAAGAGAACCGGTGCCGAATCTGCCGGTTCGCACGATTCAACGGCAACAGGAGCTACATGACACGCATCGCCCCCTTGATGGGCCAGAATTTCATCGAGTACGCGAGCTACGTGATCATCGATCGCGCGATCCCCGACGTGCGCGACGGCTTGAAACCCGTCCAACGCCGCATCCTCGCCACCCTATCGAAGATGGACGACGGCAAGTTCCACAAGGTTGCCAACGTCATCGGCGACACCATGAAGCTCCACCCGCACGGCGACGCCTCGATCGGCGACGCGCTGGTGGTGCTGGCCAACAAGGACTACTTCATCGAGAAGCAGGGCAACTTCGGCAACCCGGTGACCGGCCATTCGTCGGCGGCCGCTCGCTACATCGAATGCCGACTCACCGATCTCGCCAAGGAGACACTGTTTCGCAAAGCGTTGACGGAGTTCCGTCCGAGCTACGACGGACGAAATGAGGAGCCGGTTGTGCTGCCCGCCAAGCTGCCGGTGCTGCTGTTGCTGGGCGCCGAGGGCATCGCGGTCGGCATGTCCACCCGCATCCTCCCCTACAACTTCTGCGAGCTGCTCCAGGCCCAGATCAGAATCCTCAAGAACGAGCCGATCGAGATCCACCCAGACTTCCCGACCGGCGGCATCGTCGATGTCACCGAGTACGACGACGGTTTCGGCAAGGTCAAGGTGCGGGCGCGGGTTGAAAAACGGGACGACAAAACCGTGGTGATCCGTCAGATTGCGTTCGGCACCACCACCGAGAGCCTGATCGCCTCGATCGAATCGGCGGCACAGAAGGGCAAGGTCAAGATCGGCGCCATCAACGATTTCACGACCGACCAGGTCGAGATCGAAATCGAGCTGTCGCGCGGCATCTACGCTGATGAGGTTATTCCCCAACTCTATGCCCACACCGATTGCGAGGTCTCACTCACCTCCAACATGGTAATGATCAAGGACCGGCGGCCGGTCGAGATGAGCGTCTCCGAGGTCCTCTGCTATCTGACCGACCAGCTCCGCGAACTCATCAAGGCCGAGCTCCAGCACGAGCTCGAACAGCTCGGCGATCGCAAGCATTGGCTCGACCTCGAGCGCATCTTCATCGAGAACCGCATCTACAAAAGAATCGAAAAGGCCAAGACAGCTAAGACTGTCGTGTCGGCGGTCCGAAAGGGGCTCGAACCGTTCCTGAAGCAGCTCGACCGCGAGGTCACCGACGACGACATCGATGGGTTGCTCAAGATCCCGATTCGGCGAATCTCCCAGTACGACATCGACAAGAACCGACAGGACCTGGAAACCACGGTCGAGGCCATCAAATCGGTGCGCGCCAAGCTGCGCAAGCTCACCCCGACCACGATCGCCTATCTGGAACACCTCCTGGAGACCTACGGCGACCGCTATCCGAGGCGATCCGAGATCGCGTCCTTTGAAGCGGTCAATGTGCGGGCGGTGGCACGGCAGAATATCAGAGTCGCCTATGACCCGGAGACGGGTTTCTTTGGATCGGACGTCAAGGGTTCGAAGTATCAGTTCACCGTCAGCGAGTACGACCGCATCCTGATCGTCAGCCGCGACGGGTCTTTCCGGATCATCGGCCCCGAGGACAAAATACTGATCCCGGACCCGGTGATCCATGCCGAGGTCTTCGACCAGGAGAACGGAGCGGCCTTCACCGTTGTCTATCGCGATAAGGACAGGATCGCCTGGGGCAAGAAAATCCACATCAGGGCCTTTATCCGCGACCGCGAGTACGAACTCATCAAGGGAAAAGAAGGCCGCGTCGACTATCTGATTCCCGGCAACTGCAACGACATTATCCACGTCGATTACGTGCCCATGAAGCGCCAAAGGGTGCATGAGGCCGAGTTCGACCTGTCAATACTCGAACCCACGGGGGTCACAGCGAGAGGCCGACGTCTAGCGCCAAAGCCGGTGTCCAAATTGAAGAGGATCAAGACTGACGGCACTGGCACGAACGGCGACGATGGCGAGCTTGTCAAAGATGGGGAGGATGCTGCGCTGCCGTTCGATTGAACCGGCAAGCGCTTCTCGATTCGGCCACGCCCAGTGAGGTGCGCATTTCCGCTTCGACGACACAGGTGCCACTCTTCGCATTGTCTGTCCTGAAAGCGTGACCGGCTTCGGTGTGGTTGAGTCAGACAATGCGAAGGGTGGCACCTCGCATACCGAAGCAGGACGAACGATGAGTTGAGATCGCCGGGATCAGACTCTACGGTTCGACCTGTTCCAGAAGGCCAAGGAAGTCATCGTACGGCATCGCCTGCCAGCTTTCGGCCGAGACGGCGCCCTCGGCACGGGTGATGAGCGACACCTTGTGGGCGGTCTCGACGGATGGAGCGTCGTAGATGTCCATGAAGTCGTAGGGGCCGAGGATGGCGTAGTGTGCGACCCACTCGGTCTCGGGGCAAGCCGCCTGGACCTTTTTCAGCCATGCCCTGCCCATGGCGCGGCGCACATCGGCATCCTTCAGGCTCTCCGGTGCGAGACGGGTCATGAGGACGAATCGCGGCATGGGGCACCTCCCTTTGGCGTTTCCTTCAAGATAATGCTTCCGATCGCATTGCGCACGTAGTCCGAGGCTCGAGGCCCTGGGGCTTGGAGCTTGAGGTAGATCCCAGGTAATCGGGTAGGTGGGGGCAGGCCTCAAGCCACAAACCCCAAGCCCTGCCGGGGTACGATCTCTCTGGAGGTTCCATGCATCGACGTAAGACAAAGATCGTCTGCACTCTCGGACCCGCTACCGATTCGGCTGACGGGATCGCCGCGCTGATCGGGGCCGGGATGGATGTCGTTCGTCTGAACTTCTCTCATGGAGACCGTGAGGACCACCGGAAGAAGATCCGCCGAATTCGCGAGGTATCGGCCTCGGTTGGGCGGGAAATCGGAATCCTCCAGGATCTGGGAGGTCCAAAGATCCGCCTCGGCGAGCTCCCCGAGGAAGGTATCCATCTCGAAGCGGGGTCGACGGTGGCGCTCGGGATCGATGGACAGACCGAAGACGGCGTCCTTCCCGTCAGCTACCAATACCTGCTCGAAGATGTCGGCTCTGGGGAGAGGATCCTCCTCGCCGACGGTCTTGCCGAGCTCGAGGTCCGCGAGGTCACCAGCGACCGGCTGCTCTGCGAGGTCGTTATCGGCGGCACGGTGACCTCCCGCAAGGGAGTCAACCTCCCCCACGCCAACCTGCGTGTCGCGGCATTCACCGCCAAAGACAGTCAAGACCTCGAGGTGGGACTCGAGGAGGGTGTGGACTTTGTCGCTCTCTCCTTCGTTCGCCACGAGGACGATCTCGCGCCCGTGAGAGAGCGCATCGTTCGCCGGAAACATCCACCGATGCTGATCGCAAAGATCGAGAAACCGCAGGCGGTGGATCGTCTGCACCCGATCCTCGCACGAGTCGACGGGGTGATGGTGGCGCGCGGCGACCTCGGGGTCGAAATGCCGCCGGAAAAGGTACCGATGATCCAGAAGGACATCATCGCCGCCGCTCGCCGCGCCGGCAGACCGGTCATCACGGCCACCCAGATGCTTCGATCCATGGTCGACAGCCCACGTCCCCTGCGCGCCGAAGCGTCGGATGTCGCCAACGCGGTTCTCGACGGCACCGACGCGATCATGTTGTCCGAGGAGACAGCCATCGGCAGCTATCCCACCGAAGCAGTCCGGGTTCTCGACCGGGTGGCGCTGGAGGCCGAGCCCAGGATCGACCACGCCGGAATGTTGATTGACTCGCTGTCGCCGTCCGTGCCGGATCTGACGGGGGCCATCAGCCGCGCCACATGTGAGCTCGCAGCTGCGATCACAGCAACCGCTATCGTCACCACAACCACATCCGGCGACACGGCACGACTGGTGGCACGCCACCGCCCGGCGGCGCCAATTCTGGGCATGACCACCTCGGCCGAGGTCGCGCGGCAGCTCAGCCTGTCGTGGGGAGTCATCCCGACGGTTGCGGTGGAGACGGAGGACACCGTCGAGCTCGGCAACGCGGTTTTCAACGAGCTTGCAAGGCTCGGCATTGGTAAGAAAGGAGACCGAGTCGTGATCACCGCAGGCCTCCCCCTCGGCTTTTCCGATTCCACCAACGTCATCCGGGTGTTCGAGTTCGAGTGAACCTTTTCTCCGCGCCTGCGTTTCATCGGTGCAGGCAGGAGGCAAGATGCAATTCGCACGTGATTTCAACCGAGGACTCATTTCACTGACAATCGTCACTTTGACTCTCGCGTGCGCGAGCTCCGATCCGAAGTCCGACTTCGAGCTCGACGTTGACAGCGACGAGATCAGGGTCACGATCTCGGAAGCCGTTGCCCGAGGTCTGATGGAAGACCTGATCGGCGCCAATCTTGAGTGTGACGGAGACCTCGACGCCCATCTCGAAACCTTCCTCGACACGCTCGACGAAGGAGGTCCGAGGGCCCGGGCCAGCTATCGAGATGGCGAGACCACCGTTGATGGCCGCCGGCGTGGCGGCAAGCTCGATCTTACGATTCGCGGCGCCGGATCGGGACGGATCGAGGCAACAATGCCGTGGGCGATCGCCGAGTGCATGCTCGGCAACAACCCCTCGATCGACGACACATTCGCGTCCTCCATCAAGGTCAAGGTGACCAATGAGGGCGGACGCAACTTCTCGTTCCGGCTCCGTTAAGTAACTTTCGAAGGGCCTTTTTCGTATGATTCTGGAAGAGGGTAAGGGAGGAGCGATCAATGCGCGTACGAACCGCCATCGCCGTCATCGCGGCACTGTGTCTGTTTGCCACCGGCGCTTCAGCCAATATCGAAATCCATGAGAAACACCGCTTCGACGCCCGCCCGGGCGCCACGGTCGTCATCGATGTGTCGTTTCACAACGTCGAAGTAACCGCACAACCTGGCAACGCGGTCGATGTGACAGTAGATCTGACCGTCCTCGGCAACGGCAGCTCAGCCAAAAACATCGCCAACGACCTCAGACCAGTCTTTGAAGAGGAAGGTGACAGGTTGATTATTCGTTCGACTCGCAAGAAGGGATGGAACTGGAAATCGGTCAAAGCCAAAGGCAAGGTGATGGTGCAGATGCCGCCAGGGATGAACCTGACGATCGACTCGTCATCGGGCAGCGCCAAGATCACCGGGGATTTCGGCGACGCGGTGGTCGGCTTTGACGCGTCTTCGGGCAGCCTGACGGTGGACGGTGCGATGCGGGAGCTGCACTCCGATGTCTCGTCGGGATCGGTTCGCGCCACCGTGAGCCGGCCTCTGGATGTCTTCATTTCTGACGCGTCGTCGGGCTCCACCCATCTTTCCGGGGGCGCCCACATGGCGAAGGTCGAGTCCTCTTCCGGAAGCATTGACGTCTCCGGTCTCCTGGGTGAGGGACATTTCGACGCATCGTCCGGCGGCATCAGGGCCCAGTGGAACGCGATCCCTCCTCGCACCGCGGTACGAGCGAGCGCCTCGTCGGGGAGCGTCACCCTGTGGTTTCCGCGGGATACCCAGGTTTCGGGCACGGTCGAGGTGAGCTCCGGCAGCCTGCACAGCGACTTCCCGGCGTTGGTGCGGGGCAAGGATAAACTCCAGCTCGACGGCGGGCCCGATGCCGTGAACATCGAGGTCGACACCTCTTCGGGCAGCGTCAAGCTGCTGGCAAACTGACGTTTGAATTCGGAATTCGGATTTCGGAATTCGGATTTTTCCTCACCTACCCCCTGGATCGCTCCGGGAGGCCGGGTGGGAATTCCGAATTCAGGATTTACGGCCCCTCTGGCGCAGTCGGCATCGGTTTGCGCGGCAGCAGCTGGTCACGGCTGGCTGCGTGCCAAATGAACGAGGCGAGAATCACCGCCGATTTCTTGAGATCGTCGGGGTTGAGGTGATCGTAGGTGTCAATGTTCGAGTGGTGGGTGCGCCCCGTGTAGTCCATGTCGTCCTGGATGAACTGGAAGCCCGGAATTCCAATCCAATTGAACGGCTGGTGGTCCGTTCCACGCGTGGTTTCCATCGTGACGTTGTTCGCTCCGAGGTCGGCAAAGGGCTCCAGCCAGGCCTCGAAAACCGGAACAATCGCGGCGTTCTCCTCGGCATAGATGCCTCGAATCTGCCCGCCGCCGTTATCGATGTTGAAGTAGGCCGAGATGGTCGCGTGCCCGGGTAGAACTTCGATCGGCCAGGTTTGCTCGCGCGCGAACATCGGCAGGGCGAGCTGTTCCGGATCTGTCGTCTCGGGTCGGGTTGCGAAATGCCGTTTGACGTACTCTCTCGAGCCCAGGTATCCCTGTTCCTCGCCACTCCAGAGGGCGGCACGAATCGTCCGACGAGGCTTCAGTCCTGCATCCTTGAGGATTCTCAGCGCCTCCATCACCACCGCGCAGTTGCCGCCATTATCGGTGGCGCCGGTGCCGGTGTGCCAGGAGTCGAGGTGGCCTCCAAGCATGACAATCTGATCGGCCAGATCCGATCCCGGCATATCGGCGATGGTGTTGTAGCCCTGACCGTCCTCTTCGAACCAGCGCACCGCGACGTCGATTTCGAGCTCGGGTTCTATTTCTCGATCCAGCATCCTCACGAGACGGTTGTAGTGTTCGGTGGTCATGACCAGCGCCGGCACGCCGAGGGGCCGCTCTTTCTCTCGATTCGAGCTATTGCCGGTCACCCTCACGATTCCGTTGTCGCGCGAGCTCGGTTCGATGGTTGCCACGACGCCTTCCTCTTCGAGAAAGGCGGCCAGGCGCTTCCAGAATTTGAAGCGTTCGAGCCTTCGCTGTCGCCATCCGTCCCGTCGATCGCCCGGGATATCGTACTGCTCGAGCTCTTCCAAATGGACCTCGTCCCAGCGTTGGAAGAGCTCGGCGTCGATCTGCGTCGGCGTTGCCGCGTCGTCAAGGAGGACGATCGCTCCTTCGAGCTTTCCGTTCCACTCCTCGAGGTCCTCGATGGACTCGAGAGTCGCACGCACCACCCTCCCCCGCACCGGGCCGTCAGTTCCAGGAGACCAGGCTTCGGGCAATGCCTCGAGCGGTTGTACATAGGGTTCGAGGAGGCGAACCTGCGCCCGTTCCACCATCCAGCTTCGGCCGAAATCGTAGGCCTCGAGCCAGGACTGAAGGCCCCACTCTTCGAACCTCGCTTCGGCCCACCGGTGCGCCTCGAGCTCCTGCGGCGAGCCCGTCAGTCGCGGTCCGAACCCCTCCGTCAAGTGCCAGGCCAGATCCATGACCTGTGAGTGGCGGAATCCCTGATCGCGAATCCGGGTCACTGCGTAGAGATCAACGGGCTCCTCGGCGGACACGATCGGTGAGAGCCACAGCAGGGCAAGAGCAAGTGCCATCTGAGCTGCACGGTGCATACGGACCCTCCATCAACAAACCGAAAGAGTGTAGCGCACAAGAGCGCTTTTCGGCTTCCTCCACCCAACCGCCCACGGCTATTCGGCCAAACGGCACCTGCAGGCTTCAACTCGCGGCAGAAAACCAGTGACTCGCCGTAAAGCCGTGGTTGGGGGGCGAGGGAAGCCGAATAGCCGTATCGCCGGGCGAGCGGTCACGCTCGCCCGTTCATCCTCTCGACCTTCTGCCCGATGAGGAGCGCCATCTCCAGCGACTGCTCGTAGTTGAGCCGTGGATCGACCCGCGATTCGTAGGCCCGCTCGAGATCGACCTCGGTGAGCCCACGGGCGCCGCCGATGCACTCGGTGATGTTGTCGCCCGAAAGCTCGAAGTGCACCCCGCCCAGGTAAGAACCGAGATCGGCGTGAATGTCGAAGCTCTGTTCGAGCTCCGAAAGGATGTTGTCAAAACGTCTCGTTTTATGGCCACTCGTCGTCTTTTCGGTGTTGCCGTGCATCGGATCGCAGCACCACAGCACAAGACGACCGGCCCGCTGCACCGCTTCGACCAGGGGCGGCAGTTTCTCTGCCACCTTGGAGTGGCCCATTCGGTGGACGAGGGTGATCCGACCCGGTTCGCCGTCTGGGTCGAGGATTTCGAGGAGCTCGAGTAGCCATTCCTGGGTCATTCCCGGACCAACCTTGATTCCGATCGGGTTGCGGATACCTCGAAAGTAGTCGACGTGGGCTCCCTCGACCTGTGCTGTCCTCATTCCAACCCACGGGAAATGCGTGCCGAGGTTGTACCAACCATCGCGCCGCGGAACCTGGCGCGTTACCGCCTGCTCGTACGGCAGTAGGAGACCTTCGTGACAGGTGAAGAAATCGACTCTGCTGATTTCGCCGGCCTGGACCCCCGCGAGGGTCTCCATGAAACGGAGCGAGTCGGAGACACTCTTCACCATCTCCTGGTACTCCCGCGCGCGGGGTGAGTGGGCGACGAATTCGAGGTCCCAATACTCCGGGTGATGGAGGTCGGCGAAACCACCGTCGACCAGCGAGCGGATAAAGTTGAGGGTCATGGCGGCGTGCTCGTAACCGCGGAGCATCCGTTTCGGGTCAGGAGTACGGTCGGCGACGGTGAAGTCGGGGCCGTTGATGATTTCCCCGCGATAACAGGGAAGGGCCACCCCATCTCGTTCCTCTGTGTCCGAGCTGCGAGGTTTGGCGTATTGGCCGGCAAAGCGGCCAACCCTGATGACCCGGCGTTTGAGCCCGAAGGTCAGCAAAAGGCTCATCTGGAGGAGGATCTTGAGCTTGTTGGTGATGATCGATGCCGAACACTCGTCGAATTGTTCGGCACAGGCGCCGCCCTGGAGGAGGAACCGTTTTCCTTCTGCGGCTTCCGCAAGTTGGGCCCGAAGCCGTTCGATCTCCCACGAGGTGACCAGCGGCGGTAAGGATGCCAGCCGCTCGACCGTCGACGCCACCGCCTCCTGGTCAGGGTAGGTCGGTTGCTGGCCGGCGGGCTTGCTCACCCACGAAGAGGGGGACCACGTTGCCATGAAGCGGGCATAGTACACCAAAGACTTCAAGGCTGTAACCAATTGTGAGTCAAGAGTTAAGAGTAAAGAGTCGAAAGAAAACGCGAACTCGCAAGAATTTGCATCACAAACCCCAGGACGTAACTCTTAACCCTTCACTCTGAACTGTTTACAGCCGGGATCCCACAGCGATCACCAATATTCGAAATCCCACCTTGACACAATTATATTTGTAACATACAACTATTATCGAGGATGAAGTGAACGAAACCGTCAGCTTCCAAGACTCTCAGGCTCAGCGGCTTCGCGAAGCTATTCGCGCCCTGGTCCGTCGCTTTTCGCTCGCAGAGAGGGCAGATATGAGCTGCTGTGGAATGACTGTCGCTCAGGCCGCCACCCTCGAGGCGCTGAGCGACGGGGGTCTGCGTTTGAGTGATCTCGGGAAACGGCTCGGGATCGCACCGAGCACGCTGACTCGCAACCTCGCCCGCCTCGAGGAGCGCGGACTGATCCGCAAAGGTCCCGATCCGATCGATGGACGCGCGCAACGGGTGGCGTTGACCGATTCTGGTTGCGACGCGGCCGGCGGGGTCCGACGTCAGGAAGAGGTCTTTGCCCGCTCGGTTCTCGACCGCCTACCGCAGGGATCAACAAGCGATGCCTTGACGACCCTCGAAAATCTGCTAATTGCGGTGCGACACGCTTCCGAGGCCTGCTGCCCCGGTGCCTACGACCACCTCTTCAGCTCATCCCAGTTCAGTGCCACAGGAGGACACCATGAGTGAGAAGACGCTCCAGTCCAAAAAGACCCCCATCGACGCCGAGTCGGTGGTGAAAAACGTCCGCGAACGATACAGCGTTTTCGCGACCGCCGGCACTTCGTGCTGCGGCCCACAGAAGACGAGCTGTTGCGGCACCACCGGCGATGTCGCCGCCAGGCTCGGCTACGATTCGGTGGACCTCGATCTCCTGCCGGAGGGCGCCAACCTCGGTCTCGGCTGCGGTGCTCCGCTCGAGCACCTCGAGCTGCAGGAGGGAGAGACGATCGTCGATCTCGGATCCGGCGCGGGAATCGATGCATTGATCGCGGCGCGCAAGGTCGGTCCCAGTGGAAAGGTCATCGGCGTCGACATGACTCCGGAAATGCTCGCTGCAGCCCGCAAGAACGCCGAGGCCGCCGGTGCCCGACAGATCGATTTCCGCGAGGGCAGACTCGAAGCCTTGCCGGTGGACGACGCCTCGGTGGATGCAGTGACCAGCAACTGCGTCATCAACCTGGTGCCTGACAAGGCTCTCGTGTTTCAAGAGATCGTCCGCGTTCTTCGACCGGGAGGTCGGCTTGTAGTTTCTGACGTTGTTCTCGACGGAGACCTTCCCGGTGCAATCCGAGAAAGTGTGCTCGCCTACGTAGGCTGCGTCGCCGGCGCCGAGCGCAGGGAGCGGTACTTCAAGATGCTCAACGAAGCCGGCCTCGGTGAGGTCGAGATTCTCAAGGATGTCGATTTCCTCGAGATGACCGAGAAGGTTTCGCCAGCCGAGGTCCTTTCGCTCATGGAGCAGGCGGGTATTGCGCGCGACAAAGTCAAAGGCATCGTGAGGTCGGTCACGTATCGCGCACGCAAGGCTTGAGACCGTCGATAGGACAGCGCAACCCGGCCAGCACCGCGAGGTGCCAGTTTTCGCATTGTCTGGGTTGGCTCGTTCAAACGATCGGATTCTCGGGGCAGGCAATGCGAAGGCTGGCTCCTGATACTCGGTGGCGATACCGGTCACGGTGACATGTCGACTACAGTAGACTCCTCCCGTGAATCTGGAACTCGAACTGGCTTTGCGCTTCTTGCGGCGTCGAACAGGCGTGCTGCTGCGCGGCACGGCTCTCGCCGCTTTCGCTGGAGTGGCCCTCGCGGTCGCCGCCCTCGTCATCACGCTCGCCCTGATGAACGGTTACTCGAAGGCCATCGCCACCGCTCTCCAACGCGGCAACGCTCACATGGTGGGCTTTGCTCTCGGGTCGCTGCAGCCGGAGGAGGCCGATGAGCTCTCCGGCCGTATCGCAACCACACGTGGAGTTCGCCGGGCGACCCCGGTGACGTATCTGACTGGCCTGCTGGACGATCCATCGGAACCCACCAACCCCGTTCCCGTCACGCTCAAGGCCGTCGCCGAGCCTCCCTCCTATACCGGACTCGACGAGTGGCCGACCGGAGACGGGTTGGTTGCAGTCCTCGGCAAGCGCCTGTCAATGAAGGTGGGCCTCGAGAGCGGAGACAGCGCCACTGTTCGCCTACCGCCGAAGGGCGGTTCGTGGATTCTGCCGGTGCTGCGGCTCCAAGTCGTCGGTACCTTCAATCTCGCGTTTGCGGAGTTCGACGAGCAGTGGATCACCGTGCCCCTCTCCGAAACCCTTCGCCTTCTGCCGGAGATGGGCGTTGCCGGAATCGAGATCGAACTCGTCGACCCGATGGCGGTCGAGGAAGTGCGCGGGCTGCTCGAGGATCTGGACCCACGCCTCCTTTACACAGACTGGCGTGAAATGAACAGCTCGCTCTTCGCCGCCCTCCGCTGGCAGACGCTGTCGCTCTTCGTTGTCCTCAGCCTGGTTGTCGCCGTCGCCTCATTTCAGGTCAGCTCGGCGCTGGTCGTGCTCGCCATCGACAAGCAGCGGTCGTCGGGGATGCTCCAGGCACTCGGCGCCACACCGGCACGAATCCGCCGGGTACTGGTTTACTCCGGCCTGCTGCTCGGCGGCTCAGGGGTCGTGGGCGGCGTTGTCTTCGGGTGCCTCACCAGTTGGATCATGACCGCCACACGGGCGGTCCGATTCCCGCCCGGCCTGGCCCGGGTCTACATGGTGGATTCCATTCCCATGATCCCGTCGCCGCTCCACCTCTTGGCGATTGTCGGCGTGAGCCTGGTGATCGTCTTCCTCGCCTCCATCTGGCCGGCCTGGAAGACCTCTCGACAGGATCCGGTTGCGTCGCTGCGAGCCGTATGAGGTTCCCGCCCGCCGTTTCGCTACGGAGGAAATTTTAGAGATTGCGTCGCCGTTTCGATTCTTGACCCCGCGCCGTCATGGTCGGGGATTTTGCGTGATAGGCTGAAACAAGACGTCGATCTTCGGGCCGAACGTGAGCACCGCTACAGCCAACGGCGCCGGGTCGCATCATCATTGGATACCTGGAATGTACGAGATTCAATTCCACCCTGCGGACATCCGCAAACAGGTCCGCTACTACTTCCTGGGCCGCAAAGGGTTCCGCCGTGTCGTCGCCCTCGGAGTAGTGGCGGGGTTGGTGTTGGCTGCGGGGTTGGTCCTCGCCCCACTCGGTATCCAATCGCTGCTCCTCGCCGGCAGGCTCCACGCACTCGGTCAACAGCACCGGATGCATCTCGAGGTGCTCGAACAGAGAACGATGACCCTCAACCGGCTTGAGCGAGAGGTCGCATCGGCGCGGGCCCTGCAACAACAAATGGGACTCATCCTTGGTGCTCCACAGGGCTCCGAGGGACCCGGCGGGTATCCCGAGCCGCCACCAGGCGACCTCCTTGTGCCCGAGGCGCAGCTCGCTGTGCGCCGCAGCCTCAAATTGGAATCGGACACCAAGGCCCTCCTGACTCTGGCTGATGAGCTGGCCAGCTTCGCCCGCTCCAACGAGGACCTGGCGCAAGCGGTGCCTTCCATCTGTCCGCTCCCCATCGGCACCTTCGTCCTCACCTCCCCATTCGGCAACCGTACGTCGCCATTCACCAACACGTTGGATTTTCATTCGGGTATCGACCTCGCGGCCCACGAGGGAACACCCGTTCTCGCCGCAGGGGGCGGCCGCGTGGTGTTCGCAGGCCGCTATCCTCTGCGCCGCAACGTTCGCTGGTGGCGCTACGGAAACGTTGTCGTTCTGGCCCACGGCGAGCGCTATCTGAGTATTTACGCCCACCTCCACGAGATTTCGGTCCGGCGCGGTGCGACCCTGCGCAGGGGTGAGGAACTGGGCACAGTCGGCAACACCGGCTGGAGCACCTCGCCGCACCTCCACTACGAGGTCCGAATGAGAGCTGACGGCGATGAGGAGCCGGTCCCGGTCGACCCTCGAATCTACATTCTCAACTATCAGTGGACCGGCCACGAGGAACTCCTCGTCCGCGCCCGCAGCGCCCCGGCGCCGTCATTCGACCCGTTGCCGTCGCGCATGCAAGGAAGGTAAGACAATGGAAGAGGCCAAGAACTTCCCGACAATGATTATCCCCAACGGCACCGACGTCTCGGTCAACGAGCACGGTCAGCTCTCGATCCGCACCCCGGGCAACCTGGTGATTCAGAACTCGGGGGTGTACTCGGTCATCGAGTCCGGCAGCGGATCCGTGCGGATCGATCCGGACGTCAAAGTCGAGGCGGTGTCCGTACAGGCGGCGGACTCCTGCTTTGTTGCCGGCCAACTCACCGCATGGAGGGTTCGTGCGCGCACGATCACCCTCGAGCGGGGCGCGCAGGCGAATATCATGCTGCAGGAGTCGGAGTCCCTCGAGCTCGACCGAAATGCCCGTCTGGTGGGCAACTTCTCCTCCGAAAAAGAGCTCTACCTGATGCTCGGCCGGTTCAGCCGCGAGCTCCGCGACCTTCCCAACGGCATTTTCGCGGGGGATGCGGCTGGAGGCAGGATTCCCGCTCGGATGCCCGAGCCCGGCCCCGCTGCGGCTTCGTCTGACGAGCCGTTCGTCTCTCCGGATGGTGAGGACGAACCAACGCCGCAAAGGCGGCAGGAGCAAAGCGAGGTCATCTCCCTCGTGCGAGTGATCCTCGAGCGCGAAATCGGCAAGGTCGGTTCCCAGGGCGGCGAACGCGAGGCACTGGGGCGTCTGCTCGAGCTGGTCCGGAGTAACGATCTCGCAAAGCTCCGCGAAGAATACCGTTACCTGATCTCGCAAGTTCAGGCACCAACCGAAGAACTCGAGCGTGCGCAGGAGATTCTCGCCAAGATGTTGGCTCAAGCCTAGGAAGCCATGAGCTTTCAGCAATCAGCTATCAGCATCAGGCTCCAGAGTTGGGTGGGTAGGGGAGCTGATCGCTGATTGCTGACGGCCTATCGCTGTTCTTCACCGATTCCCGCTGAAGCGAAATTGGAATTTCTTGTGGTGGTGGTAATCTTCACCGTGACGTCGACTGGGAGGACCACGGACCAATGACCGAATCGCCCGCGGCAGCGAAAACGCCCCTTTATGAAGAACATCTGGCGGCCGGCGGGCGGATGGTCGCGTTCGCCGGTTTCGAGCTACCGGTCCAGTACAAGAGCCTCACCGAAGAGCATCACGCGGTTCGCACGCGGGCGGGCCTCTTCGACGTCTCACACATGGGCGAGATCATGATCCGCGGCCCGGGCGCGCTCGACTTCGTGCAATTGGTGTCGTGCAACGACCATCAGAAAATGACCGTCGGTCGCGCCCTGTACACCGGCATCATGTATCCCGAAGGCACCTTTGTCGACGATGTCTTGATCCACAAAACGGCCGAGAACGAGTATCTACTGGTGGTCAACGCTGCCAATCGGCACAAGGATGTCGCCTACCTCATCGAGGTCGCCCACGATATCGATAGCGTCGAGGTGATCGACCTGTCGGACGACTACGCCCAGCTCGCGATTCAGGGACCTCTGGCGGAGGAAATCCTGCAACCGCTCACACCGGAAAACCTGAGCGAGCTCGAGTACTACCGCTTCATCGAGGGCGGGGTCGCGGGCACAGCAGCGATCATCGCCCGCACCGGTTACACCGGCGAGGACGGTTTCGAGCTCTACGTCGAGCCGTCGGCCGCTCCCGGGCTGTGGCGAGCGATCCTCGACCGGGGCCAACCACATGATCTGATTCCGGCCGGGCTCGGTGCACGCGACACACTGCGGTTCGAGGCCGGAATGTGCCTGTACGGACAAGACATCGACAACACAACGACGCCGCTCGAGGCGGGTCTCGGCTGGATCGTCAAGTTCAAAAAAGGTGACTACATCGGTCGGGATGTGCTCGAGCGCCAGAAAGAGGAGGGTGTCGAGCGCAAGCTCGTCGGCTTCGAAATGCACGAGCGCGGCATCGCCCGCCACGGTTATCCTGTCCTGCTCGCAGAGAGCGATTCAGAGCCGGTCAGCCATGTCACCTCCGGCACCCAGTCACCGACCCTGGGCAAGGCGCTCGGGTTGACCTACCTTCCCATCGAGGCGACTGAGGTTGGCACGGAGTTTTTCGTTCAAATTCGTAACCGCACTGCTCCCGCACGGGTGGTCGAGCTGCCGTTTTATTCCCGGAAGAAGAAATAACGTCCACAAGGAGAAATATCGATGAGCATTCCTGATGATCTGAAATATGGCCGCTCCCACGAGTGGGTCAAAACCGAAGGCGGCGCGGTTGTCGTGGGAATCACCCACTACGCGCAGGACCAGCTTGGCGAGGTCGTCTACGTCGAGCTGCCCGAGGTGGGCAACACGTTCGCTGTCGGCGATGAGCTCGGGACGCTCGAGTCGGTGAAGGCAGTCTCGGAGTTCCTGGCTCCGGTCGCAGGCGAGGTGTTGGAGGTCAACGAACGTCTCGCGGAGGAGCCCAACCTGGTCAACGACGATCCCTACGGCGATGGCTGGCTGGTCAAGCTGAGCGGTTCGGCCGAAGGTGAGGACCTCCTCGATGCGGTGGGCTACCAGGAGTTCCTGGACCAGGAGAGCGCCTGATGCACCCATGGGTCGGCGCCGGCCCCGAGGACCAGCGACACATCCTCTCCGAGCTCGGCCTGAATTCGATCGACGAGCTCTTCGCCTCGATCCCGCCCGGCGTTTGCGTCGACGGCATCGAGTTGCCCCCGGCAAGGGATGAGGATTGGATCCGCCGCTGCCTCGGAGACATGGCATCGACCAATGTCGCGATGGACTCGATGGCCTGCTTTCTCGGCGCCGGCGTCTACCGCCACGTGCAACCGAGCGTCGTCGATGCAGTCCTGTCTCGGGCCGAGTTTTTCACCTCCTACACCCCCTACCAACCGGAGATCTCACAGGGCACATTGCAGGTGATCTTCGAGTTCCAGACCCTGATCAGCCGCCTCACCGGCCTCGATACGGCGAATGCCTCCCTCTACGACGGCGCTACCGCACTTGTCGAGGCCGTGCTCTTCAGTCATCGCGTTCTGCGTGGCAAGCGCGATTTGGCGGTGGTTGCTGAGACCATCCACCCCATGTACCGCCGGGTCCTCGACACCTACACCGAGGCCGCGGGTGTCGAGGTCACGGTGGTGGCGCCGGGCGTCGACGGCCGGCTCGACCCGGACGCGATCCGTGAGGCGGCCGGGGATCGGGCCTGCTGTGTTGCCGTCCAGTCGCCCAACTTCCTCGGTATCGTCGAGGACCTCCCGCAGATTGCGACGGCCATCCACGACAGCGGCGCCGTCGCGGTGGAGGTTGTGACCGAGGCCGTTTCGCTCGGTCTTCTCGCCGGTGGCGGCAACTTCGGATTCGACGTCGTCTGCGGTGAAGCCCAGTCCTTTGGCGTCGCTCCCGGATTCGGCGGCCCACATCTCGGCTTCTTTGCCTGTGCCTCGAAAAATCTCCGCCAGATGCCCGGGCGGTTGGCAGGCGAAACGGTGGACAAAAACGGCGATCGCGCCTTCTGCCTGACTCTGTCGACACGTGAGCAGCACATCCGCCGCTCTAAGGCGACATCCAACATCTGCACCAACCAGGGTTTGATGGCCCTTGCCGCCACTGTGTGGCTCGAGGCGATAGGCGGCAGCGGGCTGCGCGAGCTCGCCATTTCGTGTCTCGCCCGCGCTGAGGAACTCAAACGGCGGATCACGGCCGTTGGCGGTCCGTGGCAACTCGCCTACTCTCAGAGCCCGACCTTCAACGAATTCCTGCTCATCGGTCCTGGCAGCGGCACGGAGCTGGTGAAACGACTGGCGTCCGAAGGCGTGCTTGCCGGCGTACCAACCACAGATTGGGGCGGTTCGTGGCCCGACGGCGTGCTGGTGGCGGTCACCGAGCGCAACTCGGCAGACGACCTCGATGCACTGATCGGCGCCCTGGAGACTCTGTCGTGAAGCGGCGCGCGGTCAGATCCGAACCGCTCTTCTTCGAGCGCAACTCGCGACGGGTGCGGCGCCAGGGATATTTGCTGCCAAACCTCGACGATGTGCCGCAGGTCGAGCCCTCCGAGGTACTCCCCCCGGAGCTCCTGCGCGAGCCAGACCCCCACTTCCCCGACGTCTCCGAGATGGAAGTGGTGCAGCATTTTCACCGCCTCAGTCAGCTGAATTACGCGGTCGACGAGGGCCTCTACCCCCTCGGATCGTGCACCATGAAGTACAACCCTCGGCTCAACGAACAGATCGCCCGCCTTCCGGGCTTGGCCTCCCTCCACCCCCTCCAGCCCCTGTCCCAGATTCAGGGCGCCCTACGCCTCATCTGGGAGCTCGAGGAGGCGCTCAAAACCATCACCGGTATGCCGGGAGCGACACTGCAACCGGCCGCTGGCGCCCATGGCGAGCTCACCGGGATTCTCATGATCCGCAAGGCCCTCGAGGTGCGCGGCGAGCAAAGAGAGATCGTGCTGGCACCCGATTCGGCCCACGGCACCAACCCGGCGACAGCTACATTTGCCGGCTATCGTGCACAGGAAATTCCCTCTGCCGATGACGGCACGGTCGATCTCGAGGTGCTCGACCGGATGATGAACGAGACGGTTGCCGCCCTGATGTTGACCGTCCCCAACACCCTCGGTGTATTCGAGCACCAGATCCTCGAAATCGCGGATCTCGTGCACAGCCGCGGCGGCTTCATCTACCTGGACGGCGCCAACCTCAACGCGTTTGTCGGCCGCGCCCTGCCCGGTCTGATGGGCGCCGACGCCATGCACATCAACCTTCACAAGACCTTTTCGACCCCTCACGGCGGCGGTGGCCCAGGCGCCGGCCCGGTCACGGTGTCAGAGGCTCTTCTCCCCCACCTTCCGGTACCGAAGGTGATTCGTGGTGACGGTGGTTTCGAGCTTCAATGGGACGATCCGGCGTCGATCGGCCAGATGCGTGCCTTCTACGGCAACTTCCTGATCCTCGTACGGGCCCTCAGCTATATCTGGAGCCTCGGCGCCGATGGCCTGCGCTCGATGTCGGAGGTGGCGGTCCTCTACGCCAATCTGATCCGGCATCGTCTGCGCGGCGCCTACCACCTCAAATTCAACGCTCCCAGCCTGCACGAGGTTGTCTTCGACGACAGCTTCCAGATGCGATACGAGGTCCATAACGTCGACATCGCCAAACGCCTTCTCGACTACGGCTTCCACCCGCCAACGATGTCATTCCCGCTCATCGTCCACGGTGCACTGATGATCGAGCCCGCGGAGAGCGTCTCCCCCGAGGAGATCGAGGCCTTTTGCGACGCCATGCTCGCAATCGCCAAAGAGGCCGAGATGGATCCCGGGCTCGTCAGATCCGCGCCACATGACACCCCTGTCGGCCGCGTCGACGAGGTCCGCGCCGCCCGCAATCTCAAGGTCACGTGGACGCCGGAGGACGAGACCTGAGGCCTGGGACCCGGGGCTCGAGGTCTTGGGCTCCTTGAACGCTCTCGTCTGACGGAGTGCTCAACCCGCTTCGATCACTTTGGAACCGCAAAGATCGCCAAGAATGCAAAGAAGGTTGTTGACCTAGTTCAGAAAATTTCTTTGCGATGGTCTTTGCGTGCTTTGCGTTCTTTGCGGTTCAAAAGCCGCCAAATCAAGCGATGCGAAACCAGGGACCGGCGATGCGGCGGTCGCGGCACGAGGGGCAACGACCCGGCGGATGCGGCGCGGTGCTCTTGAAAACGAAATCGCACGCCTCGCAGCAGGCGGGTCTGATGATCAAGCGCCGCCCTCCCGCCCGAACGCTGCGCTCGATGTGTCGGAGGTCCTCCTCGAGCACGTTGACGGTCAGGCCAAAATCATGACGGAGATCGTCGAACTCCCACTCGCCCTCGGTCAACCGTTCAACGATCTGCTGACGGCGGGTGTGCTGCATCGCATTCGCTCGGCGGCGTTCCGCGCCTTCCGCCCCCTATCGCACCGGGTATGCCGGCCGTTCCGGCCGAACCGGCGGGTTCTTGTCGAGGGCCTTCAGTACTTCGGCGATCGCACGATCGAGCTGCGGGTCGGCACCGTCCAACATCAGCGACGGATCATCAACCACCGTGATGTCGGGGTCGACGCCGTGGCCCTCCACATCCCACTCGCCGTCGAGGTTGTAGAACGAGAAGGTGGGCACCGTCAGTCGGCCGCCATCGACCAGGCTCGGTTGACCAGAGTAGCCGATCAGACCGCCCCAGGTGCGGGTGCCGATCAGAGCTCCGAGCCCGGCAGCGCGGAAGTAGTAGGGGAAGGCGTCCCCTCCCGATCCGCTCCACGCGTTGATAAGCATCACTTTCGGTCCGATCTGCGAGATGAACGGCGTCTGCCAGTCGTTGCCCGATCGTACCGCCCAGAAGTTGTAGAGGGGGCGGTTGAGGAGCTCGACGAAGCGGTCCGGGACCTGGCCCCCGTCGTTGAATCGTTCATCGACGATCAGCCCGTCCTTCGAGAATTGTGGGCGGAACATCCGATAGAGCTCGGTCTGACCGTCAAGCCCTGTGTCCGGCACGTAGACGTAACCGACCCGGCCACCGGTCGCTTCGTCCACCTTACGGCGGTTGGATTCGACCCAGGCGAGGTTGCGTAGCCGCGCCTCGCTGCCGAGGGTCTCCACCAGCACGTCGTGGGCGCCATCGAAGCTCGCTCGATCGTTGACCGTGAGGATGACCGTCGTCTCGGCGAGACCTTCGAAGGCGGCCCACGGGTCGGCTGACGTGTCGATGGGTGTGCCGTTGACCGCGAGCACCCAGTCACCCTCGCTCACATCGACCCCTGGCTCAGCCAGCGGCGAGCGCACCTCAGTGTCCCACGGCGCGGCTGTGACGATCCTGGCAATCCGGTAGGCACCGTCCGCAAGCTCCCAGTCGACCCCGAGCAGGCCAACGCCTCGTTGCTCGCCCCGCTCCAGATCGCCGCCACCACGGTAGGAGTGCGACGTGTTCATTTCCCCGATCAGCTCACCAATGATGAAATTGAGGTCCCAGCGCGTGATCACGTCGTCGAGGAGAGCACCGTATCGCTGGCGCATGGCTTGCCAATCGACGCCGTGCATATTCGGATCGTAGAAGTAGTCCCGCTCCAGCCGCCACGCATCGTTGAAGATCTGCCGCCACTCCTGGGACGGCACCACCGTCATCTCCATCGACGAGGTGGCGAGCGGCTTGTCCATTTTTTGGTTCGGCGCGACGTCGACGATCGCGACGTTCGAGTTCAAGAAGACGATCAGCTTTTTGCCATCGGCCGACAGACCGTATCCGTCGGCATTGTCGAGGATGGTCTTCTCCTCGCGATCTTCGAGGTCCCAGAAGACGATCGGAGATTCTTCCGAGTCGGAGCCGGTACGCGGACGCCGCTGGTAGATCACCTTGCCCTTGACCGCCTCCAGGCTACGATAGAGTCCGGCGTCGGGCGGCAACACCACCGCTCGCGCCTCGAAACCCTCGAGATCGATCTTCACGGCCTCCGCTTTTTTTGGCTTTGCGTCGTCCTTCTTCTCGTCCTTGCCCTCCTCTTTGTCCGCGTCATCACCTTTCTCTTCCTCGTCCTCACCGGTGCCCTCGACATCGTTTCGCGGCGCCAGCGGCGACGGGATATCGGCGCGAAGCGGTACCGCAACGATATTCGTGGGGTTGGTGTAGATCCAGGTGCGACCGAATGAAGAGTAGCTGGGCTCGAATGTTCGATTGGAAAGATAGAAAAGGTACTTGCCCTCGGGATCAAAGGTCGGCGCATAGCACTCGACAAATCCCGAAGTCACCTGGTGACACTGGTGGGTGTTCGCGTCGTACAGAAAGACCGCGCTGAGCCGATTCTCAAGGTCCCGAGAATAGGCGAACCAGCGGCTATCCGCCGACCAACTGACCTCGAAACCGTCGAGGGCACCGTGTGTCATCCAAAGACCCCGATCCACTTCGATCAACGCTCCGCTGTCGACATCAAACAAGTGAATCACCTGCAGGTTGTCGATGAAGACGATCTTTTTGCTGTCCGGCGACCATTGTGGAGTGTAGCGGTAGCCGGGACCGAGCTTGGTGAGAGTTTTTTCTTCGCCGGAACCGTCGGCTGGACGAAAACTCAGCTCGTACTCGCCCGTACGGTCGGAGAAATAGGCGATCGTTTTTCCGTCCGGTGACCACGTGGGATGACGCTCAGCAACGCCGGAGGTTCGGGTCAGGTTGCGGACCACCCCGTGCTCGGCAGGAAGGCTGAAGATCTCACCGCGGGCAGCGAGCACAGCTCGCTTCCCGGTCGGGGAGATATCGCCATCGGTAACCTGATCACCAACCTTGACCGGCCGCCGGCGCAGGGTCGCACGATCCGTCACGACCTTTACATCGATCGGCTTGGCGGTCTCGGTCGCGAGATCCATGACGTAGAGGCGGCCGCCGTTTTCGAAGACCATGTCATCGGGGCCTATGGCCGGGAAGTGAATGTCAAAGTCCTCGAAATGCGTGATCTGGCGAACCCTGTCACTGTCGAGATCGTAAGCCCAGATATTGGCCCGGAAGTTGGCGTCCCTGTCAGACAAAAAGTAGAGGGTGGAACCGTGCCACATCGGCTGGCCGTCATTCGAGTTGCTTTGGGTGAGATTCCGAGCCTTGAAGTCAGAGAGCCCGAAGAGCCAAATCTCGGGCGCGGTTCCGCCTCGGTACCTCTTCCAGGTTCGGAAGTCCCGTGACAGCGGCATGTAGGCCAGGGTGGCGCCGTCCGGCGAGATCGAACCGAACTCGCCGTAGGGTACCGGCAGAACCTCAGGCAGACCGCCGGTCACCGGCACCTTGAAAAGTTTGTTGAAGCGTCGTTTTTCGCTCGTCATCGGAGTCGCGAAGAGGATGTCCTTGCCGTCGGGGTACCAGTCGAGCATGCGGTCCGGATCGGGATGGTGGGTCAGCCGCGTCGGCAGCCCGCCTTTCGTCGGCATCACGTAGATATCCTGGTTGCCGTCGTAGTTGCCGGTGAAGGCGATCCGCTGACCGTCGGGCGAGAACCGCGGAAAGCTCTCTTCTCCCATCGGCGTGCTGAGATGATTGGCGACTCCGCCCTCCTTGGACACCACCCAGATGTCGCCGCCGTACACGAAGGCGATCTCGGTGGCCGAGACATCGGGTTGCCGCAGCAGGCGGGCGTCGATCTGAGCATTCGCAGCGCCGGCGGCGAGCAGCAGAACCCCGAAAATGACAGCGCCATGGACCAATTTGTGCATCGATTCCCCTCCAAATAAAACGCCTCGACCAGTTGCCCGAGTTCGAAACCTGGTCATTGTACGGTATCCGTGCACATTGGTTCTCCATGTGAGGTATAAACGCATCGAGGAGGCCTCGATGCCGCACGACGACATGAACCTCGACCAGTTCCAACGCCTGCTGTGGGGATTCGCCGGCCACCGCGTCATCACGGTTGCCGGACGCACCGGCATCCTGCGTCTGCTGGCCGAGAAAGACCGCACGACATCCGAAATCGCCTCCGAGCTCGATCTCGATGAGCGTGCTGCCGGCAAGGTCGTGAGGGCGCTCGCCGCTCTCGGCATCGCCGAGGCGGAGGGTGAGCAGTATCGGGCCGCAGCGGGCCTGCGAGAGTATTTCCTCCCCGGCGATCGCGACGTCGTGCCCTTCCTCGAGCACTCGCACGCGATGTACGAGCGCTGGGGGGAGACTCTCGAGCCGTGGCTACGGGGCCAAGACTGGCCGGTCGCCGAACGCACGCCGGAGGAGGTGCGCCGCTTCGGCGCCGCCATGCGCGCCATGGGCGCCCAAATGGCGAGACGGGTGGCCGATGCCCTCGACCTTGAAGGCGTCAAACGCATGCTCGACGTCGGCGGCGGGTGGGGGCATTTCGCGCAGGCCATGTGCCGGGTGAGGCCGGGGCTCCACGCCACCGTCCTCGACCGGCCAGAGGTCGTCGAAAAGGCGCGCACCGAGCTTGCCGGCACCGAAATCGAGGAGCGCGTCGCCTTTCTTCCCGGCGATTACCTCAGCACCGACTATGGAGTAGGCTACGACCTCGTGCTCTTCGCCAACGTCCTCCACCAGGAGAACGCCGACCACGCGCGAAATCTGGTGCGACGAGGCGCGGCGGCGCTGGCCCCAGGGGGCAGGGTCACGGTGGTGGACTTTGCCATCGACGACGAGCGGCGGGAGCATCTGCTGGGCGCGCTGTTTGCGATCAACATGCGATCCTTCGGCGACACCTGGACCGAGGCAGATATCCGCGGTTGGATGGCTGATGGGGGTCTCGACGAAGGCGAGCGCATCAACCTCGGACCGGACCGGTGGATTATTTCTGGGCGCAAACCAGAAAGTTGAAACTTCGGCAATGAAGAGTCAATGGATCAAGCAGTCAGCTTTCAGCCATCAGCTGTCAGCTCCACCCGCCCAGAGGTCCCATATCCCTTGCTGATAGCTGAGGGCTGATAGCTGATAGCTATAGTGTTCGCCCTTTACCCGGATGGGTGGGCGAGGGTGCGGACGTCAGTCATTTCGTGACGTTCCGTGTGTCGCCCTTCCGATTTCATGCCGCTTCGGGCAGCGCCTCGTCGACCAGCACCTCGGCGCTGCCGTCGGTGTAGATCGCAGTGAAGGACCCGCCTTCGATGACCAGGGCCGAGGAACGACCGCCCTCATAAAACGAGGACAGCATACCGGTGTCGATGAGAAAGACGCGGCCGCCGAATCGCACCTCGATGCGGCCCTCGAGCTGCGGGGTGTGCCCGCAGACCATCCGCTCCGCGCCCACTCCGGCAAGGAGCCCGACCATCTGTTCGGTCTCGGTCTCTTCGTCCCACGTGGCGGCGCCACGGAACCAGAGAGGCCCGCCCTCCGCGAAGATGAACCAGTTCTCGGCGTCTGCGAGTTCGGCGTATGCCGGATCGGGAGGATCCATCTCCAGGTAAACGTTCGTCAGAGAAGCCAGCTCGGCGGTCGACGGCACCAACCGTTCATCGATCATCATCTCGCGTAGCCGGTCATAGGTGGCCAGCTCGGTCACGACCTCGGCGTTGATCTCTTCCACACTGAGCCCAGCGAGATCGGGTCCGATGCCGCCATGGATGAAGAGCACCCCGTCGATCACCACCGCCACCGGCAGTTTGCGCAGCCACGCGCCGTAGGTCCCTTCCGGGCTCAACGCCTCTTTGTACTCGAGCCATCCAGGCGGAACGGCGGCCATCCACTGTTCTTCGATTTCATCGGGAACCACGGTCACCTCGGTGCCCAACATGGCCTCGGCTCTCGCCCGCCAGTATTTTTTGAAATCCTTGTACGCGGCCTTGCGCCTCTTTTCCGATTTTTTGTCGACCAAGGTGGCGTAGATCTCAGGGTTGACGTCGCGGAAAAAGCCGATGAGATTCATGCCCTCGTGGTTGCCGAGCAGGACGATGACCTGACCCCCGGCCGCCGCTGCTTCCCCCTCGAGGCGCATCAGGAGGTCGAGCACTTTGAAGACCCCGAGTCCGCGATCGAAGATGTCGCCGGTCTGGACGAGCGTCGTCTCACCGCCGACCCAGTGCGTATCTTCATCCACCAACCCCGCTCGCTGCAGGATCGACACGAACCCGTCGTAGTTGCCGTGGATGTCACCGATCGCGACGATGCGTTCGTCGGCAGTGACGGAAGGTGCCACCGCCAGTACCACCAAGAACGTCGCGGCCAACGCGAATCGAGACCACAGAGATCTTTGCGTCATGCATTCCCCCTCGAGGAGGATAACCCCTCATCGGCGGAAACTGTTCCGTTCTCGTCCTTCCGCAGCGCAACTCCAACGGCCATGAACAGTGTACTGATCACCAACGCGCAGGTGGCAGGCACGGCCGGGTTGTTGTGATAGCGAGTGATTCCACCGTAGTACATGCCGAAGTGAACGACCAGTGCCGTGACAGCGGCGCTGACAACCAACAAGGCCGTTGCTTTCTTGGAGAAAATCCCGAAGAGCACGGGCGCGAAAGTGGCGGCAAAGAGACCGTAGATTCCATTCTGGGCGAAGATTGCAACCGACAACGACGGTGCGACAATCTGGCGCCAGGCGAGGAGGAGGGTCAGCGGCGCCAATGCGATGAGGAAGATCCGTCCAACCCTGAGCAATTGGCTGTTCAATCGATCCGCCGCCATGCCACGCGCCCTCGCGATCGTGCCATAGAAATCGTTGCCGAAGATGGTGGAAAGGGCGAGGATGACCCCCTCGAGAGTCGAAAAGCCCGCCGCGAGCACCCCGAGCATGATGAAGGCGCGCAGACCCGGGGCAAAGCCCGTCGCGATGTAAGTGGCCACCACCCGGTCGGGCGGCAGATCGCCGCCAAGCTCGATCCGGGCATAGAGCCCGACCAGCAATACCGCGGTAAAGACCGTGCCCGCCACCATGGCGGTCCCGAGGTAGGTGTTGACATCGCGCTCGGAGCGCAGATAGAGCGATTTCGAGATGATGTGCGGTTGCATGATGATCGCGAGGCCGATGACGAAGTTGGCGACCACCACCTCGAACAGGTCGCGGAAGAGCAGGCTGTCCGGGTTGGTCATCCTGCCGTAGTACGGCGCCACCGCGTCGAGCCGACCGAAGAAGCCCGCCAGCCGATCGCCGAAGATCGCCGCACCCGAAGCCACGAGGATCACCGCAACCGCCAACATCGTCATGGCCTGGACACTGTTGGACCAGATATGCAGGCTGGCGCCGCCGAACAGGATGTAGCCGAAGGTGAACACGACGACCATCAGCAGCGCCGGCCACATCCCGATCTGCAGCACGCTCATCAGGACCAGCGCCAGGGCGGTCACGATCAAGACCAGGAAGGTGATCTGCAGCATGCTGGCGAGGGCGAAGAAGACGGTCAACCTCCGGTCGCCATAACGCTCGCCCAACCACTGCGGCACCGTCAGCACCGTGAACCGGTCACCGACCCTCCTGAATCGTTTGCTGGTCACGATCAGACCGATGAAGATCCCGAGCGGCGCCGCCATGCCATAACCCACGACCCCCGACCACCCATAGGCGTGGATCAGACCCGGGTTGATGACGAAGGTCGCGACCGAGGTCATGTTGGCGGCCAACGAGAGACCGACGAAGAACGGCGGCACCCTGCGGCTACCGACCGAGAAGGACTCGATGTCGGTCGCTTTCCGCCGATGACGCCAGGCGAGGAAGACGATGACCGCTGCGTAGGCGATCAGGAGGGCCCAGGGGAGGAAGGTTTCGTTCACACACAACCCCAATCAACGGGCGACGTGGATCCAAATCGATCCCGTTCCCGCTCCCGATCCCGGTGATGCAGCCCCAAACCCGCAATTGACGGGCAATTCCCGCGACCGGGATCGGGTTCGGGAGCGGGATCGGAAAGGTGCTCTTTCATTGTCTGGAGATCTCAGAGCTCCCGGTACCAACGCATGAGACACGACACCATCTGTCCACGAGAATTGAGGTTGAGAGCGCGAGCGCGCCGTTCGACCACCATGAGATCAGCGGCAAGCCGCGCCAGCTCCTCGCCCGCGGGCTCGGTTTCGGCCTCGCCTGCCATTTCCAACGCAACGGCTGCGACCGATGCAAACAGCGGGATCCCGTCTGGCAGGAGGTAGGGCAACCGCAGCAGCAGCCGGGTCTCGCCGCCGAACCCCGACCCGAGGGCCGAGCGAATATCATTGACCGCACCGTCGAGGCCTCCATCCGTCAAAGTCGCGGCCGCTAACTCGGGTAGGTCGGTGCTCTCCGACATCCGACGTGCGACGGCGACCACGCCCGGAAGAGCCAGCTGCTGGCACCGCGAGAGGATGGTCGGGAGAACCGCCGAGGGATTGGCGGCGAGGAGGATGAAGACCGCGTGTGCAGGCGGTTCTTCAAGGGTCTTGAGGAACGCGTTGGCCGCTTGGTCACCAAAACGACCCGCCTCGACACCGTCAAAGATCCACACCCGTCGCTCACCCTCGTACGGCCGTCCAGCTGCTGAATTCACGACTTCACGAACCTGGGCGATCGTGATGATCTGTTTCGCGCCCGTTGGTAATACTGCCTGAACATCCGGATGAACCCCGTCGCGCACCCTATCTGCGCAACTGCCGGCGGCCCATGGCGCGCCGATCCCCGGACACGTCAACAAGACGGCGGCTTCCACCGCGGCGAGCTCGCGACCGAGCCTCGCCGGACCGACCAGAAGAACGGCTTGGGGAAACCGATCGCGGTTGCGCGCCGCGATCAACCGCTCCAGGGCAGGCTCCACCAACGCGCGCCACCGTTCGCGGTCGAGCGCATCCGAATCCCACCAGGTGGCCGTCTCGTCGTTCATCGCAAGGCTTCTGGGAGAGCCGGATGGACCCGAGAAAAAACCTTTTCGGGAGAGCCGTTGGCGTCGATCACCTGGACCCGGTTCGGCTCGCGCCTTGCGAGCTCGAGAAACCCATCGCGGACCCGGCGGTGGAAATCAGCCGGCTCGTCATCGAGCCGGCTCTCGCGCGATGACCCCTCCGAGTTACGGGTGTGGGCGCGGGCAAGCGCCGCTTCGGGATCCATATCGAAAACAAGGGTCAGGTCCGGCTCGAGACTGCCGGTGGCGAGTCGGTTCAGTCCTGCCACCTCCTCCCAGCCAAGCCCACGCACCAGACCCTGATAGACCAGCGACGAATCGGTAAAGCGGTCACACAGAACAACCGAGCCCTTTACGATCGCCGGCCGGATGACCCGTTCGACGTGGTCGCGACGCGCCGCTTCGAGAAGGAAGATCTCGCTGCAACCGTCCGGTTCGAGCTCCGGGTCGAGGAGAAGAGCCCTCACCGCCTCGGCGAGTCTGGTACCGCCAGGCTCACGAGTGACAACGGTTGCGTGGCCAAGAGTCCGCAGCCACTCATCGACCAGCATCATCTGAGTCGTCTTCCCGGTGCCCTCGCCACCTTCGAACGTGATGAAATAACCTCGTGCCATCCCGGCGAGTATAGCCGTGCCGCGGATTTCGAACGAACCACCAAGACACCAAGGACACCAAGCCCACCCACCCACCCGATTTGCCCGCAGATCACACAGATAGACCCAGATCCGCCCACCCACCCTTGAAAGCAGAGGAAGTCCCAGAGGATTTCCCTGTGTGGTGAGGTCCCGGCCGTCTGATGACGGCCGGGACCTCGCAACCCTTCCAATTCACACAACAACGGGGAAAGTCCTATACCCAACAACACAGAAGAGAGGCAGAACCGACGCGCCAAAGGCGCGTCGGCTGGTGAGAAGTGGGACGTCGACGGGCGCTTGCGTCCGGAGACGGTCCTCTTCTCACCGGCGACAGGCGATTCCGATTGCCTGTCGTTCTGCCGAGAGTCCCAGCTCCACATCGATATCCCGCAATCGCCTCTTCGTGCGGGTGGTTGGGTGGGTGGCCTTCGTGTCTTTGTGTCTTCGTGTTTGCGACGTGGGTGGGCGGGGCTCTGCGCCTCTGCGACTCCGCGTCTCTGCGTTTTCTTTGTGATGTCTTGGTGTCTTGGTGGTTCAACCCTGCCCGACGACGCGCAGAAACGCCTCTTCGGCGCGGTAGGACGAGCGTACGAAGGGCCCCGCGAAGACCTCGAGTCCGAGTGCGGTGCCGGCCTTCTCGAGTTCCTCGAACTCCTCCGGGCACCAAAACCGTGTGACCTTGACCTGCTTCGCCGTCGGCTGCAGGTACTGGCCGATGGTCACGACCTGGCAGCCCGCCTCGCGAAGGTCGCCAAGCACCTCGATGATCTCGTCGCGGGTCTCTCCAAGGCCCACCATCAGCCCCGATTTGCGGATCATTTCCGGGGCTCGTTCGGCAACCCGGCCGAGCACTTCCAACGCCCATTCGTAGCGCCCCGAACGACGCACCTGCCGGTAGAGCCTCGGCACGGTCTCGACGTTATGGTTGTAAACCTCTGGTCCGGCATCGATGATCCGGTCCACCTGATCCAGGTCACCGCGAAAATCCGGGGTGAGGACCTCGATCGTCGGTGATTTCTCGAGCTCACGCAGACCCAGGATGCAGGCGACAAAGCCCCCTGCTCCGCCATCGGCAAGATCGTCCCGATCGACTGAAGTGATGACGACGTGCTCGAGACCCATTTCGATTACCGCTTCGACCAGCTGCCGCGCCTCGCCGGGGTCGAGCGCGGACGGTCTTCCATGGGCGATCGAGCAGTAGGAGCAGTTCCGGGTACAGACCCGGCCGTTGATGAGAAAGGTCGCCGTGCCGCGTGAAAAACACTCGCTGCGGTTGGGGCAGCGCGCCTCCTCACACACGGTATGCAATCCGCCCGTTCGCATGCGCTTCTTGATCTGATGGAGCTCACCCAGCTGCATTCTGCGCGAGCGAATCCAAACCGGCAACGCCGGTCCAGGAGCACGACTCCCGAAAGTCACGGAGCGACCACCCACGCGTCGGGGAAACCGGCGGCGCTCATTCGCTGAGCCACCCGGTCGGCCGAGCTGCGATCGGGGAAGGGTCCCAGGCGAAGCTTATAGAGAGTCGGAGAGCCCGCATCCTGCACCGTGATGAGATGCTGATTCTCGCGCGGAAATCCGAGCCCCTCGAGCTTGGTTCGCGCCGCCTCCACCGAATCGCTCCTGGAGGACGCCAGCACCTGAACGAAGAAATCGCTGGTCGCCGGAGTTGCGGTCGGTGGCCGGATCGTGGGGGTCGGTTCCGGCGGCCGAGGAGTGGCGGTCGGAGTCGCCGTCGCGGCCGACTGGGAAACGTCTTCAGCAACGATTGTCGGAATGACGACCTCGAGGATTTCGGTCGGCGTCGCGGCCGCCTGCAGGGCGGTCATCTCGCCTGCCGGCCGCTCGGCCTTCAGCACCGACCACGCAGCCCCGTAGCCGAGCGCGAAGGCCACGATCATGACCAGCGCCAGCGCGACCAGAAGCACGGTCAGCCAGCGCGCGCTCAGCTCGATGACGTAATAGCTTCGACTCATTCTCGGATCTCGATTCCCCAGCGGCGGTTCTCTGGTCTCTTCGGTGACAACAGCCGACCGCCGTTCATTCTTTCTTGGCTGCAAATCCCGTCAGGGCCTCCAGCATCTTGATCGGCACCGGAAAGACGATGGTCGAGGCGTTCTCGGTGGAGATCTCCGTCAGGGTCTGCAGGTAGCGGAGCTGAATAGTGATCGGGTTAGCCAGCATGACGTCGGCCGCCTGGGCGAGCTTCTGCGACGCCTCGAACTCGCCCGAAGCGTGGATGATCTTGGCCCGCTTCTCACGCTCGGCCTCGGCCTGCTTGGCGATCGCGCGCTGCATGTCCG
>Ga0307423_1000324_pt1 | contig 32535 bp, 30 predicted proteins | sample SalMarWE160310MG_FD_202154 | JGI IMG/M metagenome (GOLD analysis project Ga0307423, IMG submission 202154) | Salt marsh sediment microbial communities from the Plum Island Ecosystem LTER, Massachusetts, United States - WE1603-10 | ecosystem: Environmental > Aquatic > Marine > Intertidal zone >... | reverse complement strand
GGAACTCAAGAGAAGACATCACGAGTTGGAGGCTGTTAACGGCATTCTGGTGAGGGTGACCAAGGAGTACGATCTAAACGGTATTGCCAGTGTTCTTGAGGATACCGCGGAAGCGTTCTACCCCGGGGCCGATGTCCTCCTCTTTCCACTTTCGCCGGAACGGGACAGCTTCTATTTTCCTTCAGGGGGGGCGGGCCAAAGCAAGGAAACTTGTTATGATCGGGCTAGAAAGAAGATCAGGGATCATGGCATCGAGCGGGACCTGTTGACGGTGTTGACCACGGAGCCCGTGAAGCCTTCATGCAAAGGAAAGACCGTTGATTGCCCCGCTGTCATTCAGCTTCTGGCGGCCGGGTATCCGGCCTGGATGGCCGTGCCCATTGAAGTGGAGCGTGTATGCCATGGCCTTTTCATCGTTGGTTTGGCTTCTGCGGAGATCCGGGGGGAAGAGGAATTGGTTTTTGTTGAATCCCTGATCGGTCAGATATCGGGGGTGATCCGAAATCACATCGCCAAGGAGGCCCGGGAGGAGGCATTCAGGAGACAGCTGACCGGTCCGGATAAATTTATGGGCCTCGTCGGCCAGAGCAAACCGATGCAGGAAATTTACCGGCTCATCTCAGCGGTGGCCGATTCGGAAAGTACGGTCCTGATCACAGGCGAGAGCGGCACCGGAAAAGAACTGGTGGCCCGGGCCATCCACCAGGCCGGCAAGTATAAGCATACCCCGTTTATCGCGGCTCACTGTTCTTCTTTTGTCCCCACACTGGTTCATTCCGAACTCTTCGGACATGAAAAAGGGGCCTTTACCGGGGCGTCCAGCCGCCAGCTTGGCAGGCTGGAGCGGGCCCAGGGCGGAATCCTTTTCCTGGACGAAATTGCCGACCTGCCCCTGGAAACGCAGGTGCTTCTTCTCAGATTCCTGCAGGACAGAAGCTTCGAGCGGGTGGGGGGACAGCGTCCCATTCGGGTGAATGCCAGGATCCTTGCGGCCACCAACAGGCAGATTGAGAAGGATGTGAAAGCCGGGCGCCTCAGAGAAGATTTTTACTATCGATTGAATGTGGTTCGCATTCGCGTGCCCCCCTTGAGGGAACGTATTAGCGATGTGCCCCTGCTGGCCAATCATTTCCTCAGGAGTTATTGCCTGATTGAGGGAAAGGCGATCGGTGGATTTGATAGCCAAGCCCTGCGGTTCATGATGGACTATGACTGGCCCGGTAACGTGAGAGAGCTTCAAAATGCGGTAGCCCGATGTGTGGTCTTATCGCCCGGCGGTTCCATTCAGGCTGAGGACTTTGTCCAGACAATGCGGCCCTCCTACAGGGCACCCGCCGAATATGCCCTGGCCCAAAATGAAAGGGCGCTTATTTTGAAAGTGTTGGAAAAATGCAACTGGAACAAGCATGAAGCCTCCAGGCTTCTCGATATCAGCCGGGGAACGCTGTACAGCAAGTTGAAAAAATACAACATTCAGAAGCAGGGCTCCTGATAATGACTATATTTTAAACATTATGTGATTTTAAGGGTTTAATCTTGTACGCATTATAACACACTGCTTTTACGCCATATTTCAATGTATTGTATTTATATGGAGCCGGATACTGAACATTCTGTCCTGTCCTAGCCTAACCTTAATTTTATGTCTTTTGCGGGGCCAGCCTAAAACTATCAATAAATTAAGCTTGTTATCACCACATTTTTTCTCCCTGCAATCTGCTCTGAATGTCGGCATAAATCTTGAGTACCCAACGTTGCAAGTCTGCATTACTCTTCTCCAAAATTCTTGTCCATCTTCCGGCATAAAAGGCAAGGCTATGAAAAGAACTTCTCACGATCGCAGTGTGCTGGACAGCGTGCCCATAGGGATCTTTACCGTGAATCCCGATTGGCAAATCACCTCTTTTAATCGAGAAGCTGAGAAGATCACCGGGTTTACGCGAAAAGAGGCTCTCACGTGCCGGTGTTATGAAATCTTCCGGACCGAACTCTGCTATCGTGGCTGCTATCTGAAGAAGGCCCTGGAAACGGGGCAGAACATCGTCAAGGAAAGAAACCGAATCCTGAGCAAAAGCAATCAGGAGGTCCCTGTTTCCATTACGGCCGCAGTATTGCAGGACAACGAAGGGAAGATCCTGGGCGGTGTGGGATCTTTTCTGGACGACTCCGTTCGCGTGGCTTTGGAAAAGAAGATTCAAGAGTCTTACACGCTGGGTGACATTGTGGGAAAGGACGAAAAGATTCTGAGACTCTTTGACATCCTTCCCGTGGTGGCGGACTCTGACGCGTCTGTGCTCGTCGTGGGTGAAACCGGAACCGGCAAGGACATGTTCGCTCGAGCGGTTCACAACATGAGTCATCGCAAAAAAGGCCCCTTCGTCAAGGTCAACTGTGCGGCCCTGCCCGACAACCTCCTGGAGTCTGAGCTTTTCGGGTACAGGCAAGGAGCTTTCACGGATGCTAAGAGGGACAAACCGGGCATGTTTCAGTTGGCGGATGGAGGAACCATATTCCTTGACGAAATTGGTGACCTCTCGCAAAATTTGCAGGCAAAACTCCTTCAGGTCCTGGATGAAACAGAGTTCTACCCCTTAGGCTCCATGCAACCCATCAAGGTGGATGTCCGGGTGGTTGCTTCAACCAACAGGAATTTGCCCATGATGCTTCAGGACGGGACCTTCAGGACGGATCTTTACTACCGGCTGAGGGTAATCGAGCTGGAACTTCCTCCTTTAAGGGAGAGGGCCTCGGATATTCCCCTGTTGATTGACCATTTTGTCAAGGAAATCGGATCCGGCCTGGAAAAGGAGATTCTTGGCGTCAGGACCGATGCCATGAACATCCTTCTGAACCACGCTTACCCGGGAAATGTCAGACAGCTCAGGAATATCATCGAACATGCGGTGATCCTCTGCCAGCAAGGAGAAATCACCAAGCAGGCCCTTCCGACGTATGTGTTGACATCCGGGAGCTTTAGGCCCCCCTGTTCCGCGCCCGCACCTGATCCGGCTAAAGACCCGAGCGAGCTTTTGCTGGCCAGAGAGAGAGAGGCCATTGTGGAGATTCTATCGGCCCATGGATGGAATCTCCAAGAGACTTCCAGAGCGCTTCATATCAATCGCACCACGCTGTGGCGAAAGATGAAAAGACTCGATCTTCCCTCAAGGCAGGGAGCGGCCATGGCTGTTTAGACTTTGCAACATACGTTGCAGATAGACGAACAGCTTCCAACCCATTATTTTCCCATCCGAAACAAAAATCGCGCGCCCCTTTTGTTGCATATCTGCAACATCAAAAGGGCTGGCGGGGCCCGGCCTCAACCGCACTTTTCAACTCACATCTATTTGATTTAATTCTATTTTCAACCGCATCAAAGCAGAGTGGCACACCCTTTGCGAAACGACGGGGCCTATGGAAACGAAGGTCGCTGTATGTCAGCTCAACGAACGGGTTGCCCCGCGATTCGACCAGTGTCCAGAACTCGTGCTGGTAACCATAGACGCTTCGGGCGGTTTCAAAGAGAAAAAAGTCCTTCCGGTGGGCACCTTGAAACCGAGGGAGGTGGCCGATCTTTTAACCCGGCTGCAGGTAAGGACCGTCATCTGCGGGGGCGTTAAGGAAGACAGTCAACAAGCCTTGAAAAAGTGCGACATCGAATTGATCGATAATGTCATCGGAAATGTTGAGGATATTCTCAGACGTTACAGCGAGGGAAAACTGAATCGGGGGAACACATCCACGTGATGGCAATTAACAACCCCCCAAAAAACAATAATAAAAACCAGAATCAGTCCTGAACCTACAACCCCGAGGAGGCGTTTATGAACCAGAAACCATCCATTCGAGTTCTTTTGGTGGACGATGAGGAGAATTTGCTTGAATACCTGTCTAAGCGCCTCCTGAAACAAGGCTTCAGCGTGAAGGCGACCTTTTCGGGAGAAGAAGCGCTCGGCGCGGCCCAGGAAGGCCATTATGACGTGGCCGTGGTTGACCTGAAGATGCCTGAGATGGACGGGGTGGAAACTCAAAAGAGACTTAAGGATATGCAGCCCCTCCTCCAGTGTATCGTCCTGACAGGCCACGGGTCCATAGAAACGGCTTTGGAAAGCGGCCAGCGAGACGCTTTTCAGTATCTCCTCAAGCCCGTTGATTACGACAACCTGGTGACTGTCATTAAGCAGGCCTATGACAAGAAAGTGGAGCTGCAGCGCAGCAAGTTCGCTGAGCAACTCGAGGAAGTCCACAGGGCCGGGTTAGGTGCGCACGGGCTAAGAAAAGCCATTAAAGAGCTGCGCGAAATTTATGGAATCGAATAGCTCATTCTTGACCGAGGTCCAAAAGGTCACCCGGGAGCTGACCAGCTACAAAATAGAACTAGAGCAAACCAGGGGATATCTTCAGTGTATCCTCCAGAATGCTGCCGACATGATCTTTGCAACGGACGTGGACGGCATTCTGATCTCATTCAGCAAGGGAGGGGAAAGGGTGCTTGGCTATTCCTGGGAAGAGGTTGCGGGTATTCCCATCAAAGATTTCGCTGAAGACCCGGGATCCTTTGAGCGACTGATGGCCGCCTGTCAGGAAGAGGGTTGCGCTGCAGGGCCGGATGTCCGCTTCCGGCATAAAGAAGGGGAAAGGGTTCACTGCAATGTCTCTTTAATGGACCTCAAAAACAGGGAGGGCGAACGAGTTTGCACGGTTGGCATATGCCAGGACATGACACAGTGGAAAAAGTTGCAGGAAGACCTGGTCCGGGTGGACAGGCTTGCTGAAATAGGTCGGATTGCTTCCGGTGTGGCCCATGAAATCAACAACCCTGTCGCAGTGATCGGGGAGGCTTCGGGCTGGGCAGGGGAGGTTATTGCCGACGCCAAAGGGCTTAGCCCTGAGGATCGCGGCGAGCTGGAAAAGGTTGTTGACGAGATTCATAACCAGACGAAGCGGTGTCGCAACATTACTCACAAACTATTAGCCTTTGCCCGGGATTCGGCACCGACCAAAGGCGAGTTTGATGTCCACGAACTCATCACGGAAACGATCAGTTTTCTCAAACCTGAACTCAAATACACCCGCATCCAACTGGATGTCAATTTTTCTGAAGGGTCACTTGTGGTGAACTCGGATCGAAGGCTGCTGGAGCAGGTCTTCGTCAACCTTATTACCAATGCCATTCATGCCGTGTTGGAAAAAGGACACGACGACAGGCGGATTGAAATCCGCACATCAAAAGCCAACTCGGACGTTGAAATAAGCGTCAAGGATAATGGGGTGGGCATCCCCGAAGAAAACCGGACAAAGATCTTCAAACTCTTTTACACCACCAAGCCGGTGGGCAAGGGAACGGGCCTGGGTCTTCCCATTTGCCAGAGCATCGTTGAGAACCTGGGAGGTACGATCGCCTTTGAGAGCACGGTCGGCGAGGGGACGGTTTTCACGATTCATCTGCCCGTTTCCTGACCCTCTAAGGCCGGTTCAAGATGAAACAGAAAAAAGTCCGTGCGACAACGAGTTAAGAAGAGGGAAGTTATGGACAGACAGGGCCAAATAGGTGCCTCCGCACCCGTTGCAGAAGCAGTGAACCAGGGATCAGGAACCACCACAGAGGCCGGCGCTGGGAGAACCTCCTTTTCCCGTTTCCTTGTAACCTTCTTGATCATGGCCGGCATCTGGATCATGAATGCGGGAAAATACGATCTCTTTCATTCCACCCTTGGGCTGATTTCCTGCCTCCTTGTGTCCTATTTGTCTTCGGACCTATTGTTCCCTTCCCCCCCGAGCGGCCTCATTCGCCAATGGGCGCGTTTCGCCGCCTATATCCCGTGGCTGGTCGTCGAGATCTTCAAGGCCGGTTTGCACGTGACCTATCTGGTCTTTCACCCAAGGATGATGGATCTCATTGATCCCCACATCGTTCGGTTCCGGAGCAAGCTCAAAAGCGATCTTGCACTGGTAACCTTTGCCAATTCGATCACGTTGACCCCTGGGACGATCACCGTTTACGTATCCATCGACGGCGATTTCAAAGTGCATGCCATTGACAGGCCCTGCGGAGATTCGCTTCCGGGCACGATGGAGGAAAAAATCGCAAAAACATTCGGCGAGAAGTGAGAAGAGGAATGAGAAATGGATAACGTTTTTCTATTTTCAAGTGTCTACCTGGCGCTTCTGATGATTCTCTCCCTGTATCGCGGCATATTCGGGCCCACGGTGGCGGACCGCATGATCGGGGTGAATGCAATCGGCAGCAAGACGACCGTGGTACTGGTTCTCATCGGTCTCATGTATCACCGGCTTGACATGTTTCTGGATATTGCCCTTGCGTACGCCCTGCTCAATTTCATCGCGGTGCTGGCCGCGTCGAGATTCTTCCAGAAACGCAAAGGGCTTTATGATGAGAGCTGACAACAAGTCCAAAGAGACATCCATTGGAGACTGACGCATGAACATCATCGTTTTCTTACTCCTCATGGCAGGCCTTTTCTTCTTCACCGGCGGTTGTATCGGGATTCTGCGCTTCCCCGACTTTTTCTCCCGGCTTCACCCGGCAGGAAAACTGGATACCCTGGGCTTGATGCTTACGATGACGAGCTTGGGGTTGTACAATTTCTATGACTTCTCTCTGGGGACCCTCATCAACGGTTGTAAGATGCTTCTAATTATGGTGTTCGTTTCCTTGGCCAGCCCCACGGCCACGCATGCGATCGTGGATGCCGGGGTGCGCGCGGGACTGGCGCCGTGGGCCAAGGGAGACAAAAGGAGATAACGATATGTTCTGGCAGTTGGATCTCGTCATTCTCACCCTGGTGGTTTTCGCCGGCCTCGGTTCCTTGATGGTCAAAGATCTTCTCGGGGCAGGGATTCTTTTTGGTGCTTATTCCTTTCTGATGTGTCTGATGTGGACGGTCATGGGCGCCGTTGATGTGGCCTTTACCGAAGCATCCGTGGGAGCCGGCGTGAGCACGGTCTTTTTCGTAGCTGCGGTTTTTCGAACCTCAAGGAGGACAAAGGATTGAAAGCCATCGGTTTTGTCATCGTTTTGCTGACGGGCGGATTCCTGATCTATGCGGCGGCCGACTTTCCAGGATGGGGCGACCCCAACTCTCCGGCGAGTCTACACGTTTCGCCCTATTACCTTGAAAACACGGTGGAGCAAACCCATGTCCCCAACGCCGTCACCTCGGTCGTAGCCGATTACCGTGGTTATGACACCATGTTTGAGACCACCGTGATATTCACGGCCGGGGTGGTTTGTTTCTTTCTCCTCAGAACCCTTCTCCGAAAGGAACCCGAAGACAGGCTTTACCGCCATGTTCTTACCGGGGTGACCATACGCGTCAAGGAGGGCAAGCTACCCCCGTCCGAGGAATTTGAAAGGATAGACACCACCTGGACCCCCCATGATCTGATCATCAAGACGATTTGCCGGCTGCTCGTTCCTTTTGTTCAGATATTCGCGCTCTACGTAATTTGCTTCGGCCATTACAGCCCTGGCGGAGGGTTCCAGGGAGGCGTGATCTTGGGCGCCAGCATTATTGTCTATGCCATCTCCACGGATCTCAGGAGCGAACTGCAGCGCATCCGGGAGAAAACCGATGCCCTCCTTTCCGCATTCGGCGTGTTCCTCTATGCAGGCACCGGGGCATTGTGTCTGCTGCTCGGATTCAATTTTCTGGACTACCACGCTCTGGCGCCGATCTTATTTGTCAATCGCGTTATGGCCAGGTCTCATGGGATCTTTATCGTGGAAGTCGGTGTGGGGATCGCGGTCATGGGCACGATGATATGGATTTACAGTGTGCTTGCGTCACGGGGCCACTATGACGAGGGGCTATGACTATGGAAGATATCGTACAAACTGTTGTCGCAAAATACAATTACTGGATTTACATTACCCTGATGATGATGGGCCTGTACGCGATGATCGCCAAGAACAATTTGATCAAGAAGATTGTGGGAATGAACATCTTCCAGACCGCGATCATTTTGTTCTACGTATCGATCGGCGTGAAGAAAGGCGCCACCATCCCGATTATAAAGGCGCTCCATGGCCACCACGAGGCCATTAACCCCGCCGAATACATGAACCCTCTTCCCCACGTGCTCATGCTTACGGCTATCGTGGTGGGGGTCGCCACGCTCGGCGTGGCCTTGGCTTTTGCCATAAGGGTCTACAACCGGTATAACACACTGGAAGAAGATGAAATTCTATCCCAGATAAGAACCAAAACAGAGGAGATATGAGCACACAATATCCTGCACTTCTCGTAACCATTCCGCTTCTGTCCGGTTTCGTGATCAGTGCGGCCGGATGGCTCAACAGGCGGTTGTGTTTTTACATTGCAGTGATCGCCCTGGCCGGGTCGGCTTTTTCGTGTTTCGGCGTTCTGCTCCAGGTGCTCCAGGAAGGGCACGTGACCTACCACCTGGGAGGCTGGGATCCGCCATGGGGCATTGAGTATTATGTGGACTACCTAAACGGGCTTGTCCTGGTGGTCGTCTCCACCGTGGCTCTGGTCAATTTGATTGCAACCAAGAGGAGTGTCGAAGAGGAGTTCCAGGAAAAGATAGGACCGTTTTACACTTTGTACGCGTTCATGGTGACGGGACTCCTGGGCATTGTCGTGACGGGCGATGCTTTCAACCTCTATGTTTTGCTGGAGATCACTGCGCTGAGCGGCTACGGCTTGTTGGGCATGGGCAAAAACGATCGCGCGACCTTGTCTACGCTTAACTACTTGTATATGGGCACCATCGGAGCCTGTTTCTACCTTCTCGGCATCGGTTATCTCTATATTGTCACAGGCTCGCTGAACATGAGAGACATCGCCCAAATTCTTCCTTCCCTTTATGGATCAAAAGCCGTGCTTGCCGCATTCATCATTTGCCTGGTGGGGGTGTGGGCCAAGATGGCCTTTTTCCCCTTTCACGGATGGCTCCCGAATGCATACACCCATGCTTCTTCCGCTGCGAGCAGCCTCATTGCGCCCCTGGTCACCAAGGTGATGATTTATGTCATGATCCGTCTCATGCTCACCATATTTACTCCAGCTTTCACCTTCTCCGTGGCGCAGCTGAGCAAACCGGTCGTTTGGCTGGCTGTCGCCGCCATCGTCATGGGGGGCATCTTTGCTCTTGCACAGCGTGATCTGAAGAAAATGCTCACTTACATCATTGTGGCGGAAGTGGGCTATATGGTCGGCGGCGCGTGGCTGGGAAACCGCGCGGGGATGACCGGGGCGATTCTCCACATCCTGAACGATGCCCTTATGACGCTTTGTGTATTCCTGGTCGCGGGTAATATCGTTTACAAGGTTAAAGGATGCGCCTTCGATGACCTGAAAGGTTTGATGCGCAAAATGCCCTTCACCATGGGGGCCTTTGTGGTCGGGGCCCTGTCGATCATCGGGGTTCCTCCCACCTGCGGCTTTTTCAGCAAGTGGTATCTGATCTCAGGGGCCATTCAGGCCGGTCAGTATGCTTTTGTGGTGGCCCTCCTGTTCAGCAGCCTGGTGAATGTAGTTCTGTTTTTCAGGGTCATCGAGATCGGCTATTACGAGCCCGCCGGAAGTCATCACGGTCATGAGCATCATCCGGAACCCATGGATGAAGCCCCGCTGACCATGCTGGTCCCTCTTTTCATCGTCGCCGCCGGCCTGATCCTGGTGGGTCTTTACACCGGTGACATTGTAAACCGAATTATCGAACTGGCCATACCAAATGGCATTGTCTGATGCAGATGGGATGATGATATGGAAACGATTACATCCATAAGGCCCTTGCTGGCTGTTCTGGTTTCGTTGTCGGTCACACCGATTCTCGTTTCGAGCAGGGCGCCGAATGTGCGGGAGGCGTGGACCTTCGTGGCGGCCACCGTGAAGTTTCTGATCGTCCTGTCCATGCTTCCAGCGATTCTGCATGGGAATGAGATCGTCTACACGCTGGTCGAATTCCTGCCCGGTGCAGCGATCAAGTTCAGGGTGGATGCCCTGGGAATGCTCTTTGCGCTGGTCTCTTCATCTCTTTGGATCATCACGTCTGCATACTCGATCGGCTACATGCGGGGGTTAAAGGAACATAGCCAGACGCGCTATTTCTGCTTCTTCGCATTCTGCCTGTCAGCCACGGTTGGGGTGGCGTTTTCAGGCAATCTGCTGACACTCTATCTCTTTTACGAGATGCTTTCGCTGGCCACCTATCCCCTGGTTACCCACCATCAGGATGAACAGGCCCGTCGCTCAGGACATAAATATCTCCTTTATATCGTAGGCACCTCTATCGGTTTTGTGTTACCGGCCATGCTGATCTCTTATAATCTGGCCGGGACACTTGAGTTTTCAAAGCATGGCTTTCTGGCGGGAACCGCGTCCAAGCCGCTGCTCGGGCTGCTTTTGTTCATGTTCATCTTCGGTTTTGCCAAGGCCGCGATCATGCCGCTTCACGGCTGGCTTCCTGCCGCCATGGTGGCGCCCACACCGGTCAGCGCCTTGCTCCATGCCGTGGCGGTCGTCAAGGTCGGTGTCTTCAGCATTGTCCGCATCCTGACAGGTGTTTTTGGCGTTCAACTTTTGTCATCACTCGATTTCGGGACCGTGATCTGTTACGTCGCCGCCTTTACCATCATCGTCGGCTCGCTCATTGCCCTTTCTCAGGACAACCTCAAGCGGCTTCTCGCGTTTTCCACCATTGCGCAGCTTTCATACATCGTGCTGGGCGTGGCGCTGCTTTCGCCCAAAGGGATGACCGGCGGCATCGTCCATATCGCCATGCATGCTTTTGGCAAGATTACCCTCTTTTTCTGCGCAGGGGCCATCTTCGTGGCAACCGGGAAGAAGAATATCAGCGAAATGCTCGGCATCGGCCGGAGAATGCCGGTGACGATGGCGGCCTTTTTTATCGGCGCCCTCAGTATTACCGGGGTGCCCCCATGCGGCGGTTTCATAAGCAAGTGGTACCTGGTCCTCGGGACGCTCCAGGCCCACCAGGTCGTGTTCCTCGTCGTTTTGCTGGTGAGTTCCCTGCTGAATGCCTGTTACTTCATGCCCATTGTCTACAAGGCCTTTTTCTGCCCCCCCAAAGAGGCCATGTTTCAGAATACCGTACAAGAGGCGCCGCTCTTTTGTGTGGTGCCCTTGGCCATTACCGCCTTGATCTCCATCATTTTATTTTTCTATCCCCAACCCTTTCTACGGTTGGCGATCATGATGGTACAGAGCATAACGGGGACGTAAGCCATGAACGATGAAAGAAGCGACGAAATAGAAGGACAGATGGAACTGGGTCACGAGCCTATTCCCCCGTACAGGACTGTTTTTTTCATCGCCATCACACTCGGGGTTTTTTATCTCGGCTTGATTCTGTTCAACACGCTTTGAATGGAACGGTGTATAGCCCTTTAATTTCTTAGGCACCCTGGATCACCCTGAGTCACTTCAGGCCCTCAATGGAAGGACATAAACATGAAAGAAAAGGCCAAGGGAGAAAAACAGTATCTCTTTGACAAGCCCAGAAACGTGAACAGACTCTTGGGGTGTTTTTTTTCATCTTTAGTCATCCTTCTTGGCATTGAGTTCTTTGTCCACAAACATCCCCATTTTCCCTGGGAAGAGTGGCCTGAGTTCTATGCCCTATATGGATTTGTGGCCTGTGTGGTTCTTGTTCTTGCAGCGAAATACATCCTGCGGCCTTTAGTGAAAAGACGAGAGGATTACTATGATTAATACAGTCCCCCCGGCGGCAATATTTATCATTGGGGCATTGCTGGTTCCGCTCATCAAGGGTAAATGGAAGAGCGCCTTCTTGCTGCTCATCCCCGTGATTGGTTTCATCAACCTGATCCATATTCCGCAGGGAACCCATTGGGTCACTCATTTCCTCGGTTACGATCTCGTTTTCGGAAAAGTGGACAGATTGAGTCTCCTTTTCGGTTATATTTTCCACCTGATCACATTCATATCGCTTATTTATGCGCTTCACGTCAAAGACGACCTCCAGCACGTGGCCGGGCTCATATACGCGGGCAGTGCGTTAGGGGTTGTCTTTGCCGGGGAGCTTTTTTCTTTTTTTGTCTTCTGGGAGATGCTCACTGTCAGTTCTGTCCTGCTGATCTGGGGCCGCAGGAGAAGGGCCTCTCTGCTCGCGGGATATCGGTATCTGCTTGTTCACGCTGCCGGAGGCCTGTGCCTGTTAGCAGGCATCGTCTTGCACGTGAATCAAACAGGCTCGATTGAGTTTGGATACATCGGGCTGAGCGGATTGGGCAGTTATTTAATATTCTTTGGATTCGGCCTGAATTGTGCCTGGCCGCTCCTGCATCCGTGGCTCACGGATGCGTATCCTGAGGCAACGGTCACAGGGGTTATATTCTTGAGTGCCTTTACCACAAAGACGGCCGTCTACGCCCTGGCCAGAGCGTTTCCGGGTACTGAGGCGTTAATCTGGATCGGGGCGATCATGACCGGATTCCCCATTTTCTTTGCAGTCATTGAGAACGATCTAAGACGGGTCTTGGCTTACAGTCTTATCAACCAGGTCGGATTCATGGTATGCGGCATCGGCATCGGGACAGCTCTGGCCATCAATGGCGCGATAGCCCATGCCTTTAACGATATCCTCTTCAAGGCCCTTCTTTTTATGTCCATGGGCGCCATTATTTATCGTACCGGCAAGATCAACGGCACGGCGCTCGGCGGACTATACAGGACCATGCCGCTGACCTGTATTTTCTGTATGGTGGGGGCGGCATCCATCTCCGCCTTTCCCCTTTTCAGCGGCTTTGTCAGCAAATCCATGGTCATGGATGCGGCTGCGCAAGGTCATATGAGGATCATATGGTTTATCTTGCTTTTTGCCTCAGCCGGTGTGTTTCACCACGCCGGGATCAAGATTCCGTACTTTGCGTTTTTCTCTCACGACTCCGGCATGAGGCCAAAGGAGGCGCCGTTCAATATGCTCCTGGCCATGGGCATTACGGCCTTCCTCTGTATCTTCATAGGCTGCTACCCGCGTCCGCTATACAGCCTGCTTCCATATCCTGTTGATTACGTGCCATATACAGCGCCCCATGTATTGGGGCAGACCCAACTCCTCTTTTTCTCAGCGCTGGCCTTTTCTTTGCTATTGCTTTCCGGCATCTATCCGGGCGAGCAGCGGTGCGTCAATCTTGATTTTGATTGGATCTACCGCATGGGAAGCCGGCTTTTTTACTATATCATGGCAAAAAGTCTGAACGGGATAAACGCCCTCTCTGAAAAGATTTTCGTAGACGGTCTGGCCGGGTATCTCGGCCGTATCTCGAGGGACGGTCCCGCAAGGGTCGCGCTTTTGGCTATGGTGCCGGCCTGGATCATTGGTGGTGCGACAGGAGAGAAACTCGCTCAGAAGAAAGCCACTGTCCGAGCGGTCCTGCAAACAGGCACTTCACCAGTAGGAATCAGCGCAGCACTGGCTACCATTTTTCTGGTCGTCGTTTTTCTGCTGATGTAAGGTAATCTAACCCCGCCGGGATTCGGCACGGAGAGGAGACACATATGGCTTCCACAGAAGACTTGAGAAGGATCGCACTGCTTGAAGACATGACGGACCAGATGCTTGACCAGTTGGTGCCTATGGTTGAAGCGGCGTCATTCGACGAAAGACAGGTCATCTACGAAGCGGGCGACAGGGCCGATCACTTTTATCTACTGAAAAGGGGAAAGGTGTTGCTTGAGGCAGAACTTGCGCCAGGTTTCATCATTTCTCTCGGTGCCATCAAGCCTGGGTATTCCTTTGGCTGGTCCGCCCTTGTCCCTGCGGCCGTTCATACCTCTTATGCTGTTTCTGCTGAACCATCCGAAATCTTCGCCCTTCCCGGAGACAAGCTTATGGCAGTGCTCGATCGCGACCATACGATGGGATATCTGATGATGCAAAAGGCGACCAGAATCCTTGAGAACCGCTTGGAACATAGGACGGCTCAGTTTCTCAAGGTCATAATCAGGCACCCCGACATAGGGACGCTCTTGGGCCTGGAGGTTGCAACGTAGCGACCCGTCCCGAACCGTGGGAGAAAGCCAAGGGGCACCATAAGGCTTGTTTTCTCGCCTATCACCTTGATTTCGAAAGTACCAGGTTCCCAATGAATGGGATATAGCCGTTGAAGAAACACTTCGAAACCTTCACCCGAAAGCCCGGCCTTTGGTTTGTCGCCATCATCATCCTGGGCCTGCTGGTGGGCATGCTTTTTCTCGACGTGCTGACAGCCCGGCAAATGAAGAGCATGATCGGTGACACGAGAAATTCTTTATATGACCGCTATGTGAGGCAGTGTTTGATACAAGGCGTTATGACGGCGGTGGTGATGATCATCCTCACGTTCTTGATCGCAAACGAAAGGGCCCGCTTTCAAATCCTGAAACGTGAGGCCAAAACCACAGCCAACGGCCTCGAACGCTATGCCAAGAGGCAAAAACGCTCTGAAGGAAAATACCGCTCTCTTGTCGAGTCGGCGGATGACATCATCTATACCATGGACAAATATTGCAACGTCCTGTCGATCAACCAGGGTTTTTCAAAGCTCCTTGGGCAGCCCCCCGTAGAAGTGATCGGAAAGAGCATTCAGGATGTGGTCGAGTACGACGTCTCGGTGAATGTCTTTTCAATCGTCGAAAAGGTCCTGAACAAATCCGAGACATTTGTCCAGGAGGAACAGGTCAAAATGGGGGGAAAGCCATACTGGCTGAACACAAAATACCAGGCTGTAGGGTTGGGCGATGATGTGGCAAGCCTGGTGCTAGTGATTTCCCGGGACATTACCAATCAAAAGAGAATCGATGAACAGCTTTTCCATACTGAAAAGCTCGCATCCCTTGGGGCCCTCTCCGCCGGCGTGGCCCACGAGATCAACAACCCGATTGCGATCATTTTGGGTTTTACGGAATTATTGATGGAAAGACTTCCCAAAAACTCTAAAGAATATGAGATGCATAAGACCATTCAGAGACAGGGAAATAACTGCAAAAGGATCGTTGGGGATCTTCTCTCTTTTTCCCATATTCCCGACTACGTGGAAACAGAGATGAACATTGCGGAGCACGTTCAAAGGGTCGTCAATCTGGTTATGAATACCCTGGTTGCCAATAAGATAGATCTCAGGATGGACATAGAGCCGAATCTTCCAAAGGTGAGAGGGCACGGCCAGCAGCTGGAGCAGGTTTTCGTGCACCTTATCAACAATGCGGTGGCCTCTATGGCGGATGGCGGTGCCTTAACCCTGTCAGCGCACCGTTCCGGTGATGAGGTTCGCATCGTTTTTACCGATACCGGGTGTGGCATCACACCGGAGATCATGGACAAAACCTTTGAGCCGTTTTTTACGACAAAAGAGGTGGGGCAAGGAACAGGTCTGGGCCTTTCCGTGAGTTATGGCATTGTAAAAATGTTTGGAGGGGATATCCGCATCGAGAGCCAAACCAGTACCAATGGCAAAGAGCCCGGTACAACGGTGACCGTGACGCTCCCCGTGGCAAAGCCGTTAGGGTGAGGCCCGTGGAGAAACACGAGGCCAAAGATAGGGGGGTTAAGTCAAAACAAGTAGAAGATGGCACTGGGACAAGCTGCAGTGTAAGATTGGGTTTTTGGAATTTCAGACGTGGCTGCCCTGTGATATATACTTCTATGGGTGAAAAATCAGCCACAGGGTGGTTGGCATAGATAGCGAAAGGAGGGCAAAAATGTCCAAGAAAATACTGATCGTGGACGACGAGCCGGATGTTCTTACCTTTACCAGCGCGGTTGTTGAAGAAAATGGTTATGAGAGCGTGAAAGCCAAGAACGGGGTTGAGGGCATCGAACTCGTGTACAAGGAGATGCCGGATCTCGTCTTGCTCGATCTGATGATGCCGAAGAAGAGCGGCATCATGATGTTCCAGGAGTTGAGAAAGGATCCGAAGATGAGTCACATTCCGGTCATCGTCGTGACAGGCATCTCCGAGGTCACGGGCGTGGATTTCAGAAACTTCATGTACAAGCAGCCGCTAAAGAATGAGAAGAAGTTCGTCGAGACCACCGGCTTGACAAAATACACGATACCGGACGGGTATATCGAAAAGCCGGTCGATCCCGACGAGTTGATCAAGGTCATCAAAAAGGTTCTAAAAGAATAGAATGGCTCCGGGATTTCAGGCCTGAAGAACCACCGGCTCGTTCAATAAGCCCGGCTTCGCCATGATGCCGTTTTCCTTGCACTGTCAGTGTATTTAGAACGGCGTCCCGGCCCCGCCGGATAATGAAAACTCAAATCCCGTCGCCGGAGGGATGAGTCTTTCCCCCGGGATGAGCCGCCGTCTGATTCGGGAAATGCGCCATAATGCTATGAAAAGGCTTTCAAGTTGCCGCGATCGTCATGCAGACTGTTCCAGGGACACGACACCAGGTCGAATAACGTAAAACCTCTAAAGCCCCTCCGCCGAAAATCACCCTACAATCGTTCCCAGCGACACGGGCCTGGTGCTTGAGTGCAACTGGAACACGCAGAATGGTTCTCCCATGAAGCCATTAACGGCGTCACTAACTTGGAAAACCGACCCCGGTCCGTACACCCTTTTCAAAAGGGGGAGAGAAAGTCGCATGTCATAGCGTGGCATCGAAGTTCCCCCTTTAGCCAAAGGGTGTGTGTGGGGATTTTTATGGGGGCACCGGCATCCACAGGGGCCTATCGAACCTCCAACGGGACCTTTTGTTGAAGATGAATTTACGAGGCAACCATCAAGTGAAGTGCTGGGAAGTTTTTAAATGTAACGACCAAGAATGCCCTGTTTACCAGTTGAAGGAGCCGAGGTGTTGGCTCATCGCGGGGACCCACTGCCGAAACGAAATCCAGGGGAAATTTCTGGAAAAGATGGAGATGTGCCTTGAATGCGAACCCTTTAAAGCCAATATGGACCTTGCTTCACTGGAAGAGACGCTCCTGGTGGTCGACCAGCAGTTTAGAGAATTCAGAGCGATGGTCGAGGAGCGAGACAGAGAATTGGAGACCATCAGCATGGAGTTGGCTTTGGGGTTGTCTGAGGTCTTCGAAGCATTAAGAGAGATTTCTTCGGGAGATCCTTCAGTCAGGATAACTGAAACCTCGGACTTCGAGCTGATTGCGAAGTTAAAACATATGGTTAACATCACCGCCGAGAACCTGGCGGAAATCGTTGATCTGTCGCACGAGTTTGCCATAGGACTGGCCGAACACTTCAATGTCCTGCTCGGGGTCTCAAGAGGCGACCTGACGACAAGGGTGTCCGGAGTCTCAAAAGTAGAACTTCTGGAGTCCCTGAAGAGGGTGACAAACCAGATGATTGAAAGTGTTTCGCGCGAGATCACGGAACGCCAGAGAGCGGAAGGAGAACTCAGGGAAAGTGAGGAGAGATATCGTACGGTTCTGGAGGCGTCTCCGGATCCTGTGGTTGTTTACGATATGGAGGGTAAGGTTGTGTACATCAACCCTGCATTCACCCGGGTTTTCGGGTGGACGCTGGACGAGCACTTTGGAAGGAAAATAGGCTATGTCCCTGATGAGAACTGGCCCGAGACCCAAATGCTGATTGATAAGGTCCTGTCGGGACAAAGCTGTCCCGGGGTTGAAAGTCGGCGCTATACCAAAGACGGGAAGGTCCTCGACGTCAGCATAAGCGCAGGCACCTACTTGAATCATAAAGGCATTCCCCTGGGGAGTGTGCACATTTTACGGGACATTACCGAGCGGAAGCGGGCTCGCAATGCGCTGCGCGACGCCCGTGATGAACTGGAGCGACGTGTTGAAGAGCGGACGGCGGAATTGACCAGGGCCAATGAACAACTGAAACGCGAAATTGGGGATCGCACACGAGCAGAAAACGAACTGACGTTGAGTGAACAAAAATACCGTCTTCTCTTTAACAATGACCCGAATCCGCTTTTTCTGGTCGATTTAGACTCCAGTAAAATCATCGATGCCAACACGCCAGCCACGGTGACCTATCAATATGAACGGAAAGACCTCATCGGGAAGTCCTTTCCGGATTTGTTCGACGCGGACGAGGCCGCTCGGCTGTGGGATGAGCTGGAAGACTCCCACAGCGATGTCTATGTCTTTGTTCCCAGGGTATCGGCCAAGAGAAAGGACGGGCGCCATTTTTTCATCCATCTGCATGCCAGTGCCGTCAGATTGAAGGAAGAAGAAAATGGCGGCTTCGGGCGATCCTTGATTGTCAGGACCGTGGACATCACCCGAAGACTTGAACGGGAGGCGCTGCTCGCCCAGGCCAGCAAGTTGGCCACGCTCGGTGAGATGGCAACCGGTGTGGCCCATGAACTCAATCAGCCGTTGAATGTGATGCGGGTTGCAGGGGATTTCCTTGCCAAGATGTTAAGGAGGCACCAGAGGATCCCGGACGAAGAACTCATGAAAGTGAGCCGTTACATCACTGAGCAGGTGGACCGGGCCACCCAGATCGTCGATCACCTGCGGGAGTTTGGCCGCAAGAGCGACCTGGCGGTTCACCCCGTGGACCTGAACGAGCCCATCCGGGGCGTGTTTACGCTCTTAGGTCAGCAGCTCAAATTGCGCAACATTGAGGTGAACCTCAAGCTGGACGAGGGCCTGCCCAAAATCCTGGCCGAAAAGAATCGGCTGGAGCAAATCTTTCTGAACCTGATCAGCAATGCCAGGGATGCGATGGAGGCAAAGGATCCGGAAGCGATCAAAGAACTCACCATTACGACCACCCACGAAGGAGACAGGGTGGTCGCTCAGGTCACGGACACGGGAACAGGCATGCCGGGAGAGGTTCGGAAAAAGATCTTCGACCCCTTCTTTACGACAAAAGAACCGGGAAAGGGAACCGGCCTGGGGCTCTCCATCACCTATAACCTCGTGAAGGATTTCAAGGGAGAGATCAACGTGGAGTCAGCTCTCGATGCGGGGACGACATTCACGATCAGCTTCCCCGCGTACCAAGGATAAGGAGGTCCCGGTGGCGAAGCTATTGGTCATTGACGACGAACGGGCGATCCTGGACATGTTGGCGCTTTCATTGTCCAGGGAAGGGTATGAAGTCTTGACCGCCGAAAATGGAGAAATCGGTCTGGAGATTTTTGAGCAGCATCGTCCCAAGCTCGTTCTGACCGACATCAAGATGCCCGGCATCGACGGCATAGAGGTCCTCAAGAGGATTAAAGCCATAGACGAGGAAGCGGAGGTCATTGTCATCACGGGCCACGGCGACATGGGCATGGCGGTTGCAGCGATTCAGCACCAAGCGTCGGATTTCATTACCAAGCCGATACGGGACGAAGTCCTGATGGATTCTTTGGAAAGGGCAAAAAAAAGGGTGTCCATGAGCGAACAGCTGAAGACTTACACCGAGTCTCTGGAGCGGACACTTGGCGCACGCAAGCTCGAACTCATGCAGGCCCAGGAAGAGCTGATAGAAACCGAGCGCCGTGCCTCCATCGGGGAAACCGTGGGGGCATTGGCCCATTGTGTCAAGAACATCTTGACGGGACTGGGCGGCGGCATGTACATGGTTCAAGTCGGCATGGCCCGGAAGAATCCCGGCACGCTGGAAGACGGCTGGGCCATGTTCCAGCGCAACATGGAAAGAGTCTCGGATCTCATCCTCGATCTATTGAGGTATTCGACCGAAGGGACACCGGAACGACGGCAATGCAAACCCAACACGATTGTCTCAGAAGCCGTTGAACTCTCCAGGAAAAGGGCTGAGGAGTACCACGTTAAACTCAGAACCGTCCTGGATCCTGCGGTGAAAGAAGCCTCGCTGGACCCGGATGGTATCCATAAGGTCGTGTCGACCCTGATCTCAAACGCCGTTGATGCCTGCATCTACGACACGGCTGTTTCCAAGGATTGGGAGGTCACTGTCAAAACCAAGATGGAATGCGACGCTGACTCTGGCGAAGCCCTTTTCTTGGAAGTGACGGATAACGGATGTGGGATAGCCGATGAGGTGAGGGCCCAACTCTTTCACAGGTTCTTGACGACTAAGCCGGGGCTGGGAATCGGCCTTGACCTGCTGGTCGCTCAAAAGATCGTCCGCGAACATGGCGGTGAGATGTTCCTGGAGTCAAAGGTGGGGCACGGGACGACTTTTGCCGTTCGACTCGACCGTCAGGGACCTGAGAAGCAGATCCATGGTTCTTCGAGTGAGCAAAAAAACGCGGGTCAGCAGGCGTCTTTCCGAAAAGAGGAATAGCTGTGTGGCGCAAGGATAACGAGGGAAACCCTGTGACGAAGTTGTTGGTCATTGATGACGAGAGCGCCTTCCTCGAGGTGTTGGCGATGTCACTGGCCAATGAAGGATACGAAGTGGTGACGGCCGAAAACGGCAATGAAGGCCTGAGAATCTTTGAAGAACAAAACCTCAAGCTCATTCTGACCGACATCAAGATGCCCGGCATGGACGGGATTGAGGTCCTAAAAAGAATCAAAGCCATAGACAACCAGGCCGAAGTCATCGTGATCACGGGCCATGGGGACATAAATGCGGCCATAGCAGCCCTTCAGCACGGTGCCTCAGACTTCATTACCAAGCCGGTGCGGGGTGAGGTCCTATTGCTTGCTCTCGAAAGGGCCAAAAAAAAAAGAGCCATTAATCAGCAACTGGCAGACTACACCGGGAACCTGGAACAGAAAGTGGAAGAGTGTACGCTGGAGCTGAAGCAGGCCCAGGAAGAATTGATAAGAAAAGAGCGGCTTGCGACAATCGGGGAAACCGTGGCCGGACTGGCCCATTATATCAAAAATATCTTGAGCGGACTGAGGGGCGGCTTGTACATGGTCAACACGGGTGTTGCCACGGATAAACCCCAGATGTTCGAAGAGGGCTCGGCCATGGTCGGGCGCAACATTGAAAGGATCTCGACCCTCGCTCTTGACCTTCTAAGGTATGCGAAGGGAAGAACGCCTGAACGGACCGTGTGTCGGCCCAACGAGATGGTTGCAGAGGCGGTGGGAATCTTCAAAGCAAAGGCCGAGGAACACCGAATCAAACTTGAAGCCGTCCTGGATCCGAACCTGAAAGAAGCCTACCTGGACGAAGAGGGTATCCATCGGGTTCTGGTCAATATGATCTCAAACGCCATCGACGCCTGCATCTATGACGAAGACACGTCCAAAGCGTGGAAAGTCACGGTTGAGACCAAGTTGGAAACGGACACGCAACGCGGTGAAACCATGGTCTTTGAGATCAGCGACAACGGATCCGGGATGACCGACGAGGTGAAGGCAAAGCTCTTCACCAAGTTTTTCAGTACCAAAGCGGGGCGGGGCACCGGGCTTGGTCTGCTCATCACGAAAAAGATCGTTCGCGAGCACGGCGGAGACATCTCCGTGGCGTCTGAGGCCGGGCAGGGGACCGTTTTTTCGGTTCGACTGAAGCGAGCGGTGTCAAAAGGGGACTAGGAGGCTGTCGGAAAACGCCCGTCTGCGGCGTTATCCTCATCCTTCGTCACTGCAGCGTACCCGGTTGTACGCCTCATTCCTCAGGATATCGGATGCCTTGCATCTGTGCGTTTTCCATCAGCCTCCTACAATGGGGTTCTCCGACAGGCTCCTAGGAGCCTGTCGGAGAACCGCCTCTTCGCTTGGGCCGTCTACGTCAACAGGAACTCGCGGACAAGTTTTTCCCAGGAAATGTCCGGGAGATTTCCATAGATATCGTCTACGGGGAAGCCACCGGCCGAGGCCGTTGCACCCCCACGGGCTTCAGTCACAATATGCCTGAGTCGCTCACTCTCGCCGTGCATCCAGTCCGCACTCTCCTCCCCGCTTATGAGATCCCTCAGGTTTTGCTTCATCTTTGTGGGTTCCACCATGAAAAGCCATCCCATTTCATAAGGGTATTTGTGTGCAAGTTCCGGTGCTTCTAAAACTCTTTGATTCACCGCTGTGACTACGCCCTCAACAGGAGACAGCATTTCGGCCCGGTGTTTGTCACGCCTCAGGATCCATCCGGTTTCGTTCTGTACCACCTTGTCACCCAGGGATGGGAGTTCCAGCTTCTTGTTCGGTCCGAGAAGCCTGGTCACAAAATCGTCCAGCCCAACGCGAATGCGGGCGCCGTAATCGATCATGGCCCAGCCGTGTCCCCGATGATAGTAGTAACCGCTCGCAAGCGAGTAACCCGACACGTTGGTGAGCATCACGGGTGAGATGGGGTCAAGGTGCGTCAATTCATTCTCAACAAGCTGATCGAATTCGCACTGGTGGCACTCAAAAGCGTTTGGGCATATTTTATAATCGACCCGACCCGAGAGCATGTGCCGGCACCGGCGCTGGCCGGCATCCAACGCATTGAAGTTCTCCCGCCAGCTTCTCATGCGGTCTCTCTTGGTTTTCGGAGCCAAACCAAGCTCTCGTTTTTTTCGGTTCTCTGAGACGATCTTTGCCATGGACTTGTCAAAGGTGCAATTGATGCAGTCATAGGTTCGGTCACACAACTTGAAATCGACGACCCTTGCCTTCATCCAGATGCATTCATCCTCGGAGAGTCTCAGGCCTTTCACATTTGAAGTCTTGCGGGGTTCCATGACGATTTCCTCCTTTTTGAAGTGTCTTTCTGGTCATGTCTTACGCAATGAACATGCCATGAACCGCGGTCATCTATAGGTTGTTGAAAATGCGGACAATTCAGTTGTTCCGCCAATGATTGGCGACACGGGCAGCGCCTGCTTTTCTGAGGCGAAAATAGACATACGCCGATCATGAGGATATTTATAAGTAAAATAAACCAGTTAGCTCTATTGAAAAAATTCGACACGAGTGTAGCTATTTTATACAGCCGTCCAGTGTTGGTTTTATGTATGAAAAATATACATTTTAGCCCCCGGTTTTATAGGGATCGTTTGTAGGTCGCTGATTTGCTAAAGTTTTTTGTCTTGATTTAAATACGCTCACGAGATAATCGTTCTTGTGGATATTGCCCTCTGGCTCGACTCCTTGAGGGATGGGCACCAACTTGGGAAATGATTATGGCATCCGGCGAACAGGTTGAGGCGACGTTAAAGGTTGGCATTGTCGGCGGCGGAAAACGGTGCAAAACGATCCTGGAAATGTTTCAGCGCCAGACCCCGCCCAGAGGGCGGGCCTCGGTGGTTCTCGTGGTCGATGAGAATCCCGAAGCATCGGGCTATCAGTATGCCCGCCAACTGGGCATCAAGACCACGACCAATCTTGAGGCCTTTGGCGACCCAAAAGACCTTGATTACATCCTGGACCTGGCGGGCCAGAGAGATGCTTTGATTCGGATATTGGTTCGCAAAGGTTCCCACGTTCCCGTCCTCGATGCGGTCGCCTCTAATTTGCTTCACGACCTTTTGAGAATTCAAAAAGAACTTATCGACACCCGTCGATTCCTGATGACGGTTCTGGATAGCATCCAGGAAGGCATTCTGGTCATCAGCCCGGACTACAAAATTCTCCGTATCAACGAACCTCTGCTGAGGAAGCTGAAAAGACCCGAGGAGGATGTCATCGGGAAATACTGCTATGAGGTGCTTTACGGGGAGGAATCCCCGGGGGGACCGCCTGACGGCATATGCCCGGTCGCTGAGGTGATCAGGACCCATAGGCCCCACCACACGAGACACACGCACCTGGACAGCAACGGGGAAGCGATTCATCTTGCGGTTTCGGCTTATCCTGTGATGGAGGATGGGGCCGTGTCAAGAATTGTCGAAATATCCCGGGATATTACGAGCGACATTCGGACTCAGGAAATGCTGCTCCAGCAGGAGAAACTCAGCTCTGTCGGCAAGCTGGCGGCCGGTGTGGCCCACGAAATCAATAACCCCCTGACGGCCGTGTTGACGAACAGCATGCTCCTTCTGGAGGACATCCGTGAAAGCGACCCCATGTATGAAGACTTAAAAGCCATCGCTGACGAGACGCTGAGATGTCGGGACATCGTGCGCGGGCTGCTCGAGTTCGCCCGACAGGAAGCGCCGGCCAAAGTCGAGTGCGATCTCAACAGCATTGTTGCCCATGTGGTCGGCCTTGTAAGAAAACAGTTTTCTTTCAAGAATATTTTGATTCACGAAAGCCTCGACGATCAACTGCCTTTGGTGAGTCTGGACCGGGATCAAATTCAACAGGTCATGGTCAATATGCTCATAAACGCCATGGAGGCCATTGAACGAGATGGGGAAATCAGAATAGAGACGTCCTATGACGGAACCAAAAAAAACATAACGCTGAGGATTTCCGACACGGGGCATGGCATCTCTGACGAGGTGAGATTAAAACTCTTCGATCCTTTCTTCACGACAAAAGAAACGGGCACCGGGCTTGGCCTGTCCATATCTCACGGCATCATTCAAAGACACGGCGGGGAGATTTCCTGTGAAAGTAGAGTGGGGAAAGGAACGGCGTTTACCATGACCCTGCCGGCCGTTTAGTGTCCGTCCTCCGGACACGACCGCGAGGGCATCGGGCGGCCCTCGCCGTGTTTCAATGCAGCTGTGGCCTTATCACCGTTGCTGAAAGAGCATGTTATGAGAGTACTTGTGGTTGATGATGATCTGACGGTCTGCAAGAGCTGTGAAAAGATTATAAGAAAGGCCGGCCATCACGTTGATTACTCCCTTAGCGGACATGAGGCCCTTGGCATGCTTGAAGGCGATGGCTATGACATTGTCTTCACAGATCTGAAGATGGCCGAGATGGGCGGCATGGAGGTCCTCCGCTTCATCAAAACCAGGGATCCGACCATTGTCGCGGTGGTCATGACAGGTTATGCCACGGTGGCATCGGCTGTTGAAACCATGAAATCCGGGGCTTTTGACTACCTTCCAAAACCGTTCACTCCCGGCGAATTCAGGGCCGTGCTGAATAAGGCGGTGGAGGAAAGGACAACGGTTCTCAAGGACCGGGAGCTTGTGGCGCGGAGTGCGATCGCCTCGGGCTTTCAGGGGATGATTTCGGAAAGCCCGAGAATGGAAACCGTCTTCGGCATGATCAAGAAAGTGGCCCCGACCGACAGCAATGTGCTGATCATGGGCGAGAGCGGGACCGGCAAGGAGTTGATTGCCCGGGCCGTACACGACCTCAGCGCGCGAAGGGAGCAAAAATTTTTTGCCATCGACTGCGCTGCCCTGTCCGGCGCATTGCTGGAAAGCGAACTATTCGGTCACGTGAAAGGGGCCTTCACCGGCGCTGTTCAGAGCAAGCCGGGGGTGTTCGAGGTCGCCCACCGCGGAACGGTTTTCCTGGATGAGATATGTAATGTCAATATAGAGGTCCAGGGAAAGCTCCTGCGCTTCTTGCAGGAAAGGGAATTCTTGCCCGTTGGGGCGACCCAAACAAAAAGCGTGGATGTGCGCCTTGTCTTTGCAACAAATAAGGACTTGAAGAAGATGGTTGCAGATGGGAGCCTGAGGGAAGACTTTTATTATAGGATTTTTGTCTATCCCATCAGCGTGCCGCCGCTTCGAGAGCGCCGGTCCGATATTCCTTTGCTGGCCTATCACTTTTTGAAGAATTATGGGAAACAGTTCCGAAAACCCGTATGTTCCATTGCAAGAAACGTTATGGAAACCTTTTCTCAGTATGATTGGCCCGGCAATGTCCGACAGCTGGAGAACGTTGTCCAGGCTGCCGTCATTGCCTCGGATACAGACGTACTCGCCTTCAAAGACCTCCCTGAATTTCGTGAATATGAGGCGATTCCTCACGGTTTGCCGCGGACAAGCGTTGAACTCAAGAGAGTGAAGAAGGAACTCCGGGCCAGAACCGTGGAGAAAGTGGAGCGAGATTTTCTCATTCATGCCCTGCAAAGAAATGACTGGAATGTGACCCGCGCGGCCAGAGATGTTGGGATGCAGCGGACCAATTTTCAAGGTCTCATGAGAAAATATGGCATATCGGTTCAGCGGGCGAAGTCGTAGATGGCCGTGGGACGTATCTCACTTAAATCTGAAAAGCCATTTCGACATCATGCCAGAATCCGCCTCTGGCTCCGGGCTTGTCCGCCTCTGGCGGGCTCGCGTTCCACTACGCGTGACTCGGCCGGGATGACGAATTGTGACACGGCCTCTTTAAGGCGGGGAACTTCACGCCGGATCCAGATTTTTTATATCCACTGTATAACAAACCTGTACACAACGCATGGGGTTGAAATAATAACACAACTTATCTTATCTCCGCTCCGGCGTATAGTATCTTTATACACAAGCCCACGGATGCCCCTTCTTCAAATTGACGGTTATTCTCATCATTTCGCATAGTTAGACTTCGATCCCCGCCCTGGCATGCCTGTTGCTTCAATGGTCAATGGTTACTAAAAACCGCTGAATCCATTTTCGGACAAACCCTGTAGTGGAAGGTAAGTGTTTCACGCGCCGTAACCGATTTCGAAGAAAGGGGGATCCCATGACAGCACTGACCCATAAAATACTGGTTGTGGACGATGAGATGGCTGCCGGGAGGAGTGTTGAAAAGATCCTGTCGAAGAAGGGATTTAAAGTCGATATCGCCCTGAGTGCGGACGACGGACTTAACAGGATTGAGAAGGGATTATTTGAATTAGTGCTTTTGGATATCATGATGCCCCAGGTCAACGGAATCGAAATGCTGGGCATGATCAAGGAGCGATGGCCCGATCTCAACGTGCTCATGGTGACCGGCTACCCTTCGATCGAGACGGCGGTTGAGGCGACGCGACTGGGGGCTGTCGACTACATACCCAAGCCGTTTACACCTCAAGAGCTGAGAGAAAAGGTCGAAGAAGCCCTTAAGTCAAAAGCCCCGGGCCGGGTGATCCCTCTGAGACCCCTCAAAGACGACGTTTCCATGGCCTTTTGTCCGTTAGGTGAACAGCTATGCGAGATCTTTGATAGAAAGGGCACGGCGTGCAAGACCAAGGATGGCATCTGTCCCAAAATCAAGAAGAGGCGCTTAAAAGCAAAAAGGAAGCCGAAGCCCCTTGCCCAGGAGATCGGCAAAGCCGCCATCGATATTGACATGCCGTTCGACTACCGCGACGTAAGCAGATACGCGAGCCAGGGCTATGTCCAAGCCCTTGAAGCTTCAGACCTGCCCAGGGTCAACTGGGGTGCGGCATTCGAAAACCTTGGCAAAACGCTTCCTGAGATTCTCGTTATTGACGACGAAGTCGTGGTGGGAAACAGTATTCGGAAGATTCTGGAGCCAAAGGGCTACCGGGTCGCTCATGCTCAAACCCCCGAATCCGCCGTGGAGATGCTCTCAGCCCTGCCTGTAGACATGATATTGCTCGACATGAAGATTCCCGGCGTTAGGGGATTCGAGCTGCTTGATGCCCTTAGAGAGGAACATCCCGACACGCCGGTGATCATGATCACCGGATACGCTACGGTGGAAACGGCGATCGCATCCATGAAAAAGGGGGCGACCGATTATGTTTCCAAGCCATTCACCCCTCGTGAACTCCATCACGCCGTGGAAAAGGGTCTCAGACTGGCGGCCTAAACTCCAACGTTGCATAAACACCAGGGCAAACAATAAATTTTTGTGAGAGCAGACGGGCGGCCACAGGGGGCCGCCCCTACGTTGGCTCTGATGTCTTGCTTGGAGCGACTGTCCGCTGCGTTCAAAGGGTTCTTTATAACTGCCCTGTTGTTTGCCCCCCCTCGGCCCCCCGGCAGAGCCCACCCCTTCTTTCCCCTAACAGAATAATCTCCTTGACAAAAGTGGGTGGAGAGCTTTATTTTTCAACCCTTAAATACCGACCCTTAGGAGCGTCCGAAATTTCTGCTCCAAGGTGGCACCCGCCAAAGCAAGCCTCACCGTTGCTCGACCGTCGGATTAACCTCCATATGACGGGTTAACAGAATCGAGTTAGATCGCGGCTCGGGAGGATTCATTGGCCCCGAGGTTCGGAGCGGTTCGGCATTGATTCCCGGAGGCAGGAAGGCGTGTCGATGATCAGTTTCAAAATCAATGGCAAAGAGGTCGTGGCTCAGGAAGGCCAGACGATTCTCTCTGTCGCCCGGCAGTACAAGATTGAGATCCCCACCCTCTGTTACCACGGGGCGTTGAGCCCGGCGGGGGCCTGCAGGCTTTGTACGGTCGAGATAGATGACGGCAGACGGACCCGGCTCGTCACCTCCTGCAACTATCCTGTCTGGCGGGGCATGGAGGTTCACACGCACACGGAGCGGGTTATCCAGGGCCGGCGAATGATTATCGAGCTTTTGCTGGCCCGTTGCCCGGGCGTGAAGGTGATTCAGGACCTGGCCGTGGAATACGGCATTGAGGTGCCGCGTTTTCAACAGGAGACCCATGATTGCATCCTGTGCGGATTGTGCACCCGTATGTGTGAAGAACGCATGGGGGTGAGTGCCATCAGCCTCTCCGGGCGGGGTGTGAACTTGGAAGTCGATACCCCCTTTCATTTGCATTCCGAAGTTTGCCGAACCTGCGGGGCCTGTGCGTTTGTGTGCCCCACGGGCCACATCAAACTGGAAGACATCTCCAGCAGAAAACCCGAAACCATTCCTTCTGAATTCAATCGGGGCATGGGACCCCGCAAGCCCATCAACATTCCATTTGCACAGGCCACACCCAATGTGCCGGTTATCGATCCGGAGACGTGTGTGCACCTGAACACGGGGGCGTGCGGGGTTTGTCAGGAATTCTGCGGCCCGGGGGCCATCAATTTCAATCAAAAAGATGAAATGATTGAAATTGATGCCGGGGCGGTGATTCTGGCGACAGGCTATGAGGTCTTTGACGCCAGGCGAAAGCCGGAATATGGCTACGGACGTTATCCCAATGTCATTACCAGTATTGAATATGAACGAATTCTTTCGGCCGGCGGACCTTTCAAGGGGCACATCCAGCGACCCTCTGACGGAAAGGAGCCCAAGAGCATCGCCTGGATCCAATGCGTGGGGTCGCGGGATGCCTCTCTGGGCTGTGACTACTGCTCTTATGTTTGCTGTATGTACGCGACCAAGCAGGCTATGATTTCGAAGGAGCATGACCGGGAGATTGAGCCCACCATCTTCTACATCGATATGCGGGCGCAGGGCAAAGGGTTTGAGCGATATTATGAACGGGCGAGAACCACCGGGGGTGTTCGATACGTTCGGTCCATGATATCGCGGGTCCTTGAGAATCCCCGTACCCGCAATCTCGATCTCACGTATGTGGACGAGTCAGGGGAGATTCAAAGCGACGCTTTTGACATGGTGGTTTTGTCGGTGGGGCTAAGGCCTGACCCGGCCTTTTTAAAACTGGCGGAAAAACTGGGTTTGAAACTCAACGAATTCGGCTTTTGCGAAAGCCAGTCCCTGGATACGGTGTCCACATCCGTTCCCGGCATATATGCTTGCGGGGTGATTCAAGGCCCAAAAGGGATTCCGAGTTCGGTCCTTCAGGGAAGCAGTGCGGCTGGCGCTGCCACAAGCTTTCTTTCAGAGGCACGGGGTACGCTGGTCAAGGAGAAACCCTATCCGGAGGAGCGCGACATTACGCACGAGGAACCCCGCATCGGCGTCTTCCTTTGCGACTGCGGCATCAACATTGCCGGGACCATCGATGTGGGTTCTGTAGCCGAGTATACCAAGACGCTGCCCCATGTGGTGTTTGCCCGGGAATATCTTTTCACCTGTTCGACGGACTCTCAGGAGGAGATGAAGGCCGTGATTGAGCAGCACGGACTCAATCGGGTGGTGGTTGCCTCCTGCAGTCCTCGCACCCACGAGCCTTTGTTCCAGGATACGATCCGGGAGGCCGGGCTGAACAAATACCTCTTCGAGATGGCCAACGTGCGGGACCAGGGTTCCTGGGTTCACACCTTCGAACCTGAACGGGCCACCGCCAAAGCCAAGGACCTGGTACGAATGGCCGTGGCGAGAGCGGAGAGACTGGAGCCTCTCTACGAGTTGCCCTTTGACGTGGTGCAGAAAGCCCTGGTCATCGGGGGCGGGCTGGCTGGTCTAACAGCGGCCCACACGCTGGCTGAAGAGGGGTTTGAGACAACCCTCGTGGAGCGGTCGGATGAGTTGGGCGGCTATGCCAGAACCCTTTACTACACAGAAGATGGAGCGCGGCCTGCGGAGTATGTGCAAAAGCTCATCAAGACGGTGCAGGCCCATCCCCTGATCAAGATTTATACACAAGCCGAGGTGAAGAGTTACTCCGGGCATTTGGGAAAATTCAGGAGTACGATTTCTGTCAACGGAAAGACCGAGGAAATCGAATACGGGGCCGTGGTGGTGGCCACCGGGGGCACGGAGTATCAGCCCACGGAATACCTGTATGGCCAAAATGATCGGGTCATCACCCAGAAGGAGCTTGAAAATCGGATCACCTTTGAGCCGGATGCGCTCAAGGAGATCAAGAATCTGGTCATGATCCAGTGTGTGGGGTGCATGGACGAGGAGCATCCATACTGCAGTCGCGTCTGCTGCACGGCTGCCACGAAAAACAGCCTTAAACTCAAGGAACTCAATCCCGACATGAATGTCTTCGTCCTGTACAGGGACATGCGGACCTTTGGGTTCAAGGAGTTGTCTTACAGGCGGGCAAGGCAGCAGGGCGTCCGGTTTCTGAGGTTTTTCTTGAGGGAAAAGCCTGAAGTGACCGAGGTTGAAGGGCGCCTTTCGGTTAAGGTGCTGGACCAGAATTTGAGATCTGAGGTGAGTCTCGAGCCGGATCTTCTGGTGTTGAGTGCGGCCATCAGGCCCCATCCCGGGAGCAAACAGGTGGCTCACGTATACAAGCTTCCCTTTGACCAGGACGGCTTCCTGGCTGAGGCCCACATCAAACTAAGGCCGGTTGACTTCGCCAATTCCGGGATCTTCATGTGCGGACTGGCCCAGATGCCCAAGTTTGCCGATGAAGCGATTGCGCAGGCCAAGGCGGCTGCATCAAGGGCGAGCACGATTCTATCTCAGAAGCAGATGTATGTGGGGGGCTCTGTTGCTTCGGTTGACCCCACGAGGTGTGCCTTCTGTTTGACCTGTGTGAGAACCTGTCCTTACAACGTACCCCGGGCAGACGAGGACGAAGGGGTCATTGTGATCGATCCGGCGGCTTGCCAGGGGTGTGGCAACTGCGCGACCGCCTGCCCGCGAGGGGCTATCTCGGTGGGTCACAGTCGGGACGAGCAGTTCATTGCCAAGATTTGCGCCCTGTACTAGAACCCTGATTGAGCTCAATGAGGGTAGAAGAAGGCATTTTCATGGAACAGAACGGGTTGCACCCGGAAGAACAATCAGAAGAGCCTTCGGGTCAGACGTTTGATCCGAAGATCGAGGCCTTTGTTTGCACATACTGCACGTACACAGCGGCTGACATGGCCGGATCTCAGCGTCTGCAGTATCCTTCCACGGTCCGTATCGTGAAGTATTTGTGTACCGGCAAAGTGGAGATTATCCACATCCTGAAGGCCTTTGAGGCCGGCGCGGATGCCGTTTTTGTGGGCGGCTGAGAGATGGGGGACTGTCATTTCCTGGAAGGAAATTTAAGGGCCAAGGAACGGGTAGAGTACACCAAAGGGTTGCTGGATGAGATCGGGTTGGGTGGGGATCGCCTGGAGATGTTTCACATCGGAGCATCAGATGCCCCTTTGTTTGCCAAGTCTGTCGAGATCATGACGGACCGGGCCAGGGCTCTGGGTCCAAACCCGTTTAAGTTGGTGGGTTTAAAGGGCACGAAGGCGCGCGAGTCATGACAGGGGCCGTTGTGAGAAGACACGGATGATCAAAACGGATGGACTCGTAAAAAGTCCAGTCAAACGGCAAAGTAAAAAGCTCCAAATTCAACAGGGCGAGGACGCAGTGCAACGCAGAAGTTGGACTCTTTACGAAGCCGTCAAAACGGGAGTGGCATGAATGATCGTAGCCAAGAGAAAACCCTTTAAAGAGATCAAAGAGATGGTTTCGGGGTCACGGAAGATCCTCGTTCTGGGATGCGGCACCTGCGTTGCTGTTTGTCTGGCCGGGGGTGAGAAGGAGGTGGCCATTCTCGCTTCTCAGTTGAAGATGGCGCTGGCGCTGGAAAACGAGGATGTAGAGATTCACGAACTCACGATTGAACGGCAGTGTGACCGGGAATTCATAGAAGAAGTGAAAGAGAAAGTGGCTATTGATGAATATGACCTGATCCTGTCCACCGCGTGCGGTGCCGGGGTTCAGTTGTTGAGTGACGTATTTGACCACAAGGTGGTGGCGCCGGCCCTTAATACAACGTTTATCGGTGTTGCTGAAGGTCCGGGCATATGGACGGAGCGGTGCCGATCGTGCAGCGACTGTGTGCTCGTGGAGACCGGGGGGATTTGTCCCGTAACGATTTGCGCAAAGGGACTTGTGAACGGGCCTTGCGGCGGCGCCCGTCAAGGCAAATGCGAGGTGGATCCTGAAAAAGATTGCGCCTGGGTTCTGATTTATGACCGATTGAAACAACTGGGAAGGCTGGACAGAATGGAGCAAATCTTGCCCCCCAAGAAGTTCGGCGTGCAGCAACATCCGGCGAAAATCATTCACGAAGCCTATAAGAGGAGATATCAGTAGATGCCTCATGGCGTATCC
>Ga0307423_1000323_pt1 | contig 32613 bp, 32 predicted proteins | sample SalMarWE160310MG_FD_202154 | JGI IMG/M metagenome (GOLD analysis project Ga0307423, IMG submission 202154) | Salt marsh sediment microbial communities from the Plum Island Ecosystem LTER, Massachusetts, United States - WE1603-10 | ecosystem: Environmental > Aquatic > Marine > Intertidal zone >... | reverse complement strand
AGCAGGATCTTGCGATCGTCTGCAACAACGCAACAATGTGGTACGTGGCACCCATGCACGTTGACGCACCATCGATGGTGGCACTCGTGGGACCCATGAGAATCATTTTTGGCCGATGCTACACTCGCAGGCGTGCCGGATTCTGGCAAGCCCCGTCACTCGAACCAACCCGCGAAATCGCCAGCCGAAGCACCGGGTTCCGGCACCCTCCGCGGGAGATCAATATGGCTGATCGTGGGTTGTCTGTTCGTGATGTCGGGTCTTTTTCGTTGTGGCGTTGCCGACAGATCCGATTGGGGCATCGACGAGGCGGCCAATTTGTGGCTCGGAACGCAGATGCTCTCCGGGCACGGAGTTTCGTCCGGGCTGGTGAGCAGCCGAGGCATCCCGAATCTTGCCGGAGCGCCGATGGTCGCTGCGCCCCTTTCGCTCCTGCCTGATTTGTTGACAGTTTCGAGGGTGCTATCGATTGTGCATCTGATGGCGCTGGCGATCCTGGGTTTTGCGCTGTGGAAGAGGGGAGGATCAGCAGTCGAGATCGCAGCGGTCCTGTTTCTTTTTCCAGCCCTGTTGTTGGCTTCGATCAGCATGTGGAACCAGTACCTGACGGTACCGTTCACGGCCGTTGTCTTGTCGCTCCTCCTCTTTCTCACTGATGGTCGGCTGGGGCGGCTGTCTCGGGGATGGGCGTTGGTGGCCTTCGTTCTGCTTGCCTTCGCTCAACCCACCGTGCACCTGGCGGCGTTTATCGACCTCGCGGCTCATCTCATGTTGCTGATCCTCGTTCTGGCGCTCCGGCCTCTGCGGGTCAGCGTTGTGGTCGTGGCGCCTGGTCTGATCCTGGTGGGAGTGGCGTTGTCGTTTCTCTACAGACCGTGGTTGACGCGGATAGGTGAAAAGTCCGGGATCCATGCCAATTGGACGGCGACTGCGATCGCTCTCGTGTTGGTGACGATCTCTGCCGTCGTCCTCCTTCGCAGCCATCGACCCACACTCGATCGTCTCAGCTCGACTGCACTCAGTTCGCCGTATCCCGCGTTTGGAGTCGTGGTGGCACTCGTGTTCTGTGTGGTCGCGAGTTCGGTTTTGACGTTTCGTGGGGCGCAGGCCGGGAATCGTCTGCTTCGGGCCGGTGAAATTTCTGGATTTTTGCTTTTCGTCGCCCAGATCGGATTGGTGATCTCCGTCGTTCCTGTTCTCTGGAGCTTGTTCAGGGACTGCTGTCGCGGGGAGGCGTCTTCAGATACGATCCGCCGTCATTTCTCGTGCGGCTCGGGATCCGCGGTGATTCTGGTGATTTACCCCATTCTTCTCTGTGGTGGAAGATTGGTTGTGGAACCCTCGCTTCTCTCTTTTTCGGGCCGGGGCGATCTGCTGTTGCCGCTCCTGCCCGCGATGCTCGCGCCGCTCCTGGTGCTCGGCCGGCCCGAGGCGAGGCGGGCAACATCCGTGATTGTGAGATCAGCGGCAGTTCTGGTCGCCGCCGCATACATCTGGCTCGGTACCGCTGGAGTCTCTCGTTCCTATGTCGAGCGATTTTGGCACTCCATACCTCCGAGCGAGATGCGGGAAGCCGTCGACTGGGTCGCGGCCCGCCACCTGGAGCAGGGCGGCGGCACGGTCATCGACGTCGGTTACGACCTCGAACAGGGACGAGAGTGGATCAACGAGGTTGCGTGTCGGCCATGGACCTCGTGGTACTCGATCGGCCGGCCGTACGACTGGCTGCTGAAAAGACGCTACGGACTCGACAACATTCGCGAGGGTACCTGCGATCGCACCGGTGGAACCGGTTTCCAGCTCGGCTATCGTCTGCTCGATGAAACGCCCGCGGACATGGTGGTCGTTCACACCCTCGAGCACTTGGAGATCCGTGTCCCGGCTCCGAGACGGAGTCAAGGGGCCGCAGCACCTACAGCAGCAAGCCCTGTTCCTCGAGCTTCTTGACGATCCCCAACACGTCTTCCCGGGGTGGCTCATCGAGGCCGAACTGCTCCTGGACCAACCCGCCGATCTCGTCGATCGATCGTTTTCCGTCGCACAACGACAGCACGATCGCTGCGGTCTGATTGAGGTAATGGACGGTTTCTCGGTCCGCATCGTGGACCACGAAACCCTCATCGGATGCTATGACTTCGAGGTCGTCACGCGTTTTTGGAAATTCAGCCATCAACCGCTGAATATTCCACAACTCCACCGCCAATTCAAGCTACCCTTACGCGGCAGATTCGCGATGAGGTGACGAATCGGAATGAAAGGCGTTCGCTATATCTCCCTGGCAGAGAACAGCGGCTACGGCATTGCGGCGCAGGGATACCTCCGAAGCCTGTTGCGGGCGGGAGTGAAGGTGGAGTGGTACCCCCTGGTAGCGACTCCACAGGGATATCAACCGTGGACCACGGTGAACGGGGCGACAGCCTGGATCGCCGGTCTGGCCGACGATCGCGGGTCCGACGGTTTTTTTGGAGAAGTTGTCCAGATGACGCTTGACCGCGATGTAGATCACGACACGATCATCATCCACTGCACGCCCGAACACTGGCCCCGATATGTGGATGCGGGAAAGCGCAATATCGGGTACACGGTCTGGGAAACCGACGCTCCACCCCCCCATTGGAAACAGCTGATGAACTCGATGGACCACATCCTCGTGCCGAGCCGGTTCAACCAACAAATTTTTCAAAGGTCGGGGATCGATGTACCGATAGATGTGGTTCCGCATATCGTGCGACCCGAGCCGGCGGCGCCATCCGCAGAGCGCGTCGATAGCTTTCGCGACGAACACGGCATTCGCCGCGGGCACTTTATTTTCTACACGATCGAGGCCTGGACGCCGAGAAAGGCCCTCTGGAAAACGATTCATGCCTTCATACAGGCGTTCGACGCCGACGATCCGGTCTCCCTGGTCGTCAAGACCGGCCCGACGGGCCCGCGATCGAGTGCCGCCGCGGACAACAGCCCTACCGAAACGTTGGTGCAGGAGCTGATTTCTCACTATGAGCGAGCACCCAACGTGGTGCTGATCGACCACGAGATGACCGCCATCGAGATCGAGCTGCTGCACCATATCGGTGACTGCTACCTGTCACTGGCTCACTCGGAGGGATGGGGTCTCAGTGTTTTCGATTCCGCCGCGTCGGGCAACCCGGTCATCGTGACGGGTTGGGGAGGGCATCTGGATTACCTCGGCGCCCGGTGTCCCTATCTGATCGATTTCGAGATGACTCCCGTCATGGATGCGCAGGGGAGGGGGTCGTATCTGCCCACTCAGAATTGGGCCGCTCCCTTGATCGACGACGCCGTTCGGTTGATGCACGAGGTATACGAGAACCCGGAACGGGCACGCCGGCACGCCGCAGCGAGGGCCGAACGCATCGCCACGGAGTTCGGCGAAGAAGCAGTCGGAAGACGACTCCTCGAAATTCTCGACGGTTGGACCTAACGGAGAAATCGTGGCCAGAATTCCAAACCGCTATCACTTCGTCTTCGGCCTCAAGCCTCAGACCCAGCCGTTTCACATCGCGGAATTCCTCTGTCTCGAATCGTGCCTCCAGGTGAACCGACCGGACCGCATCGATTTCTACTACCATTACGAACCGTATGGGGAGTGGTGGGAACGAATCGAACCGAAGCTCGATCTCCACCAGGTCGAGCTCGAGTCGTACGTTCGGGACCACCCGTCATACTTCACTCACGAAGAGGGCCGCTTCATCAAGGGCTGGAACCTCGATTACGCCCATCAGAGCGACTTTCTTCGGCTCAAGATCCTGCTCGAGCACGGTGGGATCTATGCGGACATGGACACGATCTTCGTCAGCCCGCTGCCACGAGATCTCTTCGACCAGGACTTTGTCATCGGTGAGGAGGACCCGGTTGTGGCACCCGACGATGACAAACCCCACACGTCGCTCTGCAATGCCTTTCTGATGTCGGCGCCGGAGGCAGAGTTCGGGCGGAGTTGGTTGGAGAGAATGCACCACGTCTTCGACGGGACGTGGAGCCGACACTCGTGCGCGGAAGCGGCGTTGCTGCGAGCGGAGGCCCCGCATTGCGTGCATGTCGTGCCGAAACGGAATCACTACAAGCATCCGTGTACCTCGCAGGGGATTCGAACGCTGCTCGAGGATGTGGACTCCGACTACGAAGGTGTCTACAGCATGCACCTTTGGGCGCATCTGTGGTGGAGCGTGTTGCGGACGGACTTCTCGTCTTTCCATGCCGGCCTGCTCACCGAGGATTACATCCGAAACGTCGACACGACCTACAACATCGTCGCCAGACGGTTTCTCGACTGACTCTCACGCTCCCCGAGCGCCGGTCGGAAGCTCGATAAACATCGCCCCGGCTTCGTGGGGCATCATGACCACGGTCTCATCCAGCCGGTAGTCGGCGAGGTGGGACCGGAGGACGTCCTTGTGCTCGAGCAGTCGAGCCATCGGCATGCGTTTCCAGGCGGAGATGGCGGCGTGGTGCTCGAGGCCCCACGCGTTCCTGCCGTTGAAGACGTAAATCAGGAGATACCCCCGTTCGCTCAGCTGGGCGACCCGGCATCCCCGCCGCACGAGATCGACGACCACCGGGGTGTCCTCTCCCCTCGGGAGATCGTCGTAGGAACCGAGGCGGTCCCGGTACCCCATCATGGTCCCCTGGATCAGATTCATGGGAAACGGTTCCACCGTCCAGTCATCCCAGTACATCTCCCTGGTGTACTCGAAGTAGTGGAGCTGATCGGTAAAGAAGCAGAAGTCCGCCTTTTCGCGCTGAAGCTCTTCGAGCTGCACCTCGAGACGCTTCGGGTGGCAAAGGTCGTCGTCGTCCCACTGGCAGATGATGTCGTGCGACGCGAGTTCGACCGAAAGGTTCCTCAGGGCGCCGAGGCTGAGCCCGGGCCCGGCCCTCTCAACTCTGATCTGCGAATCCGAGAATTCATCGGCGAGGCCCCGAATGTCGTGATCGAGCTGGTTCCCCCCGTCGTGAACGATCAACAGCTCCCGTTCGGTCACCGTCTGTTCATCGAAACAACGAACGGCCCGCCTCAGGTCTTTGACCTTGCCTTCGCGGGTGATGGTCAAGCAGCTGATCATTCCCCATCCTTTGCCGATCCGTTGGGTGAACCGACTCGATCTTCCAGACCTCCGGCCCATGCTATACAGATACTCCGGAAAGCTGAACCCGAAATCGCTGATTGATGGCTCAAGAACCAAACTCGCCCGGCACCTTCGATTTGACCCTGCAGGGACGATACCGTCCCGGTATCCAGGTCCAGTTCTACGGCATGTTCGAGGGCTGCTTCTCGATCGCCGCCGTCTGCACCCAGATTGGGCGCGTGCTGACCGAGCGCCTCGAAGGCGTGGCGCTGCATAGCTACAACGGCGGCTCGTTTTTCGACGCCAGCCTGGCCGAATACGCCGCCGTGGACCGTGCGGCCCCCGTCGGTTTCTTCTACGGCTTCCCATCCGACGTTCCAGCGGCCTTCCACGGGCATCCTTTTCGAATCGGCGGTTTCGTCTGCGAGACCGATCGGATCGCCCCTGGTTGGGTGGAGGTCTGCAACTCGCTGAACCTGGTTGTCGTGCCGTCGACATTCTGCCGGAGGGCGTTTGTCGACTCGGGCGTCACAGTCCCGGTAATGGTCGTACCGCACGGGCTCGAGCCTGAGTACCGACCCGTGGCGGAGAAACGACGATCGAAACCGCTGATCTTCTACAACGTCTTCAACCGAGCGTCCCTCCTGGAGCGTAAGAACGCCGAAGAGCTGGTCCGATGTTTTCTCGACGCCTTCGGTCCGAGCGGAGACGACTGCGTGCTCCGACTTCGCACGGGTCTCTCGCACGGTCTGGTGACAATCCGTCAACGGTACGACTTCGGACGGGCGATCCTGCTCGATCTTCCGGAACAGCGGGACATCGCAGCTTTCGCCAGGATCTACTCCGAGGTCCACTGCACCGTCCACCCTTCGAGAGGGGAGGGGTTCGGCCTCGTTCCGTTTCAGTCCATCGCGTGCGAGACCCCGGTTATCGCTCCGGCGATCACCGGCATGGCCGACTACTTGAGCGACGACAACGCGATGTGCCTTCGCACGAGTGGCCGCACTGCGGGTGTCATGGACGGCAACCAGGCGGGCATGTACTTCATGATCGACGAGGCCCATCTGGTGGAGCAGCTGCACCATGCCCACACCAACTGGGAGGAGGAGTACCGGAAGGTCCGGATTGCAGGGCCCGAGCTCCGCGCCCGCTACACCTGGGATGCAGTCCTTTCCGAGCTCGTCGAGGTCATTGAAGAGGTGCTCGCCTCGACCAGCCGCGATCGACGCGGGCCGTAGCCGACGCCGCCTCGATCTCAATCCCGAGTCAGCCGGACTGCTCCGCCAGGTGTTCACACAACTGGCGCTTGGTGCGGTACTCGAGATTTTCCGATTCGCATCTTTCGGCCAGCGCGAAGTAACGCCGGGCGTCGCCGAATCTTCCAAGCTGAAAAAAACACGACCCGATCGTTGCGTAGGTCGATGACGTGAACTGCCGTTGGTCGTAGCCGAGGTCGGTGTCGATGCGGCCGCTTTCGCGCTCGCGGAGGAGCTGCTCGAAGAGCTCGACGGCGTCCTCCAGACGGCCGTCCCGAATCATCCGATGGCCGTCCAGCCAGGTGAGCTGTTGTTCGTCCGGGAAGAGTCGTCGTGCCTCTTCGAGCAGCCCACCCACTTCCTGGCCGGTCGCGAGCAGATGCTGGATCAGCTCGACGAAAGGCAGGCTGTCGGTGGCCCACAGTTGTTTCTTCCTGCGGACTGCCTCGATGCCGGACCGCCACGCCCCGCGGGCGGCCTCCGGCCTTCCCAGCCCGAGGTGCACCATCCCCAGGTGGTACCAGCAGTAGACGTGATCGGGATTCTCTGCGAGCGCCTTCTCGAGCAGCGGTAGGTTGCGCTCGTGCTTGTGATTCTGGGGGCCGTCGTAACCGACGTGGTCGAGCACCAGACCGCATTCTCCGATCTCTCCGCCGGCCTTCTCGAGATACCGGCTGATCCCGGGCCAGATCGTCTCGTGCATGAGCCCTTCAAACCGGATCCTGGGATCGTTTCTGAAGAGACGCATCTCCCGATACGGGGTGTAGCCGGTGCGCGCGTGCAGGAGCACCGAGCAGCCGATGTTGGCGGGTTTGGCGAGAGCCTTTTCCAGATCGGTCCGTAGGTAGGGCCGCGCCCGTTCGTCGGCGTCGATGTAGAGAATCCAATTCCCATGGCACCGCTCGAGCCCATGATTGCGGGCCGCTGCGAAATCGTCGCACCAGGCGAAATCGAAGACTCGAGCTCCGAACCGTCGTGCGACGGCGACCGATTGGTCCTCCGACCCGGTGTCGACCACCACGATTTCATCGACGAGATCCCGGATCGAGAGCAGACACTTTTCGAGATGATCCTCCTCATCCCGCACGATCATGGCCGCCGACAGCATCACCTCATCTAATGCCATCAGATTCCATGCGTTCGAAGGCGCTGGGTGGGAGGTCGGCCGGGTGCGGCTACGCCCGTTGGTTGCTTCCGAGCGGGTGGCTCGCCATCCTCATGTTGCTGCCGAGCGGCTGATTCATGTTGCTGCCGAGCGGATTGCCCATGTTGCTGCCGCCGACCAGCCCGTCGTTTGCCAGGACGGTGGAGGGGTTCAGTTGAAACGACGCGATCAGGGGTGCCACATACGCCACAGTCCCACCGAGCAGAATCTTCTTGATCAGATCCCGCCGGCTCTCGTCGACCGCCTCAATCAGTTCATCTGAGTTTTTTCGGGCTGTCATGTCCACACCTCCGCGCGTGTCCGTCGTTAATATACCGCTGTCCTCCCTCGGAATATACCATTGTTTCCTGTGTGTTAGAGCAGATGGCGGACATGGAGCCTTCGACGCGAGAAGAAATTTCCTCGGCTGAGGGCCGTCGCGAACCGCGATACGATGTTTCGTGCCGGTCTGTTCAACGAAGCGAGATCAGGCTTGTCCTTGAAGTGGGAGCTTCCACGGCGGGCGGGACGGCGGTCCAGACCACGGCGATGATTCGGGACCGATATCGGATTCCGTGATCCTTCGCTGGCCGAGCTGACTTTTCTTCAGGCTGATCTCAAGTGCATCGAGCCGTGCCGCCGCCTATTCGCTCCACAATGCATCAGTGCGAAGAGTGGCACGCATCTCCATCCGATCACCTTCCATGATGCAATGCAACAATGAGGTACGTGGCGCCCACGTGGCGCCCACGCAGGAGAAGCTCAGGAAAGGGAGGACCATCATGAGCCGCGAAGCGCGATCGACCGACGATGGCCATGGCCGCTCGCCGGCCACCGACGGCTGGTTCGTGGTGCACGCGAGCGAGGCACGGTGGATGAAGAGCAAGCGGTTCGGCGTCATCTGTGACTTTGAAGGTGACGTGCCGTTCTCTCAAATCGGGTTCAACATCCACGTGATCGAGAAAGGGCAGCCGTCGTGTCTGTACCACACCGAGAGCGCCCAGGAGGACTTCTTTGTGCTGACGGGCGAGTGTCTGCTGCTGATCGAGGGCGAGGAACGCCGACTCCGGGCGGGGCATTTTGCCCATTGTCCACCATGGACCGAGCATGTCTTCGTGGGCGCCGGGGACGGCCCGTGCGCGATCCTGATGGTGGGCGCCCGCCCGCCCGACCATCAGCTTCTGTATCCGGTGAACCAGCTCGCCGCCAGCTACGGCGCGTCTGTTCCCACCGAAACCACCAGCCCGCGCGAGGCGTATGGATCGAATCGCCTGTTCGCCGAGCCGACGGATCCGTTGTGGCCTCTCTGTGACCCGCCGGATAATTGATGCCATCCATCGGGAAACCCGGAGCATCCTGAGCCGTACCGTCTCGTTAGAGCAAGAGTGCCACCCGACACAATCCAACATTCTGAACGGGGCACTCATCCATTCGTCTCACTCCGCTGCGTCGGCCGGGAGGACGGTGATGATCAGCGCGTCGTCGGTTGACTCGATCACGGCGCGGTCGAAGACAACGGAAATCCCCTCGGCTTCGACGCTCACGGCGTCGCCGTTTCGCTCGACTACCGGCTCGCCTGAAAAGCCGGCGACGGTGATCTGTCGATATCCCTGGAGGAAACGGTGGTTACCGGCCGGGCGTGTCAGCGCGAGCACTCCATCCAGGGATCGGCGCACGAAATCAGGGTTCGTGAAACGTACGCTGCCGCGTGGGTGGCTCGCGATCAGCAAATGGGCCTGCAACGCGTCGCCATTATCCAGGATCTCCACCGCCATTGGATCAAAGCCGTCGGATTCGAGTCGCTCGCCTTTGTCGGCCGGGCGAACGATCACTTTCTTGCCGCGCCGGTTGAAGTCCTCGTAGAGCCCGGCCCTCTCTGCCGCGAGTTCGGAAATCGCGCCGTCCGCTCGCGCCTCGATCTCTGCTAGTTCCTTGGAGGAGAACGAGGCGGCCGTGACGTCCGCCGCGGCCACCGCCGCCTTCAGCAGCTCGGCAAATGTGGTCTCGGGCTTGGCGTCGAGTTCCATTTTCCACGACGGCATCAACCGGTCGAGGATTACCGCGACCGCCGCGCCGGTCTCGTAACAGCGCCAGCGGATCCCCTCTGGACCACGATCTTCGCGAAGCCTTTCCATGTTGCTCGCGATCCCGATCGTCGACCTTCCCATGTATACCGCGGTCCCCTCCTGCAGTTCGAGCGCAGTTTCGTAGGTGCGGTGTTCCTCGCTCAACTTCGCCTGTCGATCTGTGCGAATTGCCAGGGCCGTCGCCGCCCACGACGCCGCCGTTTCGTCCGATTCGGATTCGACGGCGCGGGCCAGCGCCTCTTCCTCCAACAGCAGCAGGCGGTAGTTGTCGAGGTCATCCATCGGGTAGCTGTAGCGCCACATTTCGTTGGGCATCCAGGTGGGGTGGAGAGGTTTGGAAAAGAGATGGAAGATCTCGTGAAATAGGATATGGGCTTCGTACCCGACCGGCCGCCCGGGCTCGATTGTGAGCAGCAACGTCGCGGTGCGGACGCCGCCGATATCGGCGTTCGATCTTTCTACTCATATCTTAGTACGGCAGTCGAGCACAGAGGTTTCGGTGCTGAAGCGTGATGAAATCGTGCCTGGCATCCACTTGTGATGGTGAGACATGACGCGCGCCAATTTCGGCCGAGGGGGAGGGAGACGTGCCCATTCGACAAAATCTCAAGTGAGTGGCCGTCACCTTGAATGCGATGAAACAACGAGGTGCGTGGCACCCTTCATGACCACCTTTTGCCCTTGATGGCGTGTCCTATACTGGAGGGCATGCGTTTTTTCTTGAGGACCCCTCTGAGAAACATCCTTCTGGTGTCGCTCGCGATTGGAATCGTGCTTCCCCTGTATGACGTTCTTTTCATTTTCCCCGCCGTTTCGGAACTGCTGGTCGAGAATACGCAAGACGACGCCGTTCGCGTCGCCAGACACTTGTCCTCCCTCCTGATCTCCGAGACGGGTGAACTGAACAACGCCTTCTTGACCAAAGATCTGCTCGAAGAGATCAAAGAGCCGGCCGCGGAATTCGACCTGGTCAAGCTCAAGGTCTACTCGGATTTGGGAGAGGTCTTATTCTCCACCGACCCTGAAGAGATAGGTAACGTCAACCGGGAAAGGTATTTTTTGGAAAATGTGGCCAAGGGCAAGACCTACACGAAAGTAATCTGGAAAGACCAAAAGTCCCTCGAGGGACAGACAATGACTTTCGACGTCGTCGAGACCTATGTGCCGCTGATGCATGATGGCGAACTTCGGGGAGCTTTCGAGATCTACTATGACATTACGGCCAAGAAGGAACAGCTCGACGGGTTGCTTTCACGGTCCTCCACAATCATCTTCACCCTTGCCGTTGCACTCATCACAGTGATCATCGTTACTTTGACCAAGGAGAATAGGAGTATCGCCGAACGCGAACGGGCGGAGGAGAAGATTCACTATCTGGCCCACTATGACACCTTGACCGACCTCCCCAACCGCTTCCTGTTCAAAGAGCACCTGAGTCGCGCCCTGGTTTCCGCCCAACGCAACGGTGACATGCTCGCGGTTCTATTTGTCGACCTGGACGATTTCAAGAAGGTCAATGATACCTGCGGGCATGGCGTGGGTGACCTGTTGTTGCAGGACGTAGCCGATCGATTTGAAAAGACCCTCCGAAAAAGCGACGTCCTTGCCCGTCAGGGAGATGAAGAGGGGAACACGAGCATCGCTCGATTTGGCGGCGATGAGTTCATTGTTCTTCTGAGTGACGTCAAAGGGGCTCGCGATGCGGCCAAGGCGGCCTGCCGTCTTCTTGACGCGCTGTCAGATCCTTTTGCCGTGGACGGGCACGAATTCTCCATCGGAGCAAGTATTGGTATCAGCCTGTACCCACAGGATGGAGAGGACTTCGAAACGTTGACCAAGAACGCAGACGCAGCGATGTATCGTGCCAAGAGCCAAGGGACGAAGCACTACCGGTTTCATTCCCAACAAAACCAAGAAATAGCCGAATAGGAAATCTCGTTTCAACGTAGGTGGCACCTGCCGCACTGCACGTAGGCTCTCGCGACGACCCACAACAACGCAACAACGAGGTACGTGGCACCCACGAGGCACCCATGAAACAGACCGAGATGACAACGAGTCAGGAAAGCCGGCGCATGCCGGTGATCTTTGCTGCTCACGGCGCGCCGATATTGCTCGATGACGCCGCATGGATGGCGGAGCTCGCGGCATGGGCGGCGGCGATGCCGAAGCCGAGGAGTATCCTGATGGTCTCGGCGCACTGGGAGGAGCGACCAGTCGCGCTGGGCGCCACGCGGACGGTGCCGCTGGTTTATGATTTCTACGGTTTTCCAGAGCGCTACTACCGCACTGAGTACCCGGCGCCCGGGGCGCCCGAACTCGCGGCTCGGGTCCGAGAGCTGCTTCGGGGCCGGGATATCGCATGCGCCGACGAGCCGGACCGTGGCCTCGACCATGGCGCGTACGTACCTCTCGTCGCGATGTATCCGGGCGCCGACGTGCCCGTACTCCAGGTCTCGATGCCGCGCCTGGACGCGCAGGAACTGTTCCAACTCGGGCAGGCCATTTCGCCGCTGCGCGACCAGGGCGTACTGGTGTTTGGCAGCGGCTTCCTCACTCACAATATGAGGTACGCATTTCGACCCGGCACGCCGGAGTGGGCGAAGGAATTCGACGCCTGGGTGGAGGACGCGTTGGCGCGCTTCGACGTGGACGCCCTCCTCGACTTTCAGCGCCGCGCTCCGGAAGTCCAGGAGGCGCTGCCGACGTGGGAGCATTACGCGCCGGTGCTGGTGGCCGCGGGCGCTGTCGCGGACGCCCCTCCGAAGGCGGCAACATTTCCAATCACCGGCTGGTGGATGGACGGAGCGTTCACGAAGCGGTCGGTCCAATTCGGCTAACACCCTGGGGTGCCACGTTCAGAATGCTGAATAGTGAGGATCGCTCAATATCCACGTATCGCTCCAAGGTCCAAACGGTGAGTTCGTTCACAACCCGACAATGGTGGAAATGTGAACGTGGCGCCCATGCAACTGTGCCTGGGAAGTGGGGCTTCAGCGAGGAGTTACATAGTACCCACGGGTACGTTACGCTTGCATGCCGAGAAAGGAGGTCTCCATGAATATTCTCGATCACCTCAAACAAAGGCGGACGGTGCGTCAGTTCAAGACGGACGCGATCCCTCAGAAGACCCTGGATGTCGTGTTCGAGGCAGCGATGTGGGCGCCGTCGCACGGGAATGCCCAGCCCTGGGAGTTCGTCGTCGTCGGACCGCAGGCCCGTGCGCGACTTCTCGAAATGTTCCGCGCCAAGGCCGACGAGCTGCTTGCGGACCCTGACCTGCCGCCACCCAAGCGCCACGGCATCACCGTTCTCAAGGAAGACTTCGGCGGCGCGCCGTTCATGGTTGCGGTCGTCTGCCGCCCGCCGGCCGACGATCTCGAGAGGGTGGAAAACCCCATGGGTGCTGCGGTCGCTGTCCAGAACATGTGTCTCGCGGCCTGGGACGAGGGCGTCGGTGCGGTGTGGTTGTCGTTCGGTGTGGCGCCACCCGTGCGGGGAGTCCTCGGGCTCAATGAAGGCGAGACGGTCGTCGCGCTTCTGGCGATGGGTTTCCCATCCGAGGTCCCTCAGGCGCCCCCTCGTGACCCGTACTCCGATCACCTCCGCGAGGTACCGTAACCCATGTAGTGATTCGTGCCACCCGCGATCACCGGTTTCGGGAAAGTATGAACACCCTTCCCGACAAGAAATCGCTGATCCACAGCCTGCCGGATGAATCCGCCTTGCCCCTCGTGATCGAATAGAGAGCGTCTCCGAACTGACCCCTCAGGTAAAACGACACGTTTACCGAATCAAAGCGCGTATCGCCATACGGGTACTCGAAGGTGTGGAGGACCTCGAATGTTCCGGAGCCTGGATCGAAGCTCGTGACCTGGAGCCTGTCACTGCTGTGGGAAGTGATCACCAGCCTGCCGTTCCATACAAAGATGTTGTCGGGTCGTCCCTCGGCTGGAATTCCGCGGCTCGGCTCGCCGACCTCGACCAGGCTGTTCCCGGCGTGGTCGATCGCGTACACCGTGCCGCCGAAGGCGCAGAGCTTGAGGGGCTGCTTGCCCGCTTCCACTTCGGTGATCGAATAATCAGACTTGTCAACCGCCGACAGAGTGCCCGAGTCGAAGTTGGCGACATAGATCTTGTCGTCGTCGAAGGCGAGGTCCGTGGCCGTCCTCCCGACCTCCATCCGGCGCACGACACGGCCGCTGTCGGGCTCGAGCACCTGCAGCACGCTCGGATCCTGGTCCCTCTCTCCGACGCGCACCAGATAGAGGAGATGTGAGGCCTCGTCGTACCGCAGAATCCTCTGCGTGGTTTCCCTCTCCACTTCGTCGACCAATCGCAGGCGCTGGTTTGGGTTGAAGAGGCGGACCTGGTCCGTCAGGACGCCGACGAACTGCTCCTCCCTGCCCCAACTATTCTGCGTGAAGTACAGCGCACCGTTGCGGTCGAGGACCATTTGCTGGGCCTGGCGGGGTATCCTGCGGTCGTAGGTCCCGAGATCATTGGCATCGATCGTCAGCACACCATTTTTCGCGTCCCAGATGTAGACCGTGGGCCAGTAGGTCTGGTGCGGGCCATAGGAGAGGTACACGTCCCCCTCGGGGATGTCGATCGCCCCGATCGGATAGTCGAAGGGCAAGCGATGGAGATCGCAGCGTCCGTCCGCCTTCACCTCGGCGAATTCATCCTCCGAGTTGAAGACCAGGAATGAGCCTCGAGTCGGCACTTCGATGAGATCAATCGGCGCCCATCCCGTGTGGATCTTGCTGAGCGTGCCGGTCGAGGGATCGAAGGCGGAAATGGCCGATCCGAAGGTGCCGTTGACAGCGGTGGCCCCTTTCGGGAAGTAGACCAGCCCGGATCCTGGATTGAATACGAGGGAAAACATGTGCGGGATGATGCCGAGCCCGGGATGCCTTTTGACGAGCTTCCTCGCCTTCAAATCGATGACGTCGATCTCGCCGTGCGCCCAGCTCGAGATGTAGAGGATGTCGTTTTCGGCGTCGACCGCGCTGCCGTCGTTGCCGTAGGCCGGGACCTTGATCTCGTGGAGCTCACCGCCGTGACCGAAATCAACGACGTGGACGGAAGGATGGTTGTCATACGGAACGTAGACCTCCTGTCTCGTGGCGTTATACGTGATCCCCACGCCCTCCGTGAATCCCGGAAGGGGAACGATGAGATCTTCGCCGCTGACAACGTCGATCCGCGCCGCCTCAATGACCTTTCGCTCCGCCGTCTCGACCACGATGTAAAGGTGGTGGTTGGTCTCGTTGTAGCCGCCGAGGTGCCACCTGCCGCCCGCCGACAGAACGAGTGGCCTCGATTTCTTCCGCGCACCGGTCGTTCCGTCAAACACGGAGATGGTGGGATCGAGCCCGTCTACGGCGACGATACATCCGAGCGAAGCGTCGGCCACAACCTTCCGAATCGGTGGCGGAGGGGTCGCGTTGAGGTTGATGAGCTCCTCTTCGGACTCGAGCCAGTCGAGCATTCTCAGCCTCCCGCTGGACGCCTCGTAGAACCCGAGCTTGCTGCTTTCCCTCCCCGCGATGAACACGTTGCCGCTCTTCTCGTCGACCGCGATGGATTCGAACTGTACGCCCGTCGGAATCTGCAGGGAACTTTCCTCGTCTGGGTCGACGATGTAGAAACACTTCGTGCCGACCAGGTAGATGCGTCCCGTCGCCGCGGCTATCGTCAGGGCTTCCGATTTGAGGTGCTGAAAGGCCCTGCCGGCGATCGGGATATTGACGACCTCGCGCGTCGCACAGTCGATCAGCGACACCGACGAGCTGATGGTGTTGGCGGTGACGAGCCGATTCCGCGCCTCATCGATTTCGATCAGCAGAGGTCCGGCACCGTTGAACTGCAGACCCGACATTCCGAGAAGATCGATCTCGGTCACCGAGTACTCGGCCGTCGCCGGGATGGCGCAGGCCACCAGCAGCACAATGATCATTGCCTTGCGCGTGATCATCACAGCCACTCGTGGTTGTTCGTGTACTTGGTGATCAGCGTGGTGCGGAGCGTGCGGTAGAGCTCGACGACTTTCTCCATGCATTCGCGGGTGTAGTCGGTGAGGAAGGTGTCGGCCTCCTCCGGTGACCTCTGGTAGAGCTCGAGGGCAGTCTTTTCAACTACCTTCTGGGTTGCGAAGAACGAGGCCTCGAGCGGGTCGCGCTCGGCCCGGACATCCTCGATCGCCTCCTGGAATCGAAGGTAGAGCAGGTTGTCGACGAAGTCGATCAGCCACCGCGCGGAGTCCTCCGAAAAGGCCTCCCAGTCGTAGGTCTGATAGGAGGGCGGGATCTCCTGCACTCCGGCGTAGATCGGCACATAGGTGCTGACGTACTGGTTGTCGAGGTACAGCCAGTAGACACCGCCGACGGCGTCCGGCAGCCAGGATCGGAGCTGGGCGACCATGCCGTAGCCGCCCTTGGAGACATTGCGGTGCCAGGTGATGTCGAGGAGATGTCGCCACTGCGAGGTGGGGAAGGGGGTGGTGAGGGGGCTCTTCACCAGATTGCCCTCCTCGTCCGGGACCAGCCAGTCGGTGTCGGCGGTCATGTCGTAAATGGTGCCCTCGAAGACCGAGCGCTGGAAGGCGATCACGTCCTGGACCGACAGCTTCTTCTCCGGCTTGACCGAGAAGGGGTAGAAGGACAACGACTCGATCGGAAGGTGGTAGGCGTCGTATCCGTCGAAGGGCTTCTTCAGGCTCCGGTCCGGCCACTCTTTGAGAGACGGGGCGACCGTCGAGTAGAAGAGCCACAGCCGGTTGATCGCCCACTCGCCGGTGACCGGAGGAGAGTAGGCGTCCTGCCACACGAACGGTCGCCCGGCCTGTGGATCATACCAACCGTTGTCGATCGCGACCTCCATATAGTTGGACGAAGCCACGAAGTTTTCTGGGTCGCTGAGATCGATCTCCTTGATGATGCTCCAGTTGGGTATGACCGTGACGTGATCGTCCGGCAGCCGTTGCGCGGCCCAGATGGCGCCCAGCTCGCCGCTCCCCGGGTCCCAATCCGGTCCGACGGCGAAGACTTCCATCACCCACGCCTCGTTCGGATCGGCGATGGCCAGCGCCTCGGAGCCATGGGCGGAGGGGAGAAAGCCGTACTTCTCGACCAACGATCCGATCAGTCGGACAGCTTCGCGGGCGGTTTTACAGCGCTGGAGCGCGAAAGCCTGCGCCTGCTCGATCGTCATGATCTGCTTCGCGCCCTCCTCACGATCGGCGTTTAGCTCCGCGCGTTGGCTCATCGTGGTCTCGCCGATCGCGAGCTGGTACTCGTTCATGTGCGAATAGGACGAGTGGAAGTAGCGGTAGGTCTTCTCGACCTGCGGGATGTGGCCGATGACTTCGCCGTAGCTCGTGAAAGGCCCCTTGGCGTCGAGCAGTCCCCAGTACACCGGAACCATGGATCCGGGCTCGTGGGTTTGGGCCGGCACCACCTGGACCGCCCCACCTTTGCGGGCGGCCCCGGTGTGCGAGGTGATCACCGAGCCATCGACCGAAGCCGCCTTGCCGACGACGATGTCGGTGCAGGTGAGTCCGGTGGCCGGTACGAGGATGCCACCGATGATTGCCAGCACGAGAAACTTGCGGGTCATATGTCTGCCTCCTTGACGGCGAGCATCCTATCGGGTCGTGAAATCCGTGGCAACGGAGACGAGCGGCGCAGTGAGGGTAGCACCCATTCCAATCAACAATGGTGAACGCGGCACCAGTGAGGGAACACATTCTCCTTGTGTGTTGTTGCTCAAAAGAATGTTGGAAAAAGCTGGTCCCATCAAACACGACACTGAAATGCCCACATCCCGGATGGTTACACAGCGACAGCTCGCCGGTAGCACATGGGGGGTCATACTCCTTTTGACGCTATTGGCAGGACAGGTCCATGCGCATGTGGTTCTCGACTCCCCGAACGGAGGGGAGATGCTCGAAGCCGGATCTGTAGCCCAGATTGTCTGGCACGATGCGGTAGTGCACGGACCAGCAAGCTATGATCTTTGGTACTCAATTACTGGGCCAGAGGGGCCCTGGATGGTCATCGACAGTGGTCTTCCGCGTTCTGAATCTGCTGGGAATTCCTACGATTGGGTGGTCCCCGATACACCGTCCGACCAGGTTCGCATCCAGGTACTCCAGAACAACTTCGAAGCTGAGGACTATGCGGACATGAGCGACTCAGACTTGGCCATTGTCAGTTCCACGACGGGTCTTCAGGTCGTTCTCGAGGCGGAGAGAGACGCCACGATTTACGAAGACGGGAACGGCACGAATGCCAACGGCTCGGGGAGTTACATGTTCACTGGCCGCACCGCGTCTCAGAATGGCTCGGCCGAACGGCGAGCACTGCTGGCATTCCCGATCACAGACGTCATCCCCGAAGGTTCGACGATCACCTCGGTAAGCCTCGAGCTGACGATGTCCCGGACAAACTCGGGAGCGCAATCCGTGGGACTTCATCGGCTCCTCGAAGATTGGAGTGAGGGCCCCTCAGACCCAACCGGGGAAGAAGGAGCCGGCACAGGGGCAGTGGCGGGCGACGTCACCTGGATACACCGGGAGTTCTCCGAGACCCTTTGGACGACATCCGGCGCCTCTTTTGCGCAATCTGCGAGCGCCACGTTGCAGATCGCAGACGAAGGCAGTTACGTGTACTCGAGCACTCCTGATCTGGTTGCCGACGTCCAGGGCTGGCTTGGCGACCCTTCGAGCAACTTTGGTTGGGTGCTCGTTATCGACTCGCCGTCATCGGGAAGTGCGAAGCGTTTTGACAGCCGGGAAAACAACACAGCATCCACCCGTCCGAAGCTGACAATCAGCTATGAGGCCAATGTTGGCGAACCAACGGCACGTTTCAGCTTCACTCCTGTCCATCCGCAACCTGGCGACGAGGTGCGTTTCAGCGACGAATCAACGGGTGAGCCGACAAGCTGGCTATGGGACTTCGGAGATGGTCAGACGAGCCAAGAAGAGAATCCCGGTCACACCTACACGACCGCAGGAAGCAAGACCGTGACACTCGTGGTGAGCAACGCTTTTGGCAGCGACTCAGCTGTCAAAGAGTTGCGCATGAGCTCACCGCCGCGGCGGCCTTCTCGCCGAGTGGTGCCCAGCAACTGACCAAAAAGCCGCTCCTCTTGAGGCTGGCACCCATGCGAGTGGAACCCATGTGGAGCCATGTGATCCTCACAATGCGACATTGCGATACGTGGCACCCATGGCACCCATGAATGATGAATGCGAAGGGCGGCACTCATGGCGCCCGTGCGGCATCCGCGTGGTCAGCGCGCTACGCCGCCACGGATGGTGTCACTGTCTGCGCCGTGCGTACTGATAGATGATCTTCCCCTCGTCGTTCACGAAGGTGATGATCAACTCCGTCTCCGTGACGGTGCACAGGGTGAATCCCGGGTCCGGGCTGGCGAAGAGTGTGCCCTCGAAATGAACTACCTCCCGGGTTTGTGACGCCGAGGTGTTCACGACGTAATCCACGCCGGAGCCGGGTACCCGGATGTGCTGGAAGTTGTGGATGTGCCCACATACCGAGACGTCGACATCGTGTGCATCGAGCAACGGCTGGAGCCGCTGCTGAAGATCCCAGCGTTCGGACTCGTCCTTCGTGGTCCCGGCATACACGGGATGGTGGCCCATGACGACCTTCCATTCGGCTTCCGAGGCGCCCAGGGTGCTGTCGATCCACGACAGCTGCTGTTCCATGGACTGCTTGCCCGCGTCTGGATGCACAACAGGATCATTCCGGTACTTGTCGATCAGGGGCGTCGTGTCGATGAAGAGCAACAGCACCTCCGCGTTGTCCGACACCGGCTCCGTCATCGAGTAGTACCGGTCCGGCATGTCCCAGCGGCGGCTCACGGCGGAGTAGTCGAGCATGGCCTGCGTCGAGCCTCTGTACTCGTGATTGCCCAGCACCGGGTGCCACAGAATCATCAGCTCGGGATGCTTGTAGATCCATTCGAAGTTCGTCTGCCACAGTGGGTCCTGAGCCGACTGGACCCCCATGAAATGGTGCGTGTCGCCCAGCGCGGCGACGAACTCCGGCCCCGTGATTGCAGCCACCTCGCCCATCATCTCCGCGACCGGCTTCTGGTCGTAGTATCCGTTCCGTCCGAGATCGGCGGCGATGAGGAACGTGAAATGGTCGTCCAGCGCCGTCAGGGCGCGGGCGTCCTTCGGCGCAATAGCGCCGCCGCCCTTGGCGAGCAGCACCCACACGAGGGCAACGGTGAGTACGACGATCAGGGCCGTGAGGAGCAGGGACGTCTTTTTCACGGGCTTCATGGAACCTTTTTCGAGGGGAGGTGCAATCTCTCCCGCACCACGACCGTGTTTCCAGGGTACCGCAATTCGGTGTGCCTCCTCACGGGGCACCCCATGCGATGGGTGGTACCCATGAACATGCGGGATCCGGCGGCGAGTCTGCTCCCGCGAGGCCTCGCTTCTATGGCCGATCCTTGAAATCACTGCATCGGCTTCGGTGCCACGTATCACATTGTCTCATTGGGCGATGCAACGTCACGAAGGGATACGTGGCACCCATGCCCAGTTGATCAGCGGTAGGAAGCCCAGTTCGTGATCGCGTCGATGCCTGCCTCGAGTATGGGATCTCGCCCCTCGAAGAGGTCGTGCTGAGTTGGTTCGACGACCACATCGGGCGCGATCCCGTAGCCAACGAATTCCCTCCCGTCGGGGAAGAGGTCGCGCTTCGAGACCACCCGGAACTTCCCTCCTCGGGGGAGATCCACATAGATTGGATTCCCGGTGCTACCGGCCGTTGTACCCCCAACCAACACCGCGCGCCCGGAGAAGGAGAGAGGCACCAGGAAATCTTCTGCAGAGCTGAAGGTGGCGGGCCCGGTCAATACCACCAACGGCCCCAGGTACCTCGTCCCCTCACGGGGCTGGATCATTGCAGGGTCCGACTGCTCCCACTCCGGCTCGTTGCCCCAGGATCGGTAGGCCGGCACGTACCTTATGCTCTTCCACATCGCGGCCTTGACGGGCTCATCAATGAAGTAGCTCACCACATCATAGGCATTCGAGCTGTCACCTCCCGGGTTGAAGCGAATGTCCAGGATGATCCCCTTAATGGAACGGAGATCGAGGCGATCGAAAACCTCCCGGAACTGATCCCTGCCGTCTATCTCCATGAAATTTGAAACGCGGATGTACGTGATGCCGTCGGCCAGGTTCCTCGCCTCGACCGATGGATCAGCCCCATACCACTCGAGAAGGCGCCACTGGAAGGTTTCACCGTCGGCCTGCACAGACCGTCGCGTCAATATGATGTCCCTCTCGGTGCCGTCCATATCCTTCACTTTCATCGAGACCGCGCCGGCTTCGGGACCGTAAAGAAGCGTGATAAGCCCCACCGCCTCATCAGCTTGTTTGGTGCCTCGTGAGCCGAGTCTGAGCACGGTGTCGTCGAAGTAGGTTCGGACGGGCGTTCCACTCCCGATTTCCAGAATCTCGAGACCGGGATATACCCTCTGATTCTGAAGCTCCTCCGAGACTCCCACCCGGGCGACGAAAAACCGATCGCCGATCACCTGCACCTCTACGGGAGGTTGATCCCAGCCAGGTCTGACAAGCCTCCAGGGAGGGATGACCGCGGTGTGGCCGTCCTTCAACTGCGCGGCACACTCCATCAACACTTCGTAATAGGCCTCGGTGTCTTCGGCGGCGATGACCCTGGGGATGAACTCCCGCACGCTGGCGTCCCAGTCGAGGTTCGGGACCTGGTCGAAGAATGGAAAGTTGAATTTCGCCTCGGCCCAGACCTGCATCAGCCCCCAGATCTTTTCCTTTTCAGAGAGCGGTCCCTCGTCCGCGTGCGCCTTCAGTGCACCCGGAACCAGCACCAGGAACACAACGATCACGGCAACGGCAGAGCGAAAATTCATCAGTCCGACCCTCCAATGATCCGGAAGCAGGATGTCACCCACACCCTCTCTTACGGCTGCGGTGTCTACGAAGTTCGATCAAGGTCATCTGCATCCAGGATGTTGGTGGTGCCACCGGCGCCCGTGCAGTATCCTCCAACCGGACGTCCATGCCATGTCGACTCCCGAGCGCGCTTCAAGAAGAAGTCGGTGGAGATCGTCACGCGGGCAACTGCAAGTGGGAAGCTCGAGCGGTACACCATCAGCGCCGAGTAGGCCTCACGCGTGGCCCTCGAAAATCACCCCCTCCTCCTGGGACGAGCCTTTCTATCCGCGATCCGGCAGCGCAGAGATCAAAAGAGTTTCCCTGGCACCGATCGAAGACGGACCGCCGTCAGGTTCGATGCAGGAAGTCCGGCAGTCTCTGTTGGATGAAGTACTCCCAACCCGCTTTGCAACTCTCTCGGGTGAACTCGGGGATGTCCTGGGGGAAGGACTCGATTCCAGTACAGATCAAGACCAGCTTCGTACCCCCGTCGGTCTTCGATAGTTTCCATTCGGTCGAACCGAGACCGGGGAATCCTTCGTAGCGCCATGTGTAGGTGATGCTCGTGCCCGGCACCACCTCGGTCACCTTCCACCGGTGGCGGAAGATCCGTCCTCCGGTCTCGATGTCGAACTGCGTTTCGAACCCCACCTCGGGGCGAAAATCTTCGATTGGTTCGAAGTACCACTGCCGCATCAGATCCGGTTTGGTAACCGCCTGCCACACGGCGTCCGGCTGCACGGAAAACAACTGGTCTACAACGATCGGCTTTGAGCTCACGACCTGACCTCCTCAAACGTAACTCGCGATCCTGAATCAAAAAACGCAAAACGGGGCCTGCCTCGTTTTCCGCGAACTAGGGTGCACCCGTCTCGTGAACACGATGCAACGATGCGAAACGTGGCACTGATGCCCATGCATCAATGCGAACGGTGGCGCCCATTCGCGGGTTTTTCCACGACGAAGACGACGAAGGGCCACAGAGGAATGCCGATGTGCCGTTTGAAAAGAACCTTACAGCCGAGGCTCTCAAGTGTCGGCAGGACAGAGACGGACCGGCAGCCCAGCGAGATGGACGGAAAGTGCCACACGACGCGTTCCACCATGTCGGCGAGCCGTTTGACGATGGGGTTTTCGGGATCGGCGGAGTGGGCGATACCGATGCGGCCCGAGGGCCGTGCCACGCGGTAGAGCTCCGCCGCTCCCTTGGCCGGGTCGTGAACAGGACAGAGGCTGTAGGTGGACAGGACCGCGTCGAAGGTACCATCGTCGAACGGAAGCGAGAGCATGTCGCCGACGTGAAACTCGACCCGGTCACCGAGATCGGCGCGCGCCGCCTTTTCACCCGCCACCGCCAGCATGCCTTCACTCATGTCGAACAGCACTACCCGTCCCGACGCTCCGACCTTGCGGGCGGCGAGAAGCCCAGTCGTTCCGGTTCCTGCACCGCAGTCGAGGACGACCTCACCGGGGTTCACGGCGTGCTCGACCAACAGCCTGCGGCCTCGTTGGTCGGACCTTCCGGTGAGCAGCCCGTGCTGGACGTCGTACCGATTTGCGACCTGGTCGTAGACGGTTATTAGTTGGTTGATTTCGATGGCTTTTCGCATGAGAGTCTGCCCAGTCAATCCACTCATGAGGTGCAACCGATAGCGTGAATGAGATGTTCCAGTGGTGGCACATGTCTCGTAGCCGGACCACGCCGAGCAGAAGCTTGAAGTGATTCCCAGCGCCGATCGGCAACAATGCTGCAATGAGGTACGTGGCACCCAAGAAGCCCAAGGCGCCCATGCGATGGGTTGCGCCCTCGGGCGCCGGAGTTGTGGCACAATGACGCCGGGCACTCGGCGCGAACATCAGAACGCGACCCGCAGGGTCGATCGACGAAAGGCTGGATATGGCGGAGCCACAGGGGCCTTCAGACGGAGCCGTCGACTCGGGCAGGCGCCGGCTCGTCAACTGGTTTCTCGGAACCGCGGTCGGCGGTCTGGTAGCAGCCATCGCGTATCCAGTGATCCGTTTCGTGAGCCCACCCGAGGTGGCCGAGGCAGCCACGGACCAGGTCGAAGCCGGCCGAATCGACGATCCCGAGTTTCGGGACAAGGGGTTCAAGATCATCCGCTTCGGCGTCGAACCCGTGATCGTTATCGAGGTCGCGGCGGACGACGTCCGGGCGTTCTCGGCGACCTGCACCCACCTCGCGTGCATCGTCGGGTATCAGAGGGAGCACGCCCGGATCTGGTGCAACTGCCACAATGGAGAGTACGATCTCCACGGCAAGAACGTCGCCGGACCGCCGCCCAAGCCGCTCGAGCCGTACACCGTCCATCTTCTCGAGAAGGACAACGAACCGGCGACCGTCGTCGTGTCGAGGACCTGAGCGATGAAGAGCATGATGGACTCCGCGTACCGGTGGCTCGACGAAAGGGTGCACGTCTCGGAAGTGTGGCGAGCGCTCTCCCACAAGGAAGTGCCGGTCCACCGCGCGTCGGTGGTCTACTACTTCGGCGGGATGACCCTCTTTTTCTTCGCCATCCAGGTCTGCACCGGCATCCTGCTGATGCTGTACTACCAGCCGTCGGCCGACCACGCCTTCGAGTCGGTCGAGTTCATCATGACCACCGTCCCGTTCGGCTGGCTGATACGCTCCATCCATTCGTGGTCGGCCAACCTGATGGTGTTCTTCGCGTTCGTGCACCTCGCCACGGTCTACTTCACCAAGTCGTACCGCCCGCCGCGCGAGCTGACCTGGGTTACCGGCTGCCTGCTGCTCTTCCTGATCCTCGCCTTCGGCTTTTCCGGCTACCTGCTGCCGTGGAACCAGCTGTCGTTTTTCGCGACAAAGGTGGGAACGGACATCGCGGGCAAGGTCCCGCTCATCGGCGAGTGGACGCTGAGGTTCCTGCGCGGCGGCGATCGAGTGACCGGCGGCACCCTTTCCCGCTTCTACGGCTGGCACGTAGCCATCCTCCCGGCGCTGACCGGGGCCCTCCTGGGGCTGCACCTGCTGCTCGTCCAGCTGCTGGGTATGAGCGTGCCTCCGTCACTGGAGGAGGAGAGCCACCGGCGGCCTCCCATGCGGTTCGTGCCTCAGTTCGTGCTCCGCGACGCCTTCGGTTGGATCCTGGCCCTCGGGGTGCTGGCGGCGCTTGCAGCCCTGTTTCCGTGGGAGCTCGGAGAGAAGGCGAATCCGTTCGCACCGGCCTATGCCGACATCAGACCGGAGTGGTACTTCATGTTCATGTTCCAGTCCCTCAAGCTGGTCCCGGGAGGTGAGGTCCTCGGCATAGAGTACGAGTCCATCCCGATCGTGCTGTTCGGGCTCGCCGGACTCGCTTTGCTGGCAGTGCCGTTCGTCGACCGTCAAATCGTACGGACCGGCCGCAGCCGTGGGTTCACCATCCTGGGGGTCGTGGTGCTGGCGTTCGTTATCGTCATGACCTCATGGGGTTATCACTCGGCGACCCCGGTCCTGGTGGCTGCCGCGACGGTGGTCCTGATGATTGTCATGGCCTTTTTCACGAGGCACGAGCAATGAGAGCCCCGTGCACCGCCGCCCTCGCGCTGGCCGGCCTCCTCCTCGCGGCCGGGCCAGGTGGGGTTCACGCCGCCGAAACCAGCTCGTGCATCGCTTGCCACGGCAACGCCGATCTGCTCGGTGAGGACATGGCGCAGATCGTCGAGCAGTGGCGCGAAGGGGTCCACGCCGACGTGGGTCTCGACTGCCATGACTGCCACGGAGGCAGCTCCGATCCGAGCCTCGCCAAGGACGCGGACGCCGCCATGGACCCGGAGTTCGCGGACAACCCGTTCCGGGGAGCGCCGACCCGCGGGGAGATCCCAGACTTCTGCGGCCGCTGCCACTCGGACCCGGATTTCATGAAGAGGTTCGACCCGGCGGTGCGGGTCGATCAGGAACGGGAGTACTGGACCAGCCAGCACGGCAAGGCGCTTCGGCAGGGCGACACGAAGGTCGCCACCTGCATCGACTGTCACGGCGTCCACGGCATCCTCCGTGCGAGCGACACCCGGGCCCCCGTCTACCCGAAGCGGGTCGTCGACACCTGCGGGCGCTGCCACGCGGACCCGGAGCGGATGAAGGGGTACACGCTGGCGGACGGGCGGCCGTTGCCGGTGGACCAGCCGGACCGCTGGCGGCGAAGCGTCCACGCGGCGGCCATGTTCGAAAAGGACGACCTGAGTGCACCGACGTGCAACGACTGCCACGGCAACCACGGCGCGACACCGCCCGGGCTGGAGTCGATCGCGTTCGTCTGCGGCCAGTGCCACGGACGCGAGGCCGGCCTCTTCCGCGCCAGCGCGAAGCAGGAAGGATGGCGCGATCACAACGAGATGCTGGCCGACGCGGGCGACGAACGGTGCGCCGCGTGCCACGAGGCGCCGGCGGCCAACGTCACTGATGTCCGCGCCTTCTCGGAGTGTGTGACATGCCACGGCAACCACTCGGTCATCCGTCCGACGGTGGTGATGCTGGGTCCGTTGCCGACCACTCCGTGCGCCTTTTGCCACGAGCCGGTGGGGCCGCTCGCCAAGGCCGTGCCTGAGCCGGCGGCTCGCGCTGCGAACTACCGCCGGGTCCGCGACGAGCTGTTGGGCGAGCTCAAAGGCCTCGAAGGCGAGAAGCTCTTCAACGCCCTGGTGCAGCGCGCGCGACAGCTCGAGTTTCACACGCGGGCGGCTGCCTCCGGGGATCAGGACCGGGTCCTCCGTCCGGAGTTCGACCGGCTGTTCACCAAGTTCCGGATTGGGACCACGACCTACAGCTTCCACGATCCGGTGACGGATCAGACAGTCACGGAGAGGGTCGTTCGATGCAGCGACTGCCACGCGCAGCCGCCGGATGGACCCCCCACGACGAGTGCGATCTTCGTGCAAAGCATGCGCGAGCTCACGGGTCTGACCGCCCGTGCGGAACGGATCGTGCTCAGCTCCCAGCGCGGTGGGGTCCAGGTTCGGGAGGCGCTGGACGAGATCGACCAGGCCGTCGACGCGCAGATCGAGCTCGAGGTGCTGGTCCACAGCTTCGACGGAGGCGAGGGCTCGAAGTTCCTGGCAAAACAGGACGAAGGGCTGAAGCACGCCGAGGCCGCGTTGGCCGACGGTCAGCGGGCCCTCGACGAGCTTCGCTTCCGGCGGGTCGGTCTCGCCGTGTCGTTGATCTTCATCGGCCTCGTGCTGGCAGGTCTCGCCCTCAAGATCCGACAGATCGGCGGGCGTAGCTGAGTTTCGTCACGGAACGGTGGCACACGTCCACCTATCATTCTGACAATGCAACAACGTGGAACGCGGCACCCGTGTGATGTTGTGAAACGGCAGAGCAGATTCCACGTCTGCCAATGTGATGTGCGGGTCGAGGCGAGACCCAAAAAAGCGAGCAGAAAAACCAATTTCAGAACATCACCGAGTGATACCTGGCGCCCCCGAGGAGGTGAACTTTGTGTCGAGTCGTGGCGGTCCTCTTGAGCGTCGCCTTGATGTGTGCGGCGGTGGCGTCGCGTTCAGCCGATGCGCTGGTGGGCGCATCCGCCCCGGACGAGCGTCAAAGGCAGTCGATTGTCATCGCCATTCCGGTTGACTACGAGAGTCAGATACCAGGTGCACTCATCCTGGCTGAGAGCGTTCGGACATTTGCCGGGGAGCTGAGAGACGTGCCCGTGCGCATCTTCATCCCTTCCGGGCTCGCGCAGGCGATCGCGGGGCGGAAGGAGAGGCTCGCCAGCCTCAACGTCGAGCTTTCGGAGGTGGTTGTGCCCGATGAAGCCTTCAGCTACATCTTGGGGGCGAAGCCGTTTCTGGCCGCGCAGGCGGAGCGGGAAGCTGGAGGCGCCGACGTTGTGGCGATCCTGGCGCCCAACACCATCATGCTGCAACCCCCGACCGCTTTCGTTCTCCCCCAAGGCGTTGCGCTGGGCTACAGCACGGTCCACCATCAGAACATCGGTTCCCTGGCATCGGAACCATTGGACGGCTTTTGGGGTCGCCTGTACCAGGTGTTGAATGTCTCCGACCAGGAAGTGTTCACCAACGAAACCCTGGCCGACAAGGTCACTGTCCGTTTCTATTTCAACGCCGGCAGCTTCGTGGTCAGGCCTGAGGAGTGGCTCCTGCAGGCGTGGGCGACGGCGTTCCAGAAGCTCATCGGCGATTCGGCAGTGGCGGAGCTCTGTGCGAACGGCCCCAGGAACGTTTTTTTGCACCAGGCGGCGCTGGCGGGAGTCGCCCTGACGCGACTGCGGCCGTCACAGACGGTTGAGTTGCCCGACGCCTACAGCTATCCGCTCTTCTTCGAGCGATTTCATGGTGGTCTCCTGACGTTTGACTCCCTCGAGAACGTGGTGACGATGCGCTATGAGTTTCGCGTCGAGGACCTTCCGGTTGGGTGGGAGGCGCAGGTCAACGGCCCGACCGAAGTGATTGCATGGATCTCAGAGCGGCTGGCGGGATACGGAGCTGATTCCAGGTGACCGGGAAACCATGGGTGCCACCAATCAAATTGGCACCCATGCCATCATGCGAAGTCATCAAGTGATACGTGGCACCCGTGTGCGGCACCCTTGGGAGATGTGCTATACGGACGGAGAGCCAGGAAGGGTCCGACCGTGCCGTTTGACTACTACAGAAATCTGACGCCCAAACAGCGTAAGGCGTACCGTGAAAGCGATCGTATCGCCCACGTGGAATTGGGTGATCCGACGCAGTTGCAAGGTGCGGTGACCGCGCTGCGGAACGCACTGTCGGCCGGTGATCGGCGTCGGGTGCAGCGGGCCTGCGTGGCTGTGGCCCGGGGCGTGTGCGATGACCTGGGCATCAGCCGTGTGCGTGTGCGAGTCGGCGGTCGTCGGCCGACGGACGCCGACGGCGGGGAGCTCTTCGGGCTTTGCTCCTGGGAGGAAGAGAAGACCAAGGGCGCGCTGGTGGAGGTGTGGATGCGCACGGCCAAGCGAGGTCAGGTGGTGGCCTTCAAGACCCTGCTGCGCACCCTGATCCACGAGCTGTGTCACCACCTGGACTACGAGCTGCATGGCTTGGACAACACCTTCCATACGGAGGGCTTCTTCCGACGCGAGTCGTCGATCATGCGCCAGCTTGTCGACCTGCCCGCCGCCCCCGAGCCGGAGCCAAAGCCCGAGCCGGAATCCAAGGGCCAGCTCGGTTTCAACTTTTAGACCTGTATTGGGGCGGCCACAGCCGCGTGCCAAGGTGGGGAAGGGGTGAGCGTTCGTGGGTATTCAAACAAATGTGTACGTGGAAACGCACCTGGCTCAGAAGATCTTCAGCGTCAGGAAACGCTCACCGAACGTAGCCGCGACCCGAATCGCCACGACCGCATCTTCACCAGTGTGCTCCGGCCCTCGCTCAGCGTGCACCGCCCCACCGCACCCGACGGATCAGCCGTAGTCGTCGCCCCGGGCGGGAGCTATCAAAGGATCGTGATCGACAAGGAAGGCCGGGACATCGCCGAGTGGCTGAACGGTCTCGGGGTGACCGCCTTCGTTCTGAAGTACCGCTTGCCGGGTGAGGGGCACGCCGCGCCGGCCGACGTACCGCTCCAGGATGTCCAACGCGCGATGCGCGTCCTGCGCAGCCGGGCGAAAACGCTGGGCATCGGTGCGGGCACCTCCAACATTTCGCCTACAATCACCCATGTTTAGGAGGCAGACGATGGAGTATGTCAATCTCGGCAAAACCGGCCTCAAAGTGTCCCGAATCTGTTTGGGCGCAATGACCTACGGCACCCCTCAGTGGCGTGACTGGGTGTTGTCGGAAGATGAGAGCCGCCCCATCATCAAACGGGCACTGGAGTTGGGTATCAATTTTTTTGATACAGCCGATATGTATTCACTGGGAGTCAGTGAGGAAGTGTTGGGTCGTGCACTCCGGGACTATGGCCAGCGAAAAGACGTGATCATAGCGACCAAGGTTTATTGGCCCACCGGCGATGGTCCGAATGATCGTGGTCTGTCTCGCAAGCATATTCTCGACTCCATTGATGCCTCACTGCGGCGATTGGAGACCGACTGCGTGGATGTCTATTACATCCACCGTTGGGATTACGAAACCCCGATTGAAGAAACACTGGCGACGCTTGATGATCTCGTACGAATGGGAAAGGTGCGTTACCTGGGCGCATCCAGTATGCATGCGTGGCAATTCATGAAGGCTCTGGGCCTGGCCGACCAACACGGGTGGAGTCGCTTTGTGGTGATGCAAAATCACTACAACCTCATTCACCGAGAGGAAGAGCGGGACATGATGCCGCTGTGTCGCGCAGAAGGAATCGGTGTGGTGCCGTGGAGTCCGATGGCCCGGGGTTTTCTGGCCGGAAACCGTAAACCGGGTGAGCGCGGCGTCACCACCCGCGACACGAGCGATCAAATGGCTCACGATTATTACTTCCAAGACACCGATTTTGAAATCCTGGAGAGGGTGGTGAAATTGGCCGGAGAGAAAGGTGTGAAACCAGCGCAGATTGCCCTGGCGTGGTTGCTCCACCAGCCCGCTGTCACCGCGCCGGTGATCGGGGCGAGCAAAATGAACCAATTGGAAGAAGCGGTTGAGGCGTTGGATGTCAGGCTCTCGCCCGAAGAAAATGCCTATTTGGAGGAACTTTACGTGCCGCGTCCTGTTCTCGAGTACGAGTGAGAGAATACAGATTTCGGACGAGTTCTTTCGAATTCAGATGAAGTGAGTATCACGAAAATGCAGAGTCCACAGGGGTGGGCTGAGCCCGAGCAGAAACTTGAGTTCAATGAATATACGATACGTTCAAGGGCACTCTGATGACTCGCTGGAAGGCTCGATCACGACGTTCTGCAGCGGGAGATCCTCCACGTGCTCGAGGACGCTGCCCCCGCTGACCGCGAGGAAGGAGCTGTCCCGCATCACGAACCCGCGCACCGGCGCTCCCGGGAGTCCGCGCACGAATAAAGCGTACCGCGCCCAGCGAACGGTCAAGCGCTCGACGAGGATGTTGCGGACGACCGGCACGAAGGGGCCGGCCGCGCCCTCCTCGTACTGCATGTTGATATCGATGGCCGAGCCGGTTTCGCCGATCTCGACGTCGCGAACGAACACGTTTTCGATCACGCCGCCACGCACCGAGTTGGTCTTGATTCGGATCCCGCGGTCAAGATCGGGGCTGCTCATCTCGGTCTGCTCGACGAAGACGTCCCGCACGCTTCCGCTCACCTCGCTGCCGGCGGTCACGCCGCCGTGCGCCGCTTGCATCCGGCACCCCGGATCACGATGCACTCGGAGGGGGCGGCGAGCCGTCGGCCGTCGGCATTGCGCCCCGACTTGATGGCGATGCGGTCGTCTCCGGTGTCGAAGAGACAGTCCTCGATCAGGACGTCGGTCGACGACTCCGGGTTGCAGCCGTCGTTGTTGGGGCCGGCGGAGACGACTCTGACGCCACGGACGATGACGTTGTGCGAGAGGACCGGGTGGATGGCCCACATCGGGGCGTTCGTAATCGTGATGCCCTCGATCAGGACGTTGTCGCAGCGATAGGTCTGGAGGAACGACGGCCGCAGGTAGTGGCCGGCGCCGTACACCCGCTCGGCGACCGGGACGCCGGCCTCGGCCTGGGCGAACGGCCGATCGCGATCGGGGAACGTTGGTGCGCTGATTCCGGCGAGGATGCCGGGCAGTCGCTCCCAGGGGTCTGAGGGTGCGGGGGCCGGCCCCTCGCCGTAGGTGTGGACGCTCAGGAAGGCAGTGACCAACAGGAGCCCGGCGATCAGCCCCACCCGACCGGGTTCTCCACGCCTTCTCAGTACCGAGGTTTTGAACTCCGAGTTCTGTGTCACGCGACCGATTATAGATAGGGACATCGATCGGGCCAGCTTTCATACGGCGAAAAGCGCTCCCTGAACTATCCGTGTCGAGTAACAGCTCTGGCCAAGCGACAGGTAGGTTCCGTCGAGCTGATGAACCGTCGATCGGTAGTCTCTTGCATGTTCTTCTGACCAGAAGAAAACGCATTTCCGTCAGTATCCGTCGATGATCGTTGGATCTTTGAATGCGCTCCAGTCGACGGCGGGCTCGAAGACCAAAGGGCTCGGTCCGCCTTTTTCGATTCGGTAGTTCAACTCACTGTCAACAACGATTTCCATCGCTTCGCCACAGTGGGCACAGGTGCTTTTGATTTCCACCTCGAGGGGAGTCTTCCGCAGATGCCCTTGCACGAAGGGCGTCGCTATCGCGTCTTCCGCTCAGGCTGCGTCGAGTCGCTCGCCTGTGCCGAACACCAAATGGTGTCCCGTCTCCTCTGCCGTCACCGGAAAAGCCCACGACACCTCTGCACCGTTGCCACGAACGAGAAAGAACAGGTTCTTCTCGAGATCTTCCACGATGCTCTTCGTGCGTGACCTGGTCAAATGCAGCGCGTGTGAAATTTCGGCCAACGAAATCGGCCGGCCCAGTCGCGGAAGTTCTCGCACGACAAAGTTCCGAACCAAATGATGTTCGTGAGACATGAACTCCAAACGCTGGCTGATTTTCTTCGGAGCCGAAATCAACTCGTGTTGCCAATCGCTGCGAGGAATGTTGATGATCGTTTCTCCTCGGCCTATCAATACTCCGTCGTTCATTGACTCTCTCTCCAGTCGTGTCTTTTCTTGACCTTCTATTCTCGCTCCTGCAGGCGGTGGCTCGCCTCGGCGTCCAGCTCCAGGCCGTAAATCCGCTTGATATCCGCAATACGGCTGAGCGACTCTTCGCCGAACGGGCATTTCCCGTCAAAAGCGTGCAACACGATGCCCTCCAACAAATCCCCCAGGGTGATGTCGTAATACTCGGCGATCGCCTTGAGCACCTTGAGAAGCCTCTTTTCGAGGCGCACACCGGTCTGCACCCTTTCAACCAGAAATGTCTTTTTCTTTTCCTCTTTCTTCTGTTGAGCCACGGAAGCCTCCATGTGTTGTCGCGAATGTTACCAAAGTATCTTGGTAATATTATACATGGATACCAATCATGTCAAGAATTGAAAACGCCGCTGGGCGGGTCTTCGATGGAGAATCTGCTCTACAATTCAACAATTGTGTACGTCGCA
>Ga0307423_1000321_pt1 | contig 32648 bp, 35 predicted proteins | sample SalMarWE160310MG_FD_202154 | JGI IMG/M metagenome (GOLD analysis project Ga0307423, IMG submission 202154) | Salt marsh sediment microbial communities from the Plum Island Ecosystem LTER, Massachusetts, United States - WE1603-10 | ecosystem: Environmental > Aquatic > Marine > Intertidal zone >... | reverse complement strand
GCCGCAATCGAGACAGACGGAATCGATTCGTACCGTCTTACCGGGAAAGAGCCAGCAGACCGCCAGCGATTCAAATGCTCACTGGCCGAACCACTTCTGCTCTCCATCGATGGTCAACCGGTAATGGGTGGGGAGATTGTTGAAGGGGGCGAAGGATACGATGGTGTCCGTCTTCGGGTAGAGCCAACCCGGAAGACCGCGCACCGAAAAGAGCTTCTGAAGCGCTGCCCGGCCTTCCACGGGCGACACGCCCAGCTCGGCTGCGATCTCCGTATAGTGTGGCGCCTGCCCCGTCTCCACCATGCGCTTCATGATGACACTGAATGTCCTGTCCAACAGGGTCGGTTCCGCCATCGGATTCTCCCTCCGCGTCGATTCCGTGCGGATCATAGCCGGACGGGAACCGATACGCCTCGGCCCGCAATCCTTCCGTGTGGGAAAGGGGATTGGATTCGTCGAGTGCCGCGGGCATCGAGGCGATTCGTTCATCCTCGATGTCCGGGTGGGGGGATCCGAGCAAAGAAGGTGCTCCGGGTCCCTCGGGACCCGGAGCACCTCCAGCTGGACGCCACGGTGTCGAACGCGCGGCGGCGCTGCTCCGGCGTCGCGTTCGGCGTCTCCGCCTCGAAGGCGGACCACGCCTCCTGGGCGGCCTCGCGCGCGGCCTCCATCTGACCGGTGTCGGCATTGCCGCTGACGGCCAGGACCTCGGTGCTGAGCCCGATCGTGCCACCGGCCTCGTCCACGACCGAGAGGTCGACCCGAACCTGCCCGATGGTCGTCTTCGACACCACCGGGACGGCCGCCCGGGCCATCGTCGAGTCCTGGATGGTCTTCGCGCTCACCAGTGGCGCATCACCCGACTTCAACTCCGTCGCGGTGATCGACGCGGACGGTGAGGTGATGGGGATCTATCGCGAGACCCACATCCCCCACAGCCCTGGCTACTGCGAGAAGTACTACTTTGCGCCCGGCGACACCGGGCCTCGGGTGTGGCGGACACTCTACGCGACCATCGGCGTCGGCATCTGCTGGGACCAGTGGTTCCCCGAGCTGGCGCGTGCGATGGCGCTGATGGGGGCGGAGATCGTCCTCTATCCATCCGCGACCGGCGCCCCGAGATGTACGGTCCGCTTCTCACGATGACCGAGTAGACCTGGTCAGGACTCCTCGCTCAGCTTCGTGACCTCAGCCGCGATCACCCCGGGGCCTGAAGGATCGGGTCCTCCGCCTCCCGCTCGAGACGCCGGAAGAGCGGGCTGGGGATTCTAGAGAAGTGACCGCCGTGCCGTCGAAGGACTCCTGGGGGGCGGGCACGGTGAAGGCGAGCGCGGATCGCGACAGATGCGTGCAATGCCCACGGCGGCGAGAGTGCCGGCTCCATAGTATGGAAAATCGGACCACTCGAAGGAGCTTCCGATCAGGGCATGGCCCAGAAAGGTGGACCGGACCGCCTGGAGGAGAGGCGGATGCCAGAGCTGCAGGATCTCGAGGATCGAGGTGATGACGAGAACGGCGCATCCCACCCGCCAGGGAGAGAGCTGCGGCCGTATGGCGAGAGCCAGGAGGCACCAGAAGACCACGTAGAGGAGGCCGCCTGCGTGACCGTGTACCCAGGCTTGAGCGGGTCCCGCGTAGAACTTGGTGGCGAAACCGGCGGGCACAACCACGGCGAGAACCAGGAGAAGGCGAAACCTCACGGTGAAATCATACCTGCTGGCTGAAGCCGACCAAGGGCTGGCCCCTGAGCTGCAGCCGCGGCGAGCGCTTCTCCTCCTACGGCATTCTGCTCGATCCCGAGCTCTCGAACCTGGGAATCCTGACCCTGGGTGCGGGAGTCTCGCTCTGGCGCTCGAGCTCACTGGGCCTCGTCTACCACCACTACCGGCTCGCCGAGCCCGCCTTCTTCCTGCGCGGCGCCTCCCTCGAGGCGGTGCTCGACGGGCGCCACCGCGACCTCGGCCAGAAGGTCGATCTGGTGCTCGCGGTCGACGAGTGGGAACGGTACGAGTTCCACGTCCCCCTCTCGGCCTTCCGCGCCGGACCCGCATTCGGACGGGACGAGGGCGCCTGGAGCTTCGGCCGCTTCGTGGACTTTGCCATCAACTCTTGAGTATCCTGCTCCGCCTGGGGTCACGCATCCAGCACCACGGCGCGGTCAGGTTCCCGAGTCCGATCGAGGAGGCCATCATGGAAGAAGAAACCCGCCGCGAATTCCTCGGCCGCAGCGCTGTGCTCGTGATCGGGACGACCAGCTGTCTCTGCGGCCTGGGTGGCTGCGCGACGTTCACCAAGATCGGGAACACGCCCCCCATCCCGGAGAATGCCTATAGCTTCGAGCCGGAGGTCAACCGCGTGGAGGTGGACCTGGGCAAAGTCCCCCAGCTGGCGGAGCTGGGCGGCTCTGTGAAGATCCGCGACTCGGCGTTGCCGGACCCGCTGATCATCGCCCGCACCACAGAGGGGACCTACCTGGTCGCCGCGATCGAGTGCCCCCACCGAGGTGTCGAAGTCGAGTACCAGCCGGACAAGGGCGAGTTCGAGTGCGCGAGCCTCGGGAGCAGTCAGTTCGCCGCGGACGGCTCACGGCTGGGCGGTCCGGCGAGGCAGCCGCTCCGAGTATTCCGGACCTCCCTCGATCCGGATGACGGGGACCGCCTGATCATCGACCTGTCGACCTGATCTCCTCACGGTCCGCGATCATCGGCGTAGAAGTGTAAAGGATCAACCTGGACTTCCGTAAAGGATCATCCAGACCGTTCACACAAATGCTACCGAAGCACTCCACGACTGATCAGAGAAGCCCGCACACCCTCAACGCGGCGTCGGTTGACCCCGAGGTCTGAGTAACCCAAGCGTGAGGCAGAACGCACCGCAATGATGCCATCGGTCGGGCGAAGCTGAAGTTCAAAGTCATCAACGAAGCCGAACAGGGCACTTCGGCACTCAGCATGAAGGTAGTCCGCCGTCTCACTCACGATACGAGTACGAGGGAGTTCCAATACGAGCTCCCGGGTTGCTCGCCAGGCCTCGAGGGGAGCTACAGCAAGCCGAAGCGGGGGAAGCTGGTGGGTGCTGTCGCGCGCGTCACTGGAAACGCAGTTTGGCGAGGACCCGCAGGGAGCGAGACCGGCATCCGAGACTCCGAGGTTCGAGGGGAGTTTGCCGGCACAGGAAATAAGAGGCATGGGGGCAATGAGTAGCACGGCTGCGATGGCGACGACCCTCAAACTCGGCTTGCTCCCTCAATATTGCGCAACAACGTCTGGCGGCCAAGCTGCGGCCGGCATGAAGCTTACCATGGGCGACCCACCCCGGGGAACCTTGAGCAACACCGCGGATCAGTTGCGCTGACCTGTTCGGTCGTCAGGAGTTCCCCAGGAAAGTGGACACCTAACTTGGGTCATAATGGCCCGAACGAGGTGATCCATGGCACGAGTCCGAAGAACCTTCGTGCCTGAGTTCAAGCGCGATGCGGTGGGCCTAGTCGTCAAGGAGAGCAAGACCGTCAGCGAGGTGGCCCGGAACCTCGGTATCGCACGAAGCCTGCTCCAACGCTGGATCGAGCAGCACGCCGACCAGGACCGAGAGGGCAAGCCGCGGAAGGCGCGGGGCATCGGCAGCGAAGAGGCGGGATTCTCACCGATGACGAGAAAGTAGTTGATATATCAATTATTGATAGGTATACAATAGAGCATCAGCCGAAATCCATTGGAGGAAATGGATGCAAGGGGACGACCGCCTCATCTTCCTCCTCGGGCACGCCCGTCATCGTGTCTACCTCCGGCTCGACCACGCGCTCCTGGACCGAGTCGGGGTCACGACGGCCCAGACCGGAGCCCTCTTCTTCCTGAAGAACAACGACGGCTGTCTGCTCAGCCAGATGGGCCGAGGATTGATGCTCGACAAGTCGGCCATCACCGGTCTGGTCGACCGGCTGGAGAAGAAGGCGATGATCGAGCGCCGCAACGATCCTGCGGACCGACGAGCGATTCGCCTCTACCTCACGAGGTCAGGCCGGGACGTAGCAGCCAAGGCATTGCCGGTCGTGAAGCAGCTGAACCTCGCCATCAAGGAGGGGTTCCCGCCGGAGGAGATCGAGATCTTCTCCCGCGTATTGAAGGCCACGATCGAACGCTTTGGTGGGAAGCCCCGCCGCAAGTCATAGCCGTTCTGGAGCGTCACAGCTTCCGTTATCCGGAAAGGAGACAGGTATGGGATCAAAGATGTTGTACGAGGATCTCGCGAGTCATTTCGACCGGTTCCCGATCGGCGCACCCAAGACCCCTTCCCTGATGGAGATACTCGGAATCCTCTTCCCAGTCGAGGAGGCCGAAGTGGCGCTCCGCATGCCCATCATGGCGAAGACAACGGTCTCCGATCTCAGAGGAGAGATCCCGCAACAGGCCGATCGTCTCGAGTCGATCCTGGAACGCATGGCCGAAAAAGGGACGGTTCTAAAGAATCAGGCGCCCGGCAAGGAGGCGAGGTACATGCTCCTGCCGTCCGAAAAGGGTTGGTGCGAGACGGTCTACTGGCCGGGGAAGGAGACAGAGCACACGCGCAAGCTCGGGCCACTCTGGCTCAAGTACCGGGACGAGGGGTACGGGGAAGGTCTCGCAAGAGGAGGCGTCCCGGTGATGCGCGTGATTCCTGTCTCGGAATCACTGGAAAGCACCACACAGATCCTGCCCTTCGAGGTGCTCGAGACCAAGGTGGAGGAACAGACCCTGATCGCCGTGGGTCACTGTCCCTGTCGGCAGATCAAACGTACCGCGGGGGAAGGCTGTTCCCGCTCCCTGGAGGTCTGCTTCAGTTTTGGCGAGATGGCCGGGTACATGCTGGACTACGGAATGGGCCGGCGGGTTTCCGTGGCCGAGACGCTGGATATTCTCGCCAAATGTGAGGAAGAAGGCCTCGTGCACTCGGTCGAGAACTTCGATGGCAAGATCGGCACGCTCTGCAACTGTTGCGGATGCTGCTGCGTCTTCCTCGATAGCAGGAAGCGACTCGGCTTCCACACCATCTCGCCTTCCAACTACCGGCCACAGGTGGATGTCGAGGCCTGCTCCGCCTGCGCCGTGTGCGAGGAGTTCTGTCAGACGGAAGCCATCCAGGTCGAGGACGGCACTGTCGCCATCGTCGACGAGAACCGTTGTATCGGCTGCGGTCTATGTGTCTCATCCTGCCCGGAGAAGGCGGTGTACCTGTTGCCCGGAAAGGAGATCAAGCCTCCCCCCGATCCCGTGGAGCTTTTCATGCGGCGGACTGGGAGGGCATGAGCCGGGGACACCCTTCGTCAGCCTCTCAGCCAGGACTCGATGTCAGAGGCCTTGGGCACTTTGCCCTCGATCTTCTTCTTCCCGTCGATGAAGACCGCCGGTGTCAGCATCACGCCACGATCCACGATCTCGCTCATTTCGGTCACGTGCTCGACCGTCGCATCGACGCCGAGCTTCTCCACCACTCTCTCGACTTCCCGGGTGGTTCTCTCGCACTTCGCACAACCAGGTCCGAATATCTCGATTCTCATTTTCTCGAAGTCTTCCTTTCCTCTCAGGTTTGGAGGGCGCCGTAGAGCATTCCACACAGGGTGGCCATGATCACGACCAGCAGGCTGTAGACGATCGTCTTCTGCGTTCCGATCACGCTTCGGATGACGATCATGCTGGGCAGGCTCAGGGCGGGGCCTGCGAGCAGTAGCGCCAGCGCCGGACCACGTCCCATCCCGCTTCCGAGCAGGCCCTCGAGGATCGGAACCTCGGTGCAGGTGGCGAAATACATGAAAGCGCCGGCGACCGACGCAACGAGATTCGCCCAGATGGAGTTGCCGCCCACGAGCCCCGCGACATAGCTCGCCGGAATCAGGCCGCTGTCGCTGCCCGGTCGTCCCATCAAGAGTCCGGCGGCGAGGACGCCCGCGAAAAGGAGAGGAACGATCTGCTTGACGAAGTCCCACGAGGCGTCGACCCACTCACCCAGCTCTTCCTTCGTGAACCAGCGCCATGACATGACGGCCAGGACCGCCAGCAGCGCGACCGCCATCGGCCACTTGGACCGGTAGACGGCATCCCAGAACGCCGCAGGCTCTGCGGGCTTGCCCCAGGCGGCAAAGACCAATATCAGGACCATCGTCAAGAAGTACAGAGCCGTCTGGGCGAGCGGCCGCCCATCGTCCGGCTGTTCGTCCGGACCGGCTGACATCTCGGCTTCTCTTTCGTCTCTGCGGTAGAGGCTGGCCATGATCAGCCCGATGACGATCGCAAAGACGATCGCTCCCGCGGCCCTCGCGACTCCGAGCTCCCAGCCGAGGACTCGTGCCGTCAGGATGATGGCGAGCACGTTGATGGCGGGCCCGGAATAGAGGAACGCAATCGCGGGACCGAGGCCGGCGCCACGCGTACGGATTCCGGCGAAGAGCGGCAGCACCGTACAGGAGCAGACGGCGAGGATGCTGCCCGATACCGACGCCACACCGTACGCGAGTACCTTGTTCGCCCGCGCGCCGAAGTACTTCGTGACCGCCGCTTGTGAGACGAAGCAGGCGATCGCGCCGGCGATGAAGAAGGCGGGGACCAGACAGAACAGTACGTGCTGACGCGCGTACTCTTTCGTCATGTAGAAGGCTTCGACGAGAGCGCCTTGAAATCGGGGATGCGCGACCGGCAGGAAGTACGCGACCCCGAAGGCGGCCACGAGCAGGATGAGCTTGGTTCTCTCTCTCACGCCGGTGTCAGCACCTGTTCGGGAATGGTCGGAATCGAAGGACGGATCGAGAAAGGAGCCCGCTAGGACGCGAGGAGCTGCCGCTGCTCCTTCAGGTTCTCCTTCATCACCTGCTCGATGCAGGTGAAGAAGCTCATCACGCAGGGGCGCGTCAGCCGGTACATCGAGTTCTTGCCGACCCGGCGGTGGTCGATGATGCCGGACTGCTTCAGGATGCTCAGATGCTTCGATACCGTCGATTGATCGCTGCCGACGACCTTCTCGAGGTCGCATACACAGAGCTCACCGCGATCGTTCAAGACATCGACGATCAAGAGGCGGCTCGGGTGCGCCAGCGCCTTGAGGATGTCCGCACGCCTTTGATAGAGCTTCTGGTTGACAACTTTTTGCATTAATTCTCATATTGCCATATATCCATATACATGTCAAGCCCCGAGATCGTTGCCCGCGGTCTTCGAGGCGACCACCTAGGGTGCAGACACCAGGGTCAGGCTGAGGGCCGGCCAGTAGGTGATGATCAGCACCGAGGCCAGCAGGATCACGAAGAAGGGAACCGTGGCGCGGTACACCTCGAGCACGGGGCGCTCGAAGCGGTAGCTCGCGATGAAGAGGTTCATGCCCACGGGAGGAGTGATGTAGCCGATCTGCATGTTGGCGAGGAAGATGATGCCCAGGTGGACGGGGTGGATCCCGTAGCCGATCGCGATGGGGAGGATCACCGGGACCACGATCACCAGGGCGGAGAAGATGTCGAGCATCATCCCGAGGGCGAGCAGGAAGAGGTTCAGCAGCACCAGGAAGGTGAGCTTGCTGTCGATGTGGGCGCGGATCGCCTCGAAGAGGCGCACGGGCACCTCGGTGTCGATCAGGTAGTTCGTCGAGGCCAGGGAGACCCCGAGGATGATCATGATGGCACCGACGAGCACCATCGACTCGCGCATGATCCCGGGCAGCTTTCGCAGCGGGATCTCCCGGCGGATCGCGACCTCGACCACCAGCACGTAGAGGGCCGTCACCGCCGCCGCCTCGGAGAGCGCGAAGGCGCCACTGTAGATGCCGCCCAGGACCACGATGGGGAGCGGGATCTCCCAGGCTCCCTCCCGCACCGCCGCAGCGACCTCGCGCCACGAGAAGGGACCTCCGGAGATGCGGGTGCCGCGGCTCTGCCAGATGCTGTAGCCCGAGAGCATGGAGACCATGAGCAGGCCGGGAAGCAGGCCCGCCGCGAAGATGTCGTCGATCCGAACGGGCTGCTCGAGGTCCATCTGCTGCGCCACGACGCCGTACAGGATCAGGGGAAGCGCCGGGGCGAAGAGGAGCCCCAGGCTCCCCGAGGTGGTGATGAGCCCCAGGGTGAACCGCTCGCGGTAGTGCGCCTGCTGCAGAGCGGGGTAGAGCAGCGCGCCCAGGGCCACGATGGTGACCCCTGAGGCGCCGGTGAAGGCCGTGAAGAGGGCGCAGGCCACCAGGGAGACGATGGCCAGGCCGCCCCGCAGCCAGCCCAGCAACGCGTCGGTGAGGCGCACCAGGCGCGCCGGCGCCCCGCTCTCGCCCAGCACGTAGCCCGCGAAGGTGAAGAGAGGAATGGCGAGGAGGACCGGCATCTCCGCCAAGCGGTAGATCTCGATGGCGACCACCTGCAGGTCCACCTTCTCGCTGTGGAACCCGAGAAGCGCGCTCCCCGCAATCGCCGCGAACAGCGGCGCCCCGACCAGCGCGAGCACGAGAAGGAGCAGCGCGCTCGCCATCAGCGCTCCTCGACCGGGCGCCCGGCGAGCACCTTTCGCAGGTCGCCCATGGAGTAGAGGGCGTAGCGCAGAGCGATGAGCCCGAAGGCCACGGGGATCACGATCTCGCAGGTCCAGGCCGGAACTCCCGCGAAGGCGGAGGTCTGGTACTCGATCTCGCTGGCGACGAAGCGGGCCGAGTGATAGGCCACGACGGCGCAGACGACGGCCGTGAAGAGACTCGTGACCGCGCCGAACCCCGACCGCGCCCGCTCTCCGACGACGTGGGAGAGGGCGTCGATGCTGATCTGGCGCCGGCCGCGGGTGGCCGCCAGGGCGCCCAGCATCCCGACCCAGAGCACGAGCACCCGCAGCAGGGGATCACCCCAGGTGATGCCCGCGTCGAAGAAGTTGCGCAGGAAGATCTGGAGCGGCGCGAGCAGAATCATGAGGCCGAGGACCAGGGCGAGGAGGCCGTCCTCCAGGCGGTGGAGCAGGCCGATGGCGTTCTCGAGCCTCTTACCAGATTCCGCGTCGCTCACCGGGGCTCCGGGTGCGCGGCGCGATACTCCTCGAGAAGGCGGAGGATCTCGGAGATCATCGTCTCGGAGTAGCGGCCCATTCCCCGGAGCTTCGCCACGGCCTGGGAGCTCATGTCGTGCCAGCGCTGCAGCTCCGCATGCGAGGAGGCGGTCACGAACTCGATCCCCTGGTTGCGCAGGGCCTGCTTGGCGTTCTGCTCTCCGGCCCGGCTCTCGACATCCAGGTGCGCGGCCGAGACCGCCACGGTCTCGCGCAGGATCCTCTGGTCGCTGGAGCTCAGCTTTCCGAAGACCTTGCTGTCGATGGCGAAGATCCCGATCAGATACATGAGCGGGACGTCGGTGAGGTACTTGACCTTCGCGTGCCACTGAAAGGCGATGGCCGCCATGGGGGGGGCGGCGACGGTGTCGATGAGACGGGTCTGAAGCGCCGTGTAGACGTCGCCGATGGGGAGGAGGACCGGGGAGACCCCTGCGATCTCGAAGGCGACCCGGCTCATCACGTCGCCCTCGACGAGCCACACCTTGGCGCCATGGAGGTCGTCGACCTTGCGAAGGGGCTTCTGGGACATCAGGTAGGCGAAGCCGCTGTCGCCGATGGCGAGGGCCTCGAAACCTTTCTCGGCCAGGCCTTCTCGGATGGTCTGATCCATCTGCCTGCGCACGTAATCGACCTCGTCGTAGGATCGGAAGAGCAGGGGAAGGCTGTAGAGTTCGGCGTCGGGATAGATCTGCGCCAGGGCGCCGCTGGTGAAGGCCCCGCCATGGAGCTGGCCCGCGCGCATCTTGCGCAACACCGTCTTCTGGTTCCCCATGACGCCGCCGGGATAGAACTTCAGCTTCACGCGTCCGTGAGTCTTCTCGGCGATCTCGTCGCCGGCTTTGCGCATCTCCACCAGCCAGGTGCTGCCGTCGGGGACAACCGTGGCGATCTTGATCGTCTGCGCCTCGGCGCTCGCTCCGAGAAGTAGCAGTGCCAGGATTGCGGATGGCAGGATGTGCGAGCGGGAAGGCATGGTGGCTCCTGGATTCGGAAACGGGTTGGAGTACATGGGGCTGCGCCGGTGCCCTCGGCAGCTAGAAGTAATCGTCGCCCTCCGCCAGCAGCAGTGCCGCCTCCTCCTGGGCGAGCACGTTGCTGAGGGTGAAGCCGCGCGCATGGGGATCCGCCTCGATGACCTCGCCGAGGAGACGGTCGTAAAGGGAACGGTCGAACACGAGGCGTGCGTACTGGCGGGCGAAGAGGACCTTGGCCATGAGATTCCGTCCCTGAGAGATCTCGATGGCGCGTTCGAAGTGCTGGCGGCCCCGCTCGGGTGTGCCCCCCAGGCTGGCGGGGCGAAGGGTGTAGAACACCCCGAGGTAGAGGTGTGCGCTGCCGTCCTCGTAAGTGTCGTCGAGGGCGACGATCCGCTCCATCAGGGCCTGGAGCTTGGGCAGGTCCGCGATGGCGTTCCAGTCGCCCGGGTTCGCCTGCACCCAGCCCGCCCAAGCCGAGCCGAGCCCGTAGAGAGCCGGAAGGTCCTTGGCGTCGGTCTCGGCCAGGAGGCTGAAGAAGCTGTCGCAGCTGCCCGAGACCACCTCGCAGAGCGGCCGATTGCGCTCGCAGAGGGCCCGCTGCCCGTAGCGGCGGGCGCGCAGGGTGAGTCGCCTCGCCCGCTCCGGATCGTCGACGAAAGCGCCCGCGTAGGCGCCGTAGAGCTTGGCGCCCGCGAGCAGCAGCCTCTCGCTCTTGGGGCTGCCTTCGATCAGCCCGTCCAGGGCGATGAGGTAGGCCGGAGCGCCGTCGCGCACGGTGACGGGGTCGTCCTGCTCGAGGACCGCCGCCGAGAGGTTGTCGGTCATCTTGCTGGTGGCGGAGCTCAGGAAGTAGCTGCAGCCGGAAATGGGGAGAGCGCTCACGAGGAGTAGCGTGATTGCGACACGAGGTCCCATGACGAGCCGAATAGTAGCAGGACTCCCCTCGAGTGGTCTCAGCCCAATCGGTGTGCCACGCCGAGGTCCTCGGCGGTGCGCCGGAACCAGCTGATGACGTTCGGGTGGTATGGAATCCCTCGCTCACGACGCTCTGCCTCGACCTCGTGCTCCGGCAGACCCGCGTACAAGACCCGCTCCTCGCCCGGCGCCGGCGGCGTCTCTCTCAGGCCCTTCAAGAACACGTCCATCTGGTCCTTGAAGCCATCGAGGTCGGTGAAGGCGTCGATCCTGTAGGCGGTGAAGTGGTGAGAGACATCGGGCCAGGGCCGGCGGAAGCCGGGCGGATCCCCACCCAGGATGCCGCACAGGATGTCGACCATCACGGCCAGGCTGTAGCCCTTGTGAGAGCCGATCTCCCGCGTCCCGCCGAGGGGCAGCACCAGGAACTCGTCCGGCACGGCGGTTTCCTCCATGATCGGAGTGCCGTCGAGGGTGGCAATCCAGGCGCCTGGGAGCTTGACACCGAGCCGCTTGGCATTCCTGATCTTGTTGGTGGCCGTGGAGCTCGTCGAGGCGTCGAAGACGAAGGGGGCCTCGCGGCGGGCCGGGGCGGCGAAACCGATCGGGTTGAGCCCGATCATGGCCTTCGACCCGAAGGTGGGCACCACGTGCAGCCCACCCATCGTCAGCGAGATTCCGATCATGTCCCGTTCCAGGGCCATCGCCGCGGTGTAGGCCGCGGCCCCGTAGTGACGTCCGTTGGTGACGACCACCGTCCCGACGCCACAGGCCTCGGCCTTGTCCATGGCCAGCTCCATCGCCTGGGGCCCGATGGTGAGCCCGAGACCGCCGTCGCTGTCGACGGTCGCCGCGGCGGGAGCGTCGCGAATCACCTTCATCACCGGAGCGGGGTTGATCGAGCCGTCCTTCATCCCCGCCACGTAGACGGCGGTCATGTTGCTGACGCCGTGTGAGTCGATCCCCCGCAGGTCCGCATAGATCAAGCCGTCGGCGCAGCGTCTGGCGTCCTCCTCCGGAGCTCCCAGACGCCGGAAGATCCCTTCCACGGTCGCGTGCATGTCCTCGGCGTCGACGCGGACCGCGATCTCTTCGGGTACCCTGAACCGATCATCCATTGTCAGTCATCCTCGCTCGGATGATTCGCGAGCGTCAGAAAACGGAGTACTGATTCTCCTTGGCGGTGATGAACTCGAGCAGGGCGGGAGTTCCCTCCCGCGTCTTCTCGATCCCTCTCTTGATCGCGCCGGTGATCTCGGACGGCTCCGTCACCCGCTCCCCATAGCCGCCGAAGGCCCTGGCCATGTCGGCGTAATGGCCCGAGATGTCGGTGCTTCGGTATTTCTCCGTCGCGACACGCATGATGGGGAGCTCGATCGCCATGCAGAAGTTGTTGAGCAGGATGGAGAGGATCGGAATCTTCTCGCGGACCGCCGTCTCGAAGTCCATGCCCGTGAAGCCGATCGCAGCGTCTCCCCAGACGTTGATGCACAGCTTCTCGGGCCGGGCCAGCTTCGCTCCCATCGCGTATCCCAGCCCGGTGCCGAGCAGCGTCGTCTTGCCCCAGCCGATGTAACTGAGCGGGGTCCTGCTCTGCCAGAACGGGGAGAGCTGATCGCGCGGGCTCCCCGCGTCGTGTGTGATGATCGCGTTGTCGACGTCGACGCTGCGCAGCAGCTCCCAGAGGACGCGATAGGGTGAGAGCGGAACCTCGTCCGAAGTGAGCTTCGGCATCCAGTCCGCCAGCCACTCTTCCCTGACCGCCTGGATCTTGGCAGGGAGCGACCGGCCGCGCTCTTCGGCGCGCGTATTCTCCCGTCCCTCGAGCTCGGCGACGAGCGCGCGAAGGGTCAGCTGAGCGTCTCCCACCAACGCGTGCTGGACGCGGATGTCCTTGTTGATGTCTCCCGGGTCCTGGGTCGCCTGAATGATCACCTTGTCCCGCGGCATCTGAAGTCCAAAGGCGGTGAGGGCGAAGCTGCAGCCGATGCCGAAGATGACGTCCGCATCGTGCAGGAATTGATGGACCTGCTTGGGCCTCGATCGGCCGCCGGAGCCCAGGGACAGGGGGTGATCCTCCGGGAAGGCGCTCTTTCCCTGCAGACTCGTAGTGACAGGGATGTTCAGGAGCTCCGCCAGCTCCCGCAGCTCCTCCCAGGCCCGTGCGTAGTGCACCCCCTGACCCGCGTAGATGACCGGGCGCTCCGCGTTGCCGAGAACCTCGGCGACCGAGACGACCGCTGTCGGATCCGGTCCGGAACGGGTGGCAAGAGTCGGCTCGTAGTCCAGCGGCTCCTTCAGCTCCTCTCCGAACAGGTCGAGCGGGAACTCGATCAGCACCGGGCCGGGCCTGCCGTTGCGCAGCTGCGAGAAGGCCCGGCGCATGGTCTCCGGAACCGAGCGGGCCACCGTCACCTGCTCGGACCACTTGGTGATGTTGCGGTAGTTGAGGGCAGCGTTGAAATTCGGAGCCAGGTTGGTGACCCGCCGCGGATATCCCACCGGCAGCACCAAGATGGGAACCGAGTCCCCGTAGGCCTGAGCCACGCCCCCGAATGCGTTCTCCGCGCCGGGGCCGTGCTGCATCGTGAAGACGCCGATCCGCTCGCCCGAGTTCACGCGACTGAAGGCGTCCGCCATGTGGAGACCGGTTCTCTCCTGACGAACGATGATGGTCCGGATGTCGGCCTCGGCCGCGGCCTCGATGATCGCGCTCACGGGATACGCGACGATGAACTCGACACCCTCGCGCTTTAGGATCTCTGCGATCGCGCTGACTACCCTCACTGCATCCTCCCCTCGGGCGCGCACCGACCCGCCGTGAGCGCGGCGGACAGGCCGCCGGGACCGCTGCCTACCACCAGAACGTCGGTCTCTGTCCTGACCGGGGTCTTCCTGGCCGGCTCCTCGATGTGCTTCAAGTTCCCCTCTCCTCTCATCCGGTGTTCGATCCCGGCGGGAGATTCTGTGCTCGCGGGACCGGGAAGAAGTGGTGGTGATGGGCGCCCGTGACCTCGTAGATCGCGGTGCCGCTTCGGCCGTCATCGGTGCACACGGTCAACAGGTGCAGACCGCCGCCGTAGGACCCGTAGGGCGTGCAGCACATGCCCTCCCCTTCGACACCGATACGCGTCCCTCCCTCCAATGTGATCTCGACCCGCCCCGCGAGCCCGTGGGCGTCGGTCCCGTCGCGCTCGTAGCTGACGGGACCGCCGGCGTGGTCGATCCAGCGGAGTTCGTGGCGAAACTCGATCAGCGGGACCGGGTCGCTCCCATCGGCGGGAGCGAAGCAGCCGTCGGTGTACACGCGGGCACCATTGGGATACTCCCAGTTCCACACCCCGAGCATGCCATCGGGCAGCTGGATCGCGAGCCACATCCACAGCGGACAGCGCGCGTGATCGCGGACCCCCCAGGAGTGGTCGCGCTGGCCCCACCAGTCGATCACTTCGTGCACCTCCCCCCGGACGCTGAACGAGCCCGAGTAGTGGCCCGACTGGATCATGTGGCTCTGGTCCCAGATGATCTCGTGACCCGCCTTCATGGTGCCGCGGCGCAGCCCGCACTCCCGGGTTCGCGCCGTGAAGGTCAGATCGAGACTCACCGGCACCTGGGGTCCCGATTCGACCTGGAGCTTGACGGTCTTGTACGGCTCGACGATCTCGAACCTGGCTGGGCCGACGGCCATCGTGTGGGGGTCGCCGTCGTAGGGACGCACGTGGCGAGCGAAGATGAACTCGCCGCCGATGCGGCCGAGCTGCAGCACGTCCATCTCCTCGCGCTTGGGGAAGTGCGCCAGCGTCAGCACCACGACGTCGCCAGAGCCTTCCCGGGGATGCAGCACGAAGAACAGGCTCTCGCGCCAGTGGTCGTGGTGGGTCACCACATTGGGCAGCGGCTCGGGAATCTGGTGGACGAAGAACTCGTCGGCGGCGGTCAGCTTGGGCAGGTCGCGCCCTCCCGGTGTTCTGGGTCGCACCTATCATGGACCTTCCGAGGGGGAGATCACAACCCCCTCGGCAGCGATTCAAGCGCTCGGGACCCGGGGGTTCCCCAACCGCGCCCCCGGCGCACCTGCGCTCGGCTGCTACGATTCGGGGATGGGCGATCTGTCGGGTCTGTCCGTGCGTGTGCCGAGCGAGGCCGATATTCCCGACATGGTAACGGTGCTGCTGCGCGCCTTCGGGACCTGGCCGAGAATCCCCGATCCCCGTATCACGCCCGCGGAGCATCTCCGCTGGAAGTTCAACAACCACGAGATCGCCCGCAGGATCCACACCGTCGCCGAGCTCGAGGGCCGCATGATCAGCGTCCGCCTGCGCCTGATGCAGACGGCCCTGATTCGAGGTCGGCCCGCGCTGTTACGGCAGGCGGTCGACGATGCGGTGGATCCTGATTATCAGAGACGGGGCGTGAACAAGGAGATGACGCGCTACTTCGAGGACCACCTCATTACCGGTGATGTGGCAATGAACTTCTCGACCAGCGTTGTCTCACATCGGCGTCCCGAACAGGGATACAGGACGTTCGGAAGAGAGCTGACGGTGCTCTACCGGGCCCTCGGCCTGAAGGCCTTGTCGGCCTCCAGCCCCGCGGATCGCGGCGAAGCCTTCGGCCGCCGGGTCAGGGTTCGCGGAGTTCTGCAGGCGTTCGCGACCGTCAAGAAGCCGACCCGCTTCGGCCCCATCGAGATCCACGGTCTCGAGCGCTTTCCCGAATCCGTGGATCGGCTCTTCGAGCGTTCGCTGCGGGAATTCGACTGGATCCTCCTCCGCAGCGCGAGCTATCTGAACTGGCGCTACGCCCACCCGAGCGCTGGCCGCTTCTCGATCCGCGCAGCTTTCCAGAAGGACGAGCTGATCGGATACTGCGTCGTTCGCATCGGCGGACTCTGCGCGCACGTCGCCGATCTGCTGGCGCTTCCCGGCCGAAGAGAAGTCGCCGACGCGCTGGTGGTGGACGCCCTCGAGATCGCGGCGCGTTCAGGCGCCAATGCGGTGGTCTGCTGGCTGATGCGCGACCATCCATACTTCGAGTTGGTGCGCCGCCGCGGGTTCATCGTGACGGGCTCGACACCGGGCTGCATGGTGAAGAACGAGAAGCTGGAGCCCACCGCCCTCGACTTCCTCGACCGGCCGGAGGTCCGCGTCCACCTGACGGCCGGCGATTCTGACTGGGTCTGACCGCTCATGCGGGGTCTGGACCTGCCCGAGGATGAGGTGCTCCCGAAGACCGTGCTGGCAGCCGCAGAGCTGGCGGGCAAGGCAGAGTTGGAGAAGCGGGTCGGGGGGCCGTGAAGGAGGTGCGAATGCCGGACGAGAAGAGTAGAGACGGGGAGCGGGTCTCCCGCGAAGAGCACGAGCGCAGGGAGCAGCTTCACCAGAACAACCTCTGGGCCTACGTTCACGCCTACGCGCGCGCCTGCGACTTCATCGGCAGGAACTTTGGCGACGAGGCCCTGAGGCAGTTCCACATCGAGTCGGGCAAGGAGAGCGCTCACCCCAGGCTGAAGCTTGCGGCGGAGATGGGGGCGGAGAAGCTGATGCCGCTGCTGTGCGAGCACCTGAACAACATCGGGGGCGACTTCAGACTCGAGGAGACCGACGAAGCGATCGTCGTCTGCGGGACCTGCGGCACCGGCGGACGCTACGTGCGCGAAGCGGACACGGCCCGCGACGGGGAGGGCGTGCCCTATTACTGCGTGCACTGTCCGATCTGGTGGCAGGAGATGCCGAAGGAGTTCGGCATCAAGCTGACCTTCGAGATGGGCGACAGGGGCATCGGCTGCGCCTGGCGGCTGGAGAAGTAGCTTGCCACCGTTCTGTGGGCTGTCCGCACCTACCGCTTCCAGGGTTCGCAGGAAAGGATCAGAATGATGGGATCGAGTGAGATGACGCAACGGGCGAAGAGCGTCGCCCTCGAACATGGCGCAGACCTGGTCGGTGTCGTGAAGGCAGAGGATCTGCCCGAGCACGAGGAGGGGATCTCGAGGATTCTGGCCTCATCGGAGTCGGTGATGGTCGTTGCGTCCCGTCACAGCCTGGCGGCCATCCGATCGCCGAACAACCAGGTCGCCCAATTCGACACGGTGCACAGCTACGGCGAGGCCGAGCGAGCCGCTCATCGGACAGCCCGGTTCCTGGAGTCGAAGGGTCACCCCTCGGTGGCCATCCCCGCCTTCATTCCGATCGATATGGCAGCACCCAAGAAGGGGATGCGTGGCGAGATCTGCTGGCGAAGAGCCGGCGTCAGAAGCGGGCTGGGCTCCTACGGAGAGAACGGACTGCTGATCACGCGAGAGTTCGGGGCCGCGATTCGCATCTCCGGACTCGTCACCGCAGCAGACCTGGAAGCGGATCTTCCGCTCGACGAAGACGTTTGCGACCACTGCATGCGATGCGTCGAGGGCTGTCCAGCCAAAGCCCTGTCCGGAGAGGGCAAGATCGACAAGAAGCGATGTGGTGACGTGATCTTCGCCTACGGTTTCCGCTACTTCCAGAGGATGCTGAAAAAGATTCTGGAGGGCAACTCCACGGCCACCCGAGAAGCCATCGAGGGCACAGGACTCCTGGAGATGTGGCAGACCTTCATGACCGGGAACTACTACTACTGCTTCCACTGTCAGTCTCAATGCCCTGCCTCCGCGCTGTACCCACGCGCTCGGGAAAGTCAAGACTCCGACGCACACTCATCCCTTCTGCGGGACTCTCGAGAGGCTCGAGAGCCGCGTTGACGGCCGCCTCCACCGATCGCTCGGAGAGACTTCCGTCGCTTCGGTTTCCGCAGTCAGTCGCGCTGTGCTAAGAGTAATCAATCGAGCGTTCGCTCCCTGAGGGTCACTCCGTGCCCAATGCATACATATCCGGAACCGGCTTCTACGTGCCTCCCAGGGTGGTCACCAACGACGATCTGGCGAACCAGTACGGGATCGATACGACCGATGAGTGGATCTACCAGCGCACGGGCATCAAGGAGCGGCGCTACGCCGACGAGGGCGTGTCCGCCTCGGACCTGGCCTTGCACGCATCCGAGAGCGCCATAGAACGCGCCGGCATCGACAAGAGAGACATCGATCTGATCATACTGGCCACGCTTTCGCCCGATCACCATTTTCCCGGCACGGGCGTCCATCTCCAGGAGAAGCTGGGATTGTGCGAAGGCGAGAACGCGACATTCGTACCGGCGCTGGATGTTCGGAACCAGTGCTCCGGCTTTCTCTACGGGCTGGCCACCGCTGCCTCCATGATCCAGGCGGGTACCATGCACAACGTCCTGCTGGTCGGCACGGAGGTGCATTCCGCTGCCATCGATTTCACGAGTCGCGGACGCACCGTTACCTCTCTTTTCGGCGACGGCGCGGGAGCCACCGTGGTGAGCGCCACCGAGGAGGACCGCGGGGTGCGGTCGTGGAAGCTGGGCGCCGACGGCCGCTATGCCAAGGCGCTCTCCTTGAAGATCTGGGACATTGCCAAGCGGCCCTACATCCCGCTGGATGAGAACGGCATCGGGCAGATGGATCCGGAGATGATGTATCCCTTCATGAACGGAAAGCTCGTTTTTCGTCATGCAGTGGAGCGGATGATCGAGGTGATGTCACAGGTCACACGGGAACAGGATCTCTGCATCGATGACATCGATCTGTTCGTCTTCCACCAGGCGAATCTGCGGATCAACGAATACATCCAGAAGCAGATCGGCGCTCCGGCGGAGAAGTTCGTCAACAACATCGGACGGTACGGAAACACCACGGCGGCGACGATTCCGATCCTGCTGGCGGAGGCCGAGGAGAGCGGAAGGCTCGAACGGGGCATGAAGGTCGCCATGGTTGCGTTCGGTTCGGGTTTCACCTGGGGCTGCGTGTTGGCCGACTGGTAGAGAGAGCATGGATGTCGGAGCATACCCGGTACTTGCTGAGCGAGAAGGAGATCCCGAGCGCCTGGTACAACATCCAGGCCGATCTCCCCGAGCCCTTGCCGCCCGTGCTGCACCCGGGCACCCGGCAACCCATCGGGCCCGACGACCTGGCGCCGCTCTTCCCGATGGGGTTGATCCAGCAGGAGGTCTCCACCCAGCGCGAGATCGACATTCCCGGTGAGGTGATCGACCTCTACCGCCTCTGGCGTCCGACGCCGCTGTTCCGGGCCCGCCGCCTCGAGCGGGCGCTCGATACCCCGGCGCGCATCTACTACAACTACGAGGGCGGGAGTCCATCCGGCTCACACAAGAGCAACACCTCCGTCGCGCAGGCGTACTACAACAAGGCGGAGGGAGTGAAGCGCCTCACCACCGAGACCGGCGCCGGTCAGTGGGGCTCGGCCCTGGCCATGGCCTGCAACTTCTTCGGCCTCGACTGCAAGGTCTTCATGGTCCGGGTGAGCTTCGAGCAGAAGCCCTACCGCCAGGCGATGATGCGCATGTTCGGGGCCGAGGTGACGCCCAGCCCGAGCCGAGAGACGGCCGCCGGCCGCGCCATCCTAGACGAGGACCCGGACTGCACGGGATCGCTGGGCATCGCCATCTCCGAAGCGGTCGAGCTGGCGGTGCAGGATCCGGAGTGTCGCTACGCCCTGGGGAGCGTTCTCAACCACGTGCTCATGCACCAGACCGTCGTGGGCCTGGAGGTGATCGAGAAGTTCAAGCTGGCCGACGACTGGCCGGACATCATCGTCGGCTGTGCGGGTGGCGGCTCCAACTTCGCGGGCATCGCCTTCCCGTTCATCGGCGGCAAGCTCCGTGGAGAGTCACGGGTCGGGCGCATCATCGCCGTCGAGCCGGCCGCCTGTCCGTCGCTCACCAAGGGCCCGCTCGCCTACGATTTCGGCGACACGGCGCACCTGACGCCGCTCGTCAAGATGAACACGCTGGGCAGCAGCTTCGTGCCGCCGGGTTTCCACGCCGGTGGTCTGCGCTACCACGGCATGGGCCCCCTCGTCTCACACCTGCTCGCACTCGGCGAAATCGAGGCGATGGCGCTGCCCCAGCTCGAGATCTTCGAGGCGGCGGTCCAGTTCGCGCGGGCGGAAGGCATCGTTCCCGCGCCGGAGCCGGCTCACGCGCTCGCTGCCACGATTCGCGAGGCGCTGCGCTGCAAGGCGGAAGGCCAGAGCCGCGCGATCTTGTGCAACCTCTGCGGCCACGGCCACTTCGACATGCAGGCGTACCTCGACTACTTCGCGGGAAAGCTCCGCGACTACGAATACCCCGAGGAAGAGATCGCCATGGCTCTGGCCGGCCTGCCCAGCATCGGGAGCTGACGCCAGCCGCCGGGCTGCGGGGCGCGGGGTCGCCAGGCGATGCTGTGGTATGTTCCTCGCCCTCCTTCAGGAGTCATTCAGATTTCACGCCGGTGCCGGGATTTCACAAGGGAGCTGACAAATGAACGATGCCGTGATCGTTTCCACTGCACGAACCCCGATTGGCAAGGCCTACCGGGGCGCCTTCAACAACCTCGAATCACCGACCATGGCTGCTCACGTGCTCAAGCATGCGATCGAGCGCGCCAAGGTCGAGCCCGGTGAGGTCGACGACGTGGTCATGGGCGCCGCCATGCAGGAGGGCACCCAGGGGTTCAACGTGGCCCGTCAGAGCGCCATGGCAGCGGGCTGGCCCGTCACCGTCCCGGGCATGACCATCGATCGCCAGTGCTCCTCGAGCCTGATGAGCATCGCTACGGCCTGCAAGGAGGTCATGGTCGACAGGATGCCGATCGTGGTGGCCGCCGGCGTCGAGTCCATCAGCCTGGTGCAGAACGAGCACGCCAACCGCTACCGCATGCCCGATCCGAACACCCTCAAGAACGCGCCGGCTCTGTACATGCCCATGATCGACACCGCCGAGGTGGTAGCCAAGCGTTACAAGATCAGCCGCGAGGCCCAGGACGAGTATTCCCTGCAGAGCCAGCAGCGCATCGCCAAGGCCCAGGAATCGGGTCTCTTCGCCGACGAGATCGTTCCGGTCACGGCCACCAAGGCCGTCATGAACAAGGAGACCAAGGAGGTCACCTACGAGGAAGTCACGCTGGAGAAGGACGAGGGGAACCGTCCCAGCACCACGCTCGAGGGTCTCGCCTCCCTCAAGCCGGTCCGCGGCGAGGGTTTCTGCATCACCGCCGGTAACGCCTCACAGCTCTCCGACGGCGCCTCGGCCTGTGTGGTCATGGACGCCAAGCTGGCCGAGAAGCGCGGCCTCGAGCCTCTCGGCATCTATCGCGGCATGGCCGTGGCCGGGACCGAGCCCGACGAGATGGGCATCGGCCCGGTCTTCGCAGTGCCCAAGCTGCTCCAGCGCACGGGGGTGAAGCTGGAAGAGATCGGTGTCTGGGAGCTCAACGAGGCCTTTGCCGTGCAGACTCTCTACTGCCGTGACAAGCTCGGCATCGACAACAGCATCTTCAACATCAACGGTGGCGCCATCTCCATCGGTCACCCCTATGGCATGACCGGAGCGCGCTGCGTCGGCCACGCTCTGCTCGAGGGCAAGCGTCAGAAGGCCAAGTACGCGTGTGTGACCATGTGCATCGGTGGCGGCATGGGCGCGGCGGGCCTCTTCGAGATCTGCTGACCCGGGAAGCGGGCTACCACCTGTTCGGTGATGACCGGTGTCACACGTCGTCGGAAGTCGGCGAGTCGCGGTTCAGAGCTCCTCCATCTGCCCGATACACTCGAGCAGCGCGCGAGGCAGGTGGAAGAAGGTCTTCCACTTGCCCCCCTTGAGCATGTGCGTGGGCTCACCGCGGCGATTCAGATACCCGAACCACTCGCCGTGATCCCGATCTGGGAAGTGCTTCCAGGTCCACTCGTCGAGCTTCTCGAACCACTCCAGCAGCGTTGCGTCGCAGGTCAGCCGGTATCCCATGAGCAGGGCCACCAGTGCCTCGCAGTGAACCCACCAAAGCTTCATGTCCCAGGTGAGCTCCGGAGGCGGCTTGCCGAGCAGGTCGGTGAAGTAGTAGATGCCGCCGAACTCCGGGTCCCAGCCGTGCTCGAGGATCGACTTGACGATTTCGCAGACCTTCTCGACGCGATCCGGCCGTTCGTTCTTCTCCGCATGACGGAGGATGAACCACGCACTCTCCAGGCCGTGCCCCGGGCACACGGTACGGCCCTCCGGTGATCCGAGATCGGGCGTGAAGCTCGGGGCGAGATTCTCGAGAACCACGCCGTGTTCCTCCCTCCAGAAGCGTTCGAGGATGGCATCGATCGCCGCATCGACCTGATCGTCGAGCCCGGGCAGACCCAGTCCCTCGCCCAGCACCAGCCCCAGGTTCACGGTGGCCATGTAGGTGTCGTGGGCTCGCCATTGCGTGCTCGCCGGGAGCCGCTTGTTCCACCGGCCCTTGGGGTTGCCCGCCCTCCCCAGGAGAGTCTCGAGCGATGCGATCGCCGCCTCCCGGCATTCCGGGTCTCCGGTGGCCTCGAACAGTGCGATGCATCCCATGATGGCGAAGAAATCGGAGCCGCTGCTGTACGGCGCGACGATCGGCCCCCCCTCCCGGTTCAGCGCGAAGTAGTAGGCGCCCTCCGGATCTCGGCCGTGATCCACCAGGAACCGGAATCCCTGTTTCGCGATCTCCAGCCATCGCTCGCGCCTGTCGGCCGCGAAGCGCGTCTCTGCGAGAGCGGCAAACATGTAGACGGTGCGCCACTGCATCCACAGGTGCTTGGTCGTATCGTACGGATCGCCGTACCGGTCTAGGCAGATCAAGAATCCGCCGTGTTCGCGATCCACGCAGTGGTTCTCCCAGAAAGGAATGACCGAGTCGGTCAACTCCTTCTCGTATCTTTGGATGGTGGATTTCATCGCCTGACCCTCCCTGTCTGCGATCGACCCGGCGAACCATGCCTTGATCTCCGAGTGTAGCGATGTGCGGGTGGGCGTTGCCTATCCTAGGTTATGAGCGATGCGCAGATCATCGAATCATTGATCACCCTCTCTACGGGGCCCGGCGAGTGGCACCTCGGCGCGGCTCCAGGAATCGAGCCACAGGATGAACCTTCTCGTCGCCAATCGGGGTGAGATCGCCATTCGGGTGATGCGTGCTGCGGCCGAGCTCGGCCTGCACACCACCGCCATCTTCTCCCAAGACGACGACCGCTCGCTTCACACCCGGTGGGCCGACACCGCCCGTCCGCTGCGGGGCGCGGGTGCCCGCGCCTACCTCGATGCCGAACAGATCCTGGCGCTGGCGATCCAGGAAGGATGTGACGCCATCCATCCGGGATACGGCTTCCTGAGCGAGAACGCCGCGTTCGCGCGGCGCTGCGCCGAAGCGGGGATCACTTTCGTGGGACCACTGCCGGAGACGCTCGAGTTGTGCGGCGAGAAGGGGCAAGCCAGGGCGTTGGCGGAGCGCTGCGGAGTGCCGGTCCTTCCGGGCACCTCCGGGCCGACCGATCTGGGCGAGGCGCGGGAGTTCTTCGAGTCCCTCGGCGGAGGGGCGGCAATCATGATCAAGGCGGTGGCAGGCGGCGGAGGCCGGGGCATGCGCCCGGTGCATCGCCTCGACGAGCTCGGGGAAGCCTTCGAGCGCTGTCGTTCGGAGGCGGAGGCGGCGTTCGGGAATGGCGACGTCTACGTCGAGCGGCTGATCCGTCGCGCACGCCACCTCGAGGTGCAGATCATCGGCGACGGCACTGGCGAGGCCAGCCATCTCTGGGAGCGCGAGTGCACCCTCCAGCGTCGGCATCAGAAGCTGATCGAGGTAGCGCCGAGCCCGGGGCTACCGGCAGGCCTCCGCGATCGACTGACCGCGGCGGCGGTTCGGATGGCCGAGGAGGTTCACTACCTGAGTCTCGGCACGTTCGAGTTCCTGATCGACGTCGGGGCGAAGGAGCAGGAACCCGCAGGCGAGGAGATGGCGTTCGCGTTCAACGAAGTCAACCCCAGGCTTCAGGTGGAGCACACGGTCACCGAGGCGGTGACGGGTATCGACCTCGTCAAACAGCAGCTGCTGCTGGCGACGGGCCGGACGCTGGCCGATCTCGCGCTCCAGCAGGCCGAGGTGACGTCTCCGCGCGGGTTCGCGGTAGAGGTGCGAATCAACATGGAGACCATGGGCCCTGATGGCGAGGTCCGGCCCTCGGGTGGCACGCTGACGGCCTTCGAGCCGCCCTCCGGTCCCGGGGTTCGCACGGACACGTACGGGTACGTCGGCTACGCGACCAACCCCCGTTTCGATTCGCTGTTGGCCAAGCTCGTCTACTCTTCACCGTCGGCGGACTTCGGCGATGTCGTGGCGCGGACCTACCGCGCCCTCTGCGAGTTCAAAGTCGATGGAGTATCCACCAATCTCGGCTTCTTGCAGAACCTGCTGAGGCACCCCGATGTGGCCGGAAATCGCGTCGACACCCGATTCATCGACGACCACATCGCCGAGCTCGCGACACCGAATCCCGAGCATCGGCGACTGTTCTTCGATGATCCCGCCGCTCAGCCGACGACGCCGGGCCTCGCGGGGGCAAAGGTCGATGAAGTCGATCCACTCGCCGTCCTGACGCTCGGGAAGACCCCGGCCGGTGAATCGGCCGCTCCGAGCGCGGCCCAAGCCGCGCCCGCGACCACCGATCACCTGACGCCGACGATGGAAGGACCGGCGGGCACGGTGGCGGTCCGGGCGACCATGCAGGGCACCATCGTCAGTATCGACGTACGCGAGGGCGACCTGGTCCGCGAGGGCCAGCAGCTGCTGGTGATGGACGCCATGAAGATGGAGCACCTCATCAGCGCCGTCAGCGGGGGCATGGTGCTCCAGGTCGCGGTCTCGGTGGGCGATGCCGTCTACGAGGGCCACCCTCTGATGTTCATCGAGGAGGCCGAGGTCGAGGCCCTGGCGGCCGGCGATGCGAGCGAAGCCGAGATCGGAGCGATCCGTCCGGATCTCGCCGAGGTGCAGGAGCGGCATGCCCTGGGGTTCGACGCGGCGCGTCCGGAAGCCGTGGCAAGGCGCCGCAAGACCGGGCATCGCACCGCCCGCGAGAACGTCGACGACATCTGCGATCCGGGGACCTTCGTCGAGTACGCGCCGCTGGTCGTCGCGGCGCAGCGGCGGCGGCGCTCCGAAGCTGACCTGATCAAGAACACGCCCGCCGATGGGCTGGTCGCCGGCATCGGCAGAGTCAACGGTGAGCTGTTTGGCGACGAGAGCTCCCGGTGCGTGGTCATGTCGTACGACTACACCGTGCTCGCCGGCACCCAGGGGGCGCTGAATCACAGCAAGAAGGACCGGATGTTCGAGCTCGCCGAGAAGTGGCGCCTGCCCCTGGTGTTCTTCACGGAGGGAGGCGGAGGGCGGCCCGGAGACACCGATGTGCTCAGCGTCGCGGGCCTCAACGTGCTGGCCTTCAACTACTTCGCCAGGCTCAGCGGCCTGGTACCCCTGGTCGGGATCACCGCGGGCCGCTGCTTTGCCGGCAACGCGGTCCTGCTCGGCTGCTGTGACGTCATCATCGCCACCGAGGGCTCCAACATCGGCGTGGGCGGTCCGGCCATGATCGAGGGCGGCGGCCTCGGGATCTTCCGCCCCGAGGAGGTGGGGCCGATGTCGGTCCAGGTGCCGAACGGCGTGGTCGACATCCCGGTCGCCGACGAGGCAGAGGCGGTGCGGGTGGCAAAGAAGTACCTGTCCTACTTCCAAGGCCCGGTCGAGAGCTGGGAGTGCACCGACCAGCGGATCCTGCGGGGCCTGGTGCCGGAGAACCGGCTGCGCATCTACGACGTCCGGAAGATCATCGAGACCATGGCCGACGAGGACTCGGTGTTGGAGATCCGTCGCCACTGGGGCCACGGGATGGTGACCTCCTTGATCCGCGTCGAGGGGCGGCCGATGGGGGTGGTGGCCAACAACCCGACCCACCTCGCCGGTGCCATCGACCGCGAGGCCGCCGACAAGGGCAGCCGCTTCATCCAGCTCTGCGATGCCTTCGACATCCCGATCCTCTTCCTCTGCGATTGCCCGGGCATCATGGTCGGGCCGGAGATCGAGAAGACGGCGCTGGTCCGTCATGCCTCCCGCATGTTCCTCATCGGCGCCAACGTCACCGTGCCCTTCTTCACCATCGTGCTGCGCAAGGCTTACGGCCTCGGTGCCCAGGCGATGGCCGGTGGCAGCTTCAGGGCGCCGATGTTCACGGTCGCGTGGCCCACCGGAGAGTTCGGCGGCATGGGGCTCGAGGGGGCGGTCAAGCTGGGATACCGCAAGGAGCTCGCCGCCATCGAGGATCCGGATGAGCGAAAGGCAGCCTACGAAGGGATGGTCGCCAGGGCGTACCAGATGGGCAAGGCGGTCAGCGCCGCCTCGCACTTCGAGTTCGACGACGTCATCGACCCCGCCGAGTCGCGACGCTGGATCGTGAGGGCCCTCTGCTCGGTGCTCCCACCGGAGCCCCGCACCGGCAAGAAGCGGCCGTGTGTGGATTCGTGGTGATGATGCCCACCGGTGAGAAGTGCTCCTGATGCGTTGGACCGACATCCTGATTCCGGTCGGTCTGGTCCTGCTGCTCTTGATTACCGGCTGTGGGCACGATGCGGGACTGTTGAATCCCGAGCAGGCAATCGCAGTCTTCACGCTGGGCGGCGCCTACGCCTCCTTCGAGGAAACCATCAAGGGCTCGATCGAGGAGGGGAAGCTCGCAGATCTCGTGGTCCTGTCAGCGGACCCCACCAGGACCCCGCCCAGCCAGCTGCGGAACATCCGTGTGGAGATGACGGTCATCGGTGGTGAGATCGTCTTCCAGAGGGACGATTAGCCTGCCAGTACCATCCCGGAATGATAGGCTTGGAGAATCGGAGGCGAAGGAGGCTGCGTGAGATATCTCGAGCGGCTTCTGCAGCGAATCGCAGATGCAACAGGAAGCACCGTCATCAAGGCCGAAGTCGACGCGCGGCATGCAAATGACCATTGATCTGGGAGCCGCCCGGGCCACCGCCTGCACCACCGCGGTTCTCGCCGCAGCCCTGCAGGTCTGCGCGGCATCCCCCGTTTCCGCAGACGTAGCCATGCGACCCAACATCGTCTACGTCCTCGCCGACGACGCCGGCCTTGCCGACTTCGGCACATTTGGGGGCCGGCTCATTCGGACGCCGAGTGTCGATCGACTGGCGTCCGAGGGAATGCGCTTCGAGCGCCACTACGCGGGCAGCACCGTCTGCGCGCCCTCGAGGAGCGTGCTGATGACGGGGCAGCACTCCGGGCACACGCGTATCCGCGCAAACACGTCGGAGTCGCTTCGCTCCGAGGACGTGACCATCGCCGAGGTGTTGCAGGAGCAGGGCTATGCGACGGCGCTGATCGGGAAGTGGGGGCTGGGCGATCACGAATCGCCCGGCGCACCCGATCGCCAGGGCTTCGATCACTTCTTCGGCTATCTCGATCAGGTGAGGGCTCACCGCTACTACCCGGAGTTCCTCTGGCGCAACCGCGAAAAGGTCGAGTACCCGGACAACCCGAAGGCGCGAACCCACTACAGCCACGACGAGATGACTCGCGAAGCTCTCGCCTTCATCGAGCGCAGTCAGGACGCTCCCTTCTTTCTCTACCTGGCGTACACCATCCCACACGCCGAGCTCGACGTGCCCGCCGACTCGATGGCGCCCTATCACGACGCCTTCGACCCGGAGACGCCCTTCGTCTGGTGGCGCCACCCGCTCGATTGGAGTGCCTACCACTATCGCGCCCAGCCGACTCCCAGGGCCGCCTACGCGGGCATGATCTCACGACTGGATCGCGACGTAGGGCGGATCCTGGCTCGACTCGAGGCGCTTGGGCTGGACCGGCGCACCATCGTGATGTTCGCGAGCGACAATGGCCGGGCGACAGAAGGCGGCTCGGCTGCCGCCTTCTTCCGCGGCGACCTGCCGCTCCGCGGGACCAAGCGCGACTTCTACGAAGGCGGCATTCGCACCCCCTTCGTGATTCGCTGGCCTGGAACGGTAGGGCCGGGTACGGTGATGGATCACCTCTCCGCCTTCCAGGACGTCCTGCCGACTCTCGCGGAGCTCGCCGGCGCGCCGCTCCCCGATGACGTCGACGGCATCAGCTTCGCACCGACGCTTCTCGGCGAGCCGGAGCGGCAGGTCGCGCACGAGCACCTCTACTGGGAGTGGCCGGGCGAGCTGGGGAGGTTCGGCACTGCACAGGCCATCCGCATGGGGCGCTGGAAGCTCCTGCGCAAGAAGCGCTGGCTGCGCTCCCCGACCGTCGAGCTCTACGACCTCGACGCCGATCCGCGCGAGGAGCGCGACCTCTCCGCCGACCATACCGAGATGGTGGCAAACCTGATCGCACGCATGGACCGCGAGCACCTGCCGAGCGCCGAGTTTCCCCTCGCGTTCTACGACGAATGAATCCGCACGGTCCAGAGAGGGGGCAGGCGGAATGAAGACCTTCGAGGATCGAAACGTATACATCACGGGTGGCTCGAGCGGGATCGGCCTGGAGGCGGCCAAGCTGTTGGCAGCAGAGGGCGCGAACGTCCTCATCCTCTCCCGGAGCCGGGATCGCATCGATCACGCCCTCCGGGAAATCGTGGAACAGCGCAGGTCCGAGGGGCAGCGATTTTCGGGGATGCAACTGGACGTATCACAACACGATGAGGTGAACCGGGTGATGGCCGAGGCGGTCGAACAGTTCGGCGTCCCCGACCTGTTGATCAATTCGGCGGGCAAGGCCGTTCCACGGCCCTTCGAGGAAATCTCCTACGAGCAGTTCGACGACATCATGAGGACGAACTTCTACGGTGCATGGAGTACGATTCAGGCTCTGCTCCCTCACATGAAGAAGAAGGGCGGCGGCCACATCGTCAATGTCTCGTCCATGGCCGGCTTCATCGGGGTCTTCGGCTATGCCGACTACGGCGCCTCGAAGTTCGCCATGATGGGCCTATCCGAGACCCTGAGGATGGAACTCAGGCAATACAAGATCCGGGTCTCCGTACTTTGTCCCCCGGACACGGACACGCCGGGATACGAGCTCGAGAACCGGACCAAGCCCCCGGAAACCTGGGCGATCGGGGAAACGGCAAAGCTGATCGAACCGGAAGTGGTTGCACGGGCGCTCCTCAAGGGGATCCGAAAGGAACGCTACATGATCCTGGCCAACGCGGAGGGATGGCTCATCTATCTGACCAAGAGGTACGCCCCCTTTGTACTGGACTGGATGCTGGACCGGGCCGTGAGGAAGGCGCAGGCACAGAAGCAGTAGATCAGGGTCGAGGGATCTGCATTTTCTTCGCCCAATAACTAGACGGGAGAAACGCCCTTTCCCGAGCCCAGCCCTGGACGCTTCACCAGGCCGCGCCCTACCCCGAGCCGCCTGGAGAGTGCAGGTCGAGATGAGGGGTGCGAAGGCGCCAGGCGCCCGCCGCTCCCGTAGCGCGCTTCTCGACCTCGACACCGTCCGGAGTCGCCTCCACCCCGAGCACCTTGAGCAGGGCCAGGAGCGGCCCGGCGTGGGCGTTCGAGTTCATCAGCGGGAACTCGCGCATCGGCGTCGCCGGCTGCACGAAGGTCTCTCCGGCGCGCTCTCCCAGGTGCGAGTTCCAGGAGTCGGGCCCGCTCCACACCCCGTACCAGAGGTCGGGGTAGGCCCGCGCGTGGGCGGCCAAGCTCTGCTTGGCCACGCAGCGCCAGGCCCGCTCGGAGTCGTGAAGCGCGTATCCCCAGGCGGCAAACGCCGAGATCGCGGCCCACACTCCCCCGTTCACGTCCCAGCCGGGTGGGAGAAGACCGCCCCGCAGGCGGTGGGGGCGGTCGAGGATGGTCGGGCCGACCGGCGAAGGCTCGTCGCAGCGGGCGGCGATCTCCTCCACCAGAGTGCGTCGCTGCGCCTCGCTTCCGACTCGCGCCACCAGGCACCAGGCATTGGCGTCGAGGAAGAGGTGTTCGCGCCCCATCGCGCCACCGAGCCCGTCGTAGCCGCGCAGGAACCACGCGCCCGTCCAGGTTGCCTCGACGGCCTCGGACAGCGCGGCCGCGAATTCGCGCATCGCCGCCGCCTCCGCCTCGAGGAGATCGGCCGCACGGGGCAGCACGTAGGCCGCCATCGCCGAGTTGAAGGTGGACTCACCGTGGCGGTGGAAGGCGCGGCGGCGCGGCGCGAAGGCCGTAATCGGGTCGTTCCAGTCTCCGCTCCCGACCCGCAGCAGGCCATGGGGGCCGAGCCCGACGCCGTCCCGCATGCGCCGCCATGCCTGTAGCAGCAAGGGGCGCGCGTCCTCGACGAAGCCACGGTCGCCGGTGATCCAGGCGTACTCCGTCGCCGCCCAGAGCAGGAAGAGCGGGAGGTCCGACGGCGCGCCGTGCACCATTGCCGAGGTCGGACGCCCGGCCCCGACGTGGGCGTAAGAGATCGAGCCGTTGGGACGGGAGAGGCGCAGACACAGGCGCAGTATCTCCCGCGCCCCTTCGGGATGGAAGTGAGACAGTGCGATGGCGGTGATCGCGTAGTCGCGCGGTGTGCCCTCCAAGCCATGCACGAAGGTGTAGGCTGATCCCTGGGGCACGTAGCGGCATCCGAGTACTGCGTCGCGCACCTGTGCGCTTCGCAGGTACATGGCATGCCACGCGGCCTCGCGCGCGAGATCCGGCGCGGCGGGGAGTTCGAGCTGCAGCTGCTCCCGCCAGGCTGCCGCCGTCCCCTGGGGTGAGGCATCGCGCAGAACCGCGATCGCCTCGGCGACGCCCTCGGGCGGTGCAACTCCCACGGCGAAGCGCAGACCCGCGCGCCGCGTGCGGGCGGAAAGCGGAACCTCGAGGGACACGCGGGTGCGGCGACCGCGGCGCTCGGTCCGGATGCGCGGCGAGCCCTCGCCGAGGAAAGCGACGAAGACGACTCCCGGCAAACGCGCCAGCCAGGAGGGTCGCGGCGAGCTTCGCGGGCCGCCCGGTGGTGCGAGGAGCACCGCGCGCAGCTCCGGCGCCTGGCGCGGGATCAGCCGCAACCGACGCCCGAGAGCGCGCCTCACCACCTCGGTGAGCTGGCGAGAGAGCGCGCTCGCCGCCAGCATCGCGTGCCACGAGAGGCGCTCGCGCATGGAGAATGTCCGCGGCGCCGGCTCCCAGTGCGACATCAGGCCGCCCAACACGATTGGATGAGGGGCGAAGCACCACTCCAGGGTATAGGAAGGGGGAAGCTCGCCTTCGAGCTCGACGTCGATGCGCAGGCCCGGCGCCTCGCCGAAGGGTGCCCAGGCCCGCCGCAGCTCGGCGCATCCGCCGACGCTGCGGCGCCACTCGGCATAGCCGCAGCCCCAGCGCGCCGCGAGTGCCGGCCCGGGTTCGGGCGGCTCCGTCAGCCGGATCAAACCCTCCTCGAACCAGTAGAGGGTGAGCGTCCCGTCGGCGTGGGCGCTCGCGGTGATCCGATCGTTTCCCACCTGGTGCCAGACATCCGAGCGCACCGCCTCTTGGCGCAGGTCGAAGCAGTGATTGCCGCCCTCGTCCTTTCGCCACGCGCCGAAGCCTCCGGCGTCGTCCATCGCACCCCTCCGAACCCGCCCGCGCCACCGCCGGACTCATTACTAGCCGATCCTGCGCCGCGCGCGAGCCGTCGCCAAAGTACCGAGGCCGCGGCTTGGGCGGCGGATCGGCCGAGTTCGTCTAGAATGCGGCCGCCATCCTCCGAGGAGCCCCGGCCATGGGAACCGTTCACCTGTCCGACGAAGACCTCGCCCGCTTCGGCGTCGAGCTCGGCGACGAGGGGGCCCACGGCTACGATCCCGACGTCGAGTGGTGGAACGAGTCGTGGTTCTGGGACTGGTACGACGCGGACGGCGAGGTCGCTGGTCACTGCCGGATCGGCATGCACCCGAACCAGGATCGCCTCTGGGTCTGGTTCTTCCTGAAGCATGGCGACGAGTGGGTGGGCGTCGAGGAGCCGCGCCTGCCGCTCGCGAGATTCGATACCGATCGGCTGGCCTACGACGGCTGGGGCCTGCGCTTCTCCTGGGAGGTGGTCTCGCCGATCCGTCAGGGGCGGCTGTGCTTCGAGGGCTTCGGCCGCGTGCTCTCGGGGCTGCGCGCGGGCCAGATGCAGGCCGTGTCGGCCGACCTCGCCGTCGAGGCCACCGGCCCGCCCCACGCCCCCCACCGCATGGTGGCGGGCCACGGTTCGCCGAAGTTCCCGACCAGCCGCTTCGAGCAGCCCGTCTCTTGTCGCGGCACCACGGCCATCGCCGGCAAGGCCCGGCCCTTCGACGGCCGAGGCGAACGCGACCATTCCTGGGGCCCGCGCCCGTGGAACATGGAGTGGACCTTCCTCGTCTTGAGCGGCGCCACGCTCCGCACCCAGTGCGCCGTGGTCGAGATCCCGAACCTCCCGCCCATCCAGACCGGCTACCTCTACCGCCAGGGCTTCGAGTCGCTCGCCGAGGTGGAACTCGACGTCGAGGTGGAGGGCCGGCCCGTCCTCGACCCGGTGGCGGGGAAGTGCCGCCTCGTGACCGAGTCGGGTGAGGCGCTGCACGGCGAGATCGAGAGCCTCTCGGGCGTCGAGATCGACCTGACCCACACCTTCACGCCGCCCCAGCGCTCGCTCTACCGGCGCGGCCTCGTCCGCGTACGCCTCGACGGCGAGTCCGAGCCGCTCACGGGCTGGCTCGAGTTCAACCGAATGCGCGAGCCGCACTCGTGACGGCGCCGCAGAGCCGCGACCTCGCCGCCACGCGCGAGGCCCTCTCGGCCTGGCTCGAGCGCAGGCTCGAGGGCGCCTCGGACGTCTCGGTCT
>Ga0307423_1000320_pt1 | contig 32695 bp, 28 predicted proteins | sample SalMarWE160310MG_FD_202154 | JGI IMG/M metagenome (GOLD analysis project Ga0307423, IMG submission 202154) | Salt marsh sediment microbial communities from the Plum Island Ecosystem LTER, Massachusetts, United States - WE1603-10 | ecosystem: Environmental > Aquatic > Marine > Intertidal zone >... | reverse complement strand
AAGCGGGCTGTGACCTCCAGATCCTGCCCGGCCAGCCGGGACAGCACCGGCAAGCTGGCGCCAGCCACCAGCGCCGGTATGATGCCAACGCCGTCGATAACCCGGACGCCGGCCGCATACCATCCGATCTCGGTATAGGGGTGTCCCATCAGCTCCAGCATGAGTATATCCACCCGCACAAAGACCAGGACGAAAACGTTGGTCAGCGCCAGAGGCAGGGCTTCCCGCAAAAGATAGGCCAAAAAGGCGGGCTCCAGCTTCAGGCGGAAACCAGCCCGCTTTTTAAGGAGCCATAGGCTGAACACAGCAGCATAGGCGTTGGCCGCCATCAAGCCCCACACCAGGCCCCAGAGCCCCGCGCCCCAAAAGAGCAGGCCGCCGGCCAAGAGCAGGGCGGCCAAGCGGCCGGTGGATTTGACCAGGGCCTCCTGGTCCATGCGCTCCAAGGCGTTCAGGCCCGCCACTCCCAGCTCGCTCAAGCCCCAGAAGACCTGCGCCAAGGCTACTGCTAAAATCAGACCGACCTGGTTCCCGGCGTGGCCCTTGGCCATGGCGAATGCCAACAACGCCAACATCACCAACGCCGCCAGGCCGAGCTTGAGGGTAAGGAGAGTGCCGGCGTAGCCTCCCACCGCCTCCGGCTTTTGCGCGCCGTCGCGCACAAAAAGCATGTTCAGACCTAAATCCATGCCCACCAAGGCCAAGGCGGCCAGGGTGGCGGCGTAGGAATAGCGGCCGAAATCCTCCGCGCCCAGGCTGCGGGCGGCATAGATGAAAAGCAAAAGAAAGGACAAACGGGCCAGGACCTCGCCCGTGGTTTTAAGGAGCAGGTTGCGTCCCGCCCGAGCTAGGGGGTGCATATCGTCGGCAGGTCTCAAGAGCAGCCGCGGCCCTCTTCCCGGTTAAGCACCTGGCGCACGGTGTAGATGGGCTTATCCTGGGCTTCGTAATAAATCCGCATCTGCATCTCGCCCAACAGGCCGATGCTGATCAGTTGCACGCCGATGAACATGAGAAGCACCGACAGAATCAGGCCGGGCTTGCCCCACAGCGGCACCGCAAAGAAAAGGCGCTGGATGGCATAGTACAGCGCCAGGCAGAAGCCGGCGCCACTGGCGAACAGGCCCCATTTGCCAAAGATCTGGATGGGCCGCGTGGCGTAGGACAAAAGGAACTTGACCGTGATCAGGTCCAAGAGGACCCGCGGGGTGCGGCCGATGCCATACTTGGACTTCCCCGCCCGGCGGGGCCGGTGGTTGACCGGCACCTCGGCTATGGACACCCCCATCCAGGAGGCGATGGCCGGTATGAAGCGGTGCATCTCGCCATAGAGCCTGATGTTGGCTATCACGTTGCGGCGGAAGGCCTTCAGGGTGCAGCCGTAGTCGTGCAGCTTGACTTTAGTGATAAGGCTGATCAGGCCGTTGGCCAGACGGGAGGGCAGCTTGCGGGAGAGATAGGCGTCCTGGCGGTCGAAGCGCCAGCCGGCCGCGATGTCGTAGCCTTCGTTGAGCTTGGCCAGAAGCTTGGCGATGTCCCGGGGATCGTTCTGCAGATCCCCGTCCATGGTCACCACCACCTTGCCCCGGGAATAGTCGAAACCGGCGCTCATGGCCGCGGTCTGGCCGAAATTCTTGCGCAGGCGCACGCCCACCACCCGCGGGTCATCGGCTGCCAGCTTTTGCACGATGCTGAAGGTGGCGTCCGTGGAACCGTCGTCCACGTAAACCGCCTCCCAATCCAGATCCAATTGGTCCAGCGCCGCCTTTATCTCGGCGTGCAGGGCCTCCATATTGGCTTCTTCGTTGTAAAGCGGAACCACCACCGATAGATCCACAACCATCCCTCGCTTTTTTTAAGAAACCGGCCTACGCCGGAACCGCAGCCAGGTAACCAAGGCGGCCGGCGGGCCCAGAATCGCCAATTCCAAACCCATGGCCAGCAGGTTATGCCTTATCACCGGCCAGCCGAAGGGCACCCGCCGGATATCAAGAAAAAACGCCCATTCAGCTATCACATATTTATCCGATAAAGGCCACCACAACGGCACGCCATAGGGGTAGCTGGTGTCCTGGCCCATGGCGTCTAATACCACATGGGCGAAGTAAACCACAAAGCCCATGATAGCCCAGCGCCAGGCCCGCCCGCTGCGCCAACCCACCAGCGCCATGATGAGGCCCGCCAGCAGCGCCGCGCCCAAAGAGTGGGTGACGCCATGATGATATAGATCGTGCTTGCCGGCCAGGATGCCGGGCAGAAAGTCCAGATCTCCCAAGATCGACAGGCCGGCGAACAGCGCCAAGTCCTTCCAAGGCCCCATAAGCGGCCGGCGCCAGGTTACGGCCTGGCCCGCCACCACGCCGGCCAACGCGTGCCCTAGCGGAGTGGGCATGCTGCGCCCCTTTAGGCCGCGGGCCCGGGGACCGCAGACAAGGCCCGCTGGAACACTTCCTCGTAAACGCGGCCGCCCGCTTCCCAGGAGAATTCTTCCTGCACCCGTTTACGGGCCGCCTCCCCTTTTTTCGCCCTGGCTGCCGGGTCGCTAAGCAGCTCCAGGATGGCCTGGGCCAGCCCCCGGGGAGTGGGCTCAGGCGCAAAAGCGCCGGTGTCGCCCAAAAAGGTCCGGTTGTTCACGTGATCGAAGCACGCCACCGGCAGGCCGGCGCCCATGTAGTTGATGATCTTGCCGCTGGCCTCTCCAGCCGCGTCAACCTTGGGATCCACCGCCACGTCGGCGATTTTCAGGTAGTCGGGCAGTTCAAAATAGTCCACCCGGCCCACGAAAAGCACCTTGTCAGCCACGCCCAGTCGCTCCACCAGGGCCTGGCTTTCGGCTACCGGATAGCCCACCACCAGGAAAAACGCCTCGGGCTCCTGGGCCAGGACATGGGGGATGGCCTGGAAAAAGTTGTCCACTCCCTTGCTGGAAAGCAGCGCGCCGGTATAGGTCACCACCGGCCTTCCTTCGGCTATCCCCAGGACCTGCTTGAGGTCCTCACGGCCGGTACCGTCAAAGAACCCCATGTGCACCCCGTCGATGACCGTGGTCACCCGGTCCGCGGAAAGCCCCATCTCCAATTGCAGGAACTGGCTCACCGCCAGGTTGGAGCCCACCGACTGCTCTGACCAACGGGTGATGATTTTTTCCACGGTGCGGAACATGGGACGCACAAAGGGCGCCTTTTTAAGCCAGCCATAGGAATCCAGTTCCTTGGTCAGGCTGCCCTGCACGTCGAACACCACCGGCGCCTTGGAGCCGGCCAAACGCCGGGCCATGAGCCCGATCAACGCCCCTTCGTGCAAGTGGCCGTGAATTACGTCGGGCTGGAATTCTTTAATGACCTTGATGGTTTTGCGCCAGAGGAGCCAGTCCAGATAGAACTTGCCCAGCGCCGGGCCGGCCTCCAGCTTTTGATACCACTTCACATCTTTATTGCGCAGGCTGGGCACTCCCTCGATGTCGCGCCCCAGGTGATAGGTCACCAGGAGCACCTCATGGCCGCGCCGCTGCAGGGCCTGGATCTCGCCCAGGATGCGCATATGGCAGCCGCGGTCGGCGAAAAAGGGAGTGGGCGCAATGCCTAATATCTTCATGCTCGCTCGCGTGTTGGTTGATTCTATTTTTTCCAGGGCTTAGCCGATAAATCCCCAGGCCATCCAAATATAGACTCAGCAAGGAAGTTATGCAAATGCTCCCGTGGCAATCCCAGGATAAAGGGCCGGCGCACCCGGTCGCAAGCCAGGCATACCGGATACTGGCCGAGCTTCAATCCGGCGTGGGCCGCGCGCAGCTTTTGCGACGCGCGGGATTGCCAAATGTCCATGAGCGGCTGATCAAAGGCGTTGCCCAATACCATCTCGCCAAAAAAGTCTTGCGGACAAGGCGTCACGCTCCCATCGGACAGCACCGCCAGGCCATACCAGGGAAAGGTGCAGGCGTGCAGCTTACCCTGGGCCGTGGGCCCCAACACCCCGCCCCAATTGTGAGGCGCGCGCCACACCACCCGGTCCAAGCCCATGGCCTTAAGCCTATTCAGCCTTGACCTGGCTTCCGGCCCTCCTGTTTGCCGGCCCATGAGAAGCAAGGTCACCTTGGGATGCTTGAGTCCCCGTCGGCGTCGCTGGACTAATAGCTGCTCCAAGCCGCGCAGGGTGCGCTCCAGCTCAGCGCCCGGGCGGCTGGCGGCGTAAGCGGCCGGGTCCAGGTTGTCGACGGAACAGGTGAAGATGTGGGGCCCGGCATCCAGAATAGCCTCCACCCTGCCTCGGTCCAGCAGGGTTGCGTTGCTGTGCAGGCGCAGCAAGGCCCCCGCCTCCTTGAAGCGCCGGGCCCAGGTTCCGAGGCGGGGATGCAAAAGAGGCTCGCCCCGGTGAAAAAGATTAACCTCGCGGGCCGCGCCGGTGGCCACCTGTGCCGCCAAGGATACCAACAAGGCTTCCGGCATGTCGCGGCGTTGTTCGTGGGAAAGCATGCGCTGGGGGCAGGCCGGGCATTTCAGATTGCAGCGTGAGGTGATATCCACCCATAAGCGGAAGGGGCCGGCCCTCGGCCGGGGCCGGCGCAAGACGAAATCGCGAAGTTGCACGGCCAGACGCAAGGAGCCTTGCCTCATTTCCTTACCAAACTCCGCACCACGCGAGCCGGCACCCCGGCGGCCAGGCTGTCGGCCGGAATTTGGCCGCGCACCACCGCACCGGCCCCGATAACCGCGTTGTCGCCGATGACAGATCCGTCGGCCACCACCACATGGGCCGCCAGCCAAACGTTGGAACCCACCCTGGTCTCCCCCCGGGTCACGTTGCCGGCCTGCTCGGCCAGGGGCGAAAGCGAGGCGTAGTCATACTCGCCGCCCGAGAGCAAATAGGTGTAGGCCGCGATCACCGTGCCTTGGCCTATTAAAAGCTTGTTGCCGGAAAAAAGCTCGCAATTGGCGCTCACATTAACCTGCGCCGCCAGCTCAATGTCGCCGCCCTTGGTGTAGACAATTGAATTGCGCCCGATGTAAACACCGTCGCCCAGGCTTATGCCCTGATTGGCCTCGCCCTTGGCGTCCAGCATGGCGTTGTCGTCGATGACCACGCCAACGCCCAACCGGATCTTGTGCGGGTGGCGCAAGGTTATGCCCCGGCCGAAAAGGCAGCCGGGACCGCAAGTCCCCAGGAGCAGGGGAAACAACTTCTTGCGCAGCCAGAGGCCCAAAGCGCCGGGGCAGTTCTGGCAAAGCAGCATGATGAACTCGTATTTGCAGAGGAACCACAGGGAGCGGCTGCCCAGCACCAGGTCCTGATAGGCCCGCATACCGCCGCCGCCGGAAAGCCCGCCGGAAATTTTATAAGCCTTGCTCATAGTCCGCTCCTCTTTGGGGGCTATGATAGCAAGAGGCGGCTCCTCTGACAAAGAACTTGCGCACATAGCGACACCTGTATATCTGTCCTGGACAAATCAGTCTGGCTGCTATAATAAAGATGCTTCTAGCCATAGATGACACACATAGCTCATCCTTCTTTAGCCTGTCGAGGGGGGAATGGGTACCAAACATGTAGGGGAAACAAAGGCCCAACATCTAAAAGCCTTTGTGGCCCACATAGATCCGGTTTACCGGGAGCGCCTGGTCAGGGCCTGCCAAAGCTTGGGCTTCGCCGTGTCGGCTTCGGCCTCGCATGGAATCCATGCCTGGAAAATCCTGCAAAAAGCGCCGCCCGATTTCATTATCGCCGACTGGTCGCTGCCGGAAATCAGCGGTATCGGGCTTTTGAATTTGGTCCGCACCGAATCTAACCTTTGCCACATTCCCTTTGTGCTCACCGCCAAGAAAATGACCAAGGAGCAGGTGCTGGAAGCGGGCAAGGCCGGGGTTAACGAGATATTGGTACTGCCCATGCCCCAGGAGGATCTGGAGGATAAGCTCAGGCAGATTTTCCAGGAAGGTCAGACCGACGAAGCCAAGCAAGCCCAGATTATATACCACCGCGGCGTGGCCCTCATGAAGGACGGGCGCTTCGAGGAGGCCCTCAAGCAATTCAGCGAAATACTCTCGGTCTACGAGCACGCCGAGGTTTACTACAACCTGGGCTACATCAAAACCGCCCAGGCCCAATACCAGGAGGCTATCGCCTTTTTCCGCAAGGCCACCCAGATCAACAAGACCTTTGCCGGCGCCTACCGCATGATGGCCAAGTGTTATGAAAAGCTGGAGCAGCTGGACCTGGCCTCCCAATGCTACCAGCAGGCGGCCGATCTGTTCATGGAAAGGGACATGGACGAGGACGCCGAGAAAGCCCTGCAAGAACTTTTACGCCTCAAGCCGGAGACCATCAACGTCTACAACTCCCTGGGCATCCTGTTCCGCAAGCGGGGCGCCTACAAGGAAGCGGCGGCGCAGTACCGCAAGGCGCTCAGGGTGAATCCCAACGACGAAAACATCTACTACAACCTGGCCAGGATGTATTTCGAAACCGGCGATTACTTCATGGCCAAGCAAGCCCTGGCCGAAGCCTTGGAACTAAATGCCGACTTCAGCGTTGCCATCGATTTCCTGAAGGTGGTGAAAAACAAGATCAAGGATATGCCGCCGGGTTTGCCTGACGAACCTTCGGACGAATAGCTTCAGCGCCCAGGACCGTTCTCAAAAAACCGCTTGTGCCACAAGGCGGCGTTCATCAGCGCCCAGAGCAAATGGTTGTGGTTGTGGGTGCCGGCCAGGTGTTCTTTCATGAGACGGTCCACCTCGCCTTTATTCAGATAATCCTTCACCAAGGGGCTCTGCCCTAAAAGCTCCTGCATGAGCGGCTGCAGCTGACCGGCGTCGCGCAAAAGATTCTTCACCGGCAGCGAATAGCCCTGCTTGCCGCGCCAGGCCACCCGCTTGGGCACCAGTCCCTCGATGGCGTGGCGGAAGATGTACTTGGTGGTGAAGCCCTTCAGCTTGAACCAGCCCGGCAGCTTGGCGCTGAACTCCACGAACTCATGATCCAAAAACGGCACCCGCACCTCCAGGGAGGTGCTCATGGACATCTTGTCCACTTTCATGAGCACCGAGTCGGCCATGGTGAGCTTGAGGTCGGCGTACACCTCGCGGTCCAGTTGCTGGGTGCTGTTGCAGTTTTTCAGGATCTCCCGCACCGGCGCAAAATCGTCCATGTCCAGCCCGGCCGTGACCTCGGGCTTGAATAGCGCCTGGGCCTGGCCCGGGGCCAGGAAATACTGCCAGCGCAGATGCATGCCCTCGGGCGCATGGCGCAGGCCCTCGGCGATGCGCTTGAACACGTTCACCGCGCCCTTTTTCTGGGGCTGGTCCGGCAGCCGCGCCGCCACCGCATTGAGGAGCCCCGCCGCCCCGGGAATGCGATCCAGGCCCAAGAGCCGCACCCCCTTGGACACCTTGAAGCGGTCATAGCCGCAGAAGACCTCGTCGCCGCCCTCGCCGGAGAGCACCACGGTCACCTTTTGCCGCGCCTGGCGGCAGATCAGCATCAACGGTATGGCCGAGAGATCGGTCATGGGCTCGTCCAGGTGATAGACCGCCGTCTCCAGATCGTCCAGGTTCAGACCAGGGATCATGAGCACCTCGGACTCGGTGCCGTAATGCCGGGCCATGTCCTCGGCGTACTCCAGCTCGGAAAAGCTGGGGTCGGGATAGGCGATGGAAAAGCTCTTTATGTTGGCCACGCCCAGTTCGCGCATGCAGGCCACCACCGTGGTGGAGTCCAGGCCGCCGGATAGGAACACGCCCAAAGGCACGTCGCTCATGAGCCGCCGCCGCACCGATTCTTTTATAAGGGCCCGCAAATCCTCCACCGCCTCCTCGGGCCGGGCATAGGCTGGCTGGAAGCGCACATCCCAATAACGCCGCTCGCGGAAATAGCCGCTCTCCATATCAAAGATGGCGTAGTGCCCCTGACGGAGCTTGTGAATGCCTTGGAACAGGGTGTCGGGGGCCGGCACGAACTCCCAGCCCAAATAGCGGTACAGCCCCTCCAGGTTGACCTGGCGCTCAAGGCCTTCCCAGGCCAGGATGGCCTTGATCTCGTTGGCGAAGATGAGCTGCTTGCCGTTTCGGTGATAATAGAGCGGCTTGATGCCCAGGCGGTCGCGGCCTAGGAATATACGGCGTTTTACGGTATCCAGGACCGCGAAGCAAAACATGCCTTGCAGTTTTTCGCAGACCTTTGCGCCCCATTCTTCATAGCCGTGCAAGATGGCCTCGGAATCGGAGCGGGAGCGAAACACATGGCCCGCGGCGATAAGCTCTTTGCGCAGGTCTTCATGGTTATAGATCTCGCCATTGGCCACCAAAAAAACCGTGTTGTCCTCGTTGGCCATGGGCTGGCGGCCGTTCTCGGAAAGATCGATGATGGATAGCCGCCGATGGCCCAGGCTGGCGCCGTGGCCCACGTAAAGGCCGTCCTGGTCAGGGCCGCGATGCACCAGGCGATCGCTCATTGCCCGGGCCAAGCCCTCATCCTGCCAGCTAAAACCGCAAATGCCGCACATATGGATCTATTCTTTCAAGGCCGGCCCGCAAGGCCTAAGCCCTTCTCAAGCGATGGTTAACTCATAAGGCCTGCATTGGAGCGCCTCCGCATAACAGGACCTCTACAGGCTTTGCAGCTTATATACCATGAAGCGGCCAATTGGCGAAGTTCGCTTGGCAGCCTAAAGCAATCTATACTGCCACGCATAGGCATACTAAGACAAAAGTATAAAAGGCACTTCCCCCAGCGTCCTAATATGCTACATACTCAAATTTGGATTTTCCCTCAAACCCACCTACCCACGGAAGCGGGAAACGCCATGAAATCGGATACAGCCATAGCGGTGCTGGGAACCTTCGACTCCAAGGGCGACGAACACCTGTTTTTGAAAAAGGCCATTGAAAAACGCGGCCTCAAGACCCTCACCATCAATGTGGGCACCAAATCGGCCGCTACCTTCTCACCGGATATTGACCTGCGCCCCGATCCGGGTCAGGACCGCGACCAGGCCATCAAGCTGACCATAGAGCGAGCCCGGCAGGTTCTGCGGGAGCTATACGACAAAGGAGAGATAGGCGCGGTAATCTCGGCGGGAGGGGGCTCGGGCACCCATCTGTCCACCAGCGTCATGAAGGTGCTGCCCCTGGGCGCGCCCAAGGTCATGGTCTCCACCGTGGCCGCCCATGACATGGCCCCGATAGTGGGCACCAAGGACATCACCATGATTCACAGCGTGGGCGACCTGCTGGGACTCAACTCCATCAGCGGACTGATCCTGGACCAGGCGGCCGGCGCGGTGTGCGGCATGGCCCAGAGCCTGTGGAGCACGCCAAGCCGCAAGGCCCGCATAGCGCTCACCATGTTCGGCTTCATAACCACCGCCGCAGAAGGCATAAAGGCGCGGTTGGAAGGCATGGGCTACGAGGTGGTCGCCTTTCACGCCAACGGCATTGGCGGCCTGGCCATGGAGGAACTGGCCGCCGAGGGGCGCTTTGACGCCATCCTGGACCTGGCCACCCACGAGTTGGCCGACACCTTGAAGAACGGCTATTGCAAGCTGATCGGCCCGGGACGCCTGGCGCCTATAAACGATAAGAACATACCCCGGCTGGTGGTACCGGGCGGGCTGGACTGCGCGGTGCTGGAATTCACTCGCCAAAATATCCCCGACCAATATCAGGGCCGCGATATTTTCTTTTATGATTTCCGCTCGGCCGTGGGCCTGGATGAAAAGGAAAGCTTATCCCTGGCCGACGAATTGGCCGGCAAGCTCAACCGCAACGGCTCGGCCGTAAAGGTGCTGATCCCACTGGGGGGCTGGTCGGACGCCGATGGTGAAGGAGCTCCGCTGCACGCCCCGGCCCTGCGCCGATTATTTATAGATCATTTGCAAGAGCGCCTGGATTCGTCCATTCAAGTGGTGGAAACCGAACCCCACATCAACGATGAGGCATTTATGGATCAAGCCGCCCGGATGATGGCCGACATGCTTGCATCATAAAAGGGGAACCCCTTTAAAAGGAGTTCCCCCATGGCCTACAGACAGTTACCTAGTCCAGGCCCAGTTCCGTCCAGCGGGCCTCCACCCTTTTCACCATCTCCTCATCAAGCTTGATGGGGATGGGCTTGTCCTTCCAGTCATAGGGAATGGTGGCGTCCATCAGAAGCCGGCCGGTGATCTCGCGAGCGTCTATGGGCAGCGAGGGGTCCAGCGGCGTGGAGCGGCCGCGCTTAATGACCTGGCTGCGGTTGGGCTGGAAACGGAAGCTTAAGGCATACATGACCCGGGGGATGTCCCAGGGATCGATGTCCTCGTCCACCACGATAACGGTCTTGAGGCCATAGGCCCCCATCTCGGTAGAGATGGCGGCGGTGAGCACCTGGTCGGCGTGGCCGGGATACATCTGCTGCACTGAAATGATGGCCAGAAAACGGCCCGAACCCTCGGGCGGGCAATAAACCGAGCGGATTCCAGGTATCTTCATTTCCACCAGTTGCTGCCAAAGGGTGGCCCCGTAGGAAAGGGCCATGGTCATGTGGGTGTCGGTCACGGCCCGCCCCACGGTGGTGCCCCACATGATGGGGTTGTCCCGGTGGGTGATGCATTTGACATCTATGAAGTTGCGGGGGTCGGTGCCCACGCCGGAGTAGTAGCCGGTGTATTCACCAAAGGGCCCCTCTTCCATGAACTTCTCAGCGTCAACCAAGCCTTCCACCACGATCTCGGCGTGGGCCGGTACCGGCAGGTCCACGGTCTCGCCCTGGACCACCTCAATCGGCTCGCCCCGGATGGCCCCGGCCACTTCATACTCGGAGGTAAAGGCCGAGATGCGGGCGGCGCCGGTGATGAAGAGAATGGGATCGCAGCCCACCACCGAGGCCACCGGCATAGGTTTACCCATCTTCTGATACTTTTTCAGCATTTGGTCGGCGTGCTTGCCCTTGATGAACTGGGTGCCCAGCTTGTCCTTGCCCAAGAGCTGGGAGCGGTAGGTGCCCAGGTTGACCCAGCCGGTATCCGGGTCCTTGCTCACGATGAAGTGGGCCGTGCCGAAAAAGCGCCCACCGTCCAAGGGATACCAATGAGGCGTGGGGAACTTGTAAAGGTCGATGTCCTTGCCGGTAAAGATATTCTGCTTAACCGGGGCATCTTTCTTGTCCACCATCTTGGGCTCTATGCCCTTTTTGGTGACATTGACCCAGTGCTCCATGATCTGGACCAGGCTGGATTCCTTGGGCATCCCCATAATTATGGCCAGGCGTTCGGCCGTGGTGCAAACGCTGGTGATTATCGGAGTGTCGTGGCCCTTGACGTTTTCAAAAAGGAGCGCCGGCCCGCTCTTTTCCTCGTTGAGCTTGGCGATGTGGCTAAGCTCCAGGTTCCAATCGACTTCGGCGCTGATCCTGCGCACCACCCCCAATTGTTCGCCTACCTCTATGAAATCCCTCATACTTTTCATGGATTACCTCCTTATATCGGATATATATCTGCGAGAAGTCGGATTGTGAATAGCGCCCCGGTTTATTTAGCGGGATTATCAACTATATGGTGACTTGGCCATGCCATTGTCAATTCATATATATTTATGGGAAGTATAATAATTTTTTATATGTAACCGCTACGGCGCAACCGGGCAGTGCACAGCTCAGCAGATTTAAAAGGATAAGTATTAACTAGTTAAGCGATATGGTTTGGCAATGCAAAGCCATGCTTGCCAGTTGGCCGATTCAAATGATCAGCGGGTTAACACAAGTAAATTTTATTAGTTTGTGTTGTTTTGGTCTTGGTTTTCCTTTGATTCGTAAAGCAAATCCAGAAAAACCCGCGCCGGCCGGGAAAGCTCATGCCCCTCGCGCACGGCCACGTAGATTTCCAGCTTGAGCGACTCGCCAGTCAGTTTTGTCACGGCCAGTTGCCGCGCCAAGACATCGCGGTAAACCGCCGAGCGGGTGAGTATTGACACCCCCACCCCGCGAGATACCTGCTCCTTGATAACTTCGGCATTGCTGGTTTCGAACACCACTCTGGCTTTAGATCCATGGCGCTTAAACAATTCGTCCACCACCCGCCTGGTGCCCGAGCCTTTCTCGCGCATGAGAAAAGGTTCCTGGGCCAGCCGTTCCAAGCTCACCTCATCCTTAAAGGCCAAGTCGTGGTTGGGGTGTACGATGACCACCAATTCCTCGCTCTTGAAAAAATCAAACTTGATTTGCTTCACCGGGCCGGCGTAAGCCACTAGCGCCACCTCAACCTCCAGGGAGCGCAGGCTGCGGGTCATGTCTTGGGAGCTGCCTTCCATGAGCACGATGTTCACCTGGGGATAGTGATTTTGATAATTGGCCAAAAGCGGGGGCAGTATGTGGCGGGCATAGGTCCTGGCCGAACCCAGTTTCAGGGTGCCACGCCGCACCAGCCGCATCTGGTCCATAACCTCACCGGCTTCATGATGCAGGCTGAAGATCTTCTTGGCATAGCCCAGGAGCACCTCGCCGGGCTCGGTGAGCACCAGCCTCTTGCCCAGGCGGGCGAACAAACGCACGCCTAATTCCTGTTCCAGCAGCCTTATTTGGGTGCTGATCGCCGGTTGGGTGACATTAAGCCCGGCTGCGGCCCGGGAAAAGTTCATCTCCTGGGCCGCATGATAAAAAGTCAGCAGCTGATTGAGGTTCATTATTAACAACCCTTGTCTATTCTCTTATCACTATATCTTGGTACACTTTTTTTATCTCATTGTAAACATAGGAATATTAGAAATTATATATAAATATATTTAATGTGGACAATAATTTTAATTGACTTGCCATTGCTCTGGGCCAAGAGCGATTATTAACCATTCAGCCACCCGCTTTCCAGACACAACCCTTGATTTGCACCGCCCCGAGTAACACGAAAGGTGGTTGCTTGCGAATCAAAAACAGGTGCGACGCCCCTCCGGCTTAGGCGCATGCCTTTTCGGGGACCGGCAAAAGTTGTGGACTTTCAATCCCAATTTTAAAAGGAAAGAGAGAAAGGGCATGGCCAGCAACAAACTGGAGTTTCCCAATCCCCATTCTGTTGAAAAAATCCCCGGCACCGAGGGTTGGGAACGGATGTATCCCTACCAATACCCATTCGTCACCGATGACAAGGAGCGGCAGGAATACGAGGACCAGATGTTCTGGTTCTATGATGGCCTGCACTATCCAGAGCCCATGTATCCCTTTGATATGATTTGGGACGAGGCCTGGTATTTGGCACTAAGCCAGTTCAACACCCGAATTTTCGCGGTTCCCCCGGTCTATGGCGTGGATCACCGCATCATCAACGGCTACATCTACATCTCGCCGGTGCCTGTCACCGATCCCAAGGAGATCGAGGAGCGCGTGGGCCACTTCATGGAGCGCGCGGGTTATTACTATCAAAACTGGGATGCCTTGGAGGCCAAGTGGGTCAAGAAGATGGAGAAGGTCATCTCCGATCTGGATGATCTCAAGATAGACCCCCTGCCCGCCCTGGAAGACAAAAGCGTGGTCATGGAAGGCTTGGGCAAGTCCAAAGGCTACGACCTGCTCAAATCATATGACGAGCTGATCGACCTGGGCCTCTTGTGCTGGCAATACCACTTCGAGTTCCTGAATCTGGGTTACGCCGCCTACGTGACCTTCCTGGACTTTTGCCAGAAGGCGTTCCCGGATATTCCGCTGCAGCGGGTCACCCAGATGGTCTCGGGCATTGACGTGATCATGTACCGCCCGGACGAGGAATTGAAAAATCTGGCTCGCGCCGCGGTGGAATTGGGCGTTGACGAGCAAGTTAAATCCAGCGCCGAGTTCGACCAAGTCAAGGCCACTCTGGAAGGCTCGGCCAACGGCAAGGAATGGCTGAGCGCCTTCCAGAAGGCCCGCCAGCCCTGGTTCTGGACCTCCACCGGCACCGGCTGGTATCACCACGATAAATCCTGGAACGATGATCTCAATGTGCCTCTGTCATCCATCTGCATCTACATCGATAAGATAAAAGAGGGCAAAAGCATCGAACGCCCCATGGAAAGCGTTATCAAGGAACGCGACCGCATCAGCGCCGAATATCGGGACTTGCTGGCCAACGAAGACGACATCGCCGGCTTCGACCAGCTCCTGGCCACCGCGCGCACCGTGTTCCCCTATGTGGAAAACCATCTCTTCTACGTGGAGCACTGGTTCCATTCGCTCTTCTGGAACAAGATGCGCGAAGTGTCGGCCATCCTGGTGGAACATAAGATGATCAACGAGGTTGAGGACGTGTGGTTCCTCAAGAGGGCCGAGATCAAGGACGCCTTGTGGGACGTGGTCACCGCTTGGGCCACCGGCGTCAAGCCCCGCGGGCCCCAGATTTGGCCTAAGGAAATCGCCTGGCGCAAGGAAGTAATGGACAAGTTCCGCCAGTGGACTCCGCCGCCGGCAGTGGGCACCGCGCCTGAAGTAATCCAAGAGCCCTTCACCGTGGTGCTTTGGGGCGTGACCAACGAATCACTAACCGCCTGGGCCAAGGTCCGCGAGATGGGCGATCCTGACAAGGTCAACGAGTTCACCGGCTTCGCCGCCAGCCCGGGCAAGGTCACCGGCAAGGCGCGGGTCTGCCGCACCGTGGCCGAGATCAACCAGCTGCAAGAGGGCGAAATCCTGGTAGCGCCCACCACCAGCCCCTCCTGGGCCCCGGCCTTCCAGAAAATCCAGGCCGCAGTTACCGACGTGGGCGGCGTGATGTGCCACGCGGCCATCGTTTGCCGGGAGTATGGCATGCCGGCGGTGGTGGGCACCGGCCACGCCACTAGCGTCATCAAAACCGGCATGGAGATCGAAGTGGACGGAAACACGGGCAAGATCACCATACATCGCTAACCATACAGGGCCGGACCCGCATGGGTCCGGCCCCTCATATTCGGTGAGGATCGCATGAGCCAGAGTCGCCCCTTTGTAAGCTGGTTCCAGGACTGCAATAAAAACTCGGTGCCGTTGGTGGGAGGCAAAAACGCCTCCCTGGGTGAATTGATCAACGCCGGCATCCGGGTGCCGCCCGGCTTCGCGGTTACCACCGAGGCCTATCGCCATTTTCTGCGGAATGAAGAGACTCGAAAAGAAATAGCCCTTGCCCTGGAGGGGCTGGACCACAAGGACAACGACGCCCTGGACCGGGCCAGCGCCCGCGTGCGCAGTATCATCGAAGCCACGGCCTTCTCCCGGGAATTGGAAGATCATATCGGCGAGTATTACCGCCGTCTCTCCCGGAATTGCGGCCTGCCGGCCAGCCCGGTGGCGGTGCGCTCCAGCGCCACGGCCGAGGACCTGCCCGGCGCCAGCTTCGCCGGCCAGCAAGACACCTTCCTGTGGGTCCGGGGCGTTGACGACGTTCTGGACCGGGTGCGCCGCTGCTTCGCCAGCCTGTTCACCAGCCGCGCAATCGCCTACCGGGTGAAGATGGGCTTTGACCATTCGTCGGTGGACATAAGCGTTGGCGTGCAGAAGATGGCCAACTCCTTCACGGCCGGGGTGATGTTCACCCTGAACCCGGCTAACGGCGACCGCTCCCAGATCACCATAGACTCTAACTACGGCTTCGGGGAGTCGGTGGTCTCGGGCGAGGTGACGCCGGACCACTTCAGGGTTGACAAGATCACCCTGGATATTCTTGAGCGCACTGTTTCCAAAAAAGAGATCTACTACACTTTGGAACCTTCCGAACACAGAAGCAAACGTATGGAGATTCCCGAGACCCGTCGGGAGGCCCAGTCCCTCATAGACGAAGACATCATAGAACTGGCCAAGATGGGCAAGACCATCGAGAAACACTACGGCTGCCCACAGGACATCGAATGGGCGGTGGATAAGGACATGCCCACGGTGGGCAATGTCTATATCCTGCAAAGCCGCCCTGAGACGGTTTGGAGCGCCAAAGAATGCAAACCAATCAGCGAACCCGGCAAAAAAACAGCCATGGACCGGATTCTTTCCAGCCTCATGACCGGCAAAAAGTTGAGCTGAGCTCGGCAGCAGGCATGCAGGAAGATCATTAACGATACAGGGGCGCGGTTGCCTTTCCTGGGTACAGGCGTCCTTGGCTTGCGCCAAGAATAGGAGACCTCTCAGATGAAGCCCATCCGCTACAAAGACGCCATGATCCAAGAGTTCCTGAAGGATGGTTTTTGGACAAAGGAGACCTTCTACGACTTCTATGACAACAACGCCCGCGAAATGGGCGGCCAGGAGGCCTTGGTTGACTCCAAGTACCGGGTTACTTGGACCGAGGCCAAGCGCCTCATCGACGCCATCGCCATGGCCTGGGTGGAGGAAGGGCTCCCCAAGGACGCTAGGGTCATCATCCAGTCGCCTAACAGCGTGTACGGATTTCTGTCGCGGGTGGCGGCTGAGCGGGCTGGCCTGATATCGCTTACGGTCTATCCCTACCTGCGGCAAAGGGAGCTTGAATACATGATGGATCTCACCCAGGCCCAACTGGTGGTGATCTGCCATGAATACCGCAATTTCGATTATCTGGAGATGTATCGCGGCTTCATGACTCAATTCCCCAGCCTTAAGCACATATACCTGTTCGACGAGCAGGTGCCTGACGGCGCACCCGCGGGGACCAAGAGCCTGGTTAAAACCGCTGCTGAATATGCGGACAAAATCGATGACGCCTTGCTAAACTCCCGCCGCTTGGACGCCATCGGCGACGTGGCGCTTCTCACCACCACCACCGGCACCACCGGCATTCCCAAGCTGGTGGAATGGCCCACTGCGCCCCGGGTGTGTACGGCCAAGGGCCGCATAGACATCTGGGACCTCTCCCGCAACGACATCACCATGGCGGTGGCTCCCCATGCCGGCGGCGCCGCCGGAACCCTGACCTATTTCGCCGCGCCCATGGCCGGGGCCAAGACGGTGATGCTGGAGGAGTTCGATCCCCGCCGAGCCTTGGAGGTGATGGCCAAGGAAAAGGTCACCGCCATCGGGGTGGTGCCCACCCACCTGGTCCGCATGCTGGAGCACGACATCGAAAGCTTCGACCTCTCGGCCCTGCGCTTCATCAGATCAGCCGGCGGCTATCTGCCGCCCAAGGTGGCGGAAGATGCGGAAAGCCGCTTCGGCGCGGCCATCACCAGCGACCTGGGCACCCAGGACGTGGGTTCGGTCTCGGGCTGCCGGATCACCGACTCGGTGGAGGTGCGCCGGGGTTCGGTGGGACGCCCGCTACCCGGCAACAAGGTTTTGATCAAAGGCGAGGATGGCGAGCCAGTGCCCGACGGCGAGCCCGGCGAGCTATGGTTCAGGGGGCCCAACGCGCCTGCCGGTTATTACCGGGACGAAGAGCTGACCTCCACCGTATTCAATCCCGACGGCTGGAGCACCACCGGCGACTTGGTAAAGCTGGACCAGGGCTGCCTTTGGATCATGGGCCGCAAAAAGGACATGATTATCCGCGGCGGCCAGAACATTTACCCGGCCGAGCTGGAAAGCATGCTCAACAACCACCCCGCCGTGGGCTCGGTGGCGGTGGTGGGTATGCCGGATAAGGAACTGGGCGAGAAGACCTGCGCCTACGTGGTGCCCAAGCCGGGAAAGAGTTTCACCTTCCAGGAAATGGTGGACTTCCTCTTGAGCAAGCAGATCGCCAAATACAAGCTACCCGAGCGCCTGGAGGTAAGGACCGAGCTGCCCACAGTGGGCGATTCCGGCAAGGTCAACAAGGAAGACCTTAAAAAAGACATCGCCGCTTTGCTGCAGTCGGAACAGGGCTGAGACATGGAGAGCGTTATCCTGCTCATCTCCACCTTGGACACCAAGGCCCAGGAGACTCTATATCTGCGCGAAAAACTCGAGCAGGGCGGCGCCAAGGTAGAACTCATGGATCTATCCATGAGCGCGGCCTCAGGCCAGGCTTGCGAGATACCTCCGGCCGAGGTGGCGGCGGCGGCGGGCTGGACCATCGATGACATCAGGGCCTCCCGGGAGCGGGCCAAGATCACCGGTGCCATGATTGCCGGCGCCGTGAAAATCGCCGCCGCCCGTTTCGCCGCCGGCGAGCTGCGGGCAGTGGTGGGTCTGGGCGGCAGCACCGGCTCGCTCATGGCCAGCGAGGTAATGCGCGCCCTGCCCTTTGGATTGCCCAAGCTGATGGTCTCCTCTACCGCCGCGCTGCCAGGCCTGGCCACGCGCTATATCGACACCGGAGACCTGCTGCTCTTCCACACCGTGGTGGAGATAGCCGGGCTTACTCCTCTGTTAAAGAGCGTATTGGACCGGGCCGCAGGCGCAGCGCTAGGCATGACCGCAGCCCCCCCCCTTACGCCGCAATCCACGCGGGCCGGAGGCAAAGCCTTGGTGGCGCTCAGCATGTTCGGCCCCAGTGAACATTGCGCCCAAGGCATCCGGCAGAGGCTGGAGGCGGCCTGCTGTCAGGTCATAGGTTTCTCCGCCGCCGGGGTATGCGACCGGGCCATGGAGGATATGATCGCCCAAGGCTACTTCACCGGAGTAGTGGACTTAACTTCGGGCGGGGTGGGAGAATACGTGATGGGAGGCATGCGCTCGGCCGGGCCTCGTCGCATGGAGGCGGCAGGCAAGCTGGGCATCCCCCAAGTAATCGCCCCCGGCGGAGTTAATTTGATGAGCCCGCGCAAATCGCGCTACAAGCCGGACTACCATGAACGGCGCAAATATGACCTGGACAAGTTCCGCACCTTTCTCCGTCTCAACACGGACGAGCTCGAGGAAGTGGCGCGGGCATTCGCCGCCAAGCTTAACCAAGCCAAGGGTCCGGTTATCTTTCTCATCCCCACCCAAGGCTGGTGCTCCTTTGACCGGCCGGGCGGCGAGGTTTACGCTCCTGAAGAGGACAAGGCCTTTACGGCGGAGTTAAGGCGTAATTTAAGGCCAGGGCTGGAAGTGCGCGAGGTGGAGGCCAACTTGGAAGACGATGCCTTTGCCGAAGAGATGAGTAACGCTTTCTTGTCGCTCATACCAGCGGCTTAGGAGCAAGACACCAAGCATGATAAAACCTTGGCCTCTAATTACATCGCAGCCGGTGTCCGACCATGGTCTGTTCAAGTTAAGCAAGGACCGGGCGCTGAGCCCCCGCACCAACGCAGAGCGCGACTTCATGGTGATCCACATGCCGGACTGGCTGCAGGTGGTGGCCATCACCAAAGAGGGCAAACTGGTGCTGGTGCGCCAATACCGCCATGCCAGCCGCAGCATCGGCTTAGAGGTGCCTGGTGGTCTCTTGGATACCAGCGATCCCGATCCGGCCAGCGCCGCGGCGCGGGAGCTGATGGAAGAAACCGGCTACGGCGGCGGCGAAATCAAAACCTTGGGCTCGTTTTGGCCCCAGCCGGCGCTTTTGACCAATAAGGTTCACTTATTCGGGATGCCGGATGTGGAACGAAAAGGACCGCAGAAGCAAGATGCGGGCGAAGACTTGGAAGTTGTTTTGGCCGAGCCGGTCGAGATGGAAGGAATGATGAGAAGCGGCCAAATTCAAAGTGCCATGACCGTAATCGCCCTTGATTTTGCCGAGCGGGCGGGCATGCTATAGGAGGGGGACTTATGATACTGCGCAACTGGATGGAAAAAAGCCCGGTCACCACCACCAGCGACACGCTGGTCTCCGAAGCCATTCAGCTTTTGGTGGAGAAAAACCTGCGCGCCTTGCCGGTATTAGATGAAAGCGGGTTGCGTGGCTTGGTAACCCGCAAGGAGCTTCAAGGCTGCGCCACCGCTGTGGCCAGAGCCCAGGACAAGCATGAGACCGACTATTTCCTAAATCGCCTGAAGATTAAAGACATCATGATCCGTATGCCAAAAACGGTGGACGCCGGCGACACCGTGGAACACTGCATTCTGCGGGGCCAGCGGGAGCTGATCCGCAACTTCCCGGTGATGGAAAACGGCAAGCTGGTGGGCATGGTTTCTTCCTACGAGCTGTTCGAAGCGCTGAGCAACATCCTGGGCACGGAAGAGGTTTGGTGCGGCATCACCTTGGAGCCCATGCTGATCGAGAGTGGCATCATCCGCAAGGTCACCGCGGTCATAGAAGACACCGGGGCCACCCTCTTCGGCGTCTTTACCATGCGCCTGCCCGGCTCCCCTAAAAAAAGGATCATCCTGCGCCTTGAAACCAATGACTTGGACCGAGTAGAAGCTGCTTTGCGGGATAGCGGTTTTGGTATTGCCGAGGTGATGCAACAAGTACAGGCCTGCGCCGCGGACAATGGCGGGACCCATTAATGGGAGCATCCTTGCCCATAGTCGCCGTGCGAAGCAGCGGCCCGGACCATAACATAGAGGCCGAAGCGCTGTGGCTCGGCCCGGACCTTTTGGTTTATATATGGGGCGGTGAGGTACCTCACATAGGCGCCGTGGCCATGGCCCAGCCCAGACCCAGCCTGGCCGATCCCGCGAAGACCAGTTCCACGTCCTCGGTCTTCACATATGTGGGACACAAAGAAGATGGCCTGGCCAAGTGGGCCGCCGAGACCATTTCCGCAGCACTTGACGCCAAGGTGGTGGTCACCGCCGGCATTCATTGGGACGATCTCGACCAGGCTGGTATAAGAACTGTTCTGGCCAACAGCGAACACTTGGTGCAACTTTTGATCGAGCAACTAAGGACATGAGGGAGGCCGGCATGGAATTACCTCTGGTGGTTGGTTTGTCCGGAGCCAGCGGAATCATTTACGGCGTGGAGTTGCTTAAGGTGCTTAAGCAACTGAGGCACCCGTGCCACCTTATCATCAGCGAATCAGGAGTGCGCAATCTGGCCATAGAAACCGAGTACACCCCGACCGAAGTGCGCGCCATGGCCGATGTGGTGTACGAGGTGGACAATGTGGGCGCGGCGGTGGCCAGCGGCTCCTTCCGCACCAAGGGTATGATCATAGCGCCCTGCACCATTAAGACCCTTTCGGCCATCGCCAACTCCTTCAACTATAATCTTCTGATCAGAGCCGCCGATGTGCATCTCAAGGAGAAACGGCCCTTGGTCTTGATGGTGCGGGAAACTCCCCTGCACAAGGGACACCTGGAGTTGATGGCCAAGGCCGCCGATCTGGGGGCGGTGATTCTGCCGCCGGTTCCAGCCTTCTACCACCATCCCCGCTCCATTGAGGACATCATTCATCAGAGCATCGGAAAGGCCCTGGACTTTTTCAATATAGAGCACAATCTTTTTAAGCGCTGGCAAGGAAACGGCTCCTAATCTTGACACCGGTTTAGCCTAGCGCCGCAAAGACGCTGGCGCGCCGCTTCCCGGCCTTCCGAGCCGCGACAACCACGACATTCCAGATGGAGTCACATAATGTTGTTACCCCGCTTTGAATATTATCAGCCATCTGACCTGGGCGAGGCCTGCCAGGTACTGGCTGAACTCGGTGATTCGGCCGCAATATTGGCCGGAGGCACCGACTTGTTGGTTAATTTGAAAACCCGCAAGGCATCGCCGGAACATCTGGTGGCCTTGAGCGGTCTGGACCAGCTCAAAGAAATTAATAATGGCGGCGGCTCCCTCCGCCTGGGCTCCGGAGTCACGGCTGGTATTCTGGCCGACGGCCCGGACACCTTGTCCAGCCTCACCGCGCTCATCCAGGGCGCGGCCAGCTTGGGATCGCCCCAGATACGCAACCGGGCCACGGTGGGAGGCAACCTCTGCTCAGCCCGTTCAGCGGCCGACCTGATACCGCCGCTGTTGGTCCTGGGCGCCAAGTTGGTGCTCGCCAGCAGCAAGGGAGAACGGGAAGTCGACCTGAACGATTTTCTTTTGAGCGGCGCGCGCACGATCTTGGCGCCCGGCGAGTTGCTCACCGCGATCAAGCTTAAGGCTCCGGCCGCCGGCAGCGGCAGCGCCTTCATCAAGCTGGGCCAGCGCCGGGCCATGGAGATCGCCCGGGTCAACGCGGCTACCTCGATCGCTCTTGCCGGCGACGGCAAGACCATCCAAAGCGCCAGGGTGGCTTTGGGCGCGGTGGCCCCCCGGGCGATTCTCTCGCAAAAGGCAGCGCAGCTGCTTAAAGGGCAAACTGCCAGCGAGGAGCTCTTCGCCCAGGCCGGACAGGCGGCGGTGGAGGATGCCTCGCCGCGCACCTGCCATGAATTCAAGTGCGAGGTGGTGTCGGTGCTGACCCGGCGCTGCCTCATGCAATCCTGGCAGCAGGCAAGGGGGCAAGCATCATGAGCAAACACCAAATCACTCTTATGGTAAACGGCCTGGAGCGCGAGCTTCTGGTGGAGCCCAACCGCACCCTTACCCAGGTGTTACGCGAGGATTTGCGGCTCACCGGAACCAAGCACGGCTGCGGCATCGGCGATTGCGGCTGCTGCACGGTGCTCATGGACGGCCAAGCGGTCAACTCCTGCCTGCTTTTAGCCTTCGAGGCGGTGGGCCATGAAATCACCACCATCGAGGGCCTGGCTGACGGCAACCGGCTGCATCCCCTCCAGGATTCCTTTATTGAACTGGGCGCGATTCAGTGCGGCTTCTGCTCTCCCGGTATGATCCTGTCCAGCAAGGCCCTGTTGGCAAATAATCCCTCGCCCACTGAAGAAGAGATTCGCATGGGTCTTAGCGGTAACCTCTGCCGCTGCACCGGATACCAGAAAATCGTGGAGGCGGTGCACGATGCTGCCCAAAAGATGAAGGGGGCCAGCTCATGAGCAAACAATTCGATGTGATCGGCAAGCGCTTTCCCCGCAAGGACGCCCCGGCCAAGGCCACCGGCCAAGCCCAGTTCGTGGACGACATGGTTTTCCCGGACATGCTGTGGGGCGCCATTTTGCAAAGCCCTCATGCCCATGCCCGTGTCTTAAACGTGGACACCTCCAAGGCCCAGGCCCTGCCCGGCGTCAAGGCCGTGATCACGGCCAAGGACGTGCCCGGCACCAAGTACGGCGTGTCCCCGGCCCGCTATGACGAGACCGTATTCGCCATCGACAAGGTACGCTACGTGGGCGACGAGATCGCGGCGGTGGCGGCGGTGGATTTGGAGACCGCTTTGGAGGCGGTGTCGCTGATCGAGGTAGAATACGAGCCCTTGCCAGCGCTGCTCACTCCGCAAGAGGCCTTAGCCGAAGGCGCGCCTTGGATCCATGATGAATTTCCCGGCAACATCGGCGGCGAGGTGCATCAGGAATTCGGCGACGTTGAAAAAGCGCTGGCCCAGTGCGACATAATCCGCACCGACACCTTCCAGAGCAAGCGCCAGGACGGGGGCGCCATCGAGCCCCACGCCGCCATCGCGGTCTATGACTTGGACGGGCGGCTCACCCTGCACAGCGCCACCCAGGTGCCCCATTATGTGCAGCGCACTCTGGCCATGGTCACGGGCCTGCCCATATCCAAGGTGCGCGTGATCAAGCCGTACGTGGGTGGCGGATTCGGACCCAAGAGCGAGGCCACGCCCCTGGACCTGTGCTCCAGCTTCCTTGCCATGGCCACCGGCCGACCGGTCAAGATGCTCTACACCCGCGAACAGGTATTCCTACACGGCCGCGCCCGCCACGGCTATTTCCACGAGATGACCCTGGGCGTAAAAAAAGACGGCACCTTGCTGGCCCTGAAAAATCGCTGCGTCATGGACGGTGGGGCCTATTCATCATTCGGCATCGCCACGGTCTATTACGCCGGCTCTCTTTTGGGCGCGCCCTATAAGCTCCCCAACATGAAGTACGACGGGGTGAGGGTCTACACCAACAAGCCCGCCTGCGGCGCGCAGCGCGGCCACGGCGGAGTGCACGCCCGCGCACTGTTCGAGCAGCAGTTGGACCTCATCGCCGAGGAGCTGGGCATGGATCCGGTGGAATTACGGCTCAAGAACATCATGGAAACCGGTGATGTCACTTGCAACGACTTGGCCATGTCGTCTCTCGGCATGAAGGAGTGCATCGAAGCGGTGCGCGACGGATCTAGCTGGAAAAACAAGCGCGGCAAGCTGCCGCCCGGCAAGGGCATCGGCATGGCTTCGGGCTTTTTCGTTTCCGGCGCGGGCTACCCCATCTACCGCTCCGAGACGTACCACTCCACGGTCAACCTGAAGGTGCAGGAAGACGGCGGCGGGGTGGAGGTCCTTACCGCCGCGGCCGAGATCGGCCAGGGGGCCGAAACCATGGTGGCCACCATAACGGCCGAGGCCCTGGGTGTGAACTATAACGACGTGCATGTGCAATCAGGCAGCACCGACTTTGGTGTGGACCTGGGCGCTTATTCATCGCGCACCACCCTCATGACCGGGCACGCAGCCAAGCTGGCCGCTGAGGATGCCAAACAGCAGATATTGGCGGAGCTTGCCGCGGAACTTGAGATCGACGTGAGCCGCCTGGACATCAAGCGCGGCGAGGTGATCATTAGCGGCGAACCGGTGGACATTACCCCCATCCGCACCATGTACATAAAGGAACACCGCGGCTGGAACAATATGCCCGAGGGCGACAACCTCACCTTCCGCGAGGCCTCGCGCCTGGCTTTCCTGCGCAAGGGCTCCATCACCGGCTCCGGCGCTTACAAGCCGCCTCCCTTGGGCGGTAAATTCAAAGGCGCGGCGGTGGGCACCTCGCCGGCCTATGGCTGCTCGGCCCAGGTGGTGGAGGTGACGGTGGACATGGAGACCGGCCAGGTTTTTGTGGACAAGGTTACCGACGCCCATGACTGCGGCCAGGCCATCAACCTCACCCAGGTGGAAGGCCAGATGGAAGGCTCGGTTTCCATGGGCCTGGGCGAGGGGCTTTTTGAGCAGGTGAAGTTCGACGCCGAGGGCCGGGTGGAAAACCCCTCCTTGGGCGACTACCGCATCCCCACCATTATGGACATACCCAACATCCAGAGCCTCGTGATCGAAAGCGGCGAGCCCAACGGGCCGTTCGGAGCCAAGGAGGTGGGCGAAGGCGGCATCATGCCCACCATCCCGGCGCTCTTGAACGCGGTGCGCAACGCAGTGGGCGTTCAGGTGAGCGAGTTGCCGCTCATACCCGAAAACATGCTGCTGGGCATCCAAGCCCTGAAAAAGAAGTAGCCTAAGACTTGCTGGGGGTAGCTAGGGAGCAGCGGGGGCGGGTAAAAATGGGACGGCCTAAACTTGGAGCCATGGATGATCTTGGCGATGCTTTAGGCCCGGATGGCCGGAGCAAAAAGATCAAGATCGTGGTTTACGGCGAAGAGGTAATTGAGAAGACCGTAACCCTCAGCGGAGGCTGCGGCAGGGTTTACCTGCCCCGGGAATGGCTGGGCAAGTCTGTCAAAATTATCCTGCTGTAGCCATCAGGCTGGAGAGCCGCCGGGATTTAGACCTAGCACTGAAGCTCAGCCCAAGTCTGCCCCCAAGGGGGAGAGGCTGGCGCTGAAGTTCGCCAACAGGTATTTTTATGGGGAGAACATTTATACAGGCGGGACATTTGATGCCTGACGATATAACCATAATCCTGGACGGACTGCCCGAGCAGGTGCCGCCTGGCCTGAACCTGGCCCAATTGGTTGACCTGAAAAAAGCCCATCACATGGAACTCATCGTGGAGCTTGATGGACGTTTTGTGCATCCCCGGGACTATGGTTCCACCCATCTAACATCTGGTGCCAGGGTGGAGCTTCTTCTCCCGGCCTTTGGCGGCTAGCCCCCCGGCCTTTAGCGGCTAGATGTAGCCGTTCTCGCGGTACCACACAGCCGTTAGCCGGAGCCCTTCATCCACCGAAACCTTGGGATCGTAGTCCAGTTCCCGGCGGGCCCGGTCGATTTTGAAGGCCCGGTTCTGCCGGAACCAATCCGCCCGGCGCCGGAACAGGGGCGGCTCCCAGGGCAGCGGCTTGAAAGCCACCTCGCAAAGCGCGCTTATTGCATACACCGGCCAGAAAGGCACATGCACGATCTTGACCTGAGTGCCCATGGCCTTGGCGATGCGCTGCACCAGGTCCTTAATGGTGACGAATTCCTCGTCGCCGATCAAATAGGCCCGGCCCAGAACCCCCTCGGCGTCCTGGGCCAGCAGGAAGGCATCCACCAGGTTGTCAATATAGAGCGGGTGATACAAGGCCTTGCCCGGACCGGCCATGAGGAAGCGTCCCTTGGCCACCCGGCGGTAGATCATCAGAAAGCGGGCCGGGTCGCCCGGGCCGAAGATCGCCATGGGCCTAAGCGTCACCGCCTCCAAGCCACGGTCCACGAACTGGTTGACCACCAGCTCGCCCTGGTACTTGGTGTACTGGTAGTAGTCCTCGGGCTCGATGGGGGTGTCCTCGTCGCCGGGAGGGTTGTCCACGTTGCCGTGCACCCCTTGGGTGGAGCAATAAACCACTCTTCTGACCCCGGCATCCATGGCCGCCTGGCAGACCAGGCGGGTGCCTTCCACGTTCACATTCCAATACACGCTTTTGGGGCGGTTGATTTCGCGGAAGGCGGCCGCCATGTGCTGCACGATTTCGCAGCCGTCCACCAAGCGCCGCACCAGGTCCTGGTCGGTGACCGAGCCCAGACTGATATCCGCGCCCAGGCGCTTAAGCTCGTCATAAAACAGGCCGGGCTGGTTATCCAGCACTCTCACTTCGTGACCCTGGCTCAACAACCGCCGCACCAAATGAGAGCCGGTGAAGCCGGTGCCTCCGGTAACCAAAACCCGCATAATTGTCTCTATCCCGCGAACCCAGGCCGCCCCGCCGGCCTGGAATTGCTGCATTGCAGTGCATTATTAGCAGCTGGCCGTTGGGGGAACGCCTGTCCAGCCGCGTTGGCATAAATTTACTAGAAGAACCAGCGCAGACCCAAACCATAGGACACGGTGTCCAGGTCATAGGTGAAATGCCGGTCTATCTCATTCATTCCGTCGATCCGGGTGCGATAGTGCACCTCGGTATCCGCCTTGTTCCAACGAGCCTCCAGGTTCAGCGCCAAATGCTCGGTGAGGAAAATGTCCACGCCGAAACCAAAGGCCCAGCCAAATGAATTAGCCGGTTGCATGTTGCGCAAGCGCCGGGTGGAGTTCTGCCAATCCTCCGGTGGCTTGCCCGCCGAATATTCGTCAAATTCCTTGACGCTGCCATACCCGTAGCGCCACCAGTTGTTTTCATCAAACCTGACCCAATTCCAGGTCAGGCCGGCAACGGCATAGGGCGCCAAGCGATATTTCTTGAAATGATGCCGCACGGTGATGCCGAGCATAAAGGTTTCCCAGAAAAGCTTGCCGTCGTTATCCATCACCGCGCCGAAATGGTCGTATTCCAGAACCAAGCCGCCATAGGGACAGAAGGTGACCAGGGCATTAAAGTTGGTGGGGTAGAGCTCGATTTTTTCGTCCACCGTGTTGGCGTATATGGTACCGGTGAAGGCCTTGTTTCCGGTGAGCTCCCATTGTTTCCAGCGGACGCCCACCGCCACCTCATCCACTAAGCCGGCCATGGCCGTGGTAGCGGTAAGCCCCAGCATGAGGGCCGTCACAAGTAGAACTTTCCATAATTTTGCGGTCATAAGCCATTACCTCCGCACATATAATGATTACATGTCCATAATGGCCGGAGCTGGCGGGGCGTGGTAAAGCGCGCCTCGGAAGAGGGTTCCGGTCTTCCAGGGTGCTCCCCGACTCGCGTAATTTGCGCGGGCGAGGTAAGCAGCCCAAGATTAATGAAGTATCCCGAAAAATGCAACCCATGATAGGTGAAGAAAGCCCCGCCGCTCCGTTTGGGGATTTTAAACCCTGGGTGCAGCGGTCTCCTTGACTTGGACCGGTTCAACGTGTACTGCTTAGCCAAGCCGAGCTTGGGAGCTAATACCTCAACGCCTGCCGCGCTGTTTGGGCCGTGGTTGGACGTCATCCTGACCGGCCGACAGCACTGCCATGCCGGTCTAAACCGCAGGCAGGAAAATAAAATGCGCGAGCCTTTCATCGTAGCTTTGGATGCAAACTTTTTTCAGCTAACCCCTTTTGGCTAGACCACGGCATGCATATACTATTAGCAGCTTAGCGGCCTGAGCTAAATCGGGTGGTGCACAATCCCAACTTGCGGCATTTTTTGAAGCTTGCCTAAAAACAGGTTTGCCGCACTGCAAAATGAGTTGCCATGGAAGCCCTTATAGTGGTCCCCACATATAATGAAGCGGAAAACCTCCCCCGCTTGACTGAAACCCTGCTAAACCTGGAGCTGGACCTCGGCATATTGGTGGTGGATGACAACTCCCCGGACGGGACCGGCCGCATGGCCGACGAGATGGCCGCCAGCGATCCCAGGATCATGGTCCTGCACCGGGAGGGCAAGCTGGGGCTGGGAACGGCCTATGTGCAGGGCTTCCGGCACGGCTTGCAAAACAGCGACGCCCGTTTCTTCGTGCAGATGGACGCCGACTTCTCCCACAACCCGTTCAAGGTGCCGGAATTGGTCGCCACCGCCCGCGGGGGCGCGGTGGCTATCGGCTCGCGTTATGTGGCCGGCGGCGGGGTGAAGAATTGGGGACTGGGCCGGCGCATCCTGAGCAGGGGAGGCAGCCTTTACGCCCGGATTATACTGGGGCTCCCCCTAAACGACGTGACCGGCGGATTCAAATGCTGGCCGCGGCCGGTTTTGGAGGATCTGAACCTGGCCGCGGTTAAGAGCAATGGATACGGCTTTCAGGCAGAAATGAGCTACCGCGCCCATAAGCGCGGCCACAAGCTCAGCGAAGTGCCCATCACCTTCGTTGACCGCCGGGTGGGCCAATCCAAAATGTCGATGGGCATCGCCTTGGAGGCGCTGTGGATGGTTTGGAAACTGCGCTTCAGCCGATGAGTGATACCAGCCGCCAAAGTCTGCCTCGGCCCGCCACCCTCACCCCCCTCGGACCCTGGTTCCGCTGGGGCTGGCAAGGGCTGTTCATCACAGGCCATTCAGCCAACCAGTTTTTACGCTTCTGCCTGGTGGGCGCCAGCGGCGTGGGCGTCAATGAGCTTGTCATGTGGGCCCTGTTCACAGGCCTCCATTTGCACTATATACTCGCCTCAATCTGCGCCTTTCTGGTGGCCAACATAAGCAACTTCGTACTCAACAAGGCGCTCACTTTTGCGGACAAGGGGTGGGGCTTCCCCCGGTTGGCTTCGCAATACCTGCGTTTTCTGGCCGTGAGTCTGGTGGGGCTGGGCATCAACCTGGCCGTGCTTGTGGCTCTGGTAGAGCTGTTCAAAATAGGTGCGGTGTTGGCCAACCTGGTCGGCGTGCTGGCGGCCACGGGGAGCAATTTTTTAGGCAGCAAATTCGTGGCGTTCAAGCGATAACCTTTAGCCTAGCTTGACCGCGTTCGCCCACCTCCGGTAAACTTGGCAAGCCGTCTGGTCAACTATCTACTTTCACGGTTCATCCTGGAGGCTGCCGTGGCGCGCGCTCCGGTAGACATGGAGGGCCGGCCCGTTGCCGGAGCCTGGCGAACGGGACTGCTCATGGCCTTGGCCCTGCTGGGACTGGCCCTGGTGCAGACCCATCCCTTGTGGCTCCATGCCGCTGAAGGCATTCCCTACGGCTACCGGGTGGTGCCTGGCTATGAGCTGGTGCCCGCCATGCCCGGCGATCACCTGCAGTTCCTCTATTGGTGCTGGCTCATGGGCGACAACCTGTTCGGCCCTTCTTCGCTTTTCAGCAACCCCTACGAGTTCAGCACCTTCCTCACCCCTCACGGGCTGCCGGGGTTCGCCAATTTCCCCTTCTCGCTCCTATATGTGGTGTTTTCGCCCTTGGGACAGGCCCCGGCCTACAACGCCCTGGTGCTCCTGTCCTACCTCCTGGCCGGTCTCGCCGCCTATGCCCTGGCTATGGAACTCCTCAAGGACCGGGTAGCGGCCCTGCCCGCGGGGATCATCTTCGCCATCCTACCCTTCAGGGCGGCCCAGGTCCTCTCGGGCCATCTATATGGCTTCGTGGCTTTCCTGTTGCCCTTGATGCTCTATTGCCTGGAACGCGGTTGGCGTCAAGCCTCCTGGCTGTGGGGCGCCGGCGCCGGCGCCTGCCTGCTGATCATGGGGCTCATGGAGCCCCACCTGGTCTACTACAGCTCGCTGTTTGTGGGCTTGTACGTGCCGCTCAGGCTCATTATGTTTCACCAAGCCCGCGAACCCCAGACCGGCGGGTTCAGGGAAGTCCTCATGGTGGCGGTCGGGGGGCTGGGCGCGGGCCTCATGGCCCATGTTTCGCTTATCCGCCGCAGCGGCGATTTCCTGGGTAGCGGGTTGTGGGAGGCGCTGGGCATCTACCTAGTGGCGGCGCTCTGCATCTGGCTGCTCTTAAGCTGGCTGACCGTGGCGCTCACCTTGTTGCCTTTGGCCAGGGTCAGAAAGATACTGGCCAGAGGCTTTCTACCCTTGGCCATCCTGGCCTTGTACGCGTTGCAACTGAAGCTAGACCTGCCCTATCTGGGCAGCGCGCTTTTGGTCATCGCCCTGGCCGCAAGCCTCTATCTCACCCTGCCCCAGCTCTGGCCCCATCGCCGTCCCTTGCAGCGCCTGGGCAAGGCCTGGCTGCCGGTTTGGCCCCTGGCCATGGGCCTGGTGTTGGCGGCGGCGCGGATGGTTCTGGTCAAGGCCTCCAGTTTCGATGGCAGCATCGCCGCTAAGGGCCGCGGCTTGCACGAGGTCCTGCTCTTTACTCCCGGCCTTGGCGATCTCTTGGATCTAGCCAACGCGCACATGGAAAGACTGGTGCACCTGGGCTGGGTGCTCATGGGCTTGGCGCTGTTGGGTCTGATCCTTCTGGCGCTGGGATTACCCCGCAATGCCCGCCGGGCCTGCCAAGCCGCCATGTGGGCTTTCCTGGCCGCCTTGGCCACGCTTTTGGCCCTGGGCCCCACCATCAAGGCTCTCCCGCTTTATGCCCTGCTCTATAAAATAGTGCCGTTTTTTAATTTCCCCCGGGTGCCCGGCCGGCTCATCATCTTCGCGGTGCTCATGATGTCCCTTTTGGCGGGCTGGGTCGTCCGTGAATTGAGCGGCGGCGTCAAAACCCGCAAGGCATGGCTAAGCGCGGCGCTCTCGGCGGTTTTGCTCATTGGACTCGGCTGGGACATGGGCCTTCCCGCCAGAACCGGCATCAGCCTCTTGCCCCAGCCGGGACCTGTGGCCGCCGGCATCAAGAGCCATATGATCACCGGGCCAGGGTCCCCTGAAAGGATTCTGGGCTTGCCCATCTGGCCGGGCGATTCGCACCAGTCTTCCGTATACGACCTCATGATCACCCAGACCCGGGCTCAGTACATAAACGGCTATTCCCCGGTGGTGCCCCGCGCCTATATCGACCGAATCGTGCGCCCCCTCTACAACCTCAATTTCGGCTATGTTGACCGGAGCGCCCTGCAAACCCTCGACAAACTGCAAGCCAAGCTATTGTCGTTTCACGACGACCGTCTGGTCTACGCCCCCAAGATCAGCCCCTTCCCGCCGGCCTTGGCCCGCCAGCGACTTCTGGCCTCGGGCGCGTTTTTCCCCCTGGCCCGCCACGGCAATGTATTTCTGCTCAGTCTAAATTCCGGGGCCGGTCCCGATCCGGCGGCGGGCAAGATAATTTCACCGGTTACCAGCCTTTGGGAGGCCGAGAGGCTGCCCAGGGAAACCGGCGAGCTGCTGGAGGAAAAAGAGGCGTCCGGCTGGGGCCTATTGTTCATGGACGCGGTGCAAGAAGGCCAGCCCCTGCCGCCGCGCAGGCCCCGCGCCGCGGGCAACGTGGTGCGGGCGCGGGCCGGCCGGGATAAAAAGGGCTTCCTCTGCTTCGGACCCTACAAGGCGTTTCCGCCGGGTAGTTACGTGGCCAGTTTCCGGGTGCGCAGGCCCAAGGACAAACCTGCCGCCGCTCCCGGCTGGGTGGAGATCAGCGCGGACAAGGGCCAACGCGCCCTGGGTAAGCTGAGCTTGACCGGGGAGGTCCTGCCGCCGGACGGGGCCTGGCATGACGTGAAAATCCGGTTCAACCTGCCGGCCCTCACCGACCTGGAGCTGCGCACGTTCTTCAGCGGCCGGGAGGACCTGGACCTGGACGTGATCACCGTGGAGTTTGCCAACAGCCTTCCTGCGGACGGCTTCTACCGGGCCCAGGACCTGTGGCGCGAAACCGGCGAGCTGATCGGCGACCAATGGACGGAAGGCGGCATGGCGGTGGAAGGCCGCGCCGGGCGAAACCCGCCCCTTAACCTGATGCAAGGCCCCCAAAAAACCTATGACCCCGGCCGCTACCTGGTGAGCTTCCGCTTGGCCAGAAGCGGCCCTGCTTCCGGCACGGAGGCGGCAGCCCATTTGGTGGTGGCCACTGATTTGGGCCTGCGCCCCTTGGTGGACAGGTACCTGACCTCCGACCAGCTGACCGAGGTTTACCAGGATTTCAAGCTTGAGCTTGATCTAAAAAGAAGATGCGAGCTGGGCCTCCGGGTGAAGTTCATGGGAACCACCTCCCTGCGCCTGGCCGGAGCCTCGGTGATTCGCCTGGACAAGGATGGTAAAAAACCCGCGCCTTCAGCCGACCCCAACCACGGCGGTTAAGGGTTGGGAAGCGGCGGCAGCCTCCGCATATTTTGGAATGGTTATGGGACAGCATCCCGACAAGGTTGAGCGGCTGTACGATACGGTTGCCAAGGCGTATGCAGATAAATTCTGCGGCGAGCATAAAAAGAAACCCAAAGACCAGGAAATTCTCCACAGGTTCTCGCAAGAGATCGGAGAAAAAAAGCCGGTCTGGGATTTGGGCTGCGGCCCCGGCCAAACCACCGCATACCTGAAAAATCTTGGCGTT